>Ga0247822_10000697_pt1 | contig 18893 bp, 15 predicted proteins | sample 13C_Cellulose_Da_FD_192423 | JGI IMG/M metagenome (GOLD analysis project Ga0247822, IMG submission 192423) | Soil microbial communities from agricultural site in Penn Yan, New York, United States - 13C_Cellulose_Day30 | ecosystem: Environmental > Terrestrial > Soil > Agricultural land | place...
ACTGAGGAGCATGGCGAGTCCTACAAACACGAAGGCCAGCCAGGCACAAACGCCCCGACACGAGCAACCGCAACAGCACAGGGCCCACAGCGCCGTCCGACAGGGCCAGCAGGTGCAGCAGCAGCATGTGCTTGCCCAGGTCCGGCCACCGACCATGCAACGCACACAACATCCTTCGGCCGCGAGATCGTCCATCTGTCGGACTACCGTCGGTTGAGCATCCTCCTCGTAAAAGCGGTGCCTACTGCGTGGCCGATGCTGGTGGCGACTCATCGGCGAGTGAGACGACTAGCCAGGCCATCGGCGCGCGCCGCAGCTCGTTGGCCATGAGTTTGGAAAAGTCGTCCGACGGCGGGTCGGCCCACGCCCGCGCGTCACTGTGCGGCCGGACGAGCAACTCGACCAAGCGGGCCTCGCTCCCATCTAAAGAATCCAAGGCCCGCAGCTGCCGCTCCGCCGCCTCTTCCTCGGGCGGGCGGACAAAGGGAGAGAAGGTGTGGGGGATGACCCGCTGCTCGGTGGCCGCGTTCCACTGCGTCATTACCGCCACCTGGGCCTGGGCCCGCTCAATGGCCGGGGTCGTGATCGACGAGGGGAGCGTGTCCCAGAAGGCGAGCTCCAGTCGGGCTCGACGCTCGATCTGTTTGTACAAGGGGGTGTTGGGCCGTGATGCCACCGGCCGGACATGGCGCGTCAGCGGGGCAATAATGTAGGCCGGGACGATCAGGGTCGCGGAGGCGGCGGCCGCTGCCTTCCAGATGAGGATGGGCGCATGGTCGCAGCGCGAGCACCCCAGGGACGTGTCGCTCCCGCCGCAACAGCTCAGGCGCGGCAGGTCGGGCGGGGACCACACCAACTGGCCGGGGTGGTGCCGGCACCGCCGCTGGCCCAACTCGCTGGCGACGGCCCGCGAAAATTCGCGCTGGCACTGCCAACAAGTCCAGGGGGTGCCGAGCACGAGGTCCTCAAACTCCTTGTCGGGGCCACGCCAGCGACGGGTCATGTCACACAAGTCCTTGGGAAGAATGACCAACACGAGGAAGGAAGGAGGAGACGGATGAGATCAGACGCTTTGTACACTTTTGCATATCACTGTATCAAGCTTCAATTGGAGACAATAGCTGGCTCGTCAGGAGTGGGTATTTATTATTAATGATGCAGGGTGGCGAGAGGGGAGTGATCATTTTTCTGTTCATAAAATGGAATCCATGAGTGCTCTCATCGCTCTTATTCAACAAGATCCTGAACTTGGTCCCGCGCATACGATTGCCCCTTTCCTGAGGAAGGACCGTGAGGCCATTACTCTCATGTGCAGATTGGGCGCCGAACTCGAACTACTCGAGGAGATCCGCGAAAGGCGCAAGGGAAGGTATTTTGCCCATTGGGGTGGTGCTCAACACCGCAGTTTTGAGTTTGGTCCGGATAATCTGTGGTACGAGCATCGGATTGTCTTTGGTATGTTTGAAAATGGATAAAGAGTTTTTATTAACCTTTTTGGCCAAATCTCCACCGCAATGCCGCCTCTAAGCGATAACTAACACTGGCCGAAGCCGCTAAAAGAGACACACCGCTCGCGCAATGCCACACGATGTGCGAGACCGCGTCGATTGTTGACGATCCTGCCGGATTGCCATCATTTAGGTTGAAAAACACCAAGCCCATTGCACCAGAACCCAGTGCGACCAGTAGACAGATGAGCGTCAGCAGGTCGGACACGGGCCCCTGGGGCTCCACCTCATCGGGCTGGGTGTCGAAGATTAGTAACGCCAGGCGCACAACCCCGGCGACCACCAGGAACAAAAACATGACCAGGCCGGAGAGCAGCGAGTACGGCCAGAGCGTCACGGCAATGGCGCCCACGGGGAAGACCAAGTAACCCATGACCGTGAAGAAGCCGCGGCCGCCCGGGCCCGTCAGGCTCCCCATCAATAGGTGGAGCACGAGTTGACCGACCAGCCACAGCACGCAGGTGTGGTCCAGCAAACGCCATGTCCCGACGGGCACGTCCAAGCACATGAGGGACGCCCGGCACGCATGATAGGTGAGGCTGATGACCAAGGAGGCCAGGCCCGCCGTTGCCAGTCGAAAATGCCGCGCGTTGAACGCATAGGCCACCCCAAAGAGCATGGGCAGGTGGCTAATCAGTTCCAACGCGGCCGCAATGCCCGTCGGCGGGTCGCTGACCACGGCGGCCGCGTAGTCGGGCTCCCACAACATGCTGGCAATGTGTGGTGCGTTACCCTTCTCTAGGACATGGGCCATCGGCGCCCCAGAGACAAACGGTGCCGCCTAGTGGGAGAGTTTGTGGGCGCCGAACTCACGGTCCTCATCGGCCTGCTACCCTCCCGCCCCCAGCACTTCCGCTTCGTTAACAAAACCCCAATGTCCCGCTCCGCAGGTATGGCGACGGCGCTGCTCGGCGGCGAGCTGGCCGGGGCCATGGCGACCCACAGCCTCGGCAAGGCGGCGCTGGGCCCGCCAGGCTCGGGCGGCATTGGGCCCGTGCAGACGGCCGGCCACCTCGTCTCGAGCCTGTCGGCCTACTCGACGGGCGCGCGCGGCGGCCAAGTCTCGCAGCAGCACCCGAACCAGGAAAAGTCGCACCCCAACGTGACGCACCAGGGGTCGGATGGCCCTGTCATGGCCTACCGCGTCCTCACGGGCCCGGCGACGCACATGATCCCGGACCAGGACGACATCCTCTTCCTGCACAAGCCCCGCAAGGGCGAGGCCATGTCCCCGGGCCTGAGCGCCTTGAACGATGCGCTCAACCCGAGGACGGCCGCGTACGCCACGGGCCACGCCCTGTCGGACACGAACGACCTGCGGGCCTTGGTGGGGCTGAACATTTGGGCGCTCAACCAGCTGGCGGCTGACGAGCAGATCCGGCTGTGGCTGACGAACCCCGCCCTCGCGTCCACCATCGGCCCTCGTGACATTTGGCACGGGCACCCCGACCTCCCCTGGACAGGGTTCACGTGTGACGGGTGTGTGCGCCTGGGCGAGCTCCTGGGCTCTGCGCAGGTACTCCCCCCCCTCCTGTCTATTGTCTCCGGTCACTTTCGCTACGCGCAGGGTGCGTCCATCTTTAACGATGGCTACGCGGTCTTCACGCCCTACAAAAAGACGGCGAAGACACCTCAGGCATCGAGCCCCCAAAAGGCCGCGGCCGTCGTGCGCGCAGGGATGGTACGAACCCGCGACATTTGGAAGTCGCGGGGGACGAAGGCCGGCGCCTCTTTGCACTTGATTTTCACCGCGACGCCGCTGCGCGACAAGCAGGAGCAGCTCAAGTACGTGACGTCGGCCAAGTCGGAGACGGCCGAGTTTGCCAACGTGACCAACGTGGTGAAAATCCCGACGCTGGCCGACTTCCATGACGCTGCGAAGAAGTTTGCTGGGAAAGATAACCGCCAAGCAGAAATGCTGCGGAACATGAAGAAGGTGCCGCCCATCTACCAGCTCATCCCGTGGGTCAACGAGAATGGCGGCGGCGACGTGCCGCTCAAATTTTTAACGTACACCGACGCGTGGGAGATGCAGCGCTTCGACGGCCTGCCAATGTTTGTGGGCAAGATCCTCCACCCGGCCTTTGCCTCGTGTCCGCAGCCGCCCATTGAGAGCCCGGACGATGAGGACTTTGTCGCGGCGACCAACGGCTTCGATGCCATGTCTCGGCAGCTCATCACCAACGTCGTCTTCCAGCCGGAGAAGGACGGGCACATGACGTATGGGTGAGACCCCTCGGGCCTGCCCGGCAGGCCGGTCTGACAAAAATAAAGAAATCTCCCCGCTCAGGGCCCACTTTGTTTCGACGCAGGTCTTGGTGTCCACTTGAACAGAAAGGGCCGAGGGGGAACATTCTGCGTGTGTGTGTGTGTGTGTTCCACTGGGTGATCATGAGTTCCTTGGGGTATGGGTACGCGCTGCCAGCGGCGAACATGTTCCAGTCGGACGTCGGCCTGCGTCTGAAGCGCATCCGCGAAAACCAGGTCATCTACAACGGTCTGCGCGACGATGAGGTGATCGGGCTCTTCATGCGGAACGTCAAGGAGCGCCCGGCCGACTGCTACTACCAGAGGGACGGGAAGGCCATTGTCGCCGACGGCGAGTACGCGAAGGAGATGGGCAAGGTCTACAACGCGGAGATTGTCTACGTTTTCACCGATCCGAACAAGCGCTGCTATGGCGGCAGCGCGAATATGCTCTTTGGCATGGACGCGACGCTCGTGTCCGTCTTCTCTGTGCTGAACGGCTTCCTGGCCCCGAGCCTGGCCGCGCTGATGCGCAACATTCGCCCGCTCGGCCTGACGGAGCTGACGGGCGCCGAGACGCAGGCCAAGGGCATGACCATCATTGCCGGCGGCGTGACGCACGCGGTCAACTACACGGAGGAGGCTTTCGTCCCTGGCGACTTGCTCTGCGCCATTCCCTTGACGGTGGAGAATGCACACAAGCGGCGCGGCATGGAGGGCGAGGCGGCCAACAGCAATGGGCGCATCACGTCGATCCTGCAGCCCGCGCGCCGCCTCAACTACTATGACCCGGTGGACTTTCGCCAGGCGATTTGGGAGGAGTTGGGCATCTCGTACGATGCAGGCAGTGCAATGGTTCACTTTGTGCGACCGACCAGTCAGCCCGTGAAGGGCGGCGGCAAGCGGGACATGTTCGACCCGGACGACCCCAACGACATCAAGCGCCTGAAGCGCGTGCTCACGCGGACCCATGCCGACGAGGCGTTTGCCCGATCCGTCGTCAAATTGATTGAGTTCCACGCGCAAGGTCTGGCCCATGAGAGCCTCATGCCCGCCATTCTTTCGGGCAACTTCGTCGCTGGTCAGGCTCCCGATCTCGACGAAGTGGCGCGGGCCTTTTCCGCCAGTGCGCTACTCTTCCTCGCCCAGACCTTCTACCACCCGGGCACGGCGGTTGTGAACAACAAGGCGATCGACGAGTTTTGTGGCAAGATGGCTGTCGCGACTGGTAGCGATCCTGCCCCTGCCGGTGAACTCGCCAGGCGCATCAAGGACCTGCTGCGCAGCCCCCTCGCCGACGCGTTCTTCAAGAAGAACGTCGTGCACGCCGCCATTGCCGCCCTCATGGAGATGATACTCGCCTTTGGCCAGTCGATCATGGGCGTCGCCATCACCCCCTCGATGCCACTGGGTCATTCCCAGATGCACTTGTGTCGCTATTAAAAATAAAACATACAGAGATTTATTCACTCAAAATTCGGGGAGGACGTGATGAAAGGGAGCGTGATCGAGTAGCTGATGCGAAACTCGGCGGCAGCCTTGTCTTCGGGCCGGAGCTTGTCGACGCCAGACTTGTTGACCGACTCTGAGTGCACGTCGGCCAGGTGGCCAATGACGTCCTTGGTCGCGCCGTTGACGCGCTTCTTCATGTCCGGGGGCCAGACGCGCACGACGAAATCGTCGGTGAAGAGGTTGCAGTGGGTGACGCCGGTGCGGATTGCCTTCTGCGCGGCTTCCTTGGCCTCCATCGCAATGGCGTGGTCGGCATAGGAGCGGCCGCGCTCGTCGATGGGGACAGCGGCATGCGCCTTGCCGAGGAACTTGCCGCTCTTCACAACCTCGGGATGGGCATTGTAGTGGAGGACGGCGAAGGCGATCGGCTCATGCACTTGGACGTGAGCCGTCTTCGCGTCGTTGGAGACCTGGGTGACCATAACGTCCTGGTCCTCCGCTGTTTGCCCGGGAAAATTGCGCAGGAAGTCCTCGGCCTCGGGCGTCGGGTGTTGCTCGACCTTGGCCACCATCTTGTTGGGCACCTTCATCGTGAGCATGCCGTTGGGGGCGTGCGCATCGATGGCCTTGGAGCCGTGGTCGCGCATCTTCATCGGGGCGGGGACGTTGACGCTCATCATGAGCTCGGCACCCGCATTGTTCTCCTGATGGAAGCGAATGAGGCCCTTGAGGACGTTGACGCCCTTGGGCAAATTGGCGTGCTTCGCATGCAGCGGATTGCTGTACTCGATGCGGTCGATGCCGTCCTGGAAACGCAGCTCGAGCGCGCGGCCCTTGTCTGCCTGCTTGCGCAGCTCCGCATTGGAGATGCCAAACGTACCGGACAAAGTGACCGTATCGGGCTCGCGGTCAATGGAGCTGGTCGTGGCGCGAGGGGCCCCCAGACCAAAGCTCGCAAAGCCCGCGAAGGGGCTGGCCACGTTGAACGGGGTGCGGGCAGTGACGCCATCGCGGGGCACGCTGGGTGCGGCCGTGACGGCAACAGGAGCCGCGCCCGTAAAGTCGTCCGAGTTGTCGTAAAAGTCCGTCATGAGGAGAAGAACCAGTGGGAGTGGACATGAAGAGCGGAGGGACGAGCACTTACGTCCTTTTGAAACAATCAGAGTCCCCCCCACACTAAACGAGCGCCGCCCGCCATCCCGTCCCGCTCGTGCGATAGAAAACAAACTGCGTCATCGCCTGCTGCGCCGCCTTGAGCTGTTGCGGCGAGCGGCGGTGCTGCACCACGCTCTTGTACTCGTCGGGCGCGTCCAGGCGGATGGCGAAAATGTGCTGCGCCACCATCGCCGCCATACAGCTGCGCAGTTGGGTAAAGACCCCGAGGTCCGTCGCGGTCAGGTCGAGGTACTCGCGCGTGCCGCCTGCCGAGTCCGTATTGCACGTGAGCACGTCCATCGGCACGTTTTCGAGAGGCGAATAGTCGTAAGGGAGAGGGCGTGGGCGCCGACCATCGTCGTTGAGGGCGCGCAGCTTGGCCGAGGTGCGGGCCAAGGACTGCAGGTCGGCGTAGGCAGCGCGGACGGCAGAGAGGAACTGCGCCGAGAATTTGAAGCGCCCGACGAACTTGGCCTGCATGTGAAAGCGTGGGTCGGGAATGTAGGTACCGGCTGCCAACTCCTTCAATTCCTTGACGACGGACGTGTTGGTGTTCGTAAGGGCGTCCTGCAGCACCTGCACCATGCGCTGTTGCGTGCTCGTGAGGGCTGCGACTGCCTTGTTCACCTCATCGACCGCCCAGGGGTAGTAGACGTCCTCGTAAAAGACCATCGTTTGCAGGAGGCGACCGAGGCCAGGCACATTGGGGATGAGTGTTGCTGCCGCTGTGGCCGCAGCGAGGCGAAGGCGGAAGGCGTCTTCGAACCGCAGAGCGACTGCATTGTCGGGCTCGTCCTCCCCCTGGGTGAGTTTGAGGGACAGGCCACTGAAGTCGGCGACCGTCCCATCCAGGCGCTGTTGACGGGAGGTGAAGAAACGGGGACCAAGTGCAACGAGTGACTCCCAAAGCCCGGCCAGCGCCGCTTTATCCGGCATGTCGCGGCGAGCGGCTCTCGCAATGGCTCGGAAGAGCGGGCGCCAGTAGGATGAGATAGGCCCTGCAGCTGGGTCGGGCTCGTTGCTATTCGAGAAGAAGAGATTCGCGTAGAGCTTTTCCCACGTTTCGAAAAAGGCAGGGTCGTTGAGACGCAGGGGCGGGCCGATGGCCCCAGCAGCAGGCGCCACGAGTGCGGCGAAAGCGGCAGGAAGGCCCGGGATGGCAGGGGGTGGAGGGGGCAAGGCTGCAGCCAATCGTATCACATCGAGTGCTGGGACATTGGCTCGCACGTCATCGATAAAGGTCACGTCATCAGCGGGCACAGGAGCGACAGTGACACGCAGTGACGCATCGATCTCCGTGCGCGCGTACTTTTCGGTAAACGTTGACCGAAACAGTTCCCGCATAAAGTGGGCCGCCAGGCCGTAGTTCTGGCGGAGGGCGGTGATCACTTTGAAGGCCGGGCCATTGGGGCCCGTCATGGCCGTCAGGAGAGGGACTTTTGCCGGCAACTGGAGACGCAAAGCAGCATACCGATTGGCAGCACCTTGGATTTCGGAACGCTGCACCAACGCCAAAAGGTCGGCGAGGAGGGGATTCTGTAGATCGGACCCAGGCAAGCATGTGTTCCAGAAGAGGACACTCAGGAGGAGGCGGCTGTATTGCGTTGTGAGGAGAGGCCGATCAGCGAAGGGAATCACGGCCGCGTCTGCAAACTTCTTCACCATGTCTCTGATCAGGCCAATAAGGTTCTCCGCAGTCTGGGTCAGATTATTCACGGTGAATTGTACGAGTCGCGTTGGTCCATTTGAGAGCGTAAACGTATATGGCGGGTCGAATGCCAACTTCAACTTTTTCGTCGGATCGGGAAGACACCATAGCGCAAATCCGAGCATTTTCCATTGCTCCAGCGGCTTCTCGGCTATAAAAGCGGCCGAGAAAGTTCGGCTAATGCTTGCAATGGAGTTCGCAGGATCGATCAACGTTTTGAAGACAGCGAGCGCCTGGGGATCGCCAAGGACATCCGATGCAATCGTGCCTTTCAACAGATGCAAAAGGTCGGTGAATCCCGTCGGGGACAACCCCGGAGCGATCCCTTGGCGCATCAACTGTTCAAATGCGCGTGTGATGCCCGTGTCAACAAAGGTGATGCGCTTGGTGGCATCAGTGAACATGGCCGGGGCGTTGGGGACATCTGCGACCATCTCCTCAAACAAGGCCGTAAACGGGGGCCGATCGGGCACAAGCGGCGTTTTGGGTGCCATCTCATCGGCCTTGTCCGGGAAATGGAGCTCCTCCTTGGCCAGCGCCGGATCGGCTTCTTCAGAGGTCACTGCCTCTTGTCGAATCGCCGTGGGCGCCAGCGTGGCGGCAATCGTCTCATGAACGATGTGAAGGGTGGTCAACAGGCCATTGTATCGGCGGTCGCTGTCGGCGCCGGCGCCGCGCACATTCAACAGCTGGGCGAAAACACTGTCTCGGAACGCGAGGTACACGCGATATGCGAACCGTAGTTGTTCACTCGAGAGCGAGAGCAAGTTCCCAAACCGCGTGCTGAACGCCTTCAAAAAGGCAGTCACCCAGGCATAGGCCGGCGCACGTGGTTCAAAATAGTCCTCGTCCTTAGCAAATCGGTCGCGGCGCAGATTCTCTGACACATACTGGTCGTAGATATAATCGGTTAAAAGCCAGTAAGGCACGGCCTTGCGAGCGTGTGCTGTTCCGGTCATGCTGCCGAGCCAGTACCAGCGCTCGACGGTCGGTTGGAAGCTCTGTTGGTGGAGGGTGGCGAGGCGCGTGCGCACAGCCTCGGTCACGCGCCGCTCCTCCCGCACTTTCTCCAACTCCTGCACGCGGTCCTTGAACGCGATAAGGCGGGCCTTGCGCTCATCGATCAAGAGTTGTTCCTGCTGCTTGCGCTGGGCGGCCCGGTGCTCGTTGGCACCCCGGTCACCGAGGCTCTCCACGGAGACGTTGACAAAGCCGGCCACCTCGCACGCAAACTGGTAGTCCGGGTCGTTGGCAAAGACTTGGTCCCAGTCGAGATCGACTTCCTTGTACAAGTCATCGTAGGCATATTTTTGCGACTGGACCGGTAGACCTGTGTCCCGCTCGACCAAGTAACCATCCTCGTTGGGGATGTAGGGGCGGGCATGGGCTTGGAATGCGGGCGTCGTGTGAACATCCACATCCTGTTGGTTCTCCTGCAGCCCAATGGGCAAGTCCCGCAACAGACGGGCGCCCAGGTTCATTGTCGTCGGCGCCAGATGCTCTCGTCATTGGCCACGATTCCCTTCCTCCCAATGGTTGGATGGCAGCAAACAGGGCACTGCCAAAGAGATTGAATACATGCATCGTATCGGTCTCCTTTTTGTTTCGAGAGTGGTCCCATGAGTGTGGTGCTGGCCATGTCGTGCAATTATTGTGGTGCCGCCCTGAGGACAGTCTCATGTCCCAGGTGCCTGTACACAACTTACTGCAGTGCGGACTGCCGCCAACTCGACGCGGACACCCACGCATGTGGACAAGAACAGGAAACAGCAGGGGGCGCGCTCATAGATGCATTGCTTCAACGCGACCCGGCGGCCGTAGAAGCGGCGGCCCAGGACCTGATAGAGAGGACGGGCCCGGACGACAACCGCCTTTTCTATGACGAAATTCCCGCCGCCCTGGACGCGGCCGCCGACCTCATGGCCTCCGTCTCAGCCGATACACAGGCTGAGCGTCTGCGCCAGGGCCGGGCGATCATGACCCGTTTTGCAGATGAGCTGCGTGCCATTGAGGCCGAGTTCAAACGACCGGGCCAACCGATCGACCCACCAGTGAATCGGGCCGCCATTGACACCGTGGTCGCTGCCGCACGCGCCACGGTCAGACTGGAGCGACTCGTCAATGCCCCCAACTATCAAACGTATGCTCCATTGGTTCAGGAGGAGGATGAGGATGAGGAGGACGAAGAGGTTCACCTGTACAAGCTCATGGTCGCCCGGCATGCGGTGGTGCGCGACCTGGCCATCCGTATTACGGCGGCATCGACCGTCCGCGCCTCCCCTGCCAATGACACTGGCGGGCCGACAGTCGAGGAGATTGCTCATCGACTGCCGATCGCGTCAGGCCGCGGCGGCAAAGGACAGAGGAAGGATGATGATGATGATGATGAAACCTTTGGCGACCCGAATGGCTACTACGAATCCTACACGGGCTCAGTGGCGCCGTCGTCGTCGTCGTCATCGCCTGCTGGTACTAGCAGTAGTACCAGCAGCAGCAGCAGTCCTGTCTTCCCGGTGCCTGGCGATACATTGGAAGAGACGCTCGCCTTCTTCAAGGCGCTCTACGACCGCTCATCGATGAAGAACAATATCGGCCTCACGCATCGCGTGTTCACGCGAGGTGTCACTGCCGCCGTCCTCGGTGCTGGGTTCAAGACGTATTTTCCCATCACCGACGAGGCGTTCCTCAAATTCCGGTATTGGCTGTTCAGGCGCCGGGTGGAAGCCTCCTTCGAAAAGAGCGACGCAAAAGCCTGGTTCGAGAAGCATCCACTTTCCGAGCACAAGGTGGCCCTGGTCCGAGTGCGCAACACCTACCTGGACTTGGTCAAGCGGGCCGGCGATGAACCGGGCCCAAAGGGCAAGGACCCCATTTTCCAGTACAACCTGCGTAAGATCGCCGACAGCGCCCTCAATCAAGTGCTCAAAATCTATCCCCAATTTCAGGCGGGTCTCCACGAACTCGCCTACTTCGATCTGGCGACTGGGGCGGCCAAAACCATGGGCGCTGTCCTGCACTTTGGACTCCTCCAGTCCATCCTTCCCAATGACCTGATCGAGTCCGTCTTCGGCGTGAAAGTGTTGCCCGACGGCTGGAGCTGGACCAAAGCCTTGCTGGGCACGGATGCCACGCTGGGCGCGAAGGAGAGAGCAGCGTTCCAGGCCCAGTTTGGCGAGCCGTTGATCAAGTCCAATGCCGACCTGCAAGAGATTCGCGAGTTTTACACTGCCGTTCTCCAAGATCCGAAAGCTACGATGGGCTTTCGTGGTTATATCAGCGGGATAACCGCGCCCCAATCGGTGACTGACTTTAGCGCAGCTATTAACGGAACGAACCCGATCCCTGGCTGGTACGACTCTGTCAAAGACTACGCCGAAGGAGCTCATAACCCAGGTGCGGCGCTCAGTCGCCTGGTTGCGCAAGGCCAGGCGCTCGCCCCCTCCTATGTCGAATTCCGAGACGCGCTCATCAAATCGACGTCCTCGAACACGAGTGCATTCTATGCTGGTCTCCAGTCCTGGTTCGTCTCCAACCGCATTGAGTTCTATGCCGCCTTTGGCACGGCCATGAATTTCGGCGCCAGCTATTTCTTTGGCGGCCTCTTCGAGTCGCTCCTGGGCGAGTCCGGCCCCCCTGTAAAGCTGACGCTGCAGGTTGCAGCCGCTCTCTTCTTCGCCTTTCGCCGCGACCAGCTGGCGGCCAAGTTTAATCAGATAATGGGTCTAATCTCCAACTCCTTTGAGCAATTGTCGAACAACCAGTTTGGCAACATGGTTGGCGACCCCAGTGTTCCGGGCTTTGTCGCCCGCGACCTGCACGAACGTCTCGCACGTCGTAGCCCCGACTCCCTTGTCGTGGCACAGACAGCGATGCGTGCCTTCCTCCTGCGCTACCCGCTCCTGTGGGCCTCGCGCAAGTACACATCCCCGGGAAGAATCCGCAATACTATCGCGCACTTGATGGAACACACGGGGTTCGACCCCGTTGAAATGGCCGAGGACCTGCGCCAATACCAGGGCCAAGAAGCCCTCGGCGGGGTTAATCCTTCGATTCTGACATTCGCGCCACTGAACGAACATTATATCAGTGGTTCCGCGGTCTCGACGCTGGCCCTCTTCTGTATCGCGCCCGAAGGCGCCTTCTTCATCAAGGAAGGGCTCGATCTCTTTTACAAGAGCGTCACAGGGGGAATGGCCGCTGTCGCGAGCGGAGTCAAGAATTTGCTGTATTACATGGCATTCGCAGGCGCGGCACAACATGCAGCGCCTTTAGTACGGATGCTCTCTGGCGGTATCGGAGCCGTAATCGGTACCACCCTTGCCATTGGCTATGGCGGCGATCCGGCTGCCTGGGGTAGTTATGGATATACCGCCGCGGTCACCTACGTCGGGGACAATCCGGTCCGAACGATGATCGACACTGGCGCATTCTTTTTCGACGCACCAATGTTCAGCTGGCTCAGCTTTGCCTATCAGATCAAGGACGCGCTCCTTAATCCTTACTTGGGCGCCGCCGCAATCGCAGTGACCGGGGCAATTGGTGGCCTCTGGAAATGGCGATTGGATGTCAGCAAACAAGAAGCTGAGGCCAAGCGACGAGAAGCGGAGCGTGCGCTTGTTGATGTGACACTGAGGACGGCACAGGGCGGGCAGTTGAGACTCACCGTCGACCCCACCAAAGACATCCAACCCGCAGCCGCGACAGTGGGCTTTTTCGCCCGGCTGAAACGCCTCTTCCCGAGCCCTCCGGCTTGGATCACCGTCACCGTGCTTTTTGCCATCTTCGCCACGAACCTCTATTTGTTCATGTTCGAACTCACCACGGTCCGCGAGCGCGGTCGGGCCTGGCCGCTCCAGGGTTCACTGAGCCTCAACGAACGTGCGACCCTCCAAAGACGCATGCTGCGCCGTGTCCCCATTACCACCCCAGTTGTCCATTATTAAAAGAAACATCTCCTGTCTTGTAATCATTCCTCACCACCACCACCACCACCATGACCGACGCCTCCTCCGATCTCGTGGCCCACCTTCGGCAACTGAGTGCCGCGTGGCGCCCCAAGTCTCAAGACGAGATCGTTCGAGAGCAGATGACGTACTTTCTCAGGCGCCTCGTCAGTATTGCACGTGACGATGGCCGATACGAAGCAGCCCTCCATCTCTCATTCTCGAGCAGCGACTACTTTGAAGGGTTGGAGGCGATTCTGGAGAATATGCTGCGCGAAAAGCAACTTGACATTGTAAAGACGGAAAAGAAGACCTTGTACATAGAATGGACAGTGTCTTGGAAGCAATAAAGTTGACGGGATTCATTCCCTTTTTTGTTCACACATGGAAGAAGGCAGCGTCGTCTTGGAGAACTGGACAGTGGAAATCGACGGACACAAATGCTACGCCGCGTTCAATCGCTACATTAAGCCCTACAACGTGTCGATTGAGTTGAATGTCGTGGATACCCACGAACCGTACGCGCGCGTGACCATCAACGACGGGAAAGGACGCGCCGACGATCGCGTGCTCGTGAAGGACTACAGCGAGAACGAAGGGCTTCCTGAGCTCCTGCAAAAAGCCGGTCTTCTCGGCAAGCACTTGAGCAATTACCCGTACGCCGAGTACGAATTGCTGCTCAAACCCGCGACACTCCTGTCTAAAGAAGACGCGGCGAAGGACGTGAGGAAGCAATAAGTTCTGTCGTGTATTCACATTAATAAAAAATCACCCAAAAAACGTGGCATGCAGGCTCACCTTGTCCTTGCGCACGGCGACCGGGGCGGCCAAAAAGCCCCGGAGGCGGAGCTCAGCCTCGGCGGGCGAGCAGCGAAGGACGGCAATGCGCGCGGCGGCCACCGCACTGGCAAGGGACTGGACGGCCGCGCATACCCGGGCCTTGTCGGCCCCTTGCAGCTTGCTCGCAATGCGCGCGGCAATCGCGTCTCCGAGGCGGGCGGCCACCCCGTCCTCTGCGTCGCTCTCATCGTCTCGTTCGTGGCAGGCGACGGCGAACTTGGCCAGGGTGTTTGCGCCTTGTTGGTGGGGCGATGCCGGCGCAGGCCGGCCAAAGTCGTCCACCTTGCCCACGTACGTGTGACTGAGGGCCGCCAAGGCGCGGCCGAGGACGCGGTGCGCTTGGTCTGGGTGAGCGAGGGCGACGGTGCCGCCAAACGGCGTCCCTTGCACAACGTGATCCACGAGGGCTGCGTCGGCGGGCAGCAACTTCGCGTCGATTCCACTGTCTGAGCCTACCGCCGACTTGCTGACCACAACAACCTCGCGCAGGGCCGGCTGGTCTCCAGCCCCAAAGCGGAGGACGAGCCGGAGGTCATCCCCGTCGGTCACCCACACACGAGCCTGCTGAAGCGCGCGGGCACGATCGGATGGGAAGGTCAGCTTCCACGTCTCCGCCTCATTGGTCGCCGGGTTAATGAAGGTGATCTTCCCGCCCGCACTCTCCGTGCCCGAGCGGAAAAAGTCGTTGCGCAAAATGCTGAGGCCGTGCACGGGCAAAGGGTAGGCGTGGGCCCCCGGGGCACCCACGACCAGGCGCTCCTCGTTGTTGGAGTTGGCGTAGCGGCGGTTGCCCCCTGCCGTCTCGACGACCAGCTCCCCAGTGTGTCCCGTACTCGGGCGGAGCGTCAACTCGCCAGACGCGAGCAGCGGGGTGGCCACACCACTGCGGACACTCGGGTCCGAGCCGGGGTACAGCTTGGCGGCGAAGAGGTTTTTGAAGTCGGTCCACCACCCTTTGACGGGTGCGGCGGCGGCGGCGGCGGCGCCAGGGGTGCCAGCGATGCCATTGTCCCCATCGACAAAGGCGTCGTAGTCAAAGTCCCTCTCGTTCTTAAGAACCCCAACTGGCGCACGCTTTGCGTCAATCCACGAGAGGACGGCGCGCACATGGTGGTCGTCGGGCGCTCGCTTCGCGAGGACGGAGCGCACGTGCTCGGAGGGGGCATCAAGCCCATTGTCCCCGTCCACCCAGGCATCAAACTCGTCCTCCGTCATGGGGACGACGTGGTCACTGATGCGGGACAGGGACATTGCGTCATCGCTCAAATGCATCGCCGCAAGGCGTGCCCCGAGTGAAGAAACATCATCAGTCGTCGTCCTCGTAGGTGCCGCCGCAGCCGCCGCCGCCTCACGGGCGGCGACCAAGGTTTCTAGGTGGGCCTTCAAGTCCATCGATGGGTGGTCCGTGTGAGGGAGGCAAGGAGGAAAAGCCCGGGGGATCTTTCACTTAGCAGTCAGGGCGACAATCAGCGGCGCGTGGTCTTTCGCATCAGCTTGCCGTACGCGTCGAATGCCGGCGTGCCAATGGTCGGCATCCCGTGCTCCGCTGCCGGGTGTTCGGGCGAGCACAGTGCCGCGCAAAAGAGCACCTCGCGTCCGCGGCGCTCGTGCACCACGCGAATCACGGAGAAGTCGCGCAGCTGCTTGTCTTGATCCATTTCCGGCAGGCGGTGGTAGGTGAGCAAGTGGTGCACCAAGCGGCGCGCAATCTGCGGGAGCACGCGCAGGTAGACATGCACTTTGCGCTGCGCTGGCAGTGTCAGCGCGACAGCGGCCACGGTCACGACGGCGTTGTTGGGCACTTGGGGATCAGGGCGCGTCATCATGGCGATGCCGTCTGCCTTTTTGTACGTCTCGGCGCCGACGAGCACATCGGTGTACATGCCGGACGTGCCCTTGTAATCTGAGCGCAGGAGCTCCTTGCGCACGCTGTCGACGTACGCGTCCGAGGCATTGAAGTCGGCATAGGCCAGCACAGCCTCCATCGTCAGCGGCTCTCCTTTCGTAACCTTATTGCGCGGCATCTCGAGCTTCTTGTACTCAATGTGGGGAACCGTCTCCCGCTCACTGGCAGTGATCAGTTCCAACAGACTCTTGTCAACGCACACGCGGATGAAAAAGTTTTTCCCCTGGTGCATCACCTCGTCGACGACCACGTTCATCGGGTGAAATGGCGCGGGGCGGGTCGTCCCCAGCTCTTCCTTGGTCGGCTCCGGGATGTGGACGTTGGCCTCTTCCTCCAACTCGTCCTCCTCCTCCTCCTCATTATGCGCGGACATGACTGAAGAAGTAAATGATTTATTGACTCGGGATGGCGGTCGTAGAGAACTTTCCCTCTGCATCTATTTGCGCCTGCACTGTGTTCCACCAGGCAGTCAAGACGCCCGTTGCCTTTTCCTGACAGGCGTGCTTGCTACATGATTCCAGCCAGGTAGTATGACTCGACCTTCTGGATCTTCTTGTTGGCATCGGACCATCGGCCTCAATGCATCTTTGCCAGGGGTATCCCCGCACACGCTGCCGTGCAGCGTGTCCTGGCTCTTGAGGTAAGGCTCCACAATGGCCCGGACGCATTTCAGAACGATAGTCGGGGTCACATCCCTTACAAAACAATCAACACTTTCAACAGTTTCTTTCAAAACCTGCAATCCGTGTTTCTTGCTTTACTTCGTTGCCGAAGCTTGAGGCCGCGAGGGCCGTGCATCCGTCCGGTTGTCCACGACGGCGGGGGTAAGTCCCAACGCCACTTCGACTCGAAAGCCGAAGCGACTCGCATTTTTGAGGAGAATGTTGCGCGCGCCATTGGCGTCACGATCCACCTCCAATCCACATTGACCACACTTGAAGACTTTGCTGCCACCGAGCTTGTCGTGCAGCCAACCACAGCGACCACACGTCTTGGAAGTGTACGCCTCACCACACACGACCACTTTGCAGCCGGTCGTACGGCTCTTCCAAAGGAGGCGCTGACGAAAGCGGTAGTGAGACCACGTGACCATGGCGCGTGCTGCCTTGTTCGTCAACTTCCTCGCCTTACGCAGCACGAGTCGACTGGTCTCGAGGGCAGGCAGTAACACCACATCATAGCGCGTGACAAGGAAGTGCACGACCTTCTTGTGGTAGTCATCGACGAGGTTGCGGATGCGTTGACTCCCATGCAACCACGCTCGCCGAATGCGCCAACGCTTGCGATGAACATAGCGCTTGAGGTCGGGGTGAGCGCATCGTTTGGGAAGCAGATCAATCTCAGAGCGAAGGCAATCGAGGTGGTGGCAGAGGCGGTAGAGATGCCCAATGTCGTTCTTGCCAAACTCAATGAGCTTGCCCGAGGGGTCGTAGAGCGTGTGAGGTGTTCGCACGCCAGGGTCAATTGCTGCAACTCGAGGCGGAGTATCAGAAGGGACTTGGTTATCGTCCCTCTTGACATCCACGGTGAGGCAGAGGTAATAGTGACCCAGCCGTGTGCGGATCAAGCTTGCATCATGGTCGAGGCGCTCGGGCAATGGCTCCGTCGATCGCAGAGGAACGGAGCCAAACGTCTTGGGGTAGATGATACCCTTGTGGTAGCGGCGACGATCAATGTAGAGGCGCTCCTGGGCACTCTTGCGTGATCGGAAGCTCATGGTGAACGCGTGCCCAGGGTTCTTCTTGCGTTTGGCGTAGTTGGAAGTGTAGGCATCGAGGAGATCTTGATAGGCCCCGGCACGAATGTCCCGAGGCGTGTCGAGGACCCAGGTGTTTTCCAGGATATAGTTGCCATCGTTGACAACGGCCTCACGCAGGCCGCCACTGCGATTCGGCTTGAACACGCTCTTTTCTTCTTGAAGCGCCTTGAGACACTGATTGTACGTCCAGCGCGCTGTGCCAAACCACTTGGGGAGAAGTGTGTGCTGCGCGTCGTTCGCGGGGTAGACGCGAATCTTTCGTGTCTTGACCCATGCAGTGCCCTTGTTGCTCTCGGTACGTTGCTTCTTGGTCACGAGGGACTTGTTGTCGACTTGGGCAGCGCCACCGTCCGTCGTCATGAGCCACGAGTCCAGTAGATCAGAATCCAACGAGATGACGCTACCGGGCGGACCAGTGACCGTCTTGCCACATGCCTTGAACCAGCTCGACTTGGGCAAGAGCATGGGCGTCCACTCCGCTCCCGGTATACCGAGAGCGGCCGTGAGCTCCGCCGTTTTCGCATTCCAGAAGGGCAGCAGGTTCGAGTCTACGACTGGCGCTCGCGCCCCATGGGAGTCGGCACGCTTGCGTTTGCGCTTCCCTCGAGCCGTCTCCTCCATATACGGAGAGAGGAGGTCACCACCAGGCAGGAGGTTCTGGAAGGTCCTGTGGGTACTGGGCGAAACAGTGAAAGGAATGACTCGTGACATGCGACGCTTCCTCCAAAACCTATCGATTCCTACATCGCAAAACAGGGACACTCTCACACGCGCTTGTCAGAAGGTTGATGCAAACTGTTTAAAATGCCGAGTCTGTTTGTTTGTGCCCAGCCGTCAGTGGTTGGTGGATGGTAAACACGGGCCCTGAGGCCACCTGGAGCATCATACCGGAGACAGTGTCCGTGCGCCCGCACTTTTTGTCCACAAGGACCAGGAAGTCCGTCACATCATGCGCGGACATGGGGCGGCAAGAGAGTGAACGCGAGCCAGGCAACATAGCCGAGTCCCCACACACTGGCGAGGAAGGCGCCCGCCAGGAGGGCTTTGATCAAAGGAGGGTGGGCGAGGACCGGCCGCTGGGCGTAGACCATGCCGTCGCCGGCCATCCACACTTCCTGTGGTACAGCGATACGCTGGCGTCTCTTCTTCTTGTGCCGATACATGGTGCAGGGAAATGATCATTTATTCACGGTGCTCCCCCTTCTTCTTCTTCTTCGGATTTGTCGGGGCATCGATGAGTGGGACCTCCTTCAGCTCGTCGGAAAACGGCTCCTTGTCCGCCCCGCTGAGGTCGGCCTCAGTGGCCGTGTCGTCAAGCAAAATGCCCGACGGGTCCTCCTCCTCCTCCCTACTGTCGCTCCCAAGGATAGTGTCC
>Ga0247822_10000699_pt1 | contig 18871 bp, 13 predicted proteins | sample 13C_Cellulose_Da_FD_192423 | JGI IMG/M metagenome (GOLD analysis project Ga0247822, IMG submission 192423) | Soil microbial communities from agricultural site in Penn Yan, New York, United States - 13C_Cellulose_Day30 | ecosystem: Environmental > Terrestrial > Soil > Agricultural land | place...
GAACGGCGCGGCCACCGCGCCCTATGGCAAGATGACCGTCTCCATCGGGAACGGCGCACTGGTCCAGGACTACGTCTTCACCGGCACGCCGACGAACGGGCTGGCGAACGGGCAAACGCGCGTGTTCTCGCTCCCGCTGCCCACCGGCACCTACACCAGCATCGCGCTCGAGCTCTCGTTCGACGTGCCCGCTGGCGCGCCGGCCTCCATGAACGGCTCCAACGGGCTTGGCCTCTCCGCCACGATCCAGAACCTCGCGGTCTCGAACGCGACCATCGAGGTCTTGGGCCAGCCGGTCAACACGGACCCGACCGAGTTCGACCTCGAGGACGTCGACTTCGGCGATGACGTCCAAAGCGGCGCACTGCTGATCACGACGAGCAACCCGTTCACCGCGACGGCCGCGCTCAACGTGGCCATCGAGGCGCCGGCGCAGTCCGGCGCGGGCGCCGTCTCGATCACCAAGCAGCTGACGATCCCGGCTCAGCCGACATCCACGTCGACGATCCAGCTCACGGGCAGCGAGATGCGTTCGGTGCTCGGCAAGCAGGGCGTGACCATCCGCGTGACCGGCAGCGTCAACGGCACCGGCGCCGGTGGCACCGTCATCATCGCGCCGGCGTCACAGATCACCGTGCGCACGCAGGTGCAACTCACCGTCAACATCGGGGCCTGACCATGACACGCACCATCGTCGCGGGCCTCGCCCTCGCCATCGCCCCCTTCGCCGCGTCGGCGCAGGGCAACGCCTCCGCCGCCGCCGGCGGCATGGGCGGCAACTACACCGCGCTCGCGCGCAACTTCAACGCCGTCTCGTGGAACCCCGCGAACCTCGGCCTGCCGGGCAACGCGCGCTTCTCGCTCGCGCTCGTGTCGCCACAGCTCGCCATGGGCACGGGGCCGGTCACGCTCTCGGACTTCAACGACTACAGCGGACAGGTCGTCCCCGCGTCCGTGCGCAACACCTGGCTGCAGCGCATCTCCGACAACGATGGCCAGGCCATCGGTGGTGACCTCGACCTGACGCCGATCGCCCTCTCCATCGGCCCCGTGGCGCTCAGCACCACGACCACCGCGCGCGCGAATGGCGCGATGCCGGCCGGCGTCGCGGAGCTCCTGTTCTTCGGCAACGCCGGGCGCACGGGGAGCGCGCAGGACTACGCGTTCGACGACCTCAAGGTCGACCTCAACGCCACGACGACGATCGCCGCCGCCTATGGCCGCAAGCTCGCCTCGGTGCCGCTGCTCGGCGACTTCGCCATCGGCGTGACCGGCAAGTACATCGTGGGCCACGGCATGGCGTCGATGCGCGACAACGGCTCCACGCTGACGTCCAACCCCGTCGCCGTGCAGCTCGACGCGCCGATGGTGCTCACCGACACCAGCACGATCAACAACGGCAGCGGCTTCGGGCTCGACGTCGGCGCGGCCTGGGCCTTCGGCGAGTTCCGCGTCGGAGCGTCGCTGCAGAACATCATCAACACGTTCCAGTGGAACACGGACGACCTGTACTACATGCCGGTGAAGGCGACCTTCGACGAGTCGTCGCGCGAGTCGGAGATCGATGAGATCCTGCCGCTGTCGTCGGCCCCGGCCGCGCTGCGCGAGGAACTCACGGCGCGCATCGACAACAGCAAGCCAAGGCCGACGCTGGCACTCGGCGGCGCGTACACCGGCTTCCGGTTCCTGACGCTCGCGGCCGACATCCGCCAGCGCTTCGGCGACGGGCTCGAGCTCGGCCCCAAGACGCACATCGGCGTGGGCGCGGAGCTCAAGATCATCCCGTTCGTGCCGTTGCGCGCCGGCGTCACGAGCCTCTCCGGCGGCATGCGCTACAGCGGCGGCATCGGGTTCGAGTTCGGCGTGGTGAACCTGCAGGCCAACGCGTCGCTGATGGAGGCCGATGGCCGCAGTGACACGCTCGGCGGCTTCACGATCAGCTTCGGCGGTCGTTGAACGCGGGTCGTCACTCGCAGTGAAGGGGCCCGGCAGCGAGTGATCGCTGCCGGGCCTCTTGTCACTACACCGCCGCGAGCCGCTGCTCGATCGCCGCGAGCCGCTCGTCGATCCTCCGCGCCAGCGCGGCCGCGTCGTACTCCTCCTTCTTGTAGAAGGTGATGCCGCCGCCGACCTCGAGCCGCGCATGGCGCACGTGCGCAATGTTCTCGATGCCCATGCGTCGCGCGGCGGCGGCGATCTCCTCGCGCGACACCTGGTTGCGGCGCAGCGCCTCGTTGACGATGTGGCCTTCCTTGATCAGGTCGTCCGGCGTGCCGTCGAGCGCGCGGCGTGTGCGCATTCCCCTGAAGGTCAGCCGCACGGCGAGATGATTGAGCAGCATCATCACCGCGGCGCCGACCAGGCCGCCGACGAGTGACTGATCGTCGCCCACCATCGCGTCCTGCACGGTGTTCGAGATCAGCAGGAGGATGATCAGGTCCGCGGGGTTGAACTCTGCCATCTCGCGCTTGCCCAGCAGGCGGAATCCCATCAGCAGGAACGCGTAAACGGCGACCGTGCGGATGATCTTCTCCGTGGCCGGGATTCCCATGTCCAGCATGCTCTGCATGATCTCTTGCACACGCGCCTCCTGTCAGTGCCTCGTGCTTCGGGGATCTGTGGCATACACCGGATTCGCACCATTCCAGTGGGCTTGCCTGGGCCGGCGCGGCACCAGAATGGGGCGGTGCCGCCGCCTCGCATCATGAGAGGCGATGGCTCGACGGATGGCACGCCGCTTGCCCATTCCTGTTGCGCCGACGACTCGCCATCTGCTTCTTGGCGCCGGTGCCCCATCCACAGGAAGGCCCCGATGCCGCACAGCTTCCACCGCGCCATGATCGTCCTCCCCGTGCTCGCCGGACTCGCGAGCTGCAACACGGCCCACGAGCGCCTGTCCGTGGAGGCCAACGGTCCCATCACCATCTACGACGCGCGCGACGCCGCGCTCTGGCCGGTGGATGAGTTCGGCATCGGTCCGCTGCGCGCCGGCGCCCCGCTGGCCGTCTCGACCGCGCAGCTGTACGGCGACATCCGCGTGCCGGAGGGCGAGGAGGCGAGCGACTGCAGCTACGCCGACTGGTCCGACGCCCCGGCGGGCGTCTACGTGATGCTCGAGCAGGGCGTGGTCGCGCGCATCGAGGTGGACAGCGCGAGCGTGGCGACGTCGGCCGGTGCGCGCGTCGGCGACACGGAGGCGCGCATCGACTCGCTCTACGCGGGGCGCGTGGTGCGGCAGGTGCACAAGTACACGGACGGCCGCTACCTCGTCGTCCGCGCCTCACAGGGCGCGCGCGGCGCGACGACGGACCCCGCCACAGCCGCCGAGTCACCCGACGGATTCGCGTTGATCTTCGAGACCGACGGCGAGCGCGTGACCCGGTACCGCGCGGGGCGGTATCCGGCGGTCGCATACACAGGGGATTGCTTCGAGATCCAGGTGGCAGGCGGCGGGTGACAGGTAGCAGGGTCCAAGTGAAAGAGGGGCGCCCCCAGCATCAGCCGGAGGCGCCCGTCTCTCATCAACGACCTGCTACCTGAAACCTGCTACCTGCTACCTCTGGTTCAGAGATCCTCGTCCAACGGACCCGCCATCATCGGCGCGTCCGCTTCGAGCTGCGGCGTCAGGAAGCTCGCCGGCAGTTCGCCGAGCCCGCCGAACTCCGGCGCGGGCGCCGGCGGCGGCTCGATGTCCATGTCCACGTCGTGGTACCGGTACATGCCGGTGCCCGCGGGGATCAGGTGGCCGATGATGATGTTCTCCTTGAGTCCGAGGAGGTTGTCCTTGGCCCCGCGGATCGCCGCGTCGGTCAGCACGCGGGTGGTCTCCTGGAACGACGCCGCCGAGATGAACGACTGCGTGGTCAGCGACGCCTTCGTGATGCCGAGCAGCAGCGGCTCGGACTGCGCCGGACGCGTCTTCTTCTTCTTCGCCTTGTCGTTCGAGTCGCGGAACACGGCCTTGTCGACGTTCTCGCCCTCGAGGAACTCGGTGTCTCCCGACTCGGCCACGCGGACCTTCTGCAGCATCTGGCGCACGATCACGCCGATGTGCTTGTCGTTGATCTTCACGCCCTGCAGGCGGTAGACCTCCTGCACTTCATTGAGGAGGTACTCCTGCACCGCGCGCGGTCCCTTGATGCGCAGGATGTCGTGCGGATTGACCGGACCTTCCGAGAGGCGGTCGCCGGCGCGCACGCGGTCGCCCTCGTGCACGCGCAGGTGCTTGCCCGACTGCACCTCGTACAGGTGCGGCTGCTGCGACTCGTCCAGCGAGCCGCTGACGTCCGTCGGCTGCACGAAGATCTCGCGCTTGCCGCGCTTGATGTCGCCGAACCGCACGACGCCGTCGACCTCGGAGATGGTCGCCGGATCCTTCGGCTTGCGCGCCTCGAACAGCTCCGCCACGCGCGGCAGGCCGCCCGTGATGTCGCGCGTCTTGTACGCCTCGCGTGAGATCTTGGCGATCGTCTGGCCCGCCGCCACCGGCGAACCGTCGCTGATGATGAGCTGCGCGCCCACCGGGATCACGAAGTCGCGGACCTTCTTCTCCTTGCCGCCCTTCGACTGCCAGATCTCGATGTGCGGGTGCTTCTTCTTCTCGCGGTCCTCGATCACGACGCGCTGGCGGAGGCCGGTGAGCTCGTCGAGCTCCTCGGACACCGTCTCCTCGTCGACGAGGTCCACGAACCGGACCTCGCCTGTGACGTCGGCGATGATCGGGTTGGTGTACGGGTCCCACGTGAAGATCACCTGCTCCTTGGCGACCGTCGAGCCGTCCTCGACCATCAGGATGGCGCCCAGCGGCACGGCCAGGCGGGCCATGATCGGGGCGTTCTTGTCGGCCGTGGCGCGAATGTAGAGCTCGCCCTCGTACGACGTCACGATCTCCTGGTTCTCCGGGTTCGTGACGTGCACCAGCCGGTCGCCGAACTCGACGACGCCGGTGACCTTCGACTTGCGTGCCGTCTGCTCGGCGATGCGTGCCGCCGTGCCGCCGATGTGGAAGGTGCGCAGCGTGAGCTGCGTGCCCGGCTCGCCGATGGACTGCGCCGCGATGATGCCGACGGCCTCGCCCAGGTCGACCATGCCCATCGTGGCCAGGTTGCGGCCGTAGCACATGCGGCAGAGGCCGCGCTTGGCCTCGCAGGTGAGCACCGAGCGGATCTTCACCGTCTCGATCCCCGCCTCCTCGATCGCCGTCGCCGTCTCCTCGTCGATCATCGCGCCCGCTTCCACCAGCAACTGCGGGCGTCCGGCCTCGTCGAGCAGCTGAGGATCAACCACGTCCTCGGCGGCGACGATGCCGACGATGCGCTCGGCCAACGGCTCGATGATGTCCTCGCCTTCCTTCAGCGCCCCGACCTCGAGGCCCATCACCGTGCCGCAATCCTCCTCGGTGATCGTCACGTCCTGCGCGACGTCGCAGAGGCGCCGCGTCAGGTAGCCCGCGTCGGCCGTCTTGAGCGCCGTGTCCGCGAGGCCCTTGCGGGCGCCGTGCGTGGACGAGAAGTACTCGAGCACCGAGAGGCCTTCACGGAAGTTCGACTTGATCGGGTTCTCGATGATCTCGCCGATGCCGCCGGTGAGCTTCTTCTGGGGCTTCGCCATCAGGCCGCGCATGCCGGCCAGCTGGCGGATCTGGTCGCGCGAACCGCGCGAGCCGGAGTCGAACATCATGAACACGGTGTTGAAGCCGTTCTGCGACTCGCGCATGCGCTTCACCATCGCATCGGCGATGTCGTTGTTCGCGTGCGTCCAGGTGTCGATCACCTTGTTGTAGCGCTCGCCGTTCGTGATGTTGCCCGTCTGGTACGCGCGCTGGAAGCGCATGACGCGGGTCGTGGCCTCCTCGAGCAGCGTCTCCTTCTCGGCCGGGATCTCGAGGTCCTCGATGCCGATCGACACGCCGCCCTGGGTGGCGTTGCGGAAGCCGAACTCCTTGAGCCGGTCGAGGAACGCGACCGTGCCGGCGAGCCCCGCCTTGCGGTAGGACTCGAACACGAGCTCGCCCAGCGCCCGCTTCTTCATCTCGCGGTTCTGGAACGGCAGCTCGGACGGCACGATGCCGTCGAACAGCACGCGGCCGGCGGTCGTCGTCACCCACGCGTTGTCGCCTTCCGGCTGGCGGCCGAAGTAGCGCACCGCCGTGTGCACGGTCATCTGCCCGAGCGCCAGCGCCATCTCCACCTCGGCCGCACTGCCGAACGAGCGCAGTCCTTCCTGGGCCTTGGCGTCCTTGAGGAGCGCGTCGTACCCGAACGGCGCCTTGGTCGCGAAGTAGCAGCCGAGCACGATGTCCTGCGACGGCTCCGCGACCGGGCGGCCGTCGGAGGGCTTCAGGATGTTGTTCGACGAGAGCATCAGCACGCGGCACTCGAGCTGCGCCTCGTACGAGAGCGGCACGTGCACCGCCATCTGGTCACCGTCGAAGTCGGCGTTGAACGCCGCGCAGACGAGCGGATGGATGCGGATGGCCTTGCCCTCGACCAGCACCGGCTCGAACGCCTGGATGCCCAGGCGGTGCAAGGTCGGCGCGCGGTTGAGCAGCACCGGATGGTCGCGGATGATCTCCTCGAGGATCTCGAACACCTCGGACGACTCGCGCTCCACGATCTTCTTGGCGCGCTTGACCGTCTCGGCGATGCCCTTCTCGACGAGCTTGTGGATGATGAACGGCTTGAACAGCTCCAGCGCCATGGCCTTCGGCAGGCCGCACTGGTGCAGCTTGAGCTCCGGGCCGACGACGATGACCGAACGGCCGGAATAGTCCACGCGCTTGCCGAGCAGGTTCTGGCGGAACCGGCCCTGCTTGCCCTTGAGCATGTCGGAGAGCGACTTGAGCGGGCGCTTGCCGCGGCCGCGGATCGCCTTCGAGCGGCGGCCGTTGTCGAACAGCGCGTCCACCGACTCCTGCAGCATGCGCTTCTCGTTGCGCAGGATCACTTCCGGCGCGCGATGGGCGATGAGCTTGGTGAGGCGGTTGTTGCGGTTGATGACGCGGCGGTACAGGTCGTTCAGGTCGGACGTGGCGAAGCGCCCGCCGTCCAGCGGCACGAGCGGCCGCAGGTCGGGCGGGATCACCGGCACGACGTCGAGGATCATCCACTCCGGCTTGTTGCGCGTGCCCGAGTGGTCGCCCGAGTTGCGGAACGCGTCGATGATCTTGAGGCGCTTCAACTCGGCCTTCTTCTTGTGCTGCGACGTCTCCACGATCACCTGCGCGCGGAGCTGCTCGGCGACCTTGTCGATGTCGAGGCGGCGCAGGAGCTCGCGCACCGCCGGCGCGCCGATGTCGGCGAGGAAGGCGCTGTCGCCCTCTTCCTTCGCCTTCAGCCGCAGCGCCAGGTACTGGTCCTCGTCGATCAGGTCGTTCGCGCTGACCTCCTGCTCGCCCGGATCGATGACGACGTAGTTCGAGTAGTACACCACCTTCTCGAGGTCACGGAGCGTGAGGTCGAGGAGGTTGCCCATCGGGGACGGCAGGGTCTTGAAGAACCAGATGTGGGCAACGGGCACGGCGAGTTCGATGTGGCCCATGCGGTCGCGACGGACCTTGCTGAGGGTCACTTCGACGCCGCACCGGTCGCAGATCACGCCGCGGTAACGGATGCGCTTGTACTTGCCGCAATGGCATTCCCAGTCCTTCACCGGACCGAAGATGCGCTCGCAGAACAGGCCATCCTTCTCGGGCTTGAACGAGCGGTAGTTGATCGTCTCGGGCTTGGTCACCTCGCCCCACGACCACCAGCTGCGGAGCCCCGCCATCTCGAGGCGCTCGCGCTCCTTGGCGTCCTTGGGGCCGCGGATCTCCTCGGGGGAGGCGATCCGGACCTGGATATAGTCAAACGCTGATGCGCTCTTCTCGCGCACGCTGCGGAAATCGATCATCGGTTATTCCTCGCTGCCGTTGCCGAAGGTGGACGGCGTCCCACCGTGCCCCTCGGCGTGCGTATCCATCGTGACGTGGATGCCCAGCGCCTGCAGTTCCTTCACGAGCACGTTGAACGATTCGGGGGTGCCGGGTTCCGGCAGGTTCTGCCCCTTCACGATCGCTTCGTACACGCGGCTGCGTCCGTTCACGTCGTCGGACTTCACCGTCAGGATCTCCTGCAGGGTGTGCGCGGCGCCGTACGCCTCCAGCGCCCAGACTTCCATCTCGCCGAAGCGCTGGCCGCCGAACTGCGCCTTGCCCGCCAGCGGCTGCTGCGTGACGAGGGAGTACGGTCCGATGCTCCGGGCGTGGATCTTGTCGTCCACCAGGTGGCTGAGCTTCAGCATGTACACCTGGCCGACCGTCACCGGGTTGTCGAACAGCTCGCCCGTCCGGCCGTCGCGCAGGCGGATCTTGCCGCCCGGCAGCAGGCCACCGGCCTTGATCAGCTCCACCGTCGCCGCATCGGCGTCGGCGTCGGCCTTCTTGCCGAGCATCGCGGCGAGCGCCGGATACCCCATCTCCAGCAGCATCGCGGCGGTGTCCAGCTCCGCCTTCTTCTCGAGCTCCTTGAGCGACTTCCTGAACTCCGCCTTCTGCGCCGGCGTCGGTCCGTCGGCATCGATGACTTCCTGGTGGAAGGCACGCGAATGCGCGACCGTCTCGAGCTCACGCGCCGCCAGCTCCTTCGCCGCCGACACGAGGTAGTCGAACAGGCGGTTGTAGGCGCCCTTGGACTCCGCGCTCATCGTGCGGCCGTTCAGCTCGTTGATGTTCGCGTCGTGCATGAGCTCCACCTTGTCGGCGTGCTCGATCTCCGGACGCAGGTCATCGAGGATGGCGCGCAGTTCGTCCGCCTGGAACGCCGGGGCGGGCGTCTCGAGCGCCAGCGAGTTCCTGACCCACTCGAGGCCGGCGAGGCGCAGGGCCAGGCCGATCTCGCGCTCGTTCGCGCCCTGGAACACCGGCGTCTTGGCGTAGAAGCCGAGGATCTTCGCGGCCCACCCGAGGTGGGTCTCGAGGATCTGCCCGACGTTCATGCGTGACGGCACGCCGAGCGGGTTGAGCACGATGTCCACCGGACGACCGTCCGGCAGGAACGGCATGTCCTCCTCGGGGACGATGCGCGCCACGATGCCCTTGTTGCCGTGACGGCCGGCCATCTTGTCGCCCACCGAGATCTTGCGCTTCTCCGCGAGGTAGACCTTCACCAGCTGGATGACGCCCGGGGGCAGCTCATCCGGCTGCAGGATGCGGTCGATCCGCTCCTCGGCCTTCTCCTCGATGCGCGCCTTCACGTGGTCGGCGGCATCGATGATCTCGCGCACCTGCTCGTTCACCTTCTTGTCCGCGACCCGGAACGTCTTCAGGTCGAGGGTGATGAGGCGCATGTCGCGGAGCATCTCCTCGGTGAGCGTCGTGCCCGCCGGGATGGCCTCCTCGACCGTGCCGTTCTGGAGCGCGAGGGCGACCTTCTGGCCGACCAGCAGCGCCTTGATCTCGTCATCGCGCACGTCGTTGACGCGCACCTTCTCCTCGCCCTCGAGCCGGCGGACCTCGCCGATGCGCTCGCCGCGATCCTTCTCGACCACCTGGTCCTCGACCCGCGAGAAGATCTTGACGTCGATGACGACGCCCTCGACTCCCGGCGAGACCTTCAGCGACGAGTCCTTGACGTCCTTCGCCTTCTCGCCGAAGATGGCCGTCAGCAGCTTCTCTTCCGGCGAGAGCTCCGTCTCGCCCTTCGGCGTGATCTTGCCGACGAGGATGTCGCCCGGGCGCACGTGCGCGCCGATGCGCACGATGCCGCGCTCGTCGAGGTCCACGAGGGACTCCTCCGAGACGTTCGGGATCTCGCGCGTGATCTCCTCCTGCCCGCGCTTGGTGTCGCGCACGTGCAGCTCGTGCTCCTGGATGTGGATCGACGAATAGACGTCGTCCTTGACCAGGCGCTCCGAGAGGACGATGGCGTCCTCGAAGTTGTGGCCGTACCAGGGCATGAACGCCACGGTCACGTTCGAGCCCAGCGCGAGCTGGCCGAACTGCGTGCCGGCGCCGTCCGCGAGGACGTCGCCCGCCTTGACCTTCTGCCCGAGCTGCACCAGCGGACGCTGGTTGAGCGCGGTGTCCTGGTTGGTGCGGCGGTACTTCTTGAGCTTGTAGCGGTCCTGCTGCGTGAGGCGCTGCAGCGGGGCGTTCTGCTCGCGGTTGGCCTTGGAGCCGCCGCCCGCGTCGACGATGATCTCGTCGGCGGTCACGCGGGTCACCACGCCGGCGCGCTTCGAGAGCACGACCGCGCCCGAGTCCACCGCCACCTTCTCCTCGAGCCCCGTGCCCACGAACGGCGTCTGCGGGTTGAGGAGCGGCACGGCCTGGCGCTGCATGTTCGAGCCCATCAGCGCGCGGTTGGCGTCGTCGTGCTCGAGGAACGGGATCAGCGCGGCCGCGATCGACACCAGCTGCTCGGGCGCGACGTCCATGTAGTCGACGCGCGACGCCGGCAGCAGCGGCACGTCCGCCTGCTGGCGGCAGAGCACGAACTCGTCGATGAACGAGCCGTCGTCATTGAGCAGCGCGTTGGCCTGCGCGATGACGGCGTCCTCCTCGCGGTTGGCGTCGAGCCACGCGAGTTCGTTCGTCGCCTTGCCGTTCCGCACGATGCGGTACGGCGTCTCGATGAAGCCGAGGTCGTTGACGCGCGCGAAGCACGCCAGCGACGTGATCAGGCCGATGTTCGGGCCTTCCGGCGTCTCGATGGGGCACATGCGCCCGTACTGCGAGTAGTGCACGTCGCGGACCTCGAAGCCCGCGCGCTCGCGCGTCAGGCCGCCCGGTCCGAGGGCCGAGAGGCGCCGCTTGTGCGTCAGCTCGGCCAGCGGGTTGGTCTGGTCCATGAACTGCGAGAGCTGCGACGAGCCGAAGAACGCCTGGATCACCGCCGAGACGGTGCGCGCGTTGACGAGGTCGTCGAGCGAGATCTTCTCGCTGTCCTGGTTGATGCTCATGCGCTCCTTGACCAGGCGCGCCATGCGCGACAGGCCCACGGAGAACTGGTTGGCGATGAGCTCGCCGACCGAGCGGATGCGGCGGTTGCCGAGGTGGTCGATGTCGTCCACGTGCCCGCGGCCCTCGTGCAGCTCGACGAGGTAGCGGATGATGGCGATGAAGTCGCCCGTCGACAGCACGGTGTGGTTGGCCGGCGTGTTGAGGTGCAGGCGCTGGTTGATCTTGTAGCGGCCCACGCGGCCGAGGTCATAGCGCTTGGGGCTGAAGAACAGCCGCTCGAGCGCCTGCTTGGCCGTCTCCTTGTTCGGGGCGTCGCCCGGGCGGAGCAGCGAGTAGATCTGCTTGAGCGCCTCGTCCTCGCTCTTGGTCGGGTCCTTGATCAGGGTGTTCTTGATCAGCATCGACTCGGCGCGGCCGGACGGCACGAAGCACGAGACCTTCACGACCTCGGCCTTCCGGAGGCGCTTGACCAGCGTGACGTTCAGCGCCTGGCCGGCCTCGGCGATGATCTCGCCGGTCTCGGGGGCGATGACGTCCTGGGCGAGCGTGCGGGCCTGCGGGCGCTCCTGGCGCTCGAAGGCGTCGAGCTCGTCGCGCAGGTCGACCGCCTGGTACGACGCGAAGACCTTGATCTTGTCGATCTTCTGGCGGCGGAGGCGGTTGAACACCTCCTCGGTCAGCTCGTCACCCTCGCCGACGAGCAGGCTCGCCTCGGCGCGCTCGCGCTCGGCGCGGGCCTTCTTGGTCTTCGCCTTCGGGGCGTCCTCGGCAGTGGCCTCGCCGGGCAGCTCGACGGACTCGGCGATGATCGCGCCGATGATCTCGCGGTCACGGCCTTCCTTGCGCTTGGTCAGGTCGAGCTCGCGCACGCCGAAGAAGAGGCGGTAGATGTCCGCGTTGGTCCCGTAGCCGAAGGCGCGCAGGAGCGCGGTGGCCGGGAACTTCTTCTTCTTGTCGATATGGACGAAGACGACGTCGTGGATGTCGACGGTGAACTCGACCCACGAGCCGCGGAACGGGATGATGCGCGACGAGATGAGGCGCTGGCCGTTCGGGTGCACGGACTCCTCGAACACGACGCCCGGGGAGCGGTGGAGCTGGGAGACGATGACCCGTTCGGCGCCGTTGATCACGAAGGTGCCCAGCGGCGTGAGCAGGGGCAGCTCGCCGAGGTAGACCTCCTTCTCGATCTGGTTCTTGAGGCGCTTCTTGTTGTCGACCGGGTTCTCCTCGAACACGGTCAGCACCAGCGTCGCCTTGAGCGGCGCCGAGTAGGTCATGTCGCGCTCGATGCACTCCTCGACCGAGTACTTGGGCTCGCCGAGGGTGTAGCGCTTGAAGTCCAGCGAGAAGTTCTCGTGGACGTCCGTGATGGGGAACAGGTCCTTGAAGACCCGCTCGAGGCCGACGTCCTCGCGGTCGTGTGCCGCGGCGTCGAGCTGGAGGAGGGATTCGAAGGCGCGCGTCTGGATGTCGAGCAGGTGCGGCATTTCCATGCCGTGCTCGAGCTTTCCGAAGGAGATCTGCGTGATCATGGCAACCCGGGGCTCACCCGTGAACAGGCGAAAACCGCCTCGTCCCCGGACTGCGCTTTTTGCCAAAGGCGTCCGGAGCGAGGCGAAAGGAACGTCAGATGTGCTGCGACTGCGTGTGGAGCGTGCGTGACTGGCGGATCATTTGCGGGACCAAGTGAGGGTGGAAGGATCCTCGGGGCCCCGGGTGTGATACCCCGGGGCCCGAGGCCTTCGCCCTTACTTGATCTCGGCGACGGCGCCTTCGGCCTCGATCTTGGCCTTGAGCTGCGCCGCCTCGTCCTTCGAGACACCGGCCTTCACCGTCTGGGGGGCGCCATCCACCAGGTCCTTGGCTTCCTTCAAGCCAAGACCGGTGATCTCGCGCACCACCTTGATGACCTGGATCTTCTTCGCGCCGGTCTCCTTGAGGATGACGTCGAACTCCGTCTTCTCCTCGGCGGCCGGGGCAGCCGCGCCACCATTGCCCGCGCCGCCAGCGGCGACGGCAGAGATGGTCACGTTGAACTTCGTCTTGAACGCCTCGATCAGCTCGGTGAGCTCGATGACCGACATGCTGCCGATCGCGTCGAGGATCTCGTCCTTGCTCATGGTCGCGTTAGCCATTGTACCGTTCTCCAAAAGTGTTCCCCAGGACGACCTGGGAGCGTGTGATCAGGCAGACGCCTGGGGGATTTCCGAGACTGCGGACGGGACTTCGGTCGAGCCAGCGGCGTCGGCGGCGGGGCCACCGAGCTGCTCCTTCTTCGCCTCGAGCGCGAGGGCGAACATCGACAGCACGCTGTTGAACGTGCCGACGAGGATCGACAGCGCCTCGTTCCGCGTCGGGAGCGACGCGAGCTTCGTGACCATGGCCTGGTCGATGGGGGCGCCTTCGTAGATGCCACCCTTGACCGTCGGCTTCTGGTCGTTCTCCTTGGCGAAGTCCGTGAGGAGCTTGGCCGCGGTGATCGGGTCCTTCGTGACGACGACGCCGGTCGGGCCGCGCAGGCGCTCGCCCGTCAGGCCGGACTCGTTGACGGCCCGGAGGGCCAGCGAGTTCTTGATGACGACGTAGTCCACGCCGGCCCTGCGCAGGCGGCGGCGGAGTTCCGTCATGCGCTTCACGTTCAAGCCCGTGAAGTCTGTGTAGTAGACCGCCTCGGCGCCCTCGAGCTTGCCCTTCAGCTCTGCGACGAGCAGTTCCTTGTCGGATCGCTTCATCGTGGGTGTTTACCGGTACGGGTTGGTGTCGATGCGGACGCCGGGGCCCATCGTGCTGCTCACGGCGACGGTCTTGATGTAGACGCCCTTCGCCGCGGACGGCTTGGAGCGGACGATCTGGTCCATGAAGGCCGCGAAGTTGGTCTCGAGCGCGTCGAGGCCGAACGAGACCTTGCCGATGGCGGCCTGGACGTTGCCGCCCTTGTCGACGCGGAACTCGATCTTGCCGGCCTTGGTCTCCCTCACCGCGCGGGCGACGTCGAACGTGACCGTGCCGGCCTTCGGGTTCGGCATGAGGCCGCGGGGACCGAGCACGCGGCCGAGCTGGCCCACCTGCCCCATCTGGTCCGGCGTGGCGATCATGACGTCGAAGTCGGTCCAGCCGTCCTTGATCTTCTGGATGAACTCGGTGCCGACGAAGTCGGCGCCGGCGGTCTCGGCTTCCTTCGCCTTGTCACCGACGGCGATGACGAGGACGCGCACCGTGGTGCCGGTGCCGGCCGGGAGCACGACCGTGCCGCGGACGACCTGGTCGGCGTGGCGCGGGTCGACGCCGAGGCGGACCGCGACCTCGACCGACTCATCGAACTTCGCGTACGCGGCGCCCTTGACCAGCTCGAGGGCGTTCTTGGGCGCGTACGTGGCGGCGCCGTCAACCTTCGCGGCGGCGGCGCGGTACTTCTTGCCGTGGAGCTTCTTCATTCGCTGACCTCCACGCCCATCGAGCGCGCCGCGCCGGCGATCATCGCCATCGCGGAGTCGATCGACTCGGTGTTGAGATCAGGCATCTTGAGCTCGGCGATCTTCCGGACCTGCGCCTTTGTGATCGAGCCGACCTTGGTGCGGTTCGGCTGAGCGGAGCCCTTCTCGATCCCGGCCTCTTTGCGCACGAGGAACGCCGCGGGCGGCGTCTTCAGGATGAACGAGAACGACTTGTCGGCGAAAATGGTGATCTCGACCGGGAGGATCGAATCGGAGCCCTGCGTCCGAGCGTTGAACTCTTTGCAGAACGCCATGATGTTGATCCCCTGCGGACCGAGAGCGGTGCCGACGGGCGGGGCCGGATTCGCCTTGCCTGCAGGGATCTGCAGCTTGACGAAACCGGTGACCTTCTTTGCCATGGACTTCCCCTGAACGTGAAGCGGCCGCGGGCGGCATCCGAGGGCGGATGGGCTGGCGCAGCTCGCTGACTCCCACGGTGTGATTAACGTCGTGGTGGTATCCGACGGTGCGCTCCTCGGCGAAGACTCCGCCCGCCCCGCGCAAGGGCATGTTTCCGGCGCGCCCGTGGTGCCGGCGCGCCCCTGCTACCTGCGAAGTGCCACCAGCGTCAGCTCAATGTCCCTTGAGCTGCAGATAATCCAGTTCCACCGACGTCGGCCGCCCGAACAGCGACACCGACACGCGGACCTTGCCCTTGTCCGCCATCACTTCCTCGACCGTGCCGTTGAAATCGGTGAACGGTCCGTCCATGATCGCCACCGCCTGGCCGACGAGGAACGGGATCTCCTCCTTGGGAGCGGAGACCTCTTCCTCGACCGCGATGCCCAGCAGGCGCTTGACCTCGTCGTCGCGCAGCGGATGCGGATCGCGATCCTTGCCGACGAACTTGATCACGCCCTGGATGGCGTTGATCGTGTGCATCGACTCCTCGCCGGCGACCATCTCCACGAGCACGTAGCCCGGATAGACCTTGCGGTCGACCGTGACCTTCTTGCCATTCTTGATCTCCACGACCTGCTCGGTCGGGACCAGGGCCTGGCGGATCACGCGCTCCTCGGCCGGCGCCGGGTCAGCGTCGATCTTCCGCTGGACCAGGGTCCGTACCTTGTTCTCGTGTCCCGACGTGGTCTGGACGGCGTACCAGCGGTGGGTCATCGTGTGGATCAACGGAAGATCGACGGGATCAGGTTGACGAGCAGGCCCTGCAGGACGATGTCGAGCAGCCAAATGACGACGCCGATGAAGAGCGACAGTCCGATCACGCCGATCGACAGTTGCGTCACCTGCGGGCGGTCCGGCCACGTGACCTTCTTCATCTCGGCGACGACGTCGTGATAGAACGACACCGTGCGCTTGGCGAGACTCTCCTTGGCTGCGACGACAACGGCCATCTTACTTCGTCTCCTTGTGGAGCTGGTGCTTGTTGCAGCGGGGGCAATACTTCTTCCACTCGACGCGCTCGGGATGCACGCGCTTGTTCTTCGTGGTGAAGTAGTTGCGGTTCTTGCAGTCGCTGCACGCGAGGATGATCTTGTCGCGCGGCATGGGTCTCTCGTGAGAACGGGGTCGTGTTGCGCAGGCGGCCCAAAGGGGACGCGCCGGGCCACCCAGGCTCCGGGATGCGGGGCGCAGGGCGGCGAGCCTCGTAAGCTAGACAGGTAGGTGGACGCGTGCAAGTGCCGGTGGTGCGGGCATTTGTACGGTAGGGCGATGCGGCGTGGGGTTCGGGGGGCCCTACGGTACGGGGTACGCGGTTGCTAGTAGGATGCGCGGGGTGCCCCTCTTCCGCAGGTCGCCCCGAAAACGGGCGCGGGAGGGTCGGCCACAAGGCCGCCCTCCCGCTTTCCACACCAAGCACGCAACCGGGATCGAACCGGTGACCTCATCCTTACCAAGGATGTGCTCTACCGACTGAGCTATGCGTGCGAGCAACTGCTGCCTGCAGCCTGCTTCCTGCGTCCTGCAGAGCGGGAGACGGGGCTCGAACCCGCGACATCAAGCTTGGAAGGCTTGCGCTCTACCAGCTGAGCTACTCCCGCATCTCTACCTGCCACCTGCGACCTGCAGTTCAGTGGTGGGGGAAGGATTCGAACCTTCGAAGGCATAAGCCGGCAGATTTACAGTCTGCTCCCGTTGGCCACTTGGGTACCCCACCGCATTCATCCCACGCGCCGTCAGGACTCCGTACGCAACACCACGAACATTGCTCCCAGAGCTGACGGCGAGAATCGAACTCGCGACCGCCCGATTACAAATCGGGTGCTCTACCAGCTGAGCTACGTCAGCGAAACGACGTCCTGCGCGAGCATCGAAGGATAGTCGGCACCGGCGGGAGGGTCAATCGCAAAAATCACTGCGATTCCGAGCGGGCCCCCGCGCCGCTACCGCGACGCCTTCCAGCGCGTGCCCCCGGCATGGTCCTCGATGATGATCCCCTTCTCGTCGAGCGCCTTGCGGATCGCGTCCGCCGCCGGGAAGTCGCGCCGCTGCCGCGCCTCGGCGCGCGCCACGAGCTGCGACTCCACCCACGAGGCGAGCTCGGCGTCTGCCTGCACCGCGTCCGGCACGATGTCCAGCACGCCATCCGCAAGCTCGAACACCTGGCGCGCGCGGCTCAGCGCGCCGGCGTCCGTGCCGCCCGCGTCGAGCTCCTTGTTGGCCGCGCGAATGAACTCGAACAGCGACGCCATCGCCTCGGGGGCGTTGAGGTCGTCGTAGAGCGCCGCGCGGAACTCGTTCTCCAGCTTGTCCGCCGCGTCCTCGAGCGCTCTCGTGCCGCCCTTCGCCGCCGCCAGTCGCTCGGCGAAATCGGCCACGCGACGCACGGCTTCCATCGACCCCTCGAGCGCGTCGCCCGAGAGATTGAGCTGCTTGCGATAGTGCGTCGAGAAGACGAAGTGCCGCACCGCCGCGCCGCTCACGCCGTTCGCGCGCAAGTCGGCGACGTTCTGCACGTTGCCGACGCGCTTCGCCATCTTCGCGCCGTCGGTCAGCAGGAACTCGCCATGCGCCCAGCAACGCGCGAACGGCTTGCCCGTTGCCGCCTCGCTCTGCGCGATCTCGTCCTCGTGGTGCGGGAAGATCAGGTCGATGCCGCCGGCGTGGAGGTCGAGCGTCTCCCCGAGGATGTCCATCGCCATCGCGGAGCACTCGAGGTGCCAGCCGGGCCGGCCGCGGCCCCACGGGGAATCCCACGCCGCCCCCGCCTGCTCGTCCTCCGGCTTGGCCGCCTTCCAGAGCGCGAAGTCCTGCGCGTTCTCCTTGGAGTAGTCGTCCTGCGCCACGCGCGCGCCGCTCTTGATCTCGCGCGTGTCGAGCCGCGAGAGCTTGCCGTAGCTCGCGAACTTGTCGATCGCGAAGTACACCGACTTGTCGTCCGCCACGTACGCGACGCCCTTCTTCACGAGCTTCTCCACCAGCGCGATCATCTGCGGGATGTACGCGGTGGCGAGCGGATAGTGCTCGGCGTCCTCGATCCGCAGGTACTTCCGGTCCTCATGGAAGATCTTGACGATCGGCTCGGTGACCTCGGTGATCGTCTTGCCCTGCTCCGTCGCGCGCTTGATGATCTTGTCGTCGACGTCGGTGAGGTTCATCGCCTGCTCGACCTTCCACCCGCGCAGCCGGAGGGAGCGCCGCAGCAGGTCCTCGAACAGGAAGGTGCGGAAGTTGCCGAGGTGGGCCGGGTTGTAGACCGTCGGTCCGCAGGTGTAGAGCCGCACCGTCTCGCCGTCGGCGGGAGCGAACGGCGCCGTCTCGCGGGTCAGCGTGTTGTGGAGTCGGAACGCGGTGGAAGACATTCCGAAAGCTACCGGCTGCCATCGAGTGGCGGCAACGGCGGCGGTATCCGCTCCTCCGCCACCCGCGACGCGCGGACGTGCACGCCGGCGTCGCGGCAGGCGGCGAGCACCGCCTCCGGCGTCGTGCTCACGAGCGGCACGCGCAGGCGACGCCCGCGGCGCGACATGCTCGGCAGCCGCGACGCGAGTCGCGCGAGGGCGTCCTCCACCTGCGGCACCGAGAGCTCGAGCACCGGCCGCATGGCGCCCTCGACCTGTGCGATGCGCCCGTTGACGAGCCGGACCGACCGCTCGGCAAGGCCGAGCAGCCGCATCGTGTTCTCCTCGCGCGTGGCGATCAAGAGGGCGATGCCGCGCGCCGCCACTCCGCGGAGCAGCGCCACCGCCTCGAGCCGCTCGCGCGGGCCGCAGAAACCCATGGGCTCCTCGCAGCAAATGAGCCGCGGCTCGGCCAGGAGAGCCTGCGCGACCACCACGCGCAGCTGGTCGATGGCGGAGAGCGCGCCGAGCCGCACGCGTGACATGCCGCGCAGCCCGACCTCCTGCATGAGCGGGACGAAGCGCGTCGTGCGGCGCAGGCCGACGTCGCGCGCCGCGAGCACGTCGGCGTGAAACGCGAGGGCCTGCCGCACGGTGAGGAAGTTGTATTCCCACGGCCGCGCGCCGATCAGCTG
>Ga0247822_10000700_pt1 | contig 18844 bp, 10 predicted proteins | sample 13C_Cellulose_Da_FD_192423 | JGI IMG/M metagenome (GOLD analysis project Ga0247822, IMG submission 192423) | Soil microbial communities from agricultural site in Penn Yan, New York, United States - 13C_Cellulose_Day30 | ecosystem: Environmental > Terrestrial > Soil > Agricultural land | place...
TCTGCCATTGGCTGCGGGCGCGGGCTGAAATTCTTACAGGTTTTGACGGGTCGTCGTCAGTGGCCGGGAAGCGCGTGCTAGAGTTGCCCGATGGATCGCCACTCGCAGACGGATCTGCCCTCAAGCGGGTTTGCGCGGAGCGGTCACCACAATGAGCTTCCTCAAGCGGCTCATCAAGAATGCCTTTCGAGACGAGACGGTCGCCCGCGGCCGCAGCTCGTTCGACACGGTCAGCGAGCAGCAGCTCGAAGACCACCTCCGCATCGCGCGGTACGGCAGCTACCTGCTGACTGACGCCATCCGTCCCTCGGTCGACCTCCAGGTCGTCCCGAGCGCGGGCTGGCGACGCGACTCGTTCAAGGACACGGGGACCGGCGCCACGATTCCGGTCCTCATGGCCTCTCAGACCAAGGAACGCCTCTTCGAGCTGTTCATGGACCTGCTGGACCCGCTCGGCGAAACCGTCGACGTCGTCCTGGAATCGAGCCACGACACCCGCCGCCGCGATCACGTCGACACCTACCGGGAACAGATCGACCTCCCGATCCTCAAAAGCCTCCTGTACGACTTCGAAGACCTGCTGACCAACGACGGCTGCACCGGAATCGCCGTCCTGAATCCGCGGGCCCCCATGGAAGTCCAGTTCGACGAGCACAAGCTGCTCGTCGTCTACGGACACAACCTCCAGGGCTTCGAGGACATTCTCGAAGACAACCGCCTCTACAGCAGCGACACCCTGCGGTTCATCACCGAAGGGGAGCACGTCCACTCCTCGAGCGAGGAGTACGCCGAACAATTTGAAGAGCTGAAGTACCTCATCGGCGTGGAAGCCGATTGAGAAGAAGATAAGGGTCCAGGCGCGAGGGACCGGGGTCACAGGAGTTGCTCCTTCCCCGGTTTCCCGCCCCTGGACCCTGGTTCTTGCGCCCCGCCGATCATCTGGTCCTCTTTCCCCCAGGAGCCCAGCATGCGTCGCCTGACGACCGTGTCTCTGCTTGTTCTTGCGCTCGCCCCCGGCTGCGCCCGAGGAACCCGCACCCTCGTGCAGTCGTTCCGGATCGCCGCGCCGCAGACGGGCCTCGCCCAGTCGCTGCCGGCCCGCTCCCCGAACGAACTGACGCCGCGCGAGCGCGCGCTGCTGAATGAAGCTCCCGATCCGGCGGGCCCCCGCCGCGACATCGTGACGACCGCTCCGGCCAACAGCGGCCGGACACAGGCCGTTTCACAGACCGAACTGCCGTGGCGCCGCGACTATGAGAGCGTCGACCGGCGGGCGATCGAAACGCTTCGCCTCGGCTCCGGCGACGAGCGGATCGCCGTGATGAGCAGTCTGCACGGCAACGAGCTTGACACGATTCGGGCCCTCGAGGCGGCCGTCGCGGAGCTCTCGATCTCGAAGACGCCGCTGACCGATCGCGCCGTTCTGGCGATCCGCACTCCGAATCCCGACGGCGCGGCGGACCGGACGATGACGAATGCCCGGGGGGTCGATCTCAACCGGAATTTTCCGTCCGCCCGTTTCCCGGCCAACGCGTCGAAGCTGACCGGTGAGACGCCGGCGAGCGAACCGGAGACGCGGGCGCTGATCCAGATCCTGGCCGATTTCCGGCCGACGCGCGTGATTCACATCACGTCGGGGGGGAGCCTGCGGGGAGCGGTGATCGCGAATTTCGACGCGAAGGCGATCGACGGGTTTGACCCGCTGCGGATCGATCAGGTCCGGGCCGCGTCGATCGAGGACTACGCCGTGACGCGGCTCAAGGTGGAAGTGATCAACCTGGTGCTGCCCGCCTCCCGCGACCAGTCCGCGACTCCCGGTTCGGTCCGTCAGATCGTGACCTTGCTGACCGACCGCGTTCCGACCGCCGCCAATGCGGGGATCGCGGCCGAATCGCGTCCCGCCGTCCGGGACAGGAATTCGATCCGGCTGGAGGACGAGATTGGGACGGCAGCTCCGGCCGGAGAGGCCCAGCCGCGTCCGGACGGGATGAAGGGGTACGTACAGTTTCTGCCTGAACCGCCGGGCTTGCGGGCGGTCCAGACGAACAGTGGTGGAGCGCGTTACTTCGAGCTCCCGCCGCCGGAGTAACGCGGCGGTCGGCCTGCGGGATATCGGCCGGCCCGCCATCCCGCGGCTGATCAATCTGCTGCGCGACCGCCGTCCGATCCGCGCCGTCGGCTTCTGGCGCGTCTTCCATCCCAGCCGGACCGTCCTTCGCTACCAGGACGTCGCGATCGAGATCCTGCAGGGGCTGATTCCGAAGCGGATCTACGCTCGGTCCACCACGGCCGCGCCGGAGCACCACGGCCGCGCCGGAGCACCACGGCCGCGCCGGAGCACCGCGATGAGTTGCCGTGGACAATGGGCGTGGACGCGGCATCGTCATCTCGATGGTACGGCCCTCCTCTGACAGAACGCGGATCACTGACAACGGAAGACCCCGCGCCAGCCCCGAACCCGCCTCAGGGAGTGTCGACCATGGGCGCCCGATTTGTCCTGCTGATGCTGTTCAACATCGCCGCCGTGTTCCTGTGCGTCGTTGCGACGCTCCAGATCTACGCCCCGATGTCACGGGCCTCTCAAGCACTCGGCGTCGTCCTGATGGTTCTCACGACTCTCCCCATCGGCTGGATCATGTGGGTCTCCCCGCACCCCGAAAGCACGGTGGTCGGAATCGTCCTGCTCAATGCCCCGCTGTGGGCCTACTGCATCGAGTGGCTGCTGCAACGGTTCGTCGATCGTCGATCGTCGAACGGGGGACGGTCCGGGATAGAGGCCACTCCAGGAGCGACGGCCTGTCCAGGTCAGATAGCCCGGCGTCAGGAGTCGACCACGCCGGGCCCGGGGGATAGAAACCGCTTGACCTCCGGTCCCGCCGCGTGGTGAGGCCCGGAGCCGGGGCGTGATCCGAACCCCCTTGCTCCGTAACGACCCGACCGCAGCGTGCAGTTCGTGGGCGGAATTCGCCGGAAGCCGGAATCTCCCGCATTTTTGCCGAAAACGCCTAGTCCATTCCGGCGGGGACGCGATGATGTCTGCATGCCCGACGTCGGTCGAGCGGATGCGAGTGCTGGCCCGCCTCTCGTCCTGTTCCTGACGACGGGCTTTTTCGTGCGCGGAGGGCAATGTCCCGCGCTCTGTTCACAGCCTGCGACGGACGACCGGCGGCCGGGCAGCATCGCGGGGGCTCGGCATGTCAACGTCGACCAGGCGCTGTTTGTGCGGCGACGGTCCCGGGATCGAGCCACTTCTCAAGAGGCTGAAGGGGCTGCGGATCGAGTGACCGGCCGAGTCCTGACTGGCAAAGCCCGGACGGGCGGATCTCTCACTTCCGATATCGCATCTCGGTCTCCAGGTAAGTGATGACCTCTCCGCACGTCTGAGCCAGCGACTCCACCGTGTTCAGCACGTCCGGCTGCAGTCGGTCATCGAGTTCGAGAGAGTTATGAGCGCGTTCCAGGAGTCGCTTCGCCGACTCGCAGAATCGGATCGCGCTCTCCAGTCCCAGATTGTCCTCATCCAGCATGGTGTGTCCCCGCAAAAGCCCCGCGGCGCAACTATGGGACGTCTTCAGGTTCCAGGCAAATTGCAATCTCCATGACGTTCCCGTCAGAAACGTCGCCGCCCGGCAACACTCGTCCAAAGCCCGGCCGGCAACACGTCTGCCTCGCGGTCGAGCGAACGGTCGGTGTGGTGGCTCGTCCGCAGCCGCGCCCTAGTGAGGCACCGTACAGCGTCGGTTGTCGGCCGGGGCCGGGTCACTGTGAGGGAGGATCAGACGCGGGCGTCACCGCGGGGGCAGGAGGCGGGGCCGTGGGGGTCATTGCGGACGGGAGACCGAACCGCTGCAGCAGCCGCTGCGCGTCGAGCGGACCGTAGCCGAAGCCGCGGTCCCAGACGGCGGTCCGCATTGCTCCCAGGAACTGCTGGGCCGTCGGGATCTTCTTCGTGGGGTCCCCTTGCGCCCGCTTCCACGCGGCCGAGAGGACGAGCGCGATCGCGCCGGTCACATGCGGAGCCGCCATGCTGGTTCCACTGTCCCCCCGCATCCCCCGGTCGGTGCCGCCGTCAGCCGCCCGGATGCCGACGCCGGGGGCGCAGATCTCGGGCTTCTGCCGGCCGTCCCGCGTCGTCCCGTACGCCGAGAACGGGCCGGTGACGAGCGGCATTCCAGGCTCGATCGCTCCGACGGTGATCACGCTCCGGGCGGTCCCCGGAACGCTCAGCGTGCGGTCCTCGCTGACGTGCGACCCAACGAACCTCGCCAGCCGCCAGTCCGTCCGGTCGATCCAGGCGTCGACCTTCGCCGTGATTCCCAGCGCCCCCGATGAGATCTCAAGCGTCCACCGCCCCGCCTCGATCGCCTCCGCGGGGCCGGCGCCGCTGCGAATCTCGACCCGCACGCGGCTGTCAGGCGTCTCCTTCCACCACTGGTCGTAGTGAATCGAATAGGTGTTGCCGGTCGCAAAGGGCTTCGATTCGTTCAGGTTGCCCAGATGCACGCGCTCGCTCCGTTCGCCGCTCGGATTCACGAGCCGGAACGTCAGCTCGTTCACGGCGTCGAACCACAGCTCGATGACGTCCAGCCGCCGCTCCGCCCGGAAGGTTGTGGGATTCACCGCCGGCGACTCCCAGTGCAGCCGCTCCAGTGCGTTGCTGTTGAGCGTGACGAAGGCATGTCCGGCGCTGTCCCGATCGTTCCCGGCCGACTTCACGATCACCCGTCCGGGCTCGCCGCCGCCGACCGAAAAGTCGTCGAACATCCGCTCGACGAGGGACGTCCCATCGTGCGCTCCCGAATTCATCCCCTGGCTGAGGTTGATCACGACGGGACGATCCAGGGTCTTTGCGGTCTGCGAAATGAATTCGAGAGCCGCGTTGTGACTGACGGAATACCCGAGGCTCGCCGGAGCCCCCTCCTCATAGGTGCCGTTCGGAATCACCGCCACCAGCTTCGCCCGGGAGGCCACCCCACCCGGAAAGTCGGGAAGCAGTTCCGTTCCCGCCGCGATGCTCGCGACGTGTGTCCCGTGCCCCCTGGGAACGCGCGACAACCCCTTCTCAGTCGCGCCGTTCCGGATGTAGCGATTGATGGCCTCCCCATCGTGCACGGTCCCTACGCCGTTGAAGCGGGGGTTCTCCGTCCCCCGCTGATCCCAGACCGCCGCGAACCGCGTTGTCCCCTTGACCACCTTCCCGCTCGCATCGACCGTGTCCGGGGTCCGGAACGCCGCATGGAGAACGTCGATGTCGCCGTCGATGACCGCCACGAGACATTCGTCCCCCTGTTCCAGGAGCCGGACCCCGGCCGTGGGACCGATCGCATTGACGAACTGCATCGACACGGCGCACTCGGCGGAGCCGGTCTCCTCGCTCAGCTCCACGGACTCGACCCGGCCGTCCTGATTGAGTCGCTCGAGCCCCGCCCGCGTCACCTTCCCGGCGACGACCCGCCCCACCTGGGACAGGACCTCGAGCCCCTCGAACGCCTCCAGGGTTTCCTGCGAACTCCGAAGGCCGATCAGGACCGGCTGGGCGGCAGCCGGAGTGGGAGTGGCGGCGGAAGTGGAGAATGACTCCAGACCCGATTCGGCGGAGAAGTCGGGGAAAGCGTTGAACGAGGCGGGCCCTATGGACCTGGGAGAGGCCGTCGGCCGGGCGGACTCGAACGCCTGCTGCAGGCTAATGTCGACCTTCTTCGTCCCGCCGCTCTGCTTGGCCTTGAGGTGCTGCTGCCAGAGCCGCGCCTCGGGCTTCACGCGGTGGGCGTTCAGCAGCAGTTCCGTGTAGCCCCCCGGCAGCAGCCGCGCGGTCTCGAGGATTCCGTCCACGCTCGCGACGTGCGTACCGGCGGATTCGAGAGAGAATCCCTTGGAGATCCCCTCCTCCATTCCGGGGGCCTCGTCCGGACTGAAGCCGCGGACGGGAAACTGCTTCCGGCAGTCCTCGGGAAGCACCATCACGAGCTGGTCGAGATCCTCGGCGGAGAAGCTCCGCAGGGAGGCTTCGATCGACTCGCGGCTGACGTCGAGCGGTGCGGGGGTCGTGGCGAAGCCCTCGCGGACCAGATGCATCACGCTCTCGAGCGTCGGGAGATCGTCGTCGTCAAACGCCCCGTGGTGCGCGGCGGCGGACCGCCGACCCGGCCCCTGGTCCGCCACCGACCAGACCTGGCGGTCCGGGGCATGCCACAGGAAGGTGCGGACCTTCTTGAGCACCGGAAAGCTCTCGCCCGGATAGCGGGCCTTATCGTAGTACCGCTGCATGCCGACGAGCGGCAGGTCCACCACCGCTTCCAGGAGTCCCGAGACGAAGTACAGCAGCGACCGGGGATAGACGTTGCTCAGGTGCGGCGAGTACGGACGGAGGAGGGCGTCCTTCGCCTCGAGCGCGTCCGACATGGCGAACATCCGGACGTTGCGGATGCGGTTCGTTTCGATGGCGGCCGAGAACAGCTCGCAATCGACCGCGGGAGCCAGCAGCACGACGTCGAACACGAAGTCCGGCGGCAGGATCCTGTGCGCGGCAAGCAGGAAGTGGGAGACGAACACCGCCCCGGCGCTGTGCCCCACGAGCGTTACCCGCGGCGGCGCGGTTCCGGCCGCGCTCGCGGCGGCCGCCTGATCCCGGAGCTGCTCCAGAAACGCCGTCCCGCCATGCTCGTCCGACGCTCCGGCGAAGGCGTCGGCGGTGTCCTTCTTCATCTGCTTCCAGAAGAACGTCGATCCGATGGCGTCGATGTACAGTTCCCGCAGCAGCTCTTCGACGATCGTCGTGTACCAGCCGTGGTCCCGCCGCTTGATGAACCGCGAGACCACCCGCCGTCCGACGCGGGCGGCGACGATCGCCACACGGGCGGCCCACGTCAGCCCCAGGGACTCGTTGGCCGGGTCCCCCGCCCCGGGGGGACCGAACAGGTCGACCTGCGCGGCGGGGGAGGGGAGGACCGCCGTTCGCCCTCCGGCGACGCCGCCGGTGCTTTCGGCGGTGAATCCCTGGTCGGCGATCACCACGCGGGCACCGAGCTCGCGATACGCCTCCTCCAGGGCGGGGTCGCTCTGCACCTCCCGTTCCAGCTCCGTTTCGGAGATCTCTGTCGCGGCCAGTCCCGGGGGCGGAGGGAGCTCATCCGAGAACGATTCGCTGGCGGCCACTGATTCCGCCGCCTCCGCGCCGCCCGGGGTCAGCCCCAGCTTGGGGAGCAGGTAGTCCGCCAGCCGCTTCAAGAGCCGCTGGAAGAACGGCTCCTGGGCAATATCTCCCAGGTTGTTGCGGATGGTCTCCCAGGGGCCAGACTCCCAGATGAAGAACAGCGGGAAGGCCCCCGCCTCCTGGTACTTCGGCAGCAGGAATTCCGCGGTCGTCGTGGCGGACGCGCGGTCCGTCAGTCCGCCGTGGAAATGGAGGACCCAGCCGTGCGCCGGCGGCGCGGCGGCGAACTCCGCGAACGCCCCCCGCAGGTCGTCGGCGGTCGTCCCCGCGAAGCGGCCGTTCTGAAGATGCACGTGATCGCTTTTGCCGAGCGCCATCTTTGACTCCTGACTGAGCCCCGCGGGCCCCGTTGAGAAATGCCCCTGTGAGACGTGATCCTGTCAGAACTGACCCTGTAGGATCTGACCCGAGACACGAGAGAGATTCGTTCGACACCGGTCCGGGTGCCAATCGCCGCGAAACCGCGGCACCGCCTAATCGATCACGACGGACGCCAGCCGGATCGCCCCCAGGGCGACGCCGTAGTTCGCTCCACTGAACCGCGTGCAGCCGCCGTTCGTATGCACGCCGACGACCTCCCCGGCCGTCGAGAGGATCGGCGATCCGGAGGAGCCCCCTTCGGTATCGAGCGTTCCGTACTCGATCTTCCCGCCGACGTTCTGATGCAGCGGCCCGGCATCGATCCGCTTCGGCCGCCCCGAGGGATGCTGGATCATGCACAGGATCGCCCCCGCGGTCGTGAGATCGTCTTCCGCCAGCCCCAGGACGCCATAGACATCGCCGGGAAGCTGTCCGGCGGTGTTGGCCCCCAGGCGGGCGATCGCAAAGTCGAGCCCTCCCACGCGATGCTCCAGGAGCGCCGTGACGGGGAAGGCCTCGCCCGCCCGGACCGTGCTGCTCACGCCGTCGAGCTGATAGAGGAAGTTGACCCGCATCAGGGTCGCCACTTCGGAGGAGGTGATCGTCTGTCCGTTTCGACTCGGACGGACCCAGCCCCCGCCGAAGGTGTCGAAGCAGTGCCCGGCGGTCAGGAACAGGTCGTTCGCGATCAGGCCGCCGCTCCCCCAGCGCACGCCGGCGACATCCCCCGGCGACTCCCCGGGACCGGAGAACCGAGCCGCCAGATCATCCAGCCACTGGAGCTGCCCGATCGCCCGTTCATGGGTGTCGACAAAAGCCCGGGTGACGCCTCGCGTGCCGTCGTACAGCTCGACGTCCTGGGTGTCGTCGGTCGCGCCGCAGATGCTCTCGATCGCCAGCCGTTCGACATCGGCGTCCGCCAATTCCAGCTCCAGCGCGAGCCGTTGCCGCCGCTCCATGGCCTGCTTCAACAGCTGCGTGGAGTCGGCAAGGCTTTCGGACATCTCCACCGTTTCGTCACGGGGAGGCCGGGGGAGCGCCACAGGTTTGGGAATCATCGAGTCCTCGCGTGGGAATGGAATGTGCGCCTGTCCGTCGAGCGGCTCTCGTCCGGACCTGTCCGAATTGCCCTCGAGATGTGCGTCGCGTGCGCGAATCCGTCTTCATCCGCGGATCACTGAATCGCCCGGTCGACTCCAACGGCCGGTTCGACTCAAATCATTCGGGTGGCGCAAGTGACCCTTCGCGCCGACACCGACCCTTCGTCCCGTCTCGTCCGGCGCTCCAGTCGAAGCTGACCGTTCGGCGTGTTCCCGTCCTCAGGCCCCTGACAGCAAACTCGTCCAGAATGGTGGCATCGTACGCCCCCACTCGACGAATGCAATGGCCAGAGGAGTCGCCCAGTCCAGTGCCGCCCCATAGCGATCGACCATCGGCCCCGCGGCGCCGGTCAGGTCTGGTGCAGCAGCCCGGAGGGGGTGTCGATGAACCGCGGCGTGCCGAGTTCGGCCAGAAGCTCAGCCGGGTAATGCCCGGTGTCCGCTCCCCGGGCGAAGACCGGGGTCGTGTCGTCGGAATAGAAGTGCAGGACATCGCCGAGTTGCAGCAGCCGGAAGATCCGCGCGAGGTAGTCGGGATGCGTGAGCGGGCGTGAGATCACGAGCCCCGGGACGTGGTTGGTCTGCTCCGCCTCCCGGCCTACGTGGATGGCAACGGAGTCGGCCGGGTTCGCAAAGCGGACCGTCAGGAATCCGTCCGCGATCTCCCCGCCCGCTGAGCCGGGCAGGAGAATCTCCCGGATCACGTCACAGGCAAATCCGACGGGCTCGCCGTTCCGGTAGTTCCAGACGAAGGCCTCGATGCTCATGGCAAAGTCTCGAATGCGGTCGGGTTCCGCCGGGGGCTGCGACTCGGGCTTTGATGAGCCGTGCCGTTGCCGGCCCGGTGCATAATCACTGCCGCCCAAAGCGGCCGGCCGCGTCCCCGTGGGCGTCTTCGTGTCCCTCGGGAGACGATTTCGTCGCAACGGAAGTCTCTCCAAAGATAGCGGCGCGGGGGCGCTTTCCTGATCCATCGTCTCGGGAAACGAGCGGCCGCTATCATGGCCTCCGTCTCCTTTGGCCATCGACCTGGGCAGCTTATGACGGTCCTGCGATCCTTTCTCTCCCATGCAGCGGTCCCTTGCCGGCCGCGCCGTCGGCTCCTGATCGCGCTCGCCGCCTGCCTGGCGATCGTGAGCTCCGTCGAGGCGGCGGGACCGGCGAAGACGCGGCGCGTCGTTCGCCTCGATGAGCCCGAGACGAACGAGCAAGCGGTCAGCCGCATCCTGCTCCGGGAGATCGTCCGGCAGGGGTTCCTCATGACGGCCCGCGAACGATTCGGCGCGGCGACCCGCGACGACTGGCTCCGCGAGCCCGCCGGCGACAGCAAGGAGGGGACCGGGACCTTCCGGGTCGAGGTCGCCTTTCCCGCACCCGGACAGGTGACCGTCTCGATCGGCGAGACCGGACGCGTCGTCGATGCCGAGCCCTGGACCGCAACCTTCGAAGCGACTCCCGAGGAACTTCTCGAAACCGCTCTCGCCCGATCCATCGAGTGGTCGCGAGGAGCCCGCGGAGCGACCGAGCCGGGTCCCTTCGTCGTCCTGCTCCGCGACGCGGGCTTCGAACCGGTCCCCGCCGAAGCCGCCGCCGGCCCCCCGCTCCCCGAGGAGCGGATCGCTCTCGATCTCGTCACCCTCTTCGGAGACTTGCGGGGGACCCACGCGGCGCTGCGGGCCAGTCCGGACTCGGTCCCGCTCCTGGCGCGGCTGGCCCGCGGTTATGCCCTCCTGGGGAGCGTGACGGAGATTCACTGGGGGACGGAGCACAAGACCTTCAAGGCCCGCGCACTCCTCTATTCCGAGGCGGCAGTGCAGCGCGACCCGGAGAACGCCGAGGCCCTCTGGTCGCGGGCGCTCGTCCGCGGATTGTGCGGTCTGCCGCATTGGGCCATCGAAGACCTCGACAAGGCCAGACAGAAAGCCTCGGATGCCGCGCCGCCATGGGCCGAGGGCCTCGATCCCTACGTCCGCTGGAACAGCGCGGAGCTGGAGCGGCTGGCGACGGCGGGAAAGCCGCTGGCGGGGTACCTGGCGTTTCTGGCCGCCGAACTGGCGGGGACCGACGACGAACGGCGGGCCGCGGCGAACCGGTGCTATCAGCAGAACCCGGAGTGCCTGCGGGCGGTGGCGGTGCTGGCTGAGGACAAGGCGCTCGGTCTCCGCCGCGCGCTCGGGCCGGCGCAGCTTCAGCAGTTCCTGAGCGACTTCCCCGAGCGGCTCAAGACGGTGCCGCGCCGGACCGCCGAGCTCGACAAGTCGCTGGGGAGCGCCGTCGTCCGGGGGGACCTCGCCGCGGCGGTCGCGCAGCATGTCGGGCTCGTCAAAGCCCTCCGCAGTCCGGAGGCCCGGGGCGATCTCCGCGAGCCCGCGCTGCCGATGTTGGCGACGCTCGCCGAAAACCTGAGCTTCGTTCACGTCATCCAGCGGCTCTCGACCGACGCGGACTACGTGGGGATCGACACCCGCGAGACGATCCTGGCCCTCGCGCCGCTCCTCGAAGGCCACCCGCACCGGGGACTCCTCCGCGCCTACGGGTCCGACCCGCGGCAGCGGCGGGCGGCGCTCGGAGAGGCGGTCGCCGCGCTGATGAAGAGGCCGCTGTCGAACACCGTCTACGCCTATGCGGACCACTGGGGCGAACGGCAGATGGTTCCGTATGAGCCCCTGATGCCGTTCATCGTGCGGCAGCGGGACGAGATCCTTCCCGACCTCGTCCCGTGGGAAGTCCGCCCGGCGACCGACATCCGGGAACGGCAGCGGCGGGCGCGGCACGCCCTCCGGATGGCTCCGAAGTGCCCGCTGGCGATCGTGCGGTCGATCGACTTCAACTGGAAAGAAGTCGCCCAGCTCGCCGAGACGTGGGAGAAGGAGTCGCCGTCGGCGGTCGTCCTGGCCCGGCTCGCTCAGCAGTACGAGAACCGGAACTTCGAGAACCCGAAGTACGCCGAGGCCTCCGCGCGGATCCTCAAGATCGTCGTGGAGCGGCACCCGTCGATCGAGTCGTACCGGAAGCTGGCCACCTCCTACCGCCGCCTGCAGAAGTACGACCTGTGGAAGGAAGCGCTCGACAAGGCGCTGGAGCAGCCGGTCCTGGGACTGGAGCACGCCAGCATCTGCCGGGAGATCGCCGACTGGCACATGGAGCAGAAGCAGTGGCAGGCGGCCAAACCGTACGCCCTCCGGGCCGCCAACTCCTATTCCGAGTGGGGACTGCGGTGCGCCGTCGAGTGCTGCGAGGGGCTCGGGGAGTGGAACGAGGCCGAGGGATTCCAGAAGGCGATCTCGCAGCGGTACGCCGACGAGTGGGCGGGGTGGTACTTCTGGTGCCGCCGGACCGGCCGCGGCAACGCCACGGCGGCTCTCGACGCGTGCTTCCAGTACGTCTCGCGCCTCAGTCCCCAGCAGCGGCGGAATCTCTCCGGGATCTCGCTCGTCTACCAGCTCGAAGGGGACCTGAAGCAGGCGCTCGAACACCGTCCGGATATCAACTCCGTCACCCCGCCGGACCTGGCTCTCCGCTCGATCGTGATCCTCGACCAGATGAACGAGACGGAGGAACGCGACAAGGGGGCCCGGATGGTCCTCGCGCAGGGGGGCGAAGACGGCGCGACGCTGCTGTGCGAACAGCTCCTGCGGTCCGGGAGAGGGGCGCCGCCGTTCTCCGAGGCGGAGGCGCGATACTGTCAGACGTTCCTGGTGTCGGGCTATGGAATCCTGACCGACCGGGCGTGGTGCCTTGGCCGGCTGCTCCTGACCCGCAATCGCCGCAAGGAGGCGGTCGAGTGGCTCAAGCGGGCCGCGGGATCTCCCACGACGGACCGCGATTCTTGCGTGCTCGCCTCCGCGGAGCTGATCCGGCTCGGGATCGATCTGCCCCCCCGCCGCGCCCGGGAGATGGACGACGAATTCTCCGTGGCGTGGTCGGCCCTCATCAACGCCCGGGCGAGGATCGACTCGAAGAAGCTCGACGACGCGGAGAAGTTCGTCCAGGACGCGATTGCCGCCTCCCCGGACTTCCCGCCGGTCTGGCTCGTCGGCGGGCAGGTGGCCCGGATGCGGGGATACAACATCGACGCGCTCGCCCGGTTCACCGAAGTGGTGAAGCTGTCTCCCAAGGTCCCGTCGGCGCTCGTCCGCCGGGCTCGGGGTTATGAAGGGACGGGCCAGATCGGGAAGGCGATCGAGGACTACGAGGCGGCGCTCGCCATTGCCCCGGATGACCGGATGACGCACATCGGCCTGGCGATGATCCGGGCGACCTGCGGAGAGCCGAAGTACCGCGATGCGACCGCGGCGATGCGGCACGCGCGGGCCGCGGGCAAGTATGGTCCCGGCAGCGACGGCGAAGTCGACATGGCCCTGGCGGCCGCGTATGCCGAGGGGAAGGAGTTCACGAAGGCGGCCGACACCCTCTCGGCGGCGATCAAGTCGCAGCGGGTCCAGAACACGCGGGGCCTGCTCGAGACGCAGAAGGTCTACGAGAAGCGGGAGCCGCTCCGGCGGCCCGTGAACGTGAGTCCGGCGATCGTCCGGCTGCCGGTCGAGGAGGAGCGGCCGAAGTACCGCGCGCGGATCACGGCGCTTCGCCAGGAGATCGACCGGACGTTCGCCGACCGGGAAGCGAAAGCGGTCGGGCCGGACAAGGAGACGCTCGCCAAAGTCCGGGCCCGGTACGAGTCGGAACACCTCCTTCCGGCGGATTTTCCGGCTGAGCTCCGGAAGCGGCACGAAGCGTCGATCCAGACGATGCTGGCGGCCTATGACACCGCGATCGACTCCGCCGTCCGGAGCAAGCTGGATGGGCCGGCGAACGGGTTGCGGAAGGAGCGGCAGGCGTTCGCCGACCAGGTCCAGCCGACTCTGCTCCTGAGCCGCCAGGAACCGGCGAAGGTCAAGGTCCTGAACAACTGGTTCACACGGGACGGCCGCGGCCTCTCCGGGCAGAGCCTCGGCGGCGACATCCGGTTCGGCGGCCAGGTCTACCGGGAGGCAATCCTGGCCCATCCCGGGGGGGAGGACTTCTCCGAGGTCGCGATCGCCCTCTCCGGCGAGTGGGAGACCTTCACCGCCCGCGTGGGGGTTCCGGAAGCGACCGACGTTCCGGGGACGAAGCTCGTCGGCTCGAACCTGACCTTCGAGGTCCTGTCCGACGGGCGGTCGCTCTGGAAGTCGCAGCCCTCGCGCGAGATCGACAAGCTCCAGTCGTGCCGCGTGGCGTTCCCGAAGGGGGCGCAGATCGTCCTGCGGGCCCACTGCGCCAAGGAGTACTGGTTCGCCCGCGCGGTGTGGATCGAACCGCGGCTGACGTCGCTCCGCTTTCCGCCGCCGCCGCCGGAACCGGAGTCGGCGGGACGACCATAAGAGTTGTCCGTTGGCCTCCGCACCGATGGTGGCATGGACCGCTGCGCGTGGATGCGCCTCTCCGGCAGGGAGAAAAGGCTCGACCGGTTTCCTGCGGTCGTTCAGCGAGCGCTCTCCGCCTGCGTGCGGCGGTACTCCGCCAGGACCGGCAGGAGGCGGGCGAGGGTTGCGAGCAACTGGTGGTGAGTCGCATCGAGCGACCACTCCCCCTTGCAGGCGAGGGCTTCCATCTGCTGGGCCACGGAACTCGCCTCCGACGCTCCCAGGGTGAAGAGGTCCCCTTTGAGCGTGTGGGCGGCGCGGTGGGTGGCGGAGGTGTCGCGGCGCTCGATGGCGGCGGCGAGCGCGGTCGTGATCCGCGGGCACTCCTCCAGGAAGGCCTCGATGATCTCGCACAGCAGCTCGCGGTCTCCCCCCACGCTCTTGAGGGCCAGCTCCTCGTCGAAGGGGGGAGCGGCGGCGACGGCGGGCTTGGTCCCTTTCCGGCCGACGGACGCCAGGCTTTCGACCGCTTCGAAGAGCTCGCTCGGCCGGAGGGGTTTCGAGATGTAGCCGTCCATCCCCTCTTCGAGGCACCGCTCGCGGTCCCCCTTCATGGCGTGGGCCGTCATGGCGATGATCGGCAGGTGGTCGCCGGTGGTCCGCTCCCGCTCGCGGATCCGCAGGGTCGCCTCGAAGCCGTCCATCTCCGGCATCTGAACGTCCATCAGGACGACGTCGACCGACTCGCGGGCAATGGTCTCGAGCGCCTCGCGGCCGTTGCTGGCCACGACGACGGAGTGCCCGCGCTTCTGGAGCAGACGCACCGCCAGCGTCTGGTTCACGGCGTTGTCTTCCGTCAGCAGGATCCGCAGGGGGCTGCCGCCGGACGCGATCGAGCGGCGGGCTCCGTTCCCGGCGTGCGGCTCCGCGCCGGCGGTGCTGCCGAGGGCCGAGAGCAGGGCGGCCTGCAGCTCCGCGCGCTTGATCGGCTTCGTGAGGTGCGACTTGATGCCCGACTCGCGGCAGCGGGCGACGCTCTCGCGGCGGTCGGCGGAGGAGAGCATCATGAGCGTCGAGCCGGCGAGGCCCGGCTCCCGCGCGATCGCCTCGGCCAGCATGAAGCCGTCCATCTCGGGCATCATGTGATCGAGGAGGACCAGCGAGAACGGTTCGCCGGTCCGGGCCGCGGCATGCAGGGCGGCGAGGGCGTCGCGGCCCCCTTCGACGAGGACCGGCGCCGCGCCCCAGCGGCGGAGCATGTCGTGCAGGACGCGGCGGTTCGTCGCGTTGTCGTCGACCACCAGGACCGAGAGGCCGCGGAGGCGGGAGAGCTCGGCCGGGACCGTGGGAGGGGCGGTCGATGTCGAGAGGCCGAGGCGGATCGTGAAGTGGAACGTGCTGCCGCGGCCCGGCTCGCTCTCGACCCAGACGCGGCCCCCCATGAGCTTCACCAGCTGCAGCGAGATCGCGAGGCCCAGGCCCGTGCCGCCGTACTTGCGGGTGGTCGAGGCGTCGACCTGCGAGAAGGCCTGGAAGAGGAGGCTGAGCTTTTCCCGCGGGATGCCGATGCCGGTGTCCCGCACCGAGAAGTGGAGCGTGACCGACGCGGCGTCCTGCGGCTCGCGTTCCACCGGCGGGGTCCGCTCGACCCGCACGACGACTTCCCCTTCGCTGGTGAACTTGATGGCGTTGCCGATCAGGTTGACGAGGATCTGCCGGAGGCGGCCGGCGTCGCCGACGAGGGCTTCCGGGACGTCGTCGAGAACGTGGCAGGCGAGCTCGAGCCCTTTGGCGTGGGCCCGGAGCGAGAGCGTGCTGATCGTTTCGTCGAGGTGGTCGCGGAGGGGGAAGTCGACGGGGTCGAGGTCGAGCTTGCCCGCTTCGATCTTGGAGAAGTCGAGGATGTCGTTGATGACGGCGAGGAGGTAATCCGCCGACGACTTCACGAGCTCCAGGTACTCCCGCTGTTCGGCGGTGAGGTCGGTCCCGAGGGCGAGCTCGGTCATGCCGATGACGCCGTTCATGGGGGTCCGGATCTCGTGGCTCATGTTGGCCAGGAACTCGCTCTTGGCGCGGTTGGCCGCCTGGGCCGCCTCCTTGGCTTCGCGCTGGGCGGCTTCGGCCCGCTTGAGGTCGTCGATGTCGGTGTGGATGCCGACCCATTCGCGGATGGCGCCTGTCTCGTCGAGGATCGGGACGGCCCGGACCATCATGTGGCGGTAGGTGCCGTCGGGGCGGCGGAGGCGGTGTTCGACCTGATACAGAGAGCGGCTGGCGACCGCCCTGGACCAGACGCGGGCGGTGTTCTCGCGGTCGTCGGGGTGGACGGCGTTGAGCCAGCCCCAGCCCTTGAGGTGGTCGAAATCCTGGCCGGTGAAGGCGCTCCAGCCGAGCTGGGGGGATTCGAACTCGCCGGAAGCGGGGGTGTTCCAGACGACGGCGGTGACCGCTTCGACGAGGGAGCGGTAGCGTTCTTCGCCGCGGCGGAGGACCACTTCGGCGCGGCGTCGTTCTTCCGATTCGCAGCGGAGGGTTTCGGCCGCGGTGGCGAGTTCGGCGGTGCGCTGCTGGAGGCTGGCCTTGAGGGCCGCGATCTCCGCCTCGGCTCTGGCGAGCCGATCGGGGAGGGTGTTTTCTCCGCCGTGATCCGTCCCGAGTTGTGGAGGCATGGCTGATTCCCGCGGCCCGTGGGATCCACTTTACTCTGGTGGGTGGAGGGTCGGGAAGGGTGGTCGTGTGCGCAATGCGCAGTCCCGGGGCCGCAGATCCCCGGGTCCAGGGCAGGGGCCCCGGCGGGGAGTGCAGGGGGCCTGTGTCGTTTTCCTGGCCCCCGCCCGCCGGAGGCCTGGCCGTCGAGAGTTGTCTGAAGGAGGGGGGGCGAATGCGGCACGGGGCCGGATGCCCCCTCACCACGTCGAGAGTCTGCAGTGACGAGTGGTGAGCAGTGCATTCGTCGGCGGCGCGTCTCTCTCCGTTCCGCGACGCTCCCCGGGATGTCGACGGGTTAGGTATCCTCCGCGGCAGTGGACGGCTTCAGAGGGCCGCTGGGGCTCGGCGGAGTTCGTCCCTGTGTCTGGAGATGATCAATGCTGCGATGGGGATTGTCGCTGGTGGTTGTGGCGTGCGCCGCGTTCTCGGGAAGCTCCGCCTGGGCCGGAGGCTGGGTCTGCCCGATCTGGGAGCTCCAGGAATGGGACGGGATGAAGGTCTACTACGCCGAGTATCAGGAGATGTGCGGAGACGAACCTGAATCCGTCTACCTTATTGGCAACTATGATTGGCCGACGATTTGTCCTAACGGGTGCATCCCCGTCGACGAGGTGACCTACTCCCTCAAGAACAACGCGCGGCCGAGCCGTCAGTCACGGCTGCTGGCCCAGGGGTGGGGCCCGGCGACGGACCGGTTCGTGATGCCGGCAGGGAAGTCGCAGAAGTTCTCGAAGCAGACGAGTCGCATGGCGGTCCGTTTCGACCACGACGGCGACAGCGGCACGCCGGACAAGCAGGCCTTCTGCTACACCTACGTGACCGACCCGAAGGCGATGGGCCTGGAGACGCAGCCGAAGACGCTGCGGTTCGGGTTCGAGGCGCTGGAGGAGCCGCAGGAGGCGAAGGTGGGCCGCGTGGCGGGGAAGCGGGACTTCACGTACCAGATTGAAGTCGATGGGAACCGGTACGCGGTTCAGCTTCGCTAGGCGCTCTTGGAAGGCACTGCTGGCTACGGGCGGCCGGCAGTGCCTTGTGTGTTGGGGCGGGCAATGGCGCGGCTCATCAAAGTACGAGCCGCGGCGGGGTGGCAGCGGCGGCCAGATGTTTGTGTGCCACCGGCTCTGCCAGTCCCATAGGCTGGGTCTGGACCCAGCACTCGACGCATTCCCACGGCGAATGCGGTTAAGGACTCGTGAGCCGTTCCATGCTGGGTCTCGACCCAGCCTACGAAACTTCTCGCTCGACAGTGCCACCCTGCCGCCCGATGGTGTACCGGAGACGCCGACGTTCCCCTCCCGAAAGACGAAATGACGACTGACTCCCGACTCACACCGACTGTATTGCCTTTGGAAGTTCCTTGGACCGTTTCGACATCCGTATCTCACATTGACCTTTCGTTCGCCGAGGACCGTGATTGCATCGTGAAGTGTGATGCCTTCTTCGGCCACCACTCGTCAATCACTCATTTTCAGCGGGTTGAAATAGTTTTTGAAAAGGCAATCTGCTGCCGCATGTTGGCAAGTCGCTCAGATGACGAGATGCCAGGAAGCAATGAGTATGACTGGAGTAAAGTCTATGTCCCTCCGAAGACCACCAGCGAATTCAGGGCACAGTTCGAAGCACAATCGCAGAGGTGGGCAATGAGTGGTCACTGCCCTGATCCCCATTTCTACCTCATTGACCATTCTGCGTGGGCCGGGGAATTCAGGCATCAGTGCCAGCACTTCCTTTTGGTGGGAACGGACAGCTACGTTGAAGTGCTCGCTTCTGGTTTTCGATGGTTCGCATTGAACCCGATTCAGGAATAGCGTCGGGTCGTGTGGCACGCCCTGAGTCTTCGAAGGGCGTGGCGGAGTCCAAGCCGGGCGGGGGCATTGAAGCGGAGCATCGTGCGCGGCTCGACCACGCCCATCCGCAAAGCCTCCTGGGCGTGCCACATGTCCCGGGTGGCACTGCTGGCAGCTTTGGGCCAGCAGTGATTGGACATCCCGCTCGAACTGAGCACTGCTGGTCAAAGCACCAGCAGCGGCACCCCGCGGCCAGCGGCTTTGACGGCCGATGACGACGATGGGCAGAATGATCGGCGTTCGGCCGCATCGTTCAAAGGAGTCTGCCAT
>Ga0247822_10000701_pt1 | contig 18841 bp, 14 predicted proteins | sample 13C_Cellulose_Da_FD_192423 | JGI IMG/M metagenome (GOLD analysis project Ga0247822, IMG submission 192423) | Soil microbial communities from agricultural site in Penn Yan, New York, United States - 13C_Cellulose_Day30 | ecosystem: Environmental > Terrestrial > Soil > Agricultural land | place...
ACAAGGCATTAAAGACGGCAAGCCGGTGGCGATGTTTGTTTACAATGTTTGCGATCATCAGGAATGCTACCGCGAAGTAAAATCCCAAGCGATTTCTTACACCACTGGTGTGCCGGCGATGATCGGCGCAAAAATGATTTTGGAAGGTAAATGGAAAAAGCCGGGCGTGTGGAATATGGAGCAATATGATCCTGATCCATTTATGGAAGACCTGAATAAATATGGTTTGCCTTGGCAAGTTGTCGAAGTTGATCCAAAAGCGATTGAAGGTTAATTGATGCAAAAACGTGAATACTTTACTCACTTCGATGCTACCCGCGTTCCGTCGCCTTGCTTTGTAATTGATAAATCCGCGATTGAAGATAATTTGAAAATCCTCAATCGCGTACAGCAAGAGAGTGGGGCAAAAGTACTGGCTGCACTAAAGGCTTTTTCTTGCTGGAATTTGGCACCTTTGTTTCGCCAATATCTGTCCGGAACCTGTGCGAGCGGTTTGCATGAGGCGCGTTTGGGTAAAGAGGAATTTGGTGGTGAGGTGCATTGTTATTCTGCGGCTTATAAAGAGTCGGATTTAATCGAGATTTTAAAAGTTGCAGATCACGTTTTATTTAATTCGTTTTCGCAATGGTCACGCTTCAAAGCACTTGCGTTGCAAGCGCAGCAACTGCGCTCGCAGTTGCAATTTGGTATCCGCATTAACCCCGAACATTCAGAAGGTGAGGTTGCACTTTACGATCCTTGCGCTCCCTGTTCAAGAATGGGCGTTACGCTTAAACAGTTTGAAAAGGCGTTGCAGGATGATCCAACTATTTTGGATGGAATCAGCGGGCTTCATTTTCATACGCTGTGCCAGCAAGATTTACCCCCGCTAGAACGTACTTTGGCTGCGGTGGAGCAAAACTTCGAAAAATATTTTGCGCAAATCAAATGGATTAATGTTGGTGGCGGTCACCACATCAGCCGCGAAGATTATCAAGTCGATGAATTAATTGAGCTGATTAAATCTTTTCGTGCTCACCATCAATTAGAGTTGTATTTAGAGCCGGGTGAGGCGGTCGCACTGCGCAGTGGTGTATTAGTTGCTGAAGTATTGGATATCACCTGGAACGGTGTCGCTCAAGCAATTCTCGATACATCGGCGACTTGTCATATGCCGGATGTATTGGAAATGCCTTATCGTGCGGATGTTCTTGGTGCAGGCATGCCCGATGAATTTGCCCACACTTACCGTTTAGGTGGAATGACTTGTCTAGCGGGTGATGTGATTGGTGATTACAGTTTCCGCGAGCCTTTGACTGTCGGTCAACGTATAATGTTTGACGATATGGCTCATTACACAATGGTAAAAACCACGACCTTTAATGGTATTAGTTTACCCGCTATCGTCATTTGGGATTCACGCACGGATGAGTTAGAAATTATCCGTGAATTTGGATACGCTGATTTCAAACACCGCCTCTCCTAACGTAGGGGCGCCGCTTGCCGCGCCCAATGCCGTATCCAAATATTGCTCTAAATGCTGTGTCCATATAGCACTGTTTTTAATTTTCCCTCAGGTTTTCACATGAGTAAAAAATCTTCCCACATCGGATTGGTAAATCCTAAAAACCCGGTCAATGTAGGCATGATTATGCGCGCTGCCGGTTGCTACGAAGCCGATACCGTTTTCTACAGCGGTGTGCGATTTGCGCGCGCGCAGAAATTCGCTGCTGATACCAAAGATGCAAACCGTAAAATTGCGTTAGTTGAGGTGGAGAGTTTGCTGGACGATATTCCAGCAGGGGCTTCGCTGGTTGCAGTAGAGTTGATTGAAGGCGCAACCCCGTTAATGGATTTTGTGCACCCGGATAATGCCTATTATATTTTCGGCCCCGAAGATGGATCGATTAAAAAGGAATTACTGGATCACTGCGAACATGTGGTGTACATCCCCACCATTGGCTGCATGAACCTCGCAGCAACTGTTCATGTAGTACTTTATGATCGTATGGCAAAATCGGATAGGGCTGTGATTGCTGAGCGGCCTATTGCAGAAAATCGCGATGTGAATAATAAAACCAAAATCTAATTAAATTCTTTAATCCAATATTGTCCCAACATCACCATGCAAATTGTAACAATCAGTATCCGCAATACTTTTGGATTCACTTTAAATAGATAGTGCGAGCCTATCCAGGCTCCGAGCACTTGTCCTGCGATCATCACCGCGCCTGCAACCCACACCAATTGGCCAGCAAAAATAAATACAATGAGTGAGGCGATATTGGTGGCGAAATTCAGTGGTTTCGCCGTTGCAGTGGCCTTGATTAATTCGAGGCCGCGCAAACTAACTCCTGCAACTGCTAAAAAAGAACCGGTACCTGGTCCGAACATTCCATCGTACATACCTATAACGGGCAATACGGTTTTTTGGTAGAGGCTGGCAGATATTCTTGGTTTGGTTGACTCGAATTTAAAATAAGGTGCGGTAATAAAATACGCGGCGATTATCACCAACACTAACGGGATGATAAAGCCCAATAGTTTGGCATCAATAAACTGAACAATAACGGTTCCAATGGCCGAGCCAATAAACGCGGCGATCATCATTGGGTGCAATTCCTGCCAGTGGATTTTTTTTCGTCTAAACAATAAAAAACTTGCAGTGCCGGAGCCAAAACTACTTTGCAGTTTGTTGGTGCCCAGTGCAGCGAGTGGGGGTATTCCCGATACGACCAGCGCTGGAACGGTGATCAAGCCGCCGCCGCCCGCGAGGGTATCCATAAAGCCGGCGATAGCCGCAGCAAAAAATAAAAACAGTACAATCTCTAGCGAAAAATCCATTGTGGTGTCTCAGTTAAGCGCCGCACAGTGCGGGATGGCGATTTGAGGGATCATTCATTGCTACTGACAAGGGTTGTCGGATCGACGAATTAATCTGTGCGGTCTCCAAGTCTAGGGTGTAATCCCACCTGATCGCCATCCTATTTGGGTAACTTTTCGCTACAATCCCTTTTTTATTCATTATTGAGTTCTTATGTCCAAGCAATTTGTCGTAAATAGTGAATTTGCACCTGCAGGTGATCAACCCACCGCGATTGCCGGTCTCGTGCAGGGTATAGAGGCTGGCTTGGCACATCAGACCCTGTTGGGTGTGACCGGCTCAGGGAAGACCTTTACCGTCGCTAATGTGATTGCGCAGGTGCAACGGCCGACGTTGATCATGGCCCACAACAAAACTCTTGCGGCGCAACTCTATGGAGAATTCAAAGAGTTTTTCCCGAACAACGCGGTTGAGTATTTTGTTTCTTACTACGACTACTACCAGCCTGAAGCCTACGTTCCTTCATCTGATACGTTCATCGAAAAAGACTCAGCCGTAAACGAACATATTGAACAGATGCGCTTATCGGCAACTAAAGCGCTGCTGGAACGTAAGGACGCCATTATTATCGCATCGGTATCGGCGATTTACGGTTTGGGCGATCCTGAAGCCTATATGAAGATGTTGTTGCACATAGTGCGTGGTGACAAGATTGACCAACGTCAAATTCTGCGTCGCCTCGCGGAGTTGCAGTACACGCGCAACGATATGGAGTTTTCTCGCGCAACCTATCGTGTGCGCGGTGAGGTGATCGATATTTATCCCGCCGACTCTGATATCGAAGCCGTGCGTATTGAATTGTTCGATGACGAAGTTGAACAAATTTCGATTTTCGATCCGCTTACCGGCGAGGTATTGCAAAAAGTTCCGCGCTTTACCATTTATCCTAAATCCCATTACGTAACGCCACGCGAACAAATTCTGGATGCAATCGAAAATATCAAAGAGGAATTACGCGAGCGTTTGGAATATCTGCGCGAAAATAACAAGCTGGTTGAAGCGCAGCGCTTGGAGCAGCGCACCCGTTACGATTTGGAAATGATGCAAGAGCTGGGTTACTGCAACGGCATCGAAAACTATTCGCGTTATTTATCTGGTCGTAATTCCGGTGAGGCGCCACCGACATTATTTGATTATTTACCGCCAGAAGCATTGTTGGTTATCGATGAAAGCCATGTGACGATTCCGCAAATCGGCGCTATGTATAAGGGCGACCGCTCGCGCAAAGAAACGCTGGTTGAATACGGATTCCGTTTGCCATCGGCATTAGATAATCGCCCCATGCGTTTTGATGAGTGGGAGCGCATCGCGCCGCAAATGATTATGGTCTCGGCAACACCGGGTAAATATGAGGCAGAAAATCAAGGGCAGGTGGTTGAGCAAGTTGTACGGCCAACAGGCCTAATCGATCCACAAATTGAAATTCGCCCTGCAACTACACAAGTAGATGATGTACTTTCTGAAATCCGTTTGACGGTTGGCAATGGTGATCGCGTATTAATTACTGTGCTCACCAAACGTATGGCAGAAGATCTTACTGAATATCTTGCTGAACACGGTGTGCGAGTGCGTTATTTGCACTCGGATATCGATACTGTGGAGCGTATAGAAATTATTCGCGATTTGCGTTTAGGGCAGTTCGATGTACTGGTAGGGATTAACTTGCTGCGTGAAGGTTTGGATATGCCAGAGGTTTCTCTGGTGGCGATTTTGGATGCAGATAAAGAAGGTTTCCTGCGTTCAGATCGGTCACTTATTCAAACTATTGGGCGTGCTGCGCGTAACTTAAAAGGTAAAGCGATTCTCTACGCAGATCGCATTACCGGTTCAATGCAGCGCGCTATGGATGAAACGGATCGTCGTCGCGAAAAACAAATCGCACACAATCTTGAACACGGTATTACGCCTCAAGGTATTAATAAAAGTATTGCCGATATTCTGGAAGGTTCTGTGGCTCCCGGCGGGGGCAGTCGTGCAGCGCGCAATAAAGCAATGGCTATCGCAGAACGAAGCGGTAAATACACTGTTGAAGTGAATCCAAAAGACATCTGGAAAACCATTGAGCTGATGGAAAAGCAAATGTTCCAGGCGGCGAAAGATCTTGAGTTTGAAGTGGCAGCGAAGCTACGCGATGAAATTGATAAGTTAAAGAAAAAGGCCATGTAATAAAATAATTTGAGGCCGTGTACAGCGCTTCCCTTGAGGGGGGCGCTTTCTCAAAAAAGATTTCTTATCCTTCAGATAGTGTTACTATTTTGATACGACATTGCTCCTCAGTGTCGTTTTGCCCAGTCAACAAATAAGTAATAACTGTAAACAATAACTGGTAGTGACTTGGCTGTATCTCCCTGTTAGATGTGTAGAAGTAAACTGTTGTTAATAATAATGATGTGATTGCGTGGTGATTTTCTGCCACCAAAATGTAACTGATGCACTTTATCTGTGCGTAAAAATCTCCTGTTTGAAATACGTTTGCCTTGGATCTTCTGTCTTGCCTTGCCGTACCGGTTTGTTTGTTGCTGCGGTGGATTGAGCAGGATTTTTGCATGGCTAGAATGTGTGATGTCTTGTGATCGTGGTTCGCAAGGCTGATGAAATTCTGGTGCACTTATCGATGAAGCTTTGTCGGAGAAAAATATGAATAATATGTGGGCTCGCAAATCGGTTGAATCGCTGCGCGATGAAGTAGATGGTAATGAACGTGGGCTGAAGCGTTCGCTTGGGGTTTGGAATCTGATCGCACTGGGAATAGGGTGCATTATTGGTGCTGGGATCTTTGTGCTGAGCGGTCACGCTGCGGCTTCTAATGCTGGGCCTGCGGTAGTCTTATCGTTTATCGCTGGTGCCATTGTTTGCGTGTTTGCCGGTCTGTGTTATGCCGAGCTTGCTTCATCTGTCCCGGTTGCTGGTTCCGCTTACACCTACGCTTACGCTTCCCTTGGACAATTTATTGCCTGGATGATCGGCTGGGATTTAATCCTCGAGTACGCGCTGGGCGCGACTACGGTTGCGATAGGTTGGTCCGGGTACGTTGTCAGTTTTTTGAAAAATTTTGGTATTTATATCCCTTCAATGCTTACGCAAGGCCCCTGGTCCTACAATGCATTAAGTGGGGAATGGATTGCGACGGGTAATATTATCAATCTGCCAGCGGTGCTCATCGTATTAATAACTTCCTGGTTGTTGGCCATAGGCACACGGGAATCCGCGCAAGTAAATGCAGTGATAGTGGCAGTGAAATTGTTAGTTGTTATCACATTTATTGTTTTGGGATGGAATGCGGTAGATCACCAGAATTGGGTGACTGCGGGCAATCCAGACGGAAGTTTTGTTCCTCCGATTGATGAGTTTGGCAATTTTGGTTGGGGCGGAGTGCTCACTGGAGCCGGGGTAGTATTCTTCGCTTATATTGGTTTCGATGCTGTCTCTTGTGCTGCTCAGGAAGCGAAAAATCCGCAGCGCGATATGCCGCGCGGCATTATTGGTTCGCTACTAATTTGCTCCGTGCTCTATGCGCTGGTTGCCTATGTTCTGACAGGTTTGGTGCCTTACGACAAACTCAATGTGCCTGATCCTATCGCTGTTGCCATCGACACCTTAGGCTTACCTTGGCTGGCTCCTATCGTAAAGCTGGGCGCAATTGCAGGTCTCACTACTGTGGTCCTCGTTTTGTTATTGGCGCAAACCCGTATTTTTTACTCCATGTCGCGCGACGGTTTGTTGCCGGGAATCTTTTCCGATGTTCACAAAAAATTCCGCACTCCGTTAAAAGCAACTTTCTTTACCGGTGTTTTTGTTGCAGTGCTTGCCGGTATTTTGCCGATGGGATTAGTAGGGGAGTTGGTAAGCATTGGAACCTTGTCAGCATTTGTTATCGTTTGCATTGGCGTGTTGATGCTGCGTAAAACCCGCCCAGACTTACACCGGCCTTTCCGTGTTCCGGCAATTTGGTTTGTAGCACCTGCTGGTGCGGCATCGGCATTATTCCTGATGTCGGGTTTGCCGCTTGATACCTGGTTGCGTTTGTTGGTGTGGATGGCCTTGGGTGTTGCGATTTATTTTCTTTACAGCGCGCGCAGAGTAAACTCCCAACCAGACCAGTAAAAATAAAATGCCAGGGGGCCGTGTTTAAATTGTTCCGCTTGATTCTGCCCATCCTATTTCCCTCCTGGCGTTTTTTCAGCTGGATTGGCCCATCTCCGCGTGTTGAGGTGGGCTTTGTTACCGATGCTAATGCGTCTCCTACTGATTGGCTTTCAATTTTCCCCCAGCCTGAAAAGCTGAGCTTTGCCTCCAGCCTTGTGCGGCTGCTGCATAATCCCCAATGGAATGAGCGACTCTATATCAACACTTGCGCAGAACATCTATTTGAATCTCACTCTGAATTCCATGAACAGCAAATAGCGCAACGCTTATTATCTGCGGTTAAATCAGGTGAAATTATTGCGCCCGAAGCTGCACAGTATTTGATTTTTCGGATTCGCACATTGGTGTCTGAGCATGAAAAATTGACTGAAAATTTTGTGTTTATTTCGCGGAGTTTTTCGTTGTTGCCATACGGAGTTAAAAAATGACTCTGGAATTCGCAGTTCGGTTGGCGGAAATAATTCTGGGCTTTGCAATTCTCCAGCAAAGTCTTGAATTTGTGCGAGGATTTCAACCGGAAAAAACCTTGGGATTGATTCGCGCGTTGTTGGCAATCTTGTTAATTTTGGGTGCTCAGCCTTTGCTGGTTGAAACTGCTTTGATCATCACCTCGGTAATACTTATTACACGTTTTCACGGCCCTTACAACGGCGGTAGCGATACCATGACGGTTCTGGTCTTGGGTGGTTTGTGGCTATCGCATTTGGCTCCATCACGCTATTGGCAAGAGATAGCATTAGGGTATCTGGCAATACAATTAATGCTTTCTTATTTTCAATCAGGTTGGGTGAAGGTTGTGAATGCAGATTGGCGTAGCGGGGTTGCATTGCGGCAAGTATTTGCATTTACTGTTTATCCTGTTAGCAATCAGGTGCGCTTGTTAGCTGACCGACCCAGGTTGTTATTGTATATGTCTTGGGTGGTAATTATTTTTGAGCTGCTATTTCCCCTGGCTTTATTGCATCAGACGGCATTAATTGTTGCGCTATTTATCGCAGGGCTTTTTCATTTAGCAAATGCATTACTATTTGGGTTGAACCGTTTTTTTTGGATTTGGCCTGCGGCTTATCCAATTATTATTTGGTTTCAAACACGTTTAATGGATGTATTTTAAATCCAGAGCGTAAGTTTCGCATTACAACGTAATGCGTTTTCCTTCTTTCGCTGCTTTAAAAATCGCCTCCAGAATAACAATATCTTTCATTCCTTCTTCACCGGGAACAATAACGGGCGATTTATTCAGGATTGCTAGAGCATCATTATCCATTTGACGCGCTTGTTGATTTTCGGGTGAGGCCTTAAGGATCATGCCGCTGCTGGTTTTGCCTTTGACTCCAACATAGGATTGAAAAGGGCTCAGCTCATACCAACCGGATTCACAATTTGCTTTTAGCAGATTCATATTTTTGGCGTAACTGGTGGTGCAATTGGCGCGCGCACCGCTAGCGTATTCCAATTCAAAAACAGTTGTTTCATCGACATGTTTATAAAGTTCGCGCGTGCTTTCCATTCGCGCAGTTACCGCGATAGGTTCTTCACCAGCAGTGTAGCGTGCGGCATTTAGTGGATAGACACCCATGTCATACATTGCACCACCGCCGAGTTTAGGATCAGCGCGCCAGCTGTATCCTGCATTACCACTGTTGTAGCCAGCTTCTACGGTGATAGTTTGAATTTTCCCGTAAGGTTTTTCTTTCGCAAATTGAATAATTTTTTGCGTGTTGGGTTCATGTTGCATGCGGTAACCGATAGTCAATTGTACTTTGTTTTTTTTGCACACATCGATCATCGCCTGGCATTCTTTCGCACCCATTGCCATGGGTTTTTCACACCACACATGCTTGCCTGCATTGGCTGCAATTTCGGTAAATTTTTTGTGTGTTCCTGTGGGGGTCACTACATAAACAACATCGATATCCGGATTATTGGCGAGCTGATGCATGTTGTCATAATTGTAGATATTGTAATCAAGCAGATTATGTTGCTTTTGCCACACAGGAATTTTTTCCGGCGAGCCAGTAACAATACCGGCAAGATAACAATGCTCTGTGAGTTGCAGTGCTGGCGCCAGAAGGTCGCGGCTGTAATAACCAAGGCCCACCAAGGCCACGCCAATGCGTTTTTTGGGCAAACTGGTTGCAAATAATGGCGCTGCACTTGTTGTCGCAAGGCCTAAAGCACCAAAGGCTTTAATGAGGTCGCGACGGTTAATGTGTGCCATTTGTCTATCTCCGCAAATATCGTTATTTAGTTGTAATCTGCATCGCGTGTTCACGCAAATTGCTAAACAAAAAATTACCTGCGTTAAATAATCTAAAAATATCAAGGAGCTACTTATCTTGCTTTAAGCGAATAAGATGTAAAGCTGGGGCTCGACTGGTAGAATACGTCTCTTTTGGGGCTTTTCTGCCTCGATCCCGATAGTGGCCTTTTAATATGCAATCCTCTTCTCATTCTGCGTCCTCAAATAACCGTGTTGCTGACTATGAAGACTCCCGTCTGATTCCCCTCTGGCGCTCGTGGCTGGAAGTGGCGGGCAGTATGCCGTTGGATAAATGGCTAAAAAACAGCGTGCGCCAATTTGCCCATTCGGGCCCGACGTCGATGCCGGAATATGACGAGATTAAAAAGCACAATAAATTCAAGGCACCAAAATCCCTTGCTGCTCATGCGCAATCAGAAGCTGTTGATAGTGCTGCACTAAGTCTTGCAATGTTTTCGGCGCTGCGTTTCCAGCAGCTGGCTATTGCGTTGGAATTTGCGTATCGCAATCAAAATATCGAGATTGACTGGTTGCAATGGGATTTGAATTGGCAGCATCGCGACATTCAATCAATCGCGCCCATTTCGTTTTGGTATTGGATTCAATTGCGCATGAACGGCGATCAGCCGAAAAAAAATCAGGCACAGTTGCGCGATGCAGAAGATCGTCGTCAATTTTTTAATCAGTTTGTTGCGCAGGTAACTCCGGACAATATGTCGGTGTATTTACTGTGGTACGGCTTGCGTCCGCAATGGATTGATTTATTAAATGCGCGCAAGTTGGCGAGTCAGTGGGATGACAAGATGTTGCAATATTTCATCCAGCAACAAGTCACAACACCACCGCTGTGGTTGCGCTTGCAAAAAAATGGCGATGCTGAACAGGTGTGTGATGCGTTACTGCATCAAGGTGTTAAGGTGGCATTGGATGAACACAATCGCCTATTTGCCCAAGGTGGAGCAGGAGTTCATTCAACCGCTGAGTACAAAACCGGGACTGTAGAAATTCAGGATATAGCCAGCCAGCAAATAGCATTAACGGTTGCCGCCAAACCTGGTCAAAAAGTATGGGATGCTTGTGCCGGTGCTGGAGGCAAAACGCTGGCGATTGCCGGCAAAATGAATAACAAGGGCGCGCTGGTTGCCACTGATTTGCACGAATACAAATTGGATGAACTCAAGCGTCGTGTTAAACGCGCTGATATTTTTAATGTGCGTGCTTTTAGCTGGAATGGGTTGGAACCGCTGCGTTTGCCAAAAGAGATTGCGCAACAACGCGGATTTGATTGGGTGTTAATTGATGCACCTTGCAGCTCCGCCGGAACCTGGCGCCGCAACCCGGATGCGCGCTGGCGTTTTGATGCGCGTGATACTCAGGAGCTAATCCAATTGCAGCAGCTGCTACTTGGCAATGCTGCGCCTGCAGTGAGGGAGGAGGGGCGTTTGGTGTATGCAACCTGCAGCTGGCAAGTGAGTGAAAACGAGCAGCAAGTTGAATGGTTTCTGCAGCAGAATCCTCAATTCAGTCTTCAATCCCAGCGCATTTTAGGTGTGCCGGAATTTGATTCGGATACGATGTTTGTTGCGGTTTTAATACGCGATAAGCAATAAGGCAACGCGATAAACAATAAAGTAAGTCGGTGGTGATGGATTACTTTAATTCCATCACCACACGAAACCCTAGGTGTGCATCAAAGATTTCAGCACTGTGATAATCGCGGATGTGATTGGCAAGGCGCTCGGCATTATCCTTCGCTGAACCACCGCGCACGACATGTGAACTGCAACTTTTTAGTATTGTTGCCTGGCCATTTTTAGGGTGCTGGGTGTAGTTCTCGGCAAAACAGTCCGCTACCCATTCGGCCACATTACCGGCGGTGTCATAAACTCCAAAACCGTTTGCAGGGTAGGTTCCCACAGGTGCTGTCTTTGCACCAAACAGTCCGGAGAATTTGCTATTGCAGCCGCGGCGGCAATTGGCTTTTCCGGCTGATTCTTTAATGTCATCCCCCCACCAAAATAATGATGTGGTATCAGCGCGCGCAACATATTCCCATTCTGATTCTGTCGGCAGGCGGTATTTTTTGCCGGTGGTTTCGCTCAGCCATTTTGCGTAGGCGCTTGCGTCTTCAAAACTCACGTTAATCACTGGGCGATTACCTCGCCCCCATCGATTATCGCTTGGTAGTGGGCGTTTGGTTGCCTGCGCAAACATATCGTAATCATCAAATGTGATTTCGTATTTGCTCATCGCAAACGGTTTGCTGATCACAACTTTATGCACTGGCATAGTTACAGGATTGTCTTTATTCCCCATAAAAAATTCGCCAGTGGGAATACTGATCATGTCAGGTCCCTGGCTTTTTATAGAGGTTACAAGCTGACTGCTGATTTCATCGCCGGGAGCGATAGTTTCAGTTAACGCAAAGGTGGGCGCTAAAGGTTTATCGGTGATTTCCACCCACGTGCGTTGTGTATCGTATCCTGCCAGGCTCACTTCAATGTGATAGCGACCAGCAGGCAATTGAATTCCCGGCTCGTACCGCTCAGGGATATTCATGATGCGTACACGCGCTTGTGTTGGTGACGTATTCACTGTGAGCGCATAGGTAATGAGTGGGGCGCTGCTAGCTGCAGATGATTCGGTGTTTGCGGTTTGATCTGCTATTTGCGAGGCTGCAGTTTGCGCAGCTGACGCTCCGGGAAATTCGCTAGTTGCAGCATTGCTAGCAGTTGCTGATGAGCTAGCACCAGTAACGGAAGCGACGTTTCTGGTTTGTGCGACATCTCCATCTGATGAGGTTGTTGGAGCGACATTAAAAATACTTGCCGTTGCTATCGCCAACTTTCCTGCGGTGGAGAGATTTTCTAAGTCGTTAGTATGTTTTGTATACCAAACACTGAATCCAATCCAGCCTAATATCACCAGACTTGCGGTTAAGCCTAGTTTGGAAATTGCAGCATTTTTTTTATTAAACGCTTTATGGATCTGCGTTTCAATCTCCGCTCGCTCTGAAAGCGCCGGTGTATGTTGGGCATTAAAAAATATTTCAGTAATTTTTGTGGCTGGACGTTGGTAGAAGCCACGGCTCGGCGTCCAGCGCAATGCCTTTATTTTGTTCCAGCGCCAACGCACTGCATTGTAAGTTGCAGAGACCAGGGCTTTGGCTAAATTGATTACGGTTAAATCGGCAGGGTGAGCAACTGTAGTGCTGGGTGCGCGGTAATTTTTTTCCAGATCTTCAATTGCTGCAATTAAATCGCGGCCACGTTGAAAGCGTTGCTCTGGATCTTTCGTCAGTAATTTTTCCAGAATTTTTTGATAGGCCAAATATTGCATTGGCAATTTTGGAATAGGTGCACTGATGTGTTTTAACGCAATGGTAACGGCTTCATCGCCTTGGTAGGGAAGGGTGCCGGTGAGCATTTCGTAAAACACTATGCCGAGGCTGTAGAGATCCGAACGGCCATCTACACTGTTGCCCTTGGTTTGTTCAGGGCTCATGTAGTGAGGTGTACCCACTACAGTTCCTACATGGGTCATGCGCGAGTTAGTTGAAAGTCCGCGTGCAACTCCAAAGTCAGAGAGCACGGCAGAATTATCCGCGCGGAATAAAATATTTTCCGGTTTTATATCGCGATGGATGTAACCTTTTTCATGGGCATGATCAAGTGCGCTGGCGATTTCGCGCGTAATACGCAGTACTTCTTCGCCACTCAGACCGGTGCCCATTTTGTCGTGCACAGAACCATTGGGCAGATAATCCATCGCGATATAATTTAAATCTTCATGGCGACCAATATCATAAATCGCCACGATATTTGGGTGAGATAGTTGGCCAACGATTGTTGCTTCGCGCTGGAAGCGTTCACTGAATGCCGGGTCGCTATTGAGCTGCGGATTCATTACTTTTAGTGCAACAACACGCCCCACGCTAATCTGTATCGCGAGGTAAACTGTGGACATCCCACCTTGGTTAATTTTTCTTATCACCCGGTAACCGGGAATATGCATTGCCATATCAAATCTGTATCAATATCAATTCTTTAGTTTAAATTTTGCCGCTGTCCGGTGTTGTTATGAATCGTTAAAAATACATTACATACAATAAAAGCCCCAAGAGCGATGCGAGTGCAGTTCCAAAAATCCAGGCGTCCAATATTGTTTTACCGGTGAGGTAGGGTACCCATTGCCACAAACCTTTGCGCGCTGGAGTATCGTGCAGTGGCGATTCGATAATTTGTAGCGTGATATTGTCCCGGCCGCCACTGGTAAGCGCGGCGTGCAATAGTTGATCAACAGCTGCCAGACAATCGTTTGATTCGAATAGAATTTGCGCGATAGTTTTATCGTTTACTTCATCGGTCAATCCGTCGCTACATAACAGTATCCATTGATCTTTCTGCCATTGATGCTCCACAGCGTCAACTCTGACTTGTGCTAACTCCTGCATCCCCAGACATTGGGTAATGATATTTTTTTCCGGATGATGCTCTGCATCCTCAGCACGTATTACACCTGTTTCCACCAGCATTTGCACGTAAGAATGATCTGTGCTCAACCGCTCCAGACGGCCACCTTCGTGCGAGGGAGTCCATAAATAAGCGCGGCTGTCGCCGACCCACGCGACCTGATAGTTTTCCGAGTTGCTTTTCAGTGCAACTACGGTGGACCCCATACCGGGTGCGCCTATGCCTTGTGCGGCCGATTTGAGAATAGTGGAATGTGCGTGTTGGATGGTGTCTAGCAGGGAGATGGCGGGATTTTCGTTTGTTTCGCGCTCAATAGTATCGCGTACTATGGCGCTTGCGACTTCGCCAGCTTCATGGCCTCCCATACCATCAGCGACTAACCAAAGCCCGTGTTCCGGACGGCTGAGAAAGCAGTCTTCGTTGTTGTCGCGCATCAATCCCGGATGGGAGGCTGCGCTATATTCCAGCGGGTTGATGGTCATAAGTATTGGCAAGCATCAATGCTATTGTAGGAATTGTTATTGAATCGTTATGTGCCAATACTAGATGACTTTAGGGGGGAAAACTATGTGGCCGGGGGAAAACTATGCGCCCCGGCACACTTCAGTCGTTTAGTGGATCAACAGGTCTTGATTGCTAGCCCCATATTTTCCGCCAACTCTTTGTGACCCGCATGGGTAACCAGCGCGATGCTAGCTTTTTCCGGAGTTAAATACGTGCTCGCCACGCGTTTCAAATCATCAGCCGTTACTGCCAAAACACGATTGCGGAACAGCTCGCGTTTTTCTTGCGTGCGACCGAATAACTCGGCTTGATAAGTTGATTTTGCCTCGCCTGCAGGTGAGCCGGGTTTATCGATACTACCAATGACACCCAGAATAGCTTCTTCTACTGATTGCCATTGGTGATCAGTTTGTTGCAGCCAAGTCAGCGAGTTATCAAAATCGTTTAATGTTGCGCTTAAACGCGGATCGCGATAAGAATAAAAACGGAAGGACGCGCTGTTGCTATCCTGACTCGCGCCGCCGCCGTATGCGCCACCTTGTTCACGAATTGCGCGATGCAAATAACCATTGCGCAAAAAACTACCCAGCACAGTCAGTGCCGCAGCATCAGGATGCTCGCTCGGAACTGTCGCATAAGCTTTAGCGCAGAAGTTCACTTGGGTATTAGCAATCCAGGCTTCGCGAATGGTTTCTTGCACAGGAGCCAGCTCGAACGATTTAAAGTCGCCATTGGCTGTTTCTTCCGGCCAGCGGGTTTTCACATCATTGCGATAGGTATCCAGATGTTCTTCTTCACCCACAATTAAAAATTGCTTGGGTGCTTGTAAAACAAGTTGATGAATTGCGTTTAATTGCGCCGCAAACTCAGCGAGATTTTTTTCATCATCAAGTGAGTTGTCGAGTGTTTTGACTGCCGCAATACCTTCAAGTCCGCCTAATTGATGAGATACTTTTGCAGCAGGACTCATACCAGCACAAGCTGCAGTCATCGCCAAGCTGTGGCCGTGACCGGTGATACTTTGCTCACGGCGCGCACGATTTTGTGCGATCAATTCGCGGATGCGGGCGAGTTCATCAAAGCGCACATTCAGCAATGTGTCCTGCATTAAATCGTTCATCGCTGCGCTATTACGGCTTAAGGCTTTTGATGAAAGTGTTAGATAGGCATCAATATTTTGGACATCATTACCCGCTCCGCGAATACTGCTGAATGCGTGGATCGATCCGATAACTTCTGCTTGCCAGCGTTGGGTCGCAAGATAATCTTTATCACCTGCGCCCAATTCTGTAAGGCAAATGCTGTAAAACGGCAAAAGCTTTATTTGTTCGTCGGTGAGTGCGGGTAATTTGCTGGTGATTTGTTGATACACCAAACCGTTGGTACCTGCACTGTAACAACGCAGCGGAAAGTTGTGGAAAGATTCATGGCTGCCAGGTGTGTAATGCAAGTTGGCCGGAATATCTTCCAGTCCCACTTTGGGCAAAATACTTTCATCATCTTGCTGTAGCTGACGCTCTTGTAATGCAAGCGTGCGCGCAATAATGGTTTGCTTTTCTTCTTCGCTCAAGCTCGCTTTTAGCTGTGCAAGGCGCGCTACTTCAGCAGCCTGAATGCGCGCGCTCAGTTGCAAATCGGGGCGCATGGTCAGGCGTACACGATGTGGATTATCGACTAACCATTTACTAACGGTTTCCTGGATAAATTGCGGGTTCTGCGTCTTGCTGCGCAAATTTTCCAAGGCTGCATCCATATCCAACAATGCGATAGGATCGCCCCGGTGAGTCGCAGAGGTAAGTCCGGTTAGAATTAATTGCAAACCGTAGGGGTAGCCATCGCCACCCACTTCGCGCTGCGATAATTCCAATTGGTGTAATGAAGCTTCAATTTGTTCTTGCGGTACACCATCGGTCGCCACTTTTTTCATGATGTCCAAAATCATGGTTTCAACCTTGGCTGCATTTTCTAGCGAACAACCTTCAAGGCCGCACACAAATGCCATTTCGCGCGATGAGTCATCCAATCCGCACAAAGGTGAGGGCGCTTGGCCGAGTTCACTGGTTTCCAATGCTTGCTGCAGAGGTGATGCGCTGTTGTCGAGCAAAATGTTGGAAACTAATTGCGCTTCAAGTGATTCATCAAGATTAGTTGTTTTACCTAACAGCCATGCAACGACGACATGATGTTTGTTTTCAATATCATCAGCATCATTTTCATCGAGCGGATAAGCTTCTTCTACTGCCACTGGAGCGTGGTAACGTTTTTCATCGCCAACCGCAATAACTTCTTCAAGCTTTTCAAATTTGCTTAATGCCTGGAGTTCAAATTTTTCCTGATGCACAGCTGCAGGAATATCTCCGTAAGTCATAAAAATAGCATTGCTGGGATGGTAATGGGTGCGATAAAAATCTTGCAGCTGTTGATAGGTTAAATCAGGAATATCTTCTGGCTCGCCGCCGCTGTTGTAATGATAGGTTGTGGTGGGATAAAGATATTTACACAGCGTATGCCACACTTGGGACGATACAGAGCTCATCGCCCCTTTCATCTCATTAAATACCACGCCTTTAAATACTAAATCGGAGTTTGGATTTTCTGCTTCTGCAAATTCAACACGATGACCTTCTTGTGCAAAATCCAATTCATCCAAACGCGAGAAAAATACCGCGTCCAAATAAACATCAAGCAAATTATTGAAATCTTTTTGGTTTTGGCTAGCGAACGGATAGGCGGTCCAATCGGAGCTGGTAAATGCATTCATGAACGTATTCAGTGAACGGCGCACCATCATAAAGAAGGGGTCGCGCACGGGATATTTTTGACTGCCGCATAGTGCAGTATGTTCAAGGATATGTGCTACCCCGGTTGAGTCGTCCGGGACAGTGCGCAGGGCGACGAGAAAAACGTTTTCATTATTGTCAGCTGCTAAATGAATGTGTTGTGCGCCGGTAACTCGGTGTTGATATTCTTCAACACGGATTTTTAACGCATCAATAGTTTGGCTGCGCAGTAATTCAAACGTCGGATAACTCATAGGCCTTGATTTCTCTCATCGGGAGCAAATGGATTTCTTAGGGAACAAACGAGATCTGTTGTTCAACGAACATACTCATTGCGGCTAAAAGTGGAGCATAGTCCGCTTGCCGTTGTTCCAGCTGTTGTAAAGCGTAACAACTTGCCTCCAGCGTGGAAAGCTGATTTTCGCTATGTGCTTTGCGAATTTTGTAAATGGATGCCGGTGTCTCGGTAAGCGTGTAGCGCGGAAGGCATTGCAGCGCAGGATTGAGATAAACCATTTTCCGGCTTTTGCGCCAGGTTGCGTCTATCACCACCAAGCGCAATTGATTTGGGCTGAAATCACTGATTGTCAAAGGTAAGGGCGTTTTCAAGCCCAATGCCTTGGCCTCAATGGTTTCCGGGTAAAGCAGGAATGGTTGTTTTTCTCCTTTGTGTAACAAGCTATCCAGAGCTTCGTTATCAAAGGTTTCACCTATTTCGAGCTGGCTATTTTTTAGACTTAAATGAAGAAGTCCGGCGGTATTTTTGGCATTTGGGGCTTCGTCAGGATGCTGCAGAATCAGTATTTCGATTTGATTGGCGGTGGGGCTAATCAAGCGACAAATGCAATTGCGCTCGGGTCTATTGCAGTGCGTGCAGACAGGACGCTTCGAGGTTGGCTGTGTCATCAATGAGGGAGCTCCTCTAATTGGTGCAATGCAATAATTGCATGGGTTTGTGCTGATTGCAGAGTGATAAGTTGTCGTTTGGCGCTGGCGCTCATTGCTTTGATTGCATATTCTCGCTGGCTAGCGGTTGAGCGATTATGATCAGTTTCCAAATAGCAAAGTTGTGCTGGCTTGCGTCCGCGAAAGTAGCGTGCGCCTGCTTTACCCGATTCATGTTCTCGCCAGCGGCGCGCCATATCCGTCGTGATTCCGGTGTACACTTGCTCATCGCTTGTGCGAATCATGTAGACAAACCAGTGCGTTGGTGAAGTCTTCGGTAAGGTCATATGGCTAGAATATGTTTTAGGTGGATACAAAGAATTATATGGCAAAAGAATCAACCGGTCAGGATCGTAATTTTGACGATCTCGCGAAGCGTTTTAAGAAAAATATCTACGGTGGTTTAAAAGGTGATATTCGCCTCGCAGTTCTGGAGCGCGATTGTGCCGGGCATTTGCCTGCTCCCTTTGGAAAATCCTCGGAGCAATGGACCGTCCTTGATGCTGGCGGAGGGCAGGGGCAGTTTTCATTGCGCTTGGCTCAAGCAGGCCATAAGGTTGTCATTTGCGATATTTCAGCAGAAATGCTCAATTTGGCCCGTGAACAAGTTGAGCAACTTGGGTTGGAAGATCGGGTGCAGTTAATCCATTGCGCAGTACAGGATTTGCCACAGCATTTGTCTGCAGGCCAGCAAAAATTTGATCTTGTTATTTGTCATGCTGTGATGGAGTGGATGCAAGATCCGCAATCATTGCTGCCGTGCTTGCTCAATTACATTAAACCGCAAGGTTATTTATCACTTACTTTTTATAATGTGCATTCGTTGATTTACAAAAATTTACTGCGGACAAACTTTAAAAAAATCATT
>Ga0247822_10000703_pt1 | contig 18821 bp, 16 predicted proteins | sample 13C_Cellulose_Da_FD_192423 | JGI IMG/M metagenome (GOLD analysis project Ga0247822, IMG submission 192423) | Soil microbial communities from agricultural site in Penn Yan, New York, United States - 13C_Cellulose_Day30 | ecosystem: Environmental > Terrestrial > Soil > Agricultural land | place...
GTGGAGCCTTGTCGCGCGCGTCGATGGCGCGATCGTCGCCGGCGGGTTCGGGGGCGAGCTGGTTCGCGTCGAGCGCGGGCGGCTCGTGCGCGCGGAGCTCGCGCGTGGGCTCGCGATGACCCAGGCGATCGCCGAGCGGGGCGGAGCCGCGTGCGCGGGTGGGCTCGAGGGGCTGTACCTGCGCCCGCGCGCGGATGCAGCGTGGCGCGCGGTCACCCCGCCCGCGGGCCCGCCGGCGAATGACATCTCCGCGCTCGCAGCCGAGGGGGACCGCCTGTGGGTCGGCACGTTCGATCACGGCGTCGCGGTGTTCGAGCGTGGCACCTGGCGCACGATCGCGAGCCCGCGCATCGATCCGCGCGTCAACGCGTTGCTCGTCGAGCGCCGCGCGAACCAGCGCTCGCGCGTCTGGGTCGCCACCGCGACCGGCCTGTCGATCATCGACGGAGACAACGTCTCGCAGCTGACCAAGCGCGACGGCCTGCCCGCGCGTGGTGTGCTCTCGCTCGCGCAGCTGCGGGATGGCCGCATCCTCGCGGGCACCATGCATGGCGCGGTGCTCGTCGGCGACGGTCGGCCCGTGCCGCTCGGCGCGAAGCAGAACCTCGACGTGAAGAACGTGTGGGCGGTCGCGGAGGACAGCGAGGGGTATCTGTGGCTCGGTTCGACGACCGGGGTGTACCGGGGGCGCGAGGGCGACGGCACGTGGACGCGGTACGCGGTCGCCACCGGCCACCTGCGCGACGACTGGGTGATGGCGCTCGCGGTCCGCGGTTCCAGCGTCTGGGTCGGCACGTACAAGGGCGGCATCACGCGGTTCGACGGCGGCGCTGCCACGGCGGTCGGCGATGGCTGGATCAACCCGGGCGGTCTCACCTGGATCGGCGAGCGGCTGTACGCGTCGACGATGGAAGGGCTGCGCACCGGCGACGGCGTGAGCGCGACCTGGACGATGGTCGGTCCGCTCCCCGGACGCGACACCACGGCCGCCGTCGTGATCCGAGATCGTCTGTGGGCCTCCACACGCCGGGGGCTGGTAACTCGCCCGGTGAGCGAGTAGGGGCGGGCAGACCTGGCTACCGAAGTGGTCTCCTCGCCAGCCCCGGCCTGATGTCATGGGGATAGCGGCGGCCCGCGGCTTGCTCTGAGGTCCGGCATGCTGAGCGTCGTCGCGTTCACCGTCGTCATCCTGACGATCCTGTTCTCGCTGCGCCGAATGCCAGAAGATCACCCGGCGCGGTAGTACGTTCGCCGGGATGGCGACGATCGAGGTGAACGGGACCACGCTCTACTACGAGGACACCGGACCGGGGTCGACGGGGGAGACCGTCGTGTTCAGCCACGGGCTGTTGTGGAGCACCGAGCTGTTCGCCGCACAGATCGAGGCGCTGCGCGGCCGCTATCGCTGCATCGCCTGGGATCACCGTGGCCAGGGGCGCAGTGCGGAGGATCCGCATCGCGAGACGATCGGCATCGAGCTCGTGTGGCAGGACGCGGTCGCCCTCCTGGAGGCGATCACCGAGGGCCCGGTGCACTTCTGCGGCTTGTCGATGGGTGGGTTCGTCGGCATGCGGATGGCGGCGCGCCGGCCCGAGCTCGTGCGCTCGCTGATCCTGCTCGAGACATCCTCGGATCCCGAGCCCGTGCAGAACGTCGCGCGGTATCGCCTCCTCACCCGCGTGCAACGCATGATCGGCGGCCGCCTCCTACGTAAACGCATCGGCGCGATCATGATGGGGCGCAGCATCCTCACGGATGACTCACGTCGCACCGAGCGCGAGCGCTACATGGAGCTGATGTCGCGCCGAAAGGACATCTGGCGCGCGGTCAACGGCGTGATCGATCGCGCGGGGATCCATGACGAGCTCGGACGTATTCGCGCACCCACGCTGGTGCTCGTGGGAGACGAGGATCTCGCGACGCCGATCGCCAAGGCGGAGCGGATCGTCAGCGCGATTACAGGCGCGAAGCTGATCCACATCCCTCGCGCAGGTCACTCTTCGCCCGTCGAAGAACCGCACGCCGTCTCGTCCGCGATCGATGCATTTCTGAGCGCCCTCCCGCGTTCCGCGTAGACGTGCCACTCGCCGCGATCCGCCCTACGCTTCGCATGAGTGCCCGCGATCCTGATCGTCGACGACAGCGTGACGGTACGTACGGACCTCGGGGAAGCACTCGAGGCCGCCGGATTCCGTGCGATTCCGTGCGGCACGATCGCCGAGGCGCGCAACGCCTTGCGCTCGCAGCCGATCGCACTCGCCATCCTCGATGTCCGGTTGCCGGACGGTGATGGCGTCGAGCTGCTCGATCAGATCCGTCGCGATCCGACGATCGGCGGCCTGCCCGTGCTGATGCTGTCCTCGGAAGCCGAGGTCGAGCACCGCCTCCGAGGTCTGCGCACCGGCGCGAGCGATTACGTCGGCAAGCCATACGACACCGCGCACGTGATCATGCGCATCCGCCAGCTGATCGGCGGCCCTCCGGTGCGCGATCTGGTGCTCGTGATCGACGACAACGAGCTCTATCGCAAGGACCTCAGCGAGGCGCTGGCAGGCGCCGGGTTCGCCACGGCGGTCGCGCGTGGCGGGGCCGAAGGTCTGCAGCTCGCCGCGAGCGTGCAGCCGACCGCGATCCTCGTCGCGACCGCGATGCCCGACGTGGATGGCACGAGCGTGGTGCGCCGGCTGCGCCTCGATCCGGGCCTGCGCACGACCCCCGTGCTCCTGCTCGCGACCAGCGGCGAAGCGAAGGACGCCGAGGTGCGCGCGCTCGACGCGGGCGCCGATGGACTCGTGCGCAAGGACGATCTCGCCGTCGTCGTCGCCCGGACCCGCGCGCTGCTGCGCTCCGTGAGCGCCACCCTGCTGCGCGCCACCGGCAGCAGGGTGGCGCCCAAGCGCATCCTCGCCGTCGACGACGATCCGGACTACCTCGCACTCCTCGGCGATCGCCTGCGCAAGCGCGGCTACGACGTCGTACGCGCCGCGTCGGGCGAGGAGGCGCTCCAGCTGCTGTCACTGCAGACCGCCGACTGCATCCTCCTCGATCGTTCGATGGCGGGGATCGGCGGCCTCGAGACGTGCAAGCGGCTCAAGGCCGCGCCCGGCGTCCGCGACATCCCACTGATCATGCTCACCGCGACCGACAATCGGGACGCGGTGATCGAGGGTCTGTCGGCGGGGGCCGACGACTACCTCACCAAGGGCAGCGGCTTCGAGGTGCTCACCGCGCGCGTGCAGGCGCAGATCCGCCGCAAGCAGATCGAGGACGAGCAGCGCCACGTGCGCGAGCGGTTGCTGCGCAGCGAGGTCGAGGCCTCCGAGGCGCGGATGGCGCGCGACCTGGCCGAGAAGCGCGCGGCGCTCGCGGATCACTTCGAGCAGGCCAACGCGGAGCTCGTGCGCACCAATCACGAGCTCGAGACGTTCAGCTACTCGGTCTCGCACGACCTGCGCGCGCCGCTGCGCACGATCAACGCCTTCGTGCTCGCGCTCGTCGAGGAGCTGGGCGACCGCGTCGAGGGCCGCAGCCTCGACTACATCCGGCGCGTGCTCGCCGCGTCGTCGAGGATGGGTGACCTGATCGACTCGCTGCTCGAGCTCGCGCGGATCAGCCGCGTGCCGCTCGGCCGGCATCGCGTCGACCTCTCGGTGCTCGCGGCGGCCGCGATCGACGACCTCGCGCGTGGTGAGCCCCGTCGCGATGTCGACATCGTCGTGCAGCCGCACCTCGAGGTCGATGCGGACGCGCGCCTCATGCGCATCTTGCTCGACAACCTGTTCGACAACGCGTGGAAGTTCACATCGAAGTGCGAGAGGCCGAAGATCGAGCTCGGCGTCTCGCGCCAGGGCGACGAGCCCGTGTACTACGTGCGCGATAACGGCCAGGGCTTCGACATGGCCCACGCGGATCGGCTGTTCATGCCGTTCGTGTGCATCGACGGCAATCCGGCGCGCCGCGGGATCGGAATCGGCCTCGCGACGGTGCGCAAGATCGTCGAGCGCCACGGCGGGCGCGTGTGGGCGGAGGGCGAGCCCGACCGCGGGGCGAGGATCTCGTTCACGGTCCCCGCCCCCGAGGCCTCGTGACCCGCGAAGCCTATCTCGTCACTCCGGTGGCGCGGAGTACGGGAACGTCGTCGACACGTTCGGGTGGTACTGCTGCGGGTTGTTGACCCCCGTCGACGCGATCGCGTTGCCCGAGTTGTTGGCGTCGTTGCTCGAGAAGTTCACGCCGTCGCTGACGAGCGCGTTGAACTGGTTGTACGCGCCCTTCGGGATCGCGGCGCCCGCGATCAGGTAGTTGTACGTGATGTCGATCGTGTCGTCGTTGAGCCGGCGACCACCGCACAGCAGCGGCACGGCATCCGCGTCGCCGCACAGCGTGAGGTAGTTGCTGTCGACGCCGGTGTCGATGCGCATCACGTCCGGGATGAACTGTCCGAACACCTTGTCGGCGTACGTCTGCGCCGCGGTCTGCGAGGCCGCGGTCAGCGTGACGCCGGCCAGCGTGCCCTCGGTCCAGATCGCCGGACCCACCGCGTGGCACTGGATGCCGGCGGGGTGGACGCCCTCGGCCGCGGACAGCCCGGCCGCGCCGTTGAGCAGGCACGCGCCGAGGTACACCGCCTTGAGCACGGTCTTCGCCTCGCCGACGACCATGTTGAGGGTCGCCGGATCGACGCCGGTATAGGTCGGCGCCGTCGCGTTGTAGCCGGCGAGGAAGCCCTCGGTGATCAGCAGCGCCTCGTTGATGCCGGGGCGCGCGAGGTGCTCGACCTGCTGGTAGACGACGCCCGGGTTGGGCGGGCCATCCGGCGGCGCGTCCTCCTGCGGCGCGGCGTCGATCATCGGCGGCGTGTTGGATCCATCTTCACCGCAGCCGGCAGCAACCGGAGCGGCGAGCAGCGCGAGTGCGAGCCCGCGCGACGTCAGCTTGTTCATCATGGTTGCTCCTTTCACTGCTTCACCGAGATCGTGGACCAGGTGTCGAAGATCGTGCCGCCGCCCAGATACGAGATCGGGACGTTGAGCGCGATCGACGTGACGTTGAGGCCCTTCGTGAAGTCGGGCGCGCACGTCGGCGGGTTCCACAGGTTGATGCCGTCGGCGTCCGCGTTGGGCTCGGTGCCGCCGAGCACACCGGCGAGGAAGGCGTCGCCGCGGCAGTTCGCCGCGAGGCCCGCGGTCGCGTCGCCATTTCCGCCCGCGCCGCCGAAGAAGCGGCCGGCGAGGAACGAGCGCACCTGGAAGTAGCGCACGACGTCGAAGTGGAACGAGTCGGAGCGCTGCCCGACGAAGTACTTCACCGCAGCGCCATCGACGGTGCCGTTGTTGGTGGTGACAGTGTTCGCCTTCGACGCCGCGAACCCGGTGCTCGAGCCGGTGTGCGAGCCGACGACCTGACCGTTCTTGAGCACGGTCAGCGTGATCATCTGAACACCGGCCATGTTCGGCGCGCCCGCTTCGAAGCGGAACACGTAGTCCTCCGACGCCGTGGGCGCCGCGGTGCGTGACGCGACCTTGCTGACGTGGAACTCGTAGCGAGCGTTCGTGCTGAGGAAGTACTGGCGTCCCGGCAGCGAGCGGGGGTTGACGTACATGACGAGCGACAGCTCGCTCGGTGACGTCGGCGACTTGAACGCGTAGTGATCCGTCAGGTTCAGCGCGCGTGCCTTGAGGTCGGACTCGCCGTCGTCGTGGTCCGACGCGTAGCCCAGGTTGTAGGTCGCCCCGACCGTCGCAGCGCTTGCTGCAAACGTCAGGGCCGCGATTAGCCGTGTTCTCTTCATCCTCTTGTCTCTCCCGAAGGGATTGGTCCCGGAGCGACATACGAGGGGCCCCCCGATTCGGATCGACCGATCCGATCGGGTCCGCGGCCCGTACCGTGGCCGTGAGGATGCAGCCCATCGTGGCCCGGCGGCGCGTGACCGCCGCGGCCTGGATCGCGACCCTGGCGCTCGCGGCCGGCGGTGGCGCGGTGCTCGTCGCGGCGCGTCGATCCGCCCCGGCCTGCGCTGCCCCGGCCACCGCCCCTGCGCTACCCCAGCGCGCCTACACGTATCGCTTCGAGCCGATCGCGGCCGAGTCGAACGACGACACGATCGCCGCGCTCGAGGCCCGCGCGCACGCGTCGCCCGCGTCGCCGTACGACACCGCCGAGCTCGCCGAGCTGTACCTCGCGCGGGCGCTGCGCACCGCGGACCCGGCGGACTACGCGCGCAGCGAGGCGAACGCGAAGCGCTCGCTCGCGGTGCTGCCGTATCCGAATTCGGCGCCGCTCGTACTGGCCAAGCTCGCCAACGCACGCCACGAGTTCCGCGAGGCGATCCGGCTCGCGCGCGACTACCTCACGCGCAGCAACGCCCCCGGCGCGTGGGGCATCCTGGCGACGGCCCATCTCGCGCTCGGCGAGCTCGCCGAGGCCAGCGCCGCCGTCGATCGACTCGCGGCTGCGCGCCCCGATGCCAGCGCGTACCTCACGCGTGCCCTGGTGCTGCAGGCGCAGGGCCGCGACGCGGAGGCCGCGTTCGACTTCGAGCGCGCGGTCGCCGTCGAGGAGCCCGGTGATGTCGAGGCGTCCGCCCGCACGCGTGCGATGTGGGCGCGGTTCCTGTTGCGCCGCGGCCAGTGGGCGGCCGCCGATGCCGTCGCCGCCGAGGCGCTGCGCGTCGATCCCACGTCATCGCTCGCCCTCGCGCAGCGCGCCGAGGTCGCGCTGCGCACCGGTCGATATGCCGAGGCGAAGCAGCGCTTCGAGCGCGCGTTCGCCGAGTCGCGACAGGTGCGCTACCTCATCGATCAAGCGCGCGCCCAGGAGCTCGCCGGGGACCTCGAGGCGGCAACCTCGACGCGCGCCCAGGTCGAGCGCCTGGTGCGCGCGGACCTTCGCGACAGCGGGCTCGGACACCGCCTCGATCTCGTCGAGATCCTCCTCGATCGCGGCAGTGCGGGCGACCTCACCGAGGCGATCGCCCTCGCACGCGAGGAGGTCGCCGCACGCCCGAGCGCCGACACGCGGTTCCAGCTCGCACGCGGTCTCGCGCGCGCCGGCGCGCGCGCCGAGGCGATGACCGAGCTGCGCGCCGCCCTCGCGACCGGTGCCCGCGACGCGCGCATGTACGAGCTCGCCGCTCGCCTCGAGCGCATGCTCGGCAACGGCCCTCGCGCCGGCCTCTACGCGCACGAGGCCGCCGCCCTCGATCCGGGCAACGCTGGCTGGCGCCGACTGGGGCTGCCGTGAACCGCGGAAAAGGGGACCGTCCCCTCTTGCTGGCGCTCGCGCTCCTGTTCGCTTTCGCCGGCGTCGCGGCTGCGCATCCCATGGACGTCGGGTACCTGCGGATCGAGGAGCAGGGCAGCGACCTCGCGGTGCAACTCGAGCTCGACGCCGCCGCGGCCGCCGTGGTCCTCGGCACCGACGCCACCGCCGAGCGCGTGCGCGATGACGCCGACACCCTCGCCCGCGAGACCTACGCGCGCGATGCGATCTCCACGGAGCGCGGCCCGTGCACGTGGAGCACCGCGCTCGGCGAGCGCTCGGGGCGCACCGTTCGCATCACCAGCGTCGCGCAGTGTCCGGCCGCGAGCGGCACGCGACGGTGGACGTTCGCGTTCATCCCCGAGCACCGCATCTCGCCCACGTTCGAGCTGCTCGCGAAGCACGTCGTCGACGGCTCCGAGCGGCTCACCCTCATCGATCGCTACACCTCCGAGCTCGTGCTCGGCGCCTCCGCGGGGCCGGGGTTCCGCCACTTCGTGTGGTCCGGCATCGCCCACATCGGCATGGCACCTGCGGAGTGGCGCGCCGACGACGGCGGGGCCAAGCTGCCCGACGGGATCGATCACATCCTGTTCGTGATCGGCCTCGTGCTCGCGGGCGGCTCGCTGCGCAAGCTGCTCGGCGTGGCGACCGGCTTCACGGCGGGCCACTCGATCACGCTCGCACTCGCGGCGTTCGGCGTCGTCCAGCTGCCGGGCTGGCTGATCGAGCCCGTGATCGCGCTCTCGATCGCGCTGGTCGCCGTCGACGCGTTCACCGATCGCTTCGCGCGCCACCGGTTCGCGATCGCGCTCGGCTTCGGCCTCGTCCATGGCTTCGGGTTCGCGAACGCCCTCACCGAGCTGTCGTTGCCGACGGGGGAGCTCGTCACCGCGCTGTTCGGCTACAACCTCGGCGTCGAGCTCGGCCAGCTCGCGATCGTGCTGCTCGTCGCGCCACCGATCCTGCTCGCGCACCGCCACCCGCGCGTCCGCTCGATCGTGATCCGCGGCCTCGCCGCGATGATCGCCGCGTGCGGCCTGTTCTGGTTCATCGAGCGCGTCGTCGCTCTCGTCTAACTCATCGCGCGAGCACTCGCCGCATCGGCGATCATTGCCGGGGGGGCAGCTTCACGCCCGAACGCTGGACGGTCTCGCCGACGGCCTCGACAGCCTCACGCGCCTTCTTGAGCAGCTCTTCCTGCTTGCGGATCTTCGCGCGCTGGATCGCTTCCTTCTCGTAGTCGAACTCCTTCGGATCGGGGTGCGCGGCGTCGAACACGCGGACCATCATCGATCCGGGCACCCGCACTTCGAGCTCGTTCCACCCGGGAGGCATCGTGGGATCCGTCCAGTCGTAGACCCACTTGGCGTCGGTCGGCGACAGGTTCACGCAGCCGTGGCTCTGCACCGTGCCGAAGCGATCGTGCCAGTAGGCGGCGTGGAAGTAGAGCCCGCTGCGGAAGCGCGTCGCCCACGGGACCTCGGAGACGATGTAGTGCGAGGCCTCGCTCTCCTCGGCGGCCATCTTGGTCAGCGACGACTTCGAGCGGATGCGGTACAGCGCCGGGGGCGTGTCGTTCTTGCGGCGGCCCGACGAGACCAGCGTCGCGAACACGGGGGCGTCGCCGTCGTAGGCGATCATGACTTGCTCGTCGCGATCGATGTCGATCCACTTGGCGTCCGCGTCGGTCGCGACGGGGCGCGAGCGCTTGCGGGCGATGCGTACGCTCTTGCGCTCGATCCACTGCCCGTCGCCGACGCGCACGTAGCCGGCGCTCTCCTCGAGGATCGGCACGATCTGGCGATGCGTGAACGTGCCGGCGGGCTCGCCCTTCTTCGCCGGGGTCGCGCGCGCGGTCGCCGTCTTGCTGTTCGGTGCGATGACCCAGCCGAACGGCCACGCGGGCGGCGGGGTGGCGATCAAGTCGACGCCGGCGAACGTCGACGGCTTGTGCCGGAACAGATCCTCGGCCGCGACCAGCCCCACGCTCGTGTAGATGTAGCTGACGCCGTCGATGGTGACGGGCTCCTTCGGCTTCCCCTTCTCCTCGTCCCTCGTCACCATGTAGTTGGCGTTCGCGCGCGGCTCCGGCTTGGCGATGCCGGCCTGCACGTCCTCGACGGAGGCGTACCGCTTCGCGCCCTTCTTGATGCCGTAGTAGTCCTGCGGCAGCAGGCGGCCGGGCGGGACGATCGGCTGTGCGATCGCTTCGGGCGGCAGCGTGCTCGGCTTCGCGTAGCGCGCGCAGATGTAGCCGCGCGGGGGCACGGCGAGGAACGTCTTGCAGCGACGATCGCCCGCGACGCTCGCGCCGACCGGCAGGCGGGTCGACGAGATGATCTTGCCGAGTGGCTCGGCCGTCATGTCGGGCTTCTCGAACACGTGCGCCGACGTCTTCACGACGAACGACGCCGTGCTCGCCGGCCAGCCCAGCGTCGCGAGCGTCGCGGGATCGGGCTTCGCGGGCGGCGGCGTCGGAGTCGGCGCTACCGGCGCGGTGGCGGGTGGTGCCGGGGCGACGACCCGCGCGGGCGGCGCGGAGTCCGTCGCCACGGGCGCGGCGGGCGCGGCGGCCGCAGGGTGAGCGTCCCCGAGGACGTCGAGATCGCGAGGGGGCTGGGAGCTGCGAGATCGAGCGGCGCAGCCCCAGGTCGCGAGGAGGACCAGGATCCAGCGACGGCGCATGCCTCTAGTCTGACACGACCTCACGCTTCGGCGGAATGAACGTCATCGCGCGCTCCGCGAGCGCCGTGATCGTGAGGCTCGGGTTGACACCCAGGTTCGCGCCGACCGCCGCACCGTCGACGACGTAGAGGCCGTGATAGCCGAACACGCGGTGCTGGGCGTCGATCACGCCCTGCTCGGCGTTCGCGCCCATCACGCAGCCGCCGATGCAGTGCGCGGTCATCGGTAGGTCGAACAGGATCTCCGAGGTCGAGGTGATGGGGATGCCACCGAACGCCTTCGCGGCGCGCTCGGTGAACGCGTTGGCCGCCGGGATGTTGGTGGGGATGCGCTGGCCCGCCGAGCACAAGAGGCGCGTGAACGGCCAGAACCAGCGCCGGCGCAGCTGGAACTGCAGCGTGGCGTCGATCGTCTGCATGACGAGGAAGATCAGCGTCTGGTGCGCGAAGCCGAACGGCCACGCGGCGCGCGCGAACTTGATCGGATGGCGGAAGGCGCTGCCGATCCAGCGCGCGATCCGGCCCCGGCCCGTGCCGCTGACGAGCAGCGTCGCGATCAGGCCGAGCGCATCCGAGCCGCGCGAGTAGCGCGTCGCCTCGATGTGCGTGAACTGATCGATGTGGATCCCCGACCCGATCGCGATGCCCTTCGACATGTCGAAGCGCTGCCCTGGAAACTTCACGCCGACGATCGACTCCGAGTTGGTGCGCACGTCGTGGCCGAGGCGCGCCGACACGTCGGGCAGCGAGCCGCGGTGCTTGGCGCGCATCAGCAGATCCATCGTCCCCAGCGACGAGGCCGCGAGCACGACGTGCTTCGCCGTGATCGTCTTCCGCTGCTTGAACAACCACGCGGTCGAGCGCTCGGTGGTGAGCGCGTAGCCGTCGGAGCCGTCCGCCGCGCCGAGCGGCTTGATGTCGACGACGCGCGTCTCCGCCATCACCTTCGCGCCGCGCTTCTCGGCGAAGTATAGGTAGTTCTTGTCGAGCGTGTTCTTGGCGTTGAACCGGCAGCCGACCATGCAGCCGCCGCAGCCGATGCAGCTCGCCCGCGGTGGACCCTCTCCGCCGAAGTACGGATCCGGGTGAGGCGTGCCGGGCGCCTCACCCTCGGCGCCGAAGTACACGGCGACATCGGTCTTGTAGAACGAATGGCCGACACCCTGGTCGTCCGCGATCTTCTTGAGCAACAAGTCCGCGTCACCCAGGATGCGGTTCTCGTTGACGCCGAGCATCTTGCGCGCGCTCGCGTAGTGCGCGGGCATCTCGCGCACCCAGTCGGCGAGCCCTTGCCACGAGCCCTGCTGCCACACCACGTCGGGAGGCACGAGCATCGTGTTCGCGTAGGTGATCGAACCTCCGCCGACCGCGTTGCCGCACAGGATCATGACGTGCTTGAACGGCCGCATGTTGAAGAAGCCGAACAGCTTCGCGCCCGGGCGCCAGATGAAGCGGCGCGCGCGCCACGTCGTCTTCGGGAAGTCGCGCTCGGTCCACCGCTTCCCCATCTCGATCACGGCGACCGAGTAGCCCTTCTCGGCGAGGCGACACGCGGACACGCTGCCGCCGAAACCGGAGCCGACGACGACGTAGTCGAAGTCGTGCTGCAGGGGAGGGTGGTTGCTCACACCGACAGTCTACGCTGCCGCGGCCGCAGCCTGGACCGCTTCGATCTCCAGGTTGATCTCCACCTTCTCGCCGACGAGCACGCCGCCCGCCTCGAGCGCGGCGTTCCAGTGCAGCCCGAAATCCTTGCGGTTGATCGTGGCCTTCGCCGAGAACCCCGCGCGGGTGCCGCCCCACGGGTCCTTGCCGGTGCCGTTGTACTCGACGGTGAGCTTCACCGGCTTGGTCGTCTCGCGTAGCGTGAGCTCGCCGAGCACCTCGTACTCGTCGTCGGAGATCTTCGTGACGGAGGTGCTCTTGTACGTCATCGTCGGAAAGCGCTCGCTGTCGAAGAAGTCCGCCGAACGCAGGTGCCCGTCGCGCTTCTCGTCCCTGGTATCGACGCTGGCGGTCTCGATGCTGACCTCGAGCTTGGAGTTGGTCAGATCGCTATTATCGAGGAGGAGTGTGCCGCCCCACTTGCTGAATCGCCCGTGCACCTTGGCGATCATCATGTGCCGGACGTGGAAGTTAACGGTGGAGTGAGAGTGATCGAAGTTCCAGTTGCTGGCCGTCATGCCCGCGATCATGGGAAGCGGACGCGAACTGGCCAAGACGCGCGATGGGAACGAACCGTTGCGATCAGGCTTTGCCCGGCAGCAGCGGCACGAAGCGCACCTCGCCGAGGTCTTCCTCATCGAACACATCGTTCCGTCGCGTGATGCGCACCAGTCGCTGGCGCTCCGCGGGACCGGTCGGCAACACGAGTCGTCCACCGTCGACGAGCTGCGCGCGCAACGCCTCGGGCACACCGGGCGCGCCTGCCGCGACCGCGATCGCGTCGTAGGGTGCGTGATCGGCCCAGCCCTGGGTCCCGTCACCGTGATGCACGTGGACGTTCGTGTACCCGAGCGTCGCGAGGCGCGATGCGGCCTCCTGGGCGAGCTCGCCGATGCGCTCGACGGTCTCGACCTCGCGCGCGAGCTGGCCGAGGATCGCGGCGGCGTACCCGGAGCCCGTTCCGATCTCGAGCACGCGTTCGTCTCCGGCGAGCCCGAGCGCCTGCACGGTCATCGCGACGACGTACGGCTGCGAGATCGTCTGTCCGTGGCCGATCGGCAGCGGTGCGTCGTCGTACGCGTGATCGAGCTGCGCGAATGGGACGAACTCGTGGCGGGGGACGCGCGCGAACGCCTCGAGCACGCGCGCATCGGTGATGTCACGCGCCTGCAGGTGACGTGCGACCATGCGCTCGCGGAGGGGGGCGTTCGGGGTCATGCGATCCGTCGCGCGAGCGCGAGCCCGAGCAGCCCCGCCCCGAGACATGCGACCACCGTGATCGCGATGTTCGCGAAGCCGCGCAGCGCGGAGCCGCCGATCATCAACTGCGTCGACTCGTAGTTGAAGGACGAGTACGTGGTGAACCCGCCCATGAGCCCTGTCGTCAAGGCGAGCCGCAGGTTCGGCGAGAAGTCCGCCGTCCGGAGCGACACCTCCATGACCAGGGCGATCACGAACGAGCCGACGACGTTCACGATCAGCGTCCCGTACGGAAAGCTCGTGCCGAGCCGCTGCCCGGCCCACATGCTGATCAGGTAGCGAGCGCCACACCCCACGGCACCTGCGCCGCAGACGATCGCGAGCCGTTCCACGCTGCGAGCTTATCCTATGCCGCGCGCCGGCCGGTCTTCTCGACGTTCTGCTTCATGCGCACCGCGAGCACGGGACACGGCGCCGACCGGACCACCGTCTCCGTGACGCTGCCGAGCAGCGCGCGCGAGACGCCGCGGCGTCCGTGCGTGCCCATCACGATCAGGTCGATCTGCAGCTCTTTCGCGGTCTGGTTGATCACGTCGCGGGCATCGCCCGTCTTGAGCAGCACCTGGCCGATCGTCGTCGTCGCGGCCTTCGCCTCGGCGATCTTGTCGAGCGCGGCCTGGTTGTCCTGGATCAGCGAGTCGATGACGGTGCTGGTCAGTGCTACTCCCAGCTCGGGGACGCCGAGGACCGGGATGCCGATGACGTGCAGCAGGTGGACACGCGCACCGAGGGGCCCTGCCAGGTCGCACGCATAGTCGAGGGCGGTCTCCGCGCCTTCGCTGAGATCGGTCGGGACCAGGATTTCCTTCGGCAACATGTCGCCCTCCTCCTCGGAGAGGATTCACGAACCGGGCCAGTAGAGTAAGAATTGCGAGGGGGATGCGTCTCACCCGCAAGTTCATCGCTGCGCTCGTCATCGGCGTCGCACTGGTCGCTCTGATCCAGGGATACCTCACGTATCAGCGCGAGCGCGCCGTGTTCGATCGACAGATGCGTGGCGAGGCGGCGGCGCTGGGGCGCTCGCTCGCCCGCGGTGTCGCGCACGTCTGGCAGCGCGACGGCGAGGCGGCCGCGCGGGAGTTCCTCGAGACGGCGACCAGCAAGCGCGAGAGCCTGCTCGCGCGCTGGGTGTGGCTCGACGCCAAGGGCCCGGATGCGCCGCGCGCGAGCCCCGACGAGCTCGCGCAGCTCGGCGACGATCAGGTCGTCACGCTGCGCGACGCGACCCGGCGCGTGCTGCTCACGTACATCCTCGTCCAAGTCGCCGAGGCCAGGCGCGGCGGCCTCGAGATCTCGCAGTCGCTCGAGCAGCGCGACAGCTACATCGAGGCGTCGCTGCGAAGTGAGGTGCTCGGCTCGGCGAGCGCGGTCGCGGTCGCGGCGCTGCTCGCGCTCGGCCTCGGCGTGGTGTTCATCGGCCGCCCGATCAACCGGCTCGCGGCGAAGGCGCGGCGCGTCGGCGCGGGCGATCTGACCGAGCCGCTCGTGCTCGATCAGCGCGACGAGCTCGGCGAGCTGGCGAACGAGATCAACGTGATGTGCGACCGGCTCGAGCGAGAGCGCGGTGCGCGCGAGCTCGCGACCGAGCAGCTGCGCCACGCCGACCGGCTGACCACGGTCGGCAAGCTCGCCTCGGGGCTCGCCCACGAGCTGGGCACGCCCCTCAACGTGGTCAGCGGCCGCGCGAAGCTGATCGCCGACCGGGAAGTCGAGGGCAAGGACGTCGAGGAGTCGGCGCGGATCGTCGTCGAGCAAGCCAGCCGCATGACGGCGCTGATCCGCCAGCTCCTCGACTTCGCCCGGCCCCGGGTCATGGAGAAGGCGCCGCTCGACATCGTCGCGGTCGGCGCCCGCGTGTGCGAGCTGGTCGCGACGATCGCGAAGAAGGCGAACGTCACGCTGGTGCCGCCTTCGGGCGAGGCCTTGCGTCTCGAGGCGGATGATGGCCAGCTCACGCAGGTGCTCACGAACCTCGTCGTCAACGCGATCCAGGCCACCCCGGCCGGGGGCACGGTGACGCTGGCGGCGCGCGCGCTCGAGGCCGTGCCTCCGCCCTATGTCGGCGGTGGTGCGCGGCGTTGGATCGCGATCGACGTCCGTGACACGGGCGCGGGCATGGCCGAGGACGTCCGCGCGCGCGTGTTCGAGCCGTTCTATACGACGAAGGAGGTCGGCGACGGCACCGGACTCGGGCTCAGCGTGAGCTGGGGGCTGGTGCGCGAGCATGGCGGGTGGATCGACGTCGCGTCCGTGCAGGGCGAGGGGGCGACGTTCACGGTGTACTTGCCCGATGGAGCGAGCGCATGACGACGGTGTTCGTGATCGATGACGAGCGGGAGATGGTCGACCTGCTCGCGCTAGGCCTCAAGAAGCGTGGCTTCCACGTCCATCCGTTCACGAGCGGAGCGGATGCGATCGCCGCGATCGCGTCGCACGACGTCGACGTGATCATCACCGACCTCAACATGAGGGGCATGTCCGGCCTCGAGGTCGGCCAGCACGTCGCGCTCGATCGCCCGGACATTCCGGTGATCGTGCTGACCGCGTTCGGCAGCTTCGAGACCGCCGTCGGTGCGATCCGCGCGGGTGCCTATGACTTCGTGACCAAGCCGACCGAGATCGAGGCGCTCGCGATCGCGGTGCGCCGCGCCGCCGAGCACCGGTCGCTGCGCGGCGAGCTCAAGCGCCTGCACGAGGTGGTCGCCAACACGCGTGGCCGCGGTGACCTCGTCGGCGCCAGCCCGGCGATGCAGCACGTCTACCAGACCATCGATCACGTCGCCGCGACCGACGCGCCGGTGCTGATCACGGGCGAGAGCGGCACCGGGAAGGAGCGCGTCGCGCGCGCCATCCACGACCGCTCGCGCCGCAAGGACGGTCCGTTCGTCACGCTCGATTGCGCCGCGATCCCCGAGGAGCTGCTCGATGCCGAGCTGTTCGGCGAGACGCGACCCGGCGTGTTCGCGCGCGCCGCCGGTGGCACGCTGTTCCTCGACGAGATCGGCGAGCTCGCGCCGACCACCCAGCCCAAGCTGCTGCGCGTGCTGCAGGAGCGCAGCGACGTCCGCGTGATCACCGCGAGCAAGCGCGACCTCGAGGAGATGGTCGCCGACAAGCGGTTCCGCGAGGACCTCTACTACCGCATCAACGTCATCCACATCCCGCTGCCGGCGCTGCGTGCCCGCGGCGGCGACGTGCTGCTCCTCGCGCAGCACCTGGTCAAGCACTATGCGGCCGTGATCGACAAGAAGGTCGTCGGTCTGTCCGCCTCGGCGGCCGAGCGCATGCTCGCGTACGACTGGCCCGGCAACGTGCGCGAGCTCGGCAACTGCATCGAGCGCGCGGTCGCGCTCGCGAAGTTCGAGGAGCTGCAGGTCGAGGACCTCCCCGAGAAGATCCGCGCAAAGGAGACCCGGCGCTCGGCGGCGATGTCGGGCAACGATCGCCCCGAGATGCTGACGCTCGAAGAGGTCGAGCGCCGCCACGTGCTGCGCGTCCTCGAGGCGTGCAACGGCAACCGCACCGACGCGGCGAAGGTCCTCGAGCTCGATCGCAAGACCCTCTATCGCAAGCTGCTGCGCTGGGGCTACGACGACTGACCTTGCGCGGCTACACCGAGTTCGCAGATGCTCGCGCGGTGCGGACCCTCGGGTGTGTATTGGTGATCGCGATCGCGTCGGCGTGTGGCGGAGACGACGGAGGAGGCGGCGGTGCATGCCCGTGTGACTTCGGCCAGCGCTGCGTCGAGAACGTGTGCACGCTGGCCCCCCAGCTCCTGGTCGACGTCAACGAGTCGAGTGGGACCGCCGCAGGAGCGTCCGCGTTCGGCTGTTTCTATGCGGCGCCGACCACGGACGCGCGCCTCGTCAGCCTGACCGAGGATGGCCCGTGCACGATCACCGTGTATCAGCAAGCTCCGTCGGCGGTCACCGAGGTCCGGGACCTCGGCCAGCTGCAGGTCGAGGGCACGCTCGCGGGCACGTTGCCGCTCGCCCCGACGCCGACCCCGGCGGGTTGCTACAGCACGATGTCGACGGGCGATCTGTTCGCGGAGGGGGCCCAGATCCGGTTCGTCGGCACCGGCGGCAGCGATCTGCCGGCGTTCTCGGAGGAGATCGAGGCGCCGTCGACGATCGAGCTCACCGCGGCCACGCCGGTCCCGGGCCAGCCGCACGCCCTGACATGGACCGGAGCGCCGGCGACCCACCTCCGCTACCACCTGAGCAACACCACGGCGCAGGGGATCACGTTCGTGAGCTGCCAGCTCCCCGACACCGGCGCGTTCACGCTGCCCGCATCCACGACGTCGTGGTTGTCGTCGGACGCGCCGTTCTACCAGTCGATCAGCCGCTACAACCACGTCCACCTCGAGCCACCTGGCGTCGACGCGGTGATCAACCTGACCGTGACGACCTTCGACGTGGGGCCCTGAGCGTGCCGGCGATGCCGCGCGAGTTGTAGAGCTGCCGCGCTGGAAATCACCGGTGCGTTCGCGGATGCTCGCGCGGTGCGGAACCTCGGCTGTGGACTCGTGATCGCGATCGCGGCGGCGTGTGGCGGAGGGGACGACGGCCCCGGTGGCGGGGGCAGCGATGGGGGCACGTGCGCGTGTGACTTCGGCGAGCGCTGTGTCCAGAACGTCTGCACACCGGTCCGCTACCTCGCCCTCAACGTCAGCGAGACGACCACGACGAACGGCGTTGGCGCGGCCGCGACTGGCTGCTTCTACCGGGTCGCGGCGACCGACCCGCTCGTCATCAGCGAGACCGAGGACGGCCTGTGCACGATCACCGTGCTCCAGCAGGGCACCACGCAGTCGATCACCGAGGCGCGCGATGGCGGCCAGCTGCGGATCGAGGGCACGTCGGCGGGGACGCTGTCGCTCGCACCGACGCCGTCCACGGCGGGGTGCTACAGCTCGATGACCGCGGCGGCGGATCTGTTCGCGGACGGGGCGACGATCCGGTTCGTCGGTACGGGCGGCGTCGATCTGCCCGCGTTCTCGGAGGAGGTCGAGGCGCCGTCGACGATCCAGTTCACCGCGGGCACGCCGGTCGCGGGGCAGCCGCACGCGCTGACGTGGAGCGGCGCGCCGGCGGGCCGCGTGAACTACTCCCTGATCTCGATCGGGGTGCAGCCGACCACGTACGTGTTCTGCCAGCTGCCCGACACCGGCTCGTTCACGCTGCCGGCGTCGACGACGTCGAGGCTGCCGGCGGGCGCGACGTTCTACCAGGGGATGGGCCGCTACAACCGCGTGCACCTCGAGCCGGCCGGGACCGATGCGGTGATCGACCTGACGGTGACGACCTACGACACCGTGCCCTGAGCGTGCCCGCGATGCCTCGCGAGTTGCAGATCCTCGACGGGTTCGCGCCCGAGGCGGACGCGTTGCGCGACGTGTTCGACGCGCGGTTCGCGAACCCGCGCAGCACCGCCGCCGATCGCTTCGTGTGGGACTGGTGGCACGTGCCCGGCCAGTACACGGCGCTGCGCACGCCGGCGTGGACGTACTTCCCGCCGCGGCTCTACGAGGCCTTCCATCGCCGGCTCGTCTCGTGGGGGCGCGAGACGCTCGGCTGTCACGACATCTCGCCGCCGTGGCTGTCCTGCTACGTCGAGGGCTGTCGCCAGGAGCTGCACGGCGACCTGCCGCACGGGCCGTGGGCGTTCGTGTTCTCTCTGACCAGGTGGCGCGAGCGCGTATTCCGCGGCGGCGAGACGCTGATGCTGCGCGACCACGTGCTCGACTTCTGGCAGGACTTCGCGTCGGTGCGCGGCGTCGAGGAGGGCGAGCTCGTGCGCGCCATCGAGCCGCGGTTCGGCCGGCTCACGGTGTTCGACCCGCGGTTTCCGCACGGCGTCCGCGCGGTGACCGGCACGCACGATCCGCGCGAGGGCCGGCTCGTGATCCACGGCTGGTTCGTGCAGCCGCGCACGAACGGGCGC
>Ga0247822_10000704_pt1 | contig 18818 bp, 18 predicted proteins | sample 13C_Cellulose_Da_FD_192423 | JGI IMG/M metagenome (GOLD analysis project Ga0247822, IMG submission 192423) | Soil microbial communities from agricultural site in Penn Yan, New York, United States - 13C_Cellulose_Day30 | ecosystem: Environmental > Terrestrial > Soil > Agricultural land | place...
GCAGCTGGACTACTCCATCGCGCCCTCGGGGAAGTACCTCTCCAACGATCCAGAGAAGCTGGAGGAGCGGCTGGTGCAGGTGGCGCAGGTGCGCGCGCACGCGGTGGTGCAGGCCATGGAACTGCGCGAGGTGCTGGTGCGCTCGGAGGTGGTAGAGGCCCAGGTGCTGGCGGGGCTGGGCACGGCGGATGCCATCCGCATGCTGGGCGTAGAGGTGATGGGCTTCTCGCTGCTGTCGGTGCGCCCCACGCCGGAGATGTCGCGGGCGCTGGAGGCCGAGGCCCGCGAGGGGCTGCAGCGCCGCGCGGACGAGGCCATCTACGCCCGCCGCAACTCCGCCGTGGAGCAGGAGCGCCGCATCAAGGAGAGCGAGCTGGCCACGGAGCTGGCGGTGGAGGAGAAGCGGCGGCAGATCCGCGAGGCGCAGATGGCCGCGGACATCGCCGTGGAGGAGCAGCGCGCGGCGCTCATGGAGCGCTGGACCCAGAACGAGCGCCAGGCTGCGGACGCGCGCGCCTACGCGCTGGAGAAGGTGCTCGCGCCCGTGCGCGACGTGGACTGGAAGACGCTGATGGCGGCCAATGGCGGCGGCAACGATCCCAAGCTGAACATCGCCCTGGCCTTCCGCGAGATGGCGGAGAACGCGGGGAAGATCGGCGAGCTGAACATGTCGCCGGAGCTGCTGAGCGGGCTGCTGGGCCCCACGCAGCGCGAGCCGCACCCCGAGCCGCAGCGCACGCGCTCCAACAAGTGAGGGTGCCATGTTCGAGAAGATCGTCCTCGTCACCCGCAAGACGCGGCTGGCGGAGCTGGTGGAGCGGCTGAACACCCGCGCCCAGGCGCGCTTCTACCTGGAGCACGCCGGGCAGGACTTCGACGACTACGCACGCGAGGACGAGACCTACCGCCGGGCGCTCGACGGGCTCCACGGCGTGCTGGCGCTGGGGCTGCCGGTGCAGCAGGTGGACCGCTCGCTGGTGCCCACCTTCCTCTTCACCGGCAAGGAGCTGGTGGTGGCGGTGGGGCAGGACGGGCTGGTGGCCAACGTGGCCAAGTACGTGGATACCCAGCCTTTGGTGGGGGTCAACCCGGACCCCTCCCGCTTCGATGGCGTGCTGCTGCCCTTTGGCGTGGAGGGCGCTCGCGCGGCGGTGCGGCGCACGCTGGAGGGCAAGGCGAGCGTGCGCGAGGTGACGCTGGCCGAGGCCCGCCTGGAGGATGGGCAGCGGCTGCTGGCCTTCAATGACCTGTTCCTCGGGGCGCGCACGCATGTCTCTGCTCGCTACACGCTGCGCTACGGGGACGCGGCCGAGCCTCAGTCCTCCAGCGGAGTGATTGTCTCCACCGGCGCTGGCTCCAGTGGCTGGCTCTCCTCCGTCTTCACCCTGGCGCGGGGGCTCACCTCCTCCACGGGTGGCGTGCCTGGAGAGTCGTGGAACATGGCCTGGGAGGATCCGCGCCTGGCCTTCGTCGTGCGCGAGCCCTTCATCAGCCGCCACTCTTCCGCCGGCCTGATCAGCGGCTTCGTCTCCTCAGAGCAGGAGCTGGTGCTCGAGTCCCGCATGCCCTCGGGAGGCGTCATCTTCAGCGATGGCGTGGAGGAGGACTTCCTGGCCTTCAATGCGGGCGCCACCGCTCACATCCGCCCAGCGGCTCAGCGGGCCCGGCTGGTGGTTCCCTGAGGCTGCCTGCTCCACAACCAGACATGTGCAACCCCCTGAAAATCGGCCCGCGCGCACCCTTTGCCAGGCCCGGGCATCTCAGGAGTTGGGGAGCTGGTAGGGATGCTTCCCCGCCCGGTGGGCAGCGGCGCCTGCTCCCGTGGGGCGTGGAATTGTGGGCGTGTCGTCAGGATCTGGCTTACCTTTAGGGAGAACAGGGTAGGCTGGGGCAGGTAGCGGGAGGCGGAACCTTTCACCGGGGTTGCACGTCGGAGAGTTCAGGCGTAGGACGGAACTCCGGGGGGTGGTGAGGAGTGAATATGGTCGGCCTGGTCATCGCATCTCACGGGCGTCTGGCGGACGAGCTGGTCGCTACTGCAGAGCAGATCGTGGGCAAGCTGCCCGCGGTGGCGACGTGCAACATCGAGCCGGGTACCTCGGTCGAGGATCTGCGCGCGAAGATGAAGCAGGCAGTGGCCCGGGTGGATGACGGCGAGGGCGTCATCATCATGGCCGACCTCTTCGGCGGCACTCCCTGTAAGGAATCCTTGATGATGTGCCAGGACTGCAATCTCGAGGTCCTCGCTGGCGTCAACCTCCCCATGATCCTCAAGGCCAACTCCCTGCGCGGTGAGCACCTGCCGCTGCCGGAGATGGGCTCCCAGCTGGCTGCTTACGGTCAGCGCAACATCACCTGTGCTTCCGCCCTGCTTCGCGAGGCTCAGCAGTCGCCGCGAACTTGACGGCGGGGCCCCCTTAGGGGATTCGAGACAGCCGTGATCACCCTGGTCCGGGTCGACAACCGCCTCATCCACGGTCAGGTCGTCGAGGCCTGGCTGCCGCACCTCAAGGTGCAGCGAGTCATCGTGGCCGATGACGAGGCTGCGGCCAGTCCGCTCATTCGCGCCGCCATGGCGCTGGCGGTGCAGAGCGCCATCGAGGTGCAGATCCTCCCGCTGGCCCAGGTGGACTTCGCGTCCATCTCCAAGGACGGGGTGCGCACGCTGGTGCTGCTGCGGGACGTGGCGGCCGTGCCCTTCGCCCATGCGCATGGGTTGGCCATGGACCAGCTGAACCTGGGCAATGTGCACTTCGGCACTGGGCGCCGGCAGGTGTCCCCCTCCGTCTTCCTGGCGGAGGCGGAGCTGAAGACGCTCCAGGGGCTGGCGGACAACGGTGTGCGGGTGGAGGCACGCGCCGTGCCCTCCGAGAAGTCGGTGGAGTTGGGAGAGTTGGCCGAGCGCTGGATGAAGGGCGGGTGAACCCGTGAGCGTGGGCTGGACCCAGGTGCTGCTCGCGGGGCTCTGGGGCGGCGTGGTGGCCGTGGAGCGCAAGGCGTTCCTTCAGGCGATGCTCTCCCGTCCGCTGGTGTCCGCCACCGTCATGGGGGCCCTGCTGGGCGATCTGCGCGCGGGCCTCTTCATCGGCATGCTGCTGGAGCTGTTCTACCTGGGCACCGCCAACCTGGGCGCCTCGCTGCCGGAGAATGACACCGTGTCCGCCACGGGCACGGCGGCGGCGGCGGCCACCATGGCGGCGGCCACGGGCGCTGGCTCCACGCAGGCGCTCTGGTCCATCGCCGTGCTGCTCTTCCTCCCCCTGGGCCGGGCGGGGCGCATCTGGGATCGGCTGCTGGAGGGGTACATGGCCCGGCTGGCCCGGGTGGCCATGGCTTCGGCCGAGGCGGGCAACCTCTCTCGGGCGGTGCGGCAGAACGTCTGGGGCATGTGGCCCCACTTCTTGCTCTACGGCCTGGTGTCGGCCTTCTGCGCGCTGCTCGGCTTCTTCCTCGGGCCGCTGGTGGAGCGGCTGCCGCTGGACTTGCTGCGGGGGCTGGCGTGGGCCTTCCCGGCCATGGCCTCGGTGGCGGCGGCGCTGGCGGCGCAGGGCAGTCACGCCCGGCGTGCCCCGCTGTATGCGGGGCTGGGTGCCACGGTGGTGACGTTGGTGGTCCTCCTCATCACGTTACGGGGGCGCCAGTGAGCACTGCCCCCACGCTCAGCCGAGCCGTGCTGCTGCGCGTCTTCCTGCGCTCGCTGTCGCTGCAGGCCTCGTGGAACCCCAAGGGCATGCAGAACCTGGGGCTGGCCTACGCCGTCTTCCCGGCGCTGGAGCAGCTCTACCCGGACAAGAAGGCCCTGGAGGCCGCGGTGCAGCGGCACCTCGTCTTCTTCAACACCCACCCGTACGTGGCAGCGGCCATCGTCGGCGGGGTGCTCTACCACGAGCAGCGCATCGCCCGGGGCGAGGATCCGCCGGACAAGGTGGTGGCCTTCAAGACGGCGCTCATGGGGCCGCTGGCGGCGCTCGGCGATGGCTTCTTCTGGCTCTCGCTCAAGCCGGCCGTGGGCGCGGTGTGCGCCGCCCTGGTGCCCGTGCTGCACGCCTGGGCCGCGCTGCTCTTTCTCATTCTCTACAACCTGGTGCACTTCACCCTGCGCGCGCGGCTCTACTGGATGGGGCTGGTCCTGGGAGACCGGCTGGTGGAGGCGGTGGCCCGTGCCAACCTGCCCACCCGGGGCGCCCGGCTCCGCTCGTTGGCGGCGGCCTCGGCCGGGGGCCTGGCCGCCTGGCTCGCGGTGGACCTGGGGCGCACGGCTGGGGGCGACCACGCGCCCTGGCTGGTGGCCGGCTGCCTGGTGTCGGGGGTGGTGTCCTACATGCTCGTGCAACAACGGGTACCCAACTACGTCGTGCTGTACCTTGCCGCGGGGCTTGCGTGCGCGGCGGGAGCCTTTCTCTAGAGGAGGGGTGGAGCTGCAATGGCCAACGTCGCTGAAGCCACGTTCGAGATCATCAATGCGCTGGGCCTCCACGCCCGGGCGGCTGCGCAGCTCGTCAAGGTGGCCAACCGCTTCAAGTGTGAGACGTCCATCGAGCACCAGGGGCAGCGGGCCAATGCCAAGTCCATCATGGGGGTGCTGATGTTGGCGGCGGGGCAGGGTTCCCAGGTGAAGCTCACCTGCAAGGGTGAGGACGCGGAGGCCTGCCTTGCGGAAATCGGCAAATTGATCGCCGACCGATTCGGAGAGGGCCAGTAGACGCGGCAAGATAGGGCCAGGTGAACGAGAGACCGTGAGCACGCCAGGAACCCCCACCTTGAACCTGAAAGGCATTGGCGCCTCGCCGGGCGTTGCGGTGGGGCATGCCTTCATCCTGGACCGCAAGCGGGTGCGCACGCCCAAGCTGCGGCTGGCCGAGGCGGAGGTGGAGCCCGAGCGCATGAGGATGCGCACGGCGCTGGAGCTGTCGGACCGGCAGCTGGCCGAGCTCAAGGATCAGATCACCCGCTCCGAGGGGCATGATCACGCCCTCATCCTGGAGGCCCACCGGCTGATGCTCCACGACCCGATGCTCGTGGACGAGGTGGACAAGCTCATCGTCGAGGACCGCATCAACGCCGAATGGGCGGTGAGGCGGGTAGCCCGCAAGCTCAAGCACCTGTTCGACAACATCCCGGACGAGTACTTCCGCGAGCGGCGCTCGGATGTGGACTACGTGGCGGACCGCGTGGTGCGCAACCTGATGGGGCAGGTGGTGGACGAGGAGGTGGAGATCCCCGCCGAGGCCATCGTGGTGGCGCATGACTTGTCGCCGTCGGACGCGGCGCTGATGGCGCGCAGCGGGCGGGTGGCGGGCTTCCTCACGGACCTGGGGGGCCAGACGAGCCACACGGCCATCGTCGCGCGGGCCCGGGAGACTCCGGCGGTGGTGGGAGCGGGCAAGGCCAGCGAGCAGATCTCCCCGGGAGACCTGGTGGCGCTGGACGGCTCGAGCGGCGTCATCCTGGTGAACCCCACGCAGGATCAGCTGGCGCTGTTCCGCGAGGCGCAGCGGGTGCAGCAGGCCAGCGAGGTGCTGGCGCTGCGCACCAAGGATCTGCCGGCGACGAGCACGGACGGCTATCGCATCCGGCTCAACGGGAACATGGAGTTCCTGGAGGAGATCCCCTCGCTGCTGGCGCACGGCGTGGAGGGGATCGGCTTGTACCGCACGGAGTTCATGTTCCTGGATCGGAAGAGTGTGCCCACCGAGGAGGAGCACTACCGGGCCTACAAGCAGGTGCTGGAGGCCATGGGCGGGCGGCCCGTCACCATCCGCACGCTGGATCTGGGTGGAGACAAGGTCCCGAGCAAGACGAAGCACGAGAAGGAGCCCAACCCGGCCATGGGCCTGCGGGCGATCCGCTACTGCCTGGCGCACCGGGAGCTGTTCCGCACGCAGCTGCGGGCGCTGCTGAGGGCCAGCGCGCATGGGAACCTGCGGCTGATGTTCCCGCTGATCAGCGGCATGAGCGAGCTGCGTGAGGCCCGGGCGGAGCTGGAGCACTGCCGCACGGAGCTGAGCCGGGCGGGGGTGCCGATGGGCAAGCGCTTCCCGGTGGGCATCATGGTGGAGACGCCGAGCGCGGCGCTGATCGCGGACCGGCTCGCCCAGGAGGCGGAGTTCTTCTCCGTGGGGACGAACGATCTCATCCAGTACACGCTGGCGATCGACCGCCAGAACCGGGACGTGGCCTACCTCTACAAGCCATTGCACCTCTCGGTGCTGCGCTCGATCCAGAACATCGTCAACGCCGCCAAGGCGGCGAACATCCCCGTGTCCATGTGCGGCGAGATGGCGGGAGATCCCATCTATTCGCTGGTGCTGCTGGCGCTGGGGTTCGACGAGCTGTCGATGACGGCGGGGCAGATCCCGGTGGTGAAGAACATCCTGCGCACGGCCAGCCGCGCGGAGGCGCAGACGCTGCTGAACGCGGCGATGGAGCTGACGACGGCGGAGGAGATCGAGCGCTACATCCGCACGGAGATGGAGCGGCGCTTCATCGCCGCGGAGCCCTGAGAGGTACGGCGTGCGGGAGACTCAAGCCCCAGGTGCGCAGCAGAGGCGATGGTTGGCAACATCACTATGCACCTGGGTGCTCGCAATGACAGCAGGGTGCCCTCATGCCTTCGGGCGTGGCGGCACCATTGACCGGGCTGTGCTCAAGGATGTGATGGAACGCATCCGGCAGAACTGCACGAAGGCGGAGGTTGAGAGGTACTGCCAGAACGTCGAATCCGAAGAGTGCTTGACCCACTGCGTAGACGTGGAAGACGAATGAAGGGGAAAGAGGCCCTCGGCGTTCTCTTCGCACTCCTCCTGGCTCTGCCACTGGTGATGATCGTGCGAAGCATGATGGGCTTGGGCCCTGCTGGGGAACTCCAGGGTGGAAGGCGGATCAGCCCCGTGCTCGACGTCGAGGCACGGACGAGTCGGGCGACCTACCACCGCAACTGCGAAGAAAGTTCGGATTGCGAGGCACCTCTCGGATGCTTGGTGGATAGCCGTGTCTGGCGCACCTACTGCACCGATAGCCAGTGCACGACGGATGTGCAGTGCTCTGAGGGATTCGTCTGCCGCAGTGTTGCAACGCAAGGAGACGGGCCTCTGGTGCGCTTCTGCGTTCCTGTGGGTCCACGCAAGGAAGGCGAGCAGTGTGAACACCTTCCTGCACGTCAAGATGCGGCGTGCGAGCCCGGCCTGCTCTGCGGCGGAAGCAGGGGATGGTGCGGGCGTCCGTGCCAACTGGGTAAGCAAGAGATTTGCCCGGCAGGCTTCTTCTGCGCGGATGTTGCGCCCGAGCCGCTCTGCTTGCCGACATGCGAACTGACAGGGTGTCCGCAAGACGAGCAGTGCATCCGCTACAATGAGGGGGTGTCAGTCTGCGCGCGGGTCTACGGCCGCAACTGCCAGCAGTCCTCCTGCTCCGCGGACGAGAAGTGCCAGATCCTCAATGCAGCACCAGGTCGAGTCTGGATGGAATGCGTCCACGAGTGCAGCCCTGAACGCCCCAGTTGTCCTGAAGGCGAGTTCTGCTCGCTTGTAGCGTGTCTGCGCCGTTGCGATCCCGAGCGTGCAGATGAATGCGACAAGGACTTCCGTTGCGAGCAGCGCCAGCCTCAGAAGGCTTGGCTCTGCAGGCCAGACTGGTAACCGGCACATCCCATTTGGAGCTGTAAACTCTAAGAGGGTGTTGAACGAAGGCAGTCAAGCAAGTCGGCCCAGCATTAGTCGGATCATCCCCACGTAGACGAACGTCTCGGAGGACTCCTCCTTTCGCTCGCAGTCTTTGGACAGCCGCCGCTCCCGGCTCAGCCACCCGAACGTCCTCTCCACCACCCATCGTCGGGCCTGGACGACGAAGCCTGGAGTTGTGTCCGTGCGCTTCACGATCTCGACATCAAGGCCGTTCTGCTGGGCGATGTCCGCCACACGAGGCCCCTCGTAGGCGCTGTCGGCCCACACTTTCTGCAGCGTGGGGAACTGCTCAGCGGCCAGCGGCACCACAGCGGCAGCCGCATCCCAGTCTTGCACGTCGGCCGTCGTTATCCACGCCACGAGGACCAGGCCCAGCACGTCCACCAGCAGGTGACGCTTTCTGCCCTTCACCTTCTTGCCCGCGTCATAGCCTCGGCTCTCGGCTTCCAGCGCCGTCTTCACGCTCTGGCTGTCAAGGATGCCTGCGGTGGGCTGCTCAGAGCGCCCTTCCTGCTGGCGGACCTTGCCGCGCAGCATGTCGTGCAGCAACTTGAGCGTGCCGTCCTTCGTCCACAGCCGGAAGTAGTGGTAGACGCTCTGCCAGTCGGGCAAGTCATGCGGCAGGTAGCGCCACGGAGCGCCGGTGCGACAGATGTAGAGGATGGCGTTGACCACCTCTCTGCGCTCATGCACCACGGGTTGGGGGCCGACGGGATTGCCGCGAACAAACGGCTCCACTAACTCCCACTGCGCATCGGTCAAATCCGAGGGGTAGCGCTTCCTGGCAACAACCTTGGAGGTAGGGCTCATGGCTGCGCCATAGGTCAAGCCCCAGGCAACCTCAAGGGTTTCACTGGCAGTGGCCTACCTTATAGAGCAGCAAGAGGCAGAGGCGCTCGGTCCGCTGAACGCTCAGGCCTTGTGCTTGCTAGAGTGCAGGGGGAGCACACCATGTTGGGCCTGCTCACCCCAGTTCAACACCCTCTGAGAACTGGATCGGCCCATCCCCATCCGCGCGTCGCTCTGGGCTAGAGACGCCAGAAGGGGCACACTGAGGGCACATGATGAAAACAAGGACAATGAAAAACCCAGCAGCCCCGTAAACTTGCTGGGCTCCTCGGGACGGGGGCGGCGGGGATCGAACCCATCGGCGGCCACGGGTGTCTGAGAAGGATGCTCTCGGAGGTTCTCCATGCTGCTCACCCTCGGACTGCTAAGCCTGCTCACGACGACTCCCGCGCCAACGGTAGAAATCGAGGTGTTCGTGCCGTTGTGCGACAACTCGCTGATCGTGTGTGGCCGTGCGGCCGCGGGAGATCCGCGCTCCCTGAAGGCGAACCTCTATTGGGGCGCGGCCTATGGAGCGGAGCACTTCCTCTCCAAGGCCCCCGGGTTCCGGGTGCACAGCCGCCGCGATGGCTCTCCAGACTCCGCGATTCTCCGCGAGCTCGTGATCGAGCGGACTCCCGCCAAGGGAGAGAGGATCGTCCGGCTCTCGCTCCGTGCCTATGCAGGAGACCGGATCGACGCTGCCTTGGAAGACTTCCTGCGTGCGGCCGCGGGCGCGAGCCAGGCCGACCTCGTGGTCTGGGCAGGACATGATCGGCTCATGGATCGTGCCGCGCCGAAGACCGAGGTGCTCCCGAACGCGAAGCCGAGACCCGTGGCTGTCCTGGCCTGCATGAGCGAGCAGTTCTTCGGGCCGGTGCTGCAATCCCTCGGAGCCCGGCCCGTCGTGCTCACCCGGACCATGATGGCGCCTGAGGCCTACCTCCTCGAAGCGCTGGCCTCCGCCGTGGCCCGGCATGGCCCCACGGAGCCAGTCGCCATCCGCACCGCGCTGGTGGACGCCTATGCCCGCTACCAACGCATCACGCCGAAGGCCGCCAGCTCAGTCTTCTCCAAGGTGCCCCAGGCTCAGGTGGTGGCGCCGCCGCAGCTCGAGCCCGCTCCCGCGGTGCAGCCGAAGCAGTGACGGTCCGTGACGATGGAGCGCGCCTCCAGCTTCGCCAGATCGAAGTCGCGGATGTGCCGCGGCGCGCCGGCCTCCACGGGCAAGTCGAGCATCTGGTTGAAGTCACAGTCGTAGAGCTGGCCGTCCCAGCCCACCGAGAGCGTGTTGCGGCACATCACCCCATGCGCCGCGGCCGGATTGAATGCCACCACCAGCCGCTCCAGGTATGCAGCCAGGTTGCCAGACTGCTCCAGCCACTCCAGGAAGCGGCTGATGGGCATGTTGGTGAGGGTGAAGAGCGCGTCGAAGCGGATGCCATGGTTCTTCAGCAACTCCCGCTTCCACTCCGCCTCCAGCGAGGCCTGGCCCGCGGGCAGGAACGCGCCCACGGGGTTGGTCACCAGCACCAGCCGCAGCCCGCTCTTCCCATCTCCGTAGCCCAGCGCGTTGAGCTTCTTCAGCGCGCGGATGGACCTCTCGTACACGCCCTCGCCGCGCTGCTTGTCCGTGTTCAGCGCCCGGTAGTGCGGCAGGGAGCACACCACCTCCACCCGGTGCCGGGCGAAGAACTCCGGCAGGTCCGCGTGCGGCGCCGTCTCCAGGATGGTCAGGTTGCACCGATCCATCACGTGCCGCCCCAGCTTCCTCAGCTCTTCGACGAGCCAGCGGAAGTGCGGGTTCATCTCCGGCGCGCCGCCCGTGAGATCCACCGTGGGGATGGCCGTCTTCGCCAGCGCCGCGAGGCACTGCTCCATCGTCTCGCGGCTCATCACCTCACGCCGGTCCGGCCCCGCGTCCACATGGCAGTGCCGGCACGTCTGGTTGCACATCTTCCCGACGTTGATCTGGAAGATCTCCAGCCGCGTGGGCCGCAGCGGGTGGAGCCCGGCCTCCTGGAGCGCCGCATCGAACTCGCGCGGGATCTTCAGCTGGTGCAGCGTCTCCAGCTGGGCCGCGGGCGAGGCGAGCGGCGCTCGGCGTGACAGGAGGGAAGGGGGCGTGGTGGCCATGAAGCGCCTCTACATACCCACCTTGTCCACGTGGTTGCGCATCTGCACGCCGTGGACCAGCGAGGCGCCTCCCCGGATGGCCGCTGCCACGTGCACCGCCTCGGTCATCTGATCCAGGTCCGAGCCCTTCTCCAGCGCGTCCTTGCTGTACGCGTCGATGCAGTACGGGCACTGGACGGCATGCGCCACCGCCAGGGCAATGAGCGACTTCTCGCGCGCGGAGAGCGCACCCTCCGCGAACACCGCGCCGTACCAGTCGAAGAACTTCTGCGCCAGCTCCGGCCGGTTCTTCCCCACCTCGGGGAAGCGGGCCAGATCGTGCGAGTGATAGTAGTGGGGGTGATCCATGGCAGGGGGCTCCAGCGGCAACGGGGACGAGTGAAGGAGTAACGCGCTACGGCTTCGCGGGCGCTTGCATGTAGCGCAGGATCATGGCCTCCAGCCGCTCGAGCGCCTTGTCCAGCACCTCCATGGACGGGCCAAAGGACAGCCGCACGTACGTGCGGAAGCGCGAGGAGCGGGCGCGACGCTTGCCAGGGTTCACATCGAAGAACTCGCCTGGCACGCAGATGATCTTCTGCTCCAGCGCGGCCCGGAAGAACCCCATCCCGTCATTGAGCGGCGGCGGCAGCCCGGCCAGGTTGCCCCAGACGTAGAAGGTGCCGTCCGGCGGCCGATCGCTGCGGATGCCCAGCCGCTCCAGCCGGGAGTGGAAGCGATCCCGCTTCTCGCGGAACGCGGTATTGATGGCCATCGTCTCCGCCACCACGTGCTTCTCGTCCAGCAGGGGGAGCGCGGCGCGCTGGAGCGGGCGGCTGCCTCCACCATCCAGGAAGCTGCCGGCGCTGGAGACCGCCTCGATGACCTGCCGGGGCCCCACTGTCCACGTCATCCGCCAGCCCGGGTAGCGCCAGTTCTTCGTGAGGCCGTCGAAGACGACGATCGGATCCTTGTTCACATCCTCCACGTAGCGCGTGGCGCTCTCCACCGGGATCTGCCCGGGGCGCCCGCTCCAGACGTAGTGCGAGTAGAACTCGTCGATGAGCAGGGTGCACTCCTGCTCGCGCGCCACGCCCACCCAGCGCGCCAGCTCATCGCCCTGCACCAGCTTGCCCGTGGGATTGCACGGGTTGGAGAAGAGCAGGGCGGACAGTCCGCGCCCTTGCACCTCGCGCCGCAGATCCTCGTGCGTGAAGGCGTAGCCGCGCTCGCCCTCCAGCAGGATGGGGATGGCATGGAACGCCTTGAAGACGTCCAGCAGCTCCTCGTAGGCGGTGTAGTCCGGGAGGAAGTGGCCCAGGTTCACCTGGCCCAGGCTCGCCGCCGCCCGCGTCAGCGAGGTGCGGCCGCCGCCCGACAGGCTCACGTTCTCCGCGCTGTACTGGCTCGGCATCCCCTTGCGGTAGAGCCGGTTGTAGAGCCCGGCGATGGCCTCGCGCACCTCCCACAATCCCGCCACGGGCGCGTACTCCAGGTCCGCCACATCGACGGCGACCTGGCCCACGCGGGGCGGGGCGCCCGGCAGATCGCCCGTCTCGGGCTGGCCCTGGCCCAGGTTGCACCACTCCGGGTCTCCCGGCCGATAGCCCCTGCGGCCTGCTTCGGTGGTGACATAGATGACGCCCGTGCGCGGCACAGAGCGGAACGCTGGGATCGAGGATTCGTCGCTCACAGGCTCACCCTACCGGAGGAGGAGCCTGCGCGTCTTCCTCTCGCATCACCGGATGATGGGGACCGTCACAGGCTCGCGCTCGTCGATGGTCAGCTCCATCTTCCCCAGGCGCCAGAGCGTGCTCTTGAAGGACGCCTTCATCGTGCGGCCCTCCGCTGTCTCCACCAGCACCTCGCCCTCCTTGGGGGCGTACTCACCCAGCTCGTACTCCAGCTCGGTGAAGGTGAGCCGGCTCGTGCCCACGGGGCCGGTCAGCTCTCCGGGCCCGTTGAACACCAGCGAGGTGCCGCCGATCACCGGCAGCCCGTCACGCTTTCCCACCCGGCCATCCACTTTGTACGTGTACTCGGGGTTCTTGGGCAGCGGGCCCTCCGCCAGCGCGTAGTAGCGCGACTCGTCCCCGCAGGTGCCGTAGCCCACCTCCGCCTGCAGCCCATAGCCGTCCACCTGAAGCTGCCGCAGGTCCGCCTTCACCTCCATTCGATCCTCGCCGCCCGAGTACTTGAAGGCGGTCTGCCCGGAGACGGTGTGCTCGCGGACCTCGCAGCTCCCCTCCGGGAAGGAGAGCACCACCGCGTCCGTGGCGGCATCCAGTGCCTCGGTGGTGACGGTGACACACCCCACCTGGGCCTGGACCGACTCGGCCACCTGCCCCACGAAGCTCCGCCGGGGCTCGCCGCACGTGTACACCGGCAGGATGCCCAGCAGCTCCAGCGCCGCACGGGCCTGCGACGCCGCGACCATGGCGACACCGACCTTGTCCCGCGCCTCGTCAATCTCCTCCTGGGTCGGGGGGCTGGCTCCGCAGGCGGTGGCGAGCAGGGGGAGGACGGCAAGGCTGATCGTACGGCGCATGATGGGGGCTCCTCGAGAGGGTCCGACGCGGGGGGCGGCGGACACACAGCAGGCTCAGCAACCCTCATGCCTCAGCCAACCCCGCGAGAGCAGGAGCGGCCGCGAGCTCCCGCTGTGCAGACCCGTGCACCGTGCTGCACAGCCGCCTTACACAGATACGCCATGTGGTTGCCTTTAGGTGCCAGCGACCTTTGGGGGCCTTGAGGGGCTTTGCGTTCAGCGCTTACAGTTTGATGGAGATTTGCTGCTGTTCCTGTGTTCTGTTTTGGTCACAAAGTCGTCGCCTGAGGGGAAGAAACTGACACGTCGGGCGTCTTAGCCCTGGAGACATGAGTGGAGCCGGGGAGAGACGAGGACGCGTGGTTCGTGGAGGGGGGATGAACGCTGTCATCAGCGATGAGGGGCCGCTCGCAGGCGCGACGGCAAGGGGCCGCGACGAGTACCCGTGTCTCATCGTCGAGGTCTCGCCCCAGGCGGAGGAGGTCGGCCTCCAGTTCATCCTGCTCTCGCCGCAGGTGACGCTCGGGCGCGACGCCGGGTGCGCGCTCGCGCTGAAGGATGCCGCCCTCTCGCTGCGTCACACCGTGCTGAGTCTCGCCCCTGGCCCCGAGGGCAATGAGCCGGTGGTGATGTACTCGGACCGCAGCACCCCGGACGTGACGGGCATGCTCCGGCCTGGAGATGTCCTGCAGGTGGGGGACACGTGCCTGCGCTACGGCCTGATCGATCTGGAGCCGCGGATCTCCCAGGTGCTCGAGACCGCCACCGGGCTGATGCGGGAGACCCGCTATGACAGCGCGCTCCGCGAGCTGGCCACGCTCAAGGCGCACCGGCTCGCCGGGGGCTCGCATCGGACCTCGCTCGAGCGGCTCCTGCGGTCGGCGCGGTTCCTCGAGGCTCGCATCCACGCCGTGCTCGGCAAGTGGAGCGCGGCCATTGATCTGCTCGAGGATCTCATCGACTCGGACAGCCCGGACTGGGAGCTGCGCCTGAAGGCCACCTTCCAGCTCGGCATCCTGTACGTCCACCAGAGCGACCTGGAGCGGGCGCTGACGCTGGTGGACCGCATGTGGGAGCTCGCCGAGGGCCGGGATGTGTACTTCCTCGCGCTCGCCCTGTGCCTGCGGGGCATGACGGCCGCGCGGCTCCGGGACTTCTCGTTGGCGCGCCGCGCGTTCCGGGGTGCCTCCGAGAAGCTGCAGCTCAGCACCCGGCCTACCCGCAACCTGGCGGCCCGGGTCCAGCTCGAGCTTGGTATCTCCCACTTCCTGGCCGAGCAACATGAGCAGGCGCTGGAGCACTTCCTGCGGCTGAAGCCGGAGGAGGGGAGCGGGGATATGCACCGGGTGATCTGCGCCGAGGCGCTGCGCTACCGGGCCGTCATCCACTCGCTGCGCCGGGAGTTCGCGCAGGCGGACGCCTTCCTCCGCGAGGCGCTGAAGACGTTCCAGGAGACGAGGAGCCACTTCCTGGAGTGCAAGGCCCAGAAGAGCCTGGCGCTCAACGCCCTGAGCTGGGGCCGGCAAGAGGAGGCCATCGGCCATCTGCAGCGCTGCCAGGATCTCCTGACGCACCAGGTGGAGAACGAGTACGAGCGCGCCGTGTGCGCCGGGCAGCTCGGGAAGATCTACCTGACGCGCGGAGATGCCCAGGAGGCGCTCCAGTGGTTCGAGCAGGAGCGCCGGTTGCAGTCCGGCATCCCAGGAGTCGCTCACTCGCAGGCGTACACGTACCGCAACTTCGCGCGCGCCCACCGCAACCTGGGGGACGCCGCGCAGGCGACGCTGTACTACGTGCGCGCGGTGGCCACGTTCCACGAGTTCTCCAACTGGGTGCAGAAGGGCCTCACGTTGGTGGAGCTGTGCCGGCACCGGCTCGACACGCGCGAGCCGGAGCTGGCCGCGGCCGAGCTCCTCGAGGCGGAGGAGAGCTTCGCGGCGGCGGGGCGCGGCAAGCGCTTCGAGTCCATCCTCAACATGCTGCGGGCGCACCTCGCCTGGCTGCAGGGAGAGGACAAGCAGGCCCGCGAGCTGTGCGCCGCCAGTCTCCCGGCGCTGGAGGAGGCGCCTCCCAGCCACCTGCTGATGGAGCTGTGCCTGTCCGGTGGGCGCCTCCACGTGGAGCTCTTCCGCCGCGCCATGGAGAGCGGTGCCCAGGACACGGCCATGGCAGGCGAGCATTACCAGCACGCGAAGCTCCTGCTCGAGCGAGGCAGCGCGAGCGCCGCGAGCCAGAACTTCGGCTGGCTGCTGGCGCAGTTCCGCAAGGAGCTCCAGGCGCTGCCGCCCCTCTCGCGGTAGCGCTCGGGCTATTTAGGAGCGCTCAGCGCCTGGCGCTGGTGATGTCACGAACCAGGACCAGCGCCTCTTCCGCGTCGACGGCAGCGATGTGTGACAGGAAGCAGCGTGTCTCTCCACCGATCGGCTGCTCATACGTGAGGACACTCGGGGTGCCGTCGCGCAGGGACTCGTGGATGCGGGCCAGCAACTGCTGGGCCGTATCCGCCGGCATGGCGTCACTCAGCTTCGTCCCCGGCGGGAAGGAGGGCCACGGAGCGCGAGCGGCTTGCTGGGGAGCCTTGAAGTCCAGGCACGTCCCGTCCGCGCCGACACGCAGCAACGCATCCGGGAGCAGGTGGAGCAGCGTCTGGAGGGTCGCCTCGCTCTTGCGCAGCTGCTGCTCGCGGCGTTGGGTGGCGACGCTGCGGTTCCACTTCTCCAGCAGCGCCCAGGTCATCTGGCGGACCTCGGCGGGATCAAACGGCTTCTTGAGGATGAGCAGCCGGTCCGTATGCCCGAGCTTGGCCTGGAGGCCCTCCCAAGAGTAGTCCGAGTACGCAGAGCAGAGGACGGCCTGGAGGCTCGGATCCGCCTCCCAGAGCCGCGTGAGCGTCTCCAGCCCGTCCCACCCGGGCGGCATCCGCATGTCCACGAAGGCGACGGCGTAGGGCGTGCCTTCCTTCAGCGCCTGCTGCACCAGCGACAGCCCCTGGGCGCCCTGGAAGGCGCTGGTCAGCTCGAACGAGGGCAGGGTGGGCTGCTGCGTGGCCTCCTCCCCCAGGATGGCGGCCTCCAGCTCATCGAGCCTGGAACGCGACGCCGGCTTCGTGCTGGGCTCCAGCACCTGGCGGAAGTTCCGGTGGATGTCTTCGTTGTCATCAATGATGAGGACACGCCGGTTATGGAGGGACACCATGCTCTCAGTCTCCGTAGTGCCCAGAGGGTCATTGCACCAACAGTCGAAAAGTATAGTACCTCAGAATCTGGAATCTTAGAATCCGAGAAAAGATCCTCCCTCACTGTTCACCTGTCGAGGTGCGTAAAAGCAGAGCGCCCCCCAGTGCAGGCACTGGAGGGCGCTCCTGACGGCAAGGCTTGGGTCCTGCCTACGACTCCAGGCCTACCGCCGCCGCGTGGATGACGGCCGCGATGCGTACGGCGTCATGCACCTGGTCCTCCGAGAGGCCGCCCTCGAGGACGACCTTCTCGTGGGACTGCACGCACATCTCGCAGCCGTTGATGGCGCTGATGGCCAGGCAGACCAGCTCGAAGTCCACCTTGTTCGTCAGCACCTGCGCCATCCGGTTCATCCGCAACCCCGGCCGCTTGGTCGAGTAGGACTCCTTCCCGATCATGTGGCGGAACCGGTAGTAGACGTTGTTCATCCCCATCAGCGAGGCCGCGGCGCGCGCGTCCTCGAGAACGGGCTCGGCGTTGGCCAGGGCCTTCTTCGCCTCGTTGATCATGGCCTCCTTGAGCCGCTCGTTCCGGGCGGCGTAGGCGCTGCCAACGGCCACACCCCAGCGCTGCTCCGGGGTGAGGCTGCCGCCCTCCAGGACGGCCTGGAGGTTGAGGCGGGTGTCCTTGTGGGCGTCCGCCAGCTCACTGCGGACGACTTCGAGCGAGGCCATGGCTTATTACCCCGCCTTCGCCAGCTTCTTGGTGAGCGTCTCCTCACCCTTCTGCCAGTTGCACGGGCACAGCTCGTCCGTCTGGAACGCGTCCAGGGTGCGCAGCGTCTCCGAGACGTTGCGGCCCACGGACAGATCGTTCACCGACACGTGCCGGATGATGCCCGTCGGATCGACGATGAAGGTGGCCCGCAGCGCCACGCCCTCCTGCTTGTGCAGGATGCCCAGCGCGTTGCACAGGTCGTGCTTCATGTCCGCCAGCATGGGGAAGGGCAGGTTCTTCAGGTCCGGGTGGTGCGTGCGCCACGCGTGGTGCACGAACTCGCTGTCCGTGCTCAGGCCCAGGATGACCGCGTCGCGATCATTGAAGTCCTTGTTCTTCTTCCCGAACTCGGCGATCTCCGTCGGGCAGATGAAGGTGAAGTCCTTGGGCCACGCAAACAGGATGATCCACTTCCCCTTGTACGTGTCCTGGGTGATGGTCGTGAACTCCTTGCCCTTCTCCAGGCTCACGGTGGCCTTCACGGAGAAGTTGGGAAGCTTGTCGCCGACAGTCAGCATGTTCGACTCCTTGTGGGGTTGGGGGCCTGCCTTGGGACAGGCCCGAAAGGGGTTTGCCAGCTACCACTAGAGCGCCGTGCCAGGAAAACGGGCTCAATCTTTTCAGGCAGTTATCGAGCCAACCCTCTGAAACAGCGTCGCTGGGTAGGTGAATAACGAAATCCCGGTGCGGTTTGCCACTGCAATTTCGGTGGACACTGGATATTCGTGAGGCATGGCTCAAGACACTCTGGAGGCCGCCCCCTTGATGGCCAAGGAGGCGAGAGATCTCATCGAGCTGGCCAGCACGGAGGAGTCCGTCTCGGAGCTGCTCCGGCGCGGGCTGGACTGGCTGACGCGGATTGCCCGGTTTGATCTGGCCACGTTGTTCCTGCTGCGCGACGAGCGGCTGGTGGCGGTGGCGGCGCGCGGGCCCCTGGCCAACGCGAAGGTGCGCGGGCACGTGCTGAAGCTGTCGGACTTCCCCAGGGTGCGCCAGGCGCTGGAGACGCGGCGGGCGCGCGCCTTCACGGAGGAGGACCACAGCGGCGAGGGCGATCCGTTCGACGGGGTGCTGGATCTGCCGCCGGGACACTCGTGCATGGTGGTGCCGCTGTGCTCGGGTGAGCGCAGCTATGGGGTGCTCACGCTGGATCGGGCCGAGTGCGAGACGTACCCGCAGGCCGTGGTGGATCTGGTGGAGGTGTATGGCCAGCTGCTGGCCACGGCGCTGCAGAACGCGGAGCAGAAGGCCGCCTTCGAGCGGCTCCACCGGCAGGACCATGAGCACGCCAAGCTGCTGGAGTCGCAGCTGGGCGGGGACTCGGAGGGCATCCTCGAGACGAGCCTGAGCCCGGTGATGCGCGATCTGGCGCGGCGCGCGCGGCAGGTGGCGGAGACGGACACGCCGGTGCTGCTGCTGGGAGAGACGGGCACGGGCAAGGAGCGCCTGGCGCGGGCCATCCACCGCTGGAGCGCGCGCGCGGATCAGCCCTTCGTCACCATCAACTGCGCCGCCATCCCCGCGGGGCTGCTGGAGAGCGAGCTGTTCGGCCACGTGAAGGGGGCCTTCACCGGCGCCACCAAGGATCGGGCCGGGCGCTTCCAGATGGCCAACGGCGGCACGCTGCTGCTCGACGAGGTGGGCGAACTGCCCGTGGAGCTGCAGGCCAAGCTGCTGCGCGCGCTGCAGGAG
>Ga0247822_10000705_pt1 | contig 18788 bp, 15 predicted proteins | sample 13C_Cellulose_Da_FD_192423 | JGI IMG/M metagenome (GOLD analysis project Ga0247822, IMG submission 192423) | Soil microbial communities from agricultural site in Penn Yan, New York, United States - 13C_Cellulose_Day30 | ecosystem: Environmental > Terrestrial > Soil > Agricultural land | place...
CGATCACGCCGTCGGCGTACGGTTCGGAGAAGAGCGTCACGCTGCCGCTCGTCGTGTGGCGCACGGCGTTGTCGACCAGGTTGCCGATCACCTGGCGGAGCGCCGTCGGGTCGGCGTCGACGCTCGTCGCGCCGGGCGGGAACTCGCGCGTGAGCGTGAGTCCCTTGGTCGCTGCCGCATCGCGCGCCGCCGCCATCACCTCGTTGCTGATCGACTGCAGGTCCACCGGCTGCGGGTTCGGCACCCAGCCGCCGGACTCGATCCGCGAGAGGTCCAGCAGGTCATCCACGATGCGCTGCATGCGCCTCGTGTTGCTGAGGATCCGCTCGACGAACTGCCGGCGCATCTCGAACGGTACGTCATCGGCGGCGAGCGTCTCGGCAAAGCCACCGACGATCGTCAGCGGCGTGCGAAGCTCGTGCGAGACGTTCGCGACGAAGTCACGCCGGACTCCCTCGAGCCGGCGCACGCGTGTCAGGTCGAACAGCGCGAGCACGGCACCGCCGCCGGTGAGCGGTCGCGCCGTGACGTTGAGGGTGCGGCCGCTGATCACGACCTCCGCGCCGTCCGGCGTCTCGCCGTCGAAGGCGGAATGCAGTGCATCGCGCAGCGCGACCTCGCGCGGCAGGTGGTCCACCGGGAACGGCAGCGGCTCGTTGGCGCCAAGCAGACGGCGCGCCGTCTGGTTGATGCGCACGATCATCCGGTCCGTGTCGACGGCGATGACGCCCTCGTTGAGCGATTCGGTGAGCTGCAGGAGCAGCATCTCGTCGGCCTTGCGCGCGTCGAGCCGCGCCGAGAGCTGCTCGGCGAGCTCACGCAGCGCCACGGCCAGCTCGCCCACCTCCCCCGGCGCGCGCATCGTCGGGCGGCGCGAGAGGTCGCCGTCGGCGAGCGCGCGCGCGACGTCGCGGAGTTCCTCGACCGGCCGCGACACCGATCTCGAGAAGATCCACGCGATCACCAACGCGCCCATGAGCGCGATCAGGCTCCCGACCAGCACGTTCCGCCGCGCGGAACGCACCACGAGGTCGAGGTCCTTCGTCGGCAGCGACACGCGCGCCACGCCGAGCGAACCCACCGGCACGGCGACATAGAGTTCCTCCTCGCCGGTCGACGGTGATGGCCGCTGCGACTGGCCCACGCGCCCGGCCAGCGCTTCGGCGACCTCGGGGCGCGTGGCGTGGTTCTGCAGCCCTCCGAGGGCGGCTCCATCGAACTCCGAGTCGCCGATGACCACGCCATCCGGCGCGACGATCGTGACGCGCCGGCCAAGCGCCGCGCCAAAGCGGTCGGCGAGCGAATCGGGGAAGGCGCCGTCGCGGAGCCAGAGGTCGCCGATGAGCCGGGCCTCGCTCGAGAGGAAGTCCGTCGCGTCCTCCCTCAGCCGGTCGCGGATCTGGCGATCCACCACGGAGATGATGAAGACGGAGAGGAACCCGACGACGAGCAGCGCGCCGAGCAGGAGGCGCTGGGTGAGCCTCACTGCCGCCCCCGGCGGACCATCGACTGGAGCGACATCACGGGCCGGCGGGGCGCGGCACCTTGAGGCGATAGCCGAAGCCGCGCACGGTCTCGATCAGGTCGCCGGCCGGGTGGAGCTTGGTGCGGAGCCGCTGGATGTGCATGTCGACGGTGCGCGTCTGGATGTCGGGCGCGGCGTCCCACACGGTCTCCAGCAGGTGGGCGCGCGCCTGCAGGCGGCCGCGCCGTTCGGCGAGCGTCAGCAGCAGCTTGTATTCGGTGGGCGTGAGCTCGACCTCGTGGTCGTTCACGGTCACGCGATGCGCCGAACGGTCCATGCGGATGGGGCCCACCTGCAGCACGTCGGCCTGTTCCGTGGCGCCGCCGAGGCGGCGGAGGATCGCGCCGACGCGGAGCACGAGTTCCTGCGGGCTGAACGGCTTGGTGAGGTAGTCGTCCGCGCCGAGCTCGAGGCCGCGGATGCGGTCCGGCTCGTCCTTGCGCGCGGTCAGCATGAGCACGCCGATGTTGGCGCTCTCCTCTTCCTCGCGAAGCCGGCTCAGCACGTCGAATCCCGAGAGACCCGGGAGCATGAGGTCGAGGACGACGAGGGCCGGCCGGTCGCGCTTGGCCATCGCGAGCGCGTCCGGCCCGGTGGACGCGGAGGTGACGCGGTACCCCGCCTTCGCGAGGTGGTACACGACCAGCGCGACGATGTCCGGCTCGTCGTCGACGACCAGGATGCGTTCGCTCACGCCGGCGTCCCCTCGAGCCGCTGCGCGATCGACGCGAGCAGGATCTCGATGGCGACGCTGTTCTCGCCGCCGCGCGGGATGATGATGTCGGCGTAGCGCTTGCTGGGCTCGACGAACTGCAGGTGCATCGGTTGCACCGTGTTCAGGTACTGGTCCAGGATCTCCTCCAAGGGGCGGCCGCGCACCAGCATGTCCCGGCGGATGCGCCGGATGAGGCGGATATCGGCATCGGCCTCGACGAACACCTTCACGTCGCACGCCGTGCGCACGCGCTCGTCGACGAGCAGGAGGATGCCGTCGATCACGATCACGTCGGCGGGCTGGATGCGCACCGTCTCGGGCGCGCGGAGGTGCGTGGTGAAATCGTAAACGGGCTTGTCGATGGCCTCGCCGCGGCCGAGCGCCGCGAGGTGAGCACCAAGAAGCTCGAGGTCGAACGCATCCGGATGGTCCCAGTTGACGCGCCGCCGTTCCTCGAGCGTGAGGTGGCGATGGTCGCGGTAGTAGGCATCCATGTCGATGAAGGCGACCTGCGCGCTCTCCAGCGATTCGGCGACGCGGCGGGCCACGGTGGACTTCCCGGAGCCGGTGCCTCCTGCGATGCCGATGATGAGGGGTTTCACGCGGGGAATCTCTCGGGAGGCGTGTGCAGGTTGGGCGACGATGGTGTCACGGTCGTGTATCGCCCGCCCGAAGGTTGGGCAGGCATGCGGTGGGCCGCAACCAGCGCCGCTGCGAGCAGTACTGTACCTCCCGGGCCGGCGATAGTTTTATGGATGCATTCCGCCCGCCGGCCCCTCGCCGCCCTGAGCCTCCTCCTGGCCGCCGCGTGCGCGCGTCCGGCCATCGACACGGCACGGCCGGTGGAGATCGTGCTCGCCGCCACGACCGATGTGCACGGGCGGCTGCGCGGCTGGGACTACTTCGCGAACGCCGAGGACAAGGCGCGGGGGCTCTCCCGCGTCGCCACCATCGTCGACTCGCTGCGCGCGGTCGCCAAGGGCCGCGTGATCCTCGTCGACGGGGGTGACCTGCTGCAGGGCAACCCCATGACGTACGTGGCGGCGCGCATCGATTCGCTCAGCCCGAGCCCGGTCGTCGCCGCGATGAACGGCATGCGCTACGATGCGGCGGCCGTGGGCAACCACGAGTTCAACTACGGCCTCGACGTATTCGACCGGGCGCGTGCGCGTGCGCGCTTCCCGTTCCTCGCGGCCAACACACGACGGCTCGATGGCGGCAAGCCGTTCCCCGCGATGGTGATGGTGGAGCGCGCCGGGCTCAAGGTCGCGCTCATCGGCGTCACGACGCCGGGTTCGATGATCTGGGACCGCGACCACCTGCAGGACCGGCTCGTGGTCGACGACATCGTGCAGTCGCTGCCCGCGCAGGTCGCGGCGGCGCGCGCGGCCGGCGCCGCCGCAGTGGTGGTGGTCGCGCATGCTGGCATCGAAGGCAGCGCCTCGTACGACACGGTCGGCACTCACATGCCGAGCGAGAACCCGATGGCGCGCGTGGCGCGCGAGGTGCCGGGCATCGACGTGATGGTGATCGGTCACTCGCATGGCGAGGTGGCGGACACCACCATCAACGGGGTGCTGCTGGTGCAGCCGCGGAACTGGGCGACGAGCCTCGCGGTCGTGCGGCTGCGCTTCGAGCCCTCCGGCGGCGGGCACGTGCTCGCCGCCAAGCGCGGCGTGTTGGTTCGGGCGGCGGGCCACGCCGAGCATCCCGCCGTCGTCGCCGCCGTCGAGCGCGCGCACGCCGCGGCCGTCCGCTTCTCGACGACCGTCATCGGGCGCACGGAGGTCGCGTGGCGCGCCGACTCGGGACGCGTGCGCGACGTGCCGCTGGTGGACCTGATCCAACAGGTGCAGCTCCGCGCCACCGGCGCCGACCTCAGCACCGCCTCGGCGTACTCGCTCGGCGCCACGCTGCCGCCGGGCCCGATCACCATCGCGCAGGTGGCGCAGCTCTACCCCTACGAGAACACGCTCCGCATGCTGAGGCTCTCGGGTGCGCAGGTGCGCGCCTACCTCGAGCACAGCGCCCGCTACTGGGACGTGCGCGCCGACTCCACCGGCGTGCTTCGCGCCGCGCCCGACCCGCGCATTCCCGGCTACAACTTCGACATGCTGGCCGGCGCGGACTACACGATGGACCTGGCGCAGCCGATCGGCTCGCGCATCACCACGCTGAAGGTGCGCGGCCGCGAGGTGCTCCCGACCGACACCTTCTCCGTCGCCATCAACAACTACCGCGCGAGCGGCGGCGGTGGGTACGACATGCTGCGCGGTGCGCCGGTCGTGTTCGACGGCGACACCGAGATCCGGGACCTGCTGATCGAGGAGGTCCGCCGGCGCGGCGTGCTGCGCCCCGAGGACTTCTTCACAGAGAACTGGCGGCTGCTCCCTCCGCGCCGGACGTTGCGCGTGATCGCGGTCAACGACTTTCACGGTGCACTCACCAAGAGGCCCGACGGCACGGCCGGCAACCGCGGTGGCGCGGCCGAGATGGCGGCGATGATCCGCCGGGCCGAGTCGGAGTGCAAGCCGTTCTGCGTGCCGCTGCTGCTGCACGGCGGCGACCTCTTCCAGGGCACGCCCGCCTCGAACTTCGCGCACGGCGCGCCGGTGGTGCGGATCTTCAACGCGCTCGGGTTCGCCGCCGGCGCGCTCGGCAATCACGAGTTCGACTGGGGCCAGGACACATTGCGCGTGCGGATGGCGCAGCTCGCCTCGCCGGTGCTCGGCGCCAACGTCACGTACGCGGACGGGCGCGACGTGGCGTGGATCCCCGACGACACGATGCTCGTGGTCGGCGGCATCAAGGTGGGCGTCATCGGCATCGCGGACCCGGCCACGCCGCGGACGACGATGCCGCGCCACGTGGCGGACCTGCGGTTCGCGCCGCCGGCGCCGATAGTGCGCGAACGCGCCCGCGCCCTCCGCGCGCGAGGCGCCATGAAGGTCGTGCTCGTCGCGCATCTCGGCGGCTTCTGCGACCGCGCCGACGCCGACAAGTGCGAGGGCGAGATCTTCGCACTCACGGCGGAGCTCGGGCAGGGCGTCGTCGACGCCGTCGTGAGCGGCCACACGCACTCGCCGGTGACGACCGTCTTCAACGGCGTGCCGATCGTGCAGGCACGGTCGAGTGCGCGCGCCATCGGCATCCTCGACATCCCGCTCGACTACCCCGGCTCGGCGCGCACCACCATCCGGCCGCAGTTGCGCTCGGTGACCAGCGACAGCATCACGCCCGACCCGGTGATCGCCGCGGTGGTGGCCGAGGCCGTGGGTGCGGTGGCCGGCCGCGTGAACGAGGTGATCGTCGAGAACGCGGAGCGCCTGCCGCGCACCGGCGACCAGTACGCGCTCGGCAACTTGATAGCCGACGCGCAGCGCGCGGCGGGCAAGGGCGACATGGCCGTGATGAACAACGGCGGCATACGGGCGGACCTCGCGGCAGGTCCCGTGACATGGGGGCAGCTCTACGAGGTGCAGCCGTTCGCCAACCGGCTCGTGGTGGTGACGGTGCGCGGCGCCGCGCTGCGCGCGTACCTCGAGGGGCTCGTGGGCGGCACGTCGGTGCGGTATCACGTCAGCGGCGTGACGATCGACTACGACCCGTCCGCGCCGTCGCTCAAGAAAAAACGGCTCAAGCGCGTGACGATGAGCGACGGCTCGCGGCTCGACGACCGCCGCCGCTACCGTGTGGTGATGACCGATTTCCTCGCCTCCGGAGGCGACGGCGTGTCGCTCTCGCAGGAGGCGACCATCGAGGAGCTGAACCGAGTGGACCTGGACGCATTCGTTGACCACCTGCGCTCGATGCCGGGCGCGCGCCTCACGCCCAGCGACGCCGTGCGCGCGCCGCGCATCCGGGCCGTGCCATGAGCGAGCTTCTGCGCGTGTTCGTGAACGGCACCGGCGTGAGCGTGCCGCCCGGCAGCACGGTCATCGACGCGGTCGCGGCGGTGGATGCCGCGGCGGCCGACGAGGTGCGCGCGGGCTCCCGCGCCGTCGTCGACAGCCGTGGGCTGCCCGTCGACGCCGCGACCGTGCTCTCCGGCGGGTACGTCATGCGCATCATCAGCGCGCGATGATCACGAGCGAGCTGCTGCGCCGGCTCCCCAAGGCGGAGCTCCACTGCCACCTCGATGGATCGATCCGCCCGTCCACGCTCCTGGAGCTGGGGCGGGAACTCAACCATGCGATGCCGCACGACGACGCCGAGGCGCTGGCCGACTACATGCGCGTCGACCATGCGCGCAACCTCGAGGAATACCTCGAGCGCTTCACGGTGACGCTCTCGGTGATGCAGACGGCCGAGTCGATGGAGCGGGTCGCGTATGAGCTGGCCGAGGATTGCGCCAAGGAGGGCGTGCGCTACGTCGAGGTGCGCTACGCGCCGATCCTCAACGTGCGCGAGGGACTGACGCTCGCGCAGGCCGTGGAGCATCCGCTGGAAGGCCTGCGTCGCGCCGAGCGCGAGTACGGCATCAAGGCGCGCGTGATCGTGTGCGCCATCCGCAACATGCCGCCGGCGACTTCGCTGCAGTTGGCGCGCCTCGCGGTGGACTTCATGGGCGAGGGCGTCGTCGGCTTCGACCTTGCCGGCGGCGAGGCGGGTTACCCCGCGTCGGCGCACGCGGCCGCATTCGATCACGCTGTCGAGAACGGCCTCTCCTGCACTTGTCACGCCGGCGAGGGCGACGGGCCGGCGTCGATCGCCGCCGCGATGCACTCGTGCCACGCTCATCGCATCGGCCACGGCACGCGCCTCATCGAGGACCCGGCACTGCTCGCCGAGGTGCGCGAGAGCGGAGTCGTCCTCGAGTGCTGCCTCACGAGCAACGTGCAGACGCGCGTCGCGGCATCGTACGACACGCATCCGCTGCGCGCCTACTTCGACGCCGGCCTGCGCGTTTCCATCAACACCGACAACCGGTTGATGAGCGGGACCGACCTCGTCACCGAGTATGGCCACGCGGCGCGGCACCTGGGCTTCACCTTCGACGAGCTCGCGAAGGTCGCGCGCTCGGGGTTCGAGAGCGCGTTCCTGCCGGATGCGGAGCGCGAGGCGTTGTTGAAGTCGGTGGACGCCGAGATCGCCGCGCTGCGGCCGGCGGCGGCGTGAGTGCGGCGCGCGAACACGGCGCGACCGCCGCCGCCCGTTCCGCCGACGCCGTGCGCGAGCGACTTGGAGTCGAACGCCCCGTGGCGGCGATCATCCTTGGCTCGGGACTCGGCGCCCTCGCCGACAGCCTGCAAGGTGCGTCGCGCGTGCCGTACGCGGAGGTGCCCGGCTTCCACGCCACCGCAGTGGCCGGCCATCGCGGCGAGATGCTGCGCGGCATGCTCGGTGGGCGCGAGGTGCTGCTCCTCGCCGGGCGCTTCCACATGTATGAAGGGCACGGCGCTCAGGCGGCGGCGTTCCCGGTGCGCGTCGTGCGCGCGCTCGGGGCGCGGTCGCTCTTCGTGAGCAACGCGGCGGGCGGCGTGAACCGCGCATTCTCGCCGGGCGACCTGATGATGATCACGGATCACATCAACCTGCAGTTCCGGAACCCGCTGACGGGACCGCTCGAGCCGGGCGACACACGGTTCCCCGACATGAGCGCGCCTTGGTCGCCGCGGCTGCAGGCGCTGCTCGATCGCGCCGCCGGCGACACCGGTGCCACGCTGCGGCGCGGGACCTACGCGGGTCTCCTCGGCCCGACCTACGAGACGCTGGCGGAGGTGCGCATGCTGGCCGGCCTCGGCGCGGACGCGGTGGGCATGTCGACCGTGCCGGAGGTGATCGTCGCCGCGGCGATGGGCATGGAGACCGCGGGCGTCTCGTGCATCACGAACCTCGCGGCGGGCATCTCCGACGTGCCGTTGCGACACGAGGAGGTGATGGAGGTCGGCGCCAAGTCATCGGAGCGGTTCTGCGCGCTCGTGGAACGCTGGGTGTCGCTGCTGGACTGAACCGCGACGCACCGCGAACTCGCGACGGACCGCACCGTTCCGCGCGGCACAACCGACGGGGTCTTGGGTAGGACCGTATGCGAGTTCAGGCGCCGGTTCAGGCGTCGATGTCGCATCCCTCTGCCCCTCCGATCATATGGGAACGACCGCTCTGGACGTTCTCGTCGTCGATGACGAGCCGGCCCTCAGGGAAGTATTGTCGATCCGCCTGCAGGACTGGGGCTTCGGGGTGACGACTGCGTGCGATGCGGCCGAGGCCGATGCCATGCTCGAGCGCGCGCGCCCCGACATCGTGCTCACCGACGTGGTGCTCCCCGGCATCTCCGGCATCGAGTTGCTGCGCCGGCTCAAGCGACACGACCCGACGCTGCCGGTCATCCTGATGACGGCGCACGCGAACGTCGACGCCGCCGTGGAGGCCATGAAGGTCGGCGCGACGGACTTCCTCACCAAGCCGATCGACACCGAGACGCTCCACGCGCTCCTCTGCGCCGTGGACGCCGATCGCCGGCAGCGCTGGCACGACGAGAAGCTCGACCGTGAGCTGGCCGCCGACTCCACACATGGGCTCATCGGCGCGAGCCGCTCGATGCAATCGTTGCGTGAGCAGGTCGCCGTGCTGGCGACGAGCGACGCCTCCGCGCTGCTCGTCGGCGAGAGTGGCACCGGCAAGGAGGTGGCGGCGCGGGCCATCCACGCCCTGAGCCCGCGGCGGGCGCGGCCGTTCATCGCCGTCAACGCGGCGGCCATCCCCGAAGGATTGATCGAGTCGGAGATCTTCGGCCATGAGCAGGGCGCGTTCACCGGCGCGGTCGGCGCGCGCGCCGGCTGCTTCGAGCTCGCCGACGGCGGCACGCTCCTCCTCGACGAGATCGGCGAGATGCCGATGGCGCTGCAGCCCAAGCTGCTCCGTGTGCTCGAGGACGGCCGGGTGCGACGGCTGGGGTCCTCGCGCGAGGTCGGGTTCGACGTGCGTGTGATCGCCGCGACGAACCGTTCGCCCGCCGAGGCGGTGCGCGAAGGCCGGGTGCGCGAGGACCTGCTCTACCGCCTCAACGTCTTCGAGCTGACGCTGCCTCCGCTGCGCGAGCGCGCGTCGGACATCCCGCTGCTCGTGCGCCACTTCATTCACCTGTTCAACGGCCGCCACGGCGCGACCGTCGAGGCCGTGCGCGATACGGCGCTCGCGCGGCTCGAGGGCTGGCACTGGCCCGGCAACGTGCGCGAGCTGCGCAACGTGATCGAACGCGCGGTGGTGATCGCGCGGCGCGGGTGGATCGAGCCCGCCCACCTCCCGCCGTACGTCAAGTCGGACCCCGGCGCCGCCGGCAAGTCGCTCGAACTTCCGCCGCGTACCACGCTCGCGGAGGCGGAGCGCCTGCTCGTGCTCAGCACGCTCGAGCGGCACGGCCACAACAAGGCGGCGGCCGCGCGCGAACTCGGGCTCGACGTGAAGACCATCCGCAACCGGCTGCGCGCCTGGGGCGTCGAGGGATGACGGTCGCGCGCCGGCTGTCGCTCGCGCTGGGCCTCCACCTCGTGCTGCTGCTCGCGCTGGTGACCTATCACCTGCGCACCATCCGCCACGCGGTCAACACGGCGCACGAACTCTCCGAGGTGTCGGCGAACCTCGTGCTGTCGTCGGCGCGGCAGTCCGGGCGCATCGCCGGGCTCGACGAGGCCGCCGCCAAGTTCGCCGTGACGCGCGACAGCGGGTACCTCGTGCAGTACGACCAGTTGCGCGCCGAGCTCTCCGCCGAGCTGGGGCAGTGGGACCTCCTGCCGGCGACCGAAGAGGAGACGCGCGCCATCGCGGCCGCGATCGCGGCCTGGCGCCCGCTGCGCACCGCGCCGGCGGGCACGGCCGACCTGGACGAGATGCGTGAGCGGCTCGACGCCGTGAGCGAGACCGCGCAAGGCACGATGCATGAGAGGCTGGCACTCGCCGCGTCGGATGCCGCGCGCGCCACGCGACTCTCGTATCTCGCGGCGCTCGGCGCGTTGCTGCTCGGCATCGTCACCGCGGTCGTGCTCACGCGCTCGATCACCGGCCCGCTGCGCCGGCTCGCGGCCGGCACCCGCGAGGTCGCGCTCGGCCGCTTCGGCTACCGGCTCGATACGCGCCGCGGCGACGAGTTCGCGCAGGTCGCGGACGCATTCAACACCATGACCGAGCGACTGGGAGCGCTCGACCGCATGAAGCACGACTTCGTCTCGTCGGTGTCGCACGACCTCAAGTCGCCGCTGGCCTCGCTGCGGGAGACGACGACGCTCCTCCTGGACGGCGTGCCGGGGCCGCTCGCGCCCAAGCAGCGCCGGCTCCTCCTGTTGCAGCGCGAGAGCGCCGACCGGCTCGGCATGATGATCGCCAAGCTGCTGGACCTGTCGCGGCTCGAGGCGGGGCTGCCGCTCTCCGTGCAGGCCGAGGCGGTCGCACCGATCCTCACGGCGGCCGCGACGCACGCCAGCGCCGCCGGCTTGGATCGCGACGTGCGCGTCGTGATGGCCGGCCCGTTGGCCGAGCTCGCTCTCTGGTGTGATGCCGACCGCATTCGCCAGCTGCTGGACAACTTGCTCGAGAACGCCATCAAGTTCTCGCCGCGCGGTGCGCTCGTGGAGCTCGCCGCCCATGTGCGCGGCGAGTGGCTCGAGATCACCGTCGCGGACCGCGGTCCGGGCGTGCCGGAGGCAATGCGCGAGCAGGTGTTCGAGCGCTTCTTCCAGACCGCGGAGGGACGCGCCGTGCACGGACGCGGCGTCGGGCTCGGGCTCACCATCTGCCGGCAGATCGTGCAGGCGCATGGCGGCACCATCACCGTCGAGGCGCGCGAGGGCGGGGGAGCGTGCTTCCGCGTTCAGCTACCGGGCGTGGAAGTCGCCGACAACGGGCGCGATGTGGGTTCCGTTCCTGCCGTGGCCGCCCGCCTCGCGGTGCTCGTGTTCGCACTGGCCTCCGTCGGCTGCGTGCGGTCGACGTTCGACGATCACCTCAAGGCGGGGCGCTGGGAGCAGGCGGCAGTGGAGTTCGAGCGCGACTCGTCGTTGCACGACGACCCCGACGCGCTGCGCCGCGCCGCCGACGTCCACGCGGTGCCGCAGCGCCCCGAATGGGACCCCGAACGCGCGGCCCGCCTCTACGCCCTGGCCCGCGCGCATGCCGATGGCCACACGATGCCCCTCTCGTCGGAGCGGACCGCCGCGCTGGTCGAGGAGGTGCTCCGCCTGCGTTCTACGCAGGAGGCGCAATCGCGCGTGCTGGGCGCGCAGATCGCCGCGGCCGATTCCACCATCGCGCTGCTGCGCGCCGAGCGCGATAGCCTCGCGCGCATCACGGCGGCGCACGATGAGGAGATCGCCAGCCGGTCGCGGCTCATCGCGCGGCTCGAGCGCTCGCTGCAGGAACGCGAGGCGGAGGCGCGCTCATTGAGGTCTGCGCTCGAGCGTTTGAAGGCGATCGATCTCAAGCCTTAGACGCGCCAAGGCCGCCCACCGGCGGAGTGGACGGCCTTACTCTGTCTGACAGGGCGCCAGTCTACTAGCGCGCCGTGTCCGCCGACGCTGCGACCGTCACGTTCCCCGTGCACTCGGTCATGCCACTGCGCAGGGTCAGCTTCCAGTCGCCCGGCACCGCCTCGGACGCGTCGAGGGTGAGCCGGTGCGTATTCGTTGCCGCTTCGCGAACGACGTTCGACACGGTGATCTTCGACGCCATGTCGAAGCTTGCCGTCACGGGATCCGCGAGCGAGTCGGATGTCATCACGGTGTAGTCCTGCGTCCCGGAACGAATGCGAAGCGTGTCCTTCGCCGTGATCTCACAGGCAGACACCGCAGGTGCACCGTCGTATGCACGGGCGCCGTTCGTGGTCGCGGCCGTTGCCGCGGCGATCGTGAGTCCCAAGAATGCCAGCTTGTTGATTCCCTTGCGCATTACTGCCTCCGCTAGTTGGTCGTGTGGAACTGGAGGCGATCCCGGTGCCGCCCCTTTCCATCACTTTCTAACGCAAGTCAGGGGCCACCGAGGCCAGTACCGCAAGTCCAGGAATGACAATGGGTTGCGCTGCCGTGGCGGCTGCGCAACCCATTCTTGAAACAGGGAATCGGGGAAATCTTCCCCGGTATCACTTCGGCATTTGCTTCGGCGGCGGAGACGGCGGCAGCGCCGCCAGCCGCCTCTTGAACGCCTGGAAGTTCGGCGTGTCGTCCACCAGCCCGCGGAGTCTTGCCGGGTCCTGCTGCGCGATGCGCTCTCGCGCCTTGGCGATGCGGGTCTCCTCGAGCGGGTGCGTCGAGAACCATGCGTCGACCGCGCCGGGCTCGCGCTGACGCTCCGCCAGCAGGATCTCGAACATCTCCGGGATGCCGTTCGGGTCGATGCCGCCCTTGATCAGGTACTGGACCGCGACGGCGTCCGCCTCGTCTTCGTCCTCGCGGCTGAATCGCGCGAACACGGCGTTGGCACCGAGCCCGATGGCCGCGGAGCCCGCTTGGCTGTTGCAGACGTTGGTCAGCACGCAGACGGCGGTGATGCCGACGTTGGCGCCCTGCGACTTCTGCATCTGCTGCACCGAGTGGCGCCGCGTCACATGCCCGATCTCGTGCCCGAGCACGCCGGCCACCTGCGCCATCGTCCGCGAGCGCTCGATCAGGCCGCGGTTGATGTAGATGAACCCGCCGGGCACGGCGAACGCGTTCACTTCCTTCGAATCCACGATCTGGAAGGTCCAGTCGAGGTTGCGATCGTCCGCGATGCGGGCGAGGGAGTCGCCTAGTACGTTGATGTACCTGTTGAGCTCGGCGTCCTGGACGATCGCGAGTTGGCTGTTGATCTGGCTGGCGTAGTTCGCGCCCATGTCGACCTCCTGCTGGGTCGAGATGGCGCAACCGCCGGCCATGACGAGCGCGGTGAGCGCGAGGAGCGGTTTGAGTCGCATGAGATTGTTGACCTTGAGCAGGGATTTGATGCGCCGGAAGGCGCGCGAACGGAGTGGGTTGTTCGTTGCCGAGGGAATCCGGACGGTCGAGGAACTCCTCGCCTCGTCCTTGGTGATCGTCGGGGCCGTCGCCTCCGAAGTGCTGGATCGCACTCCCAGAGGCAGGGCGCTCGCCGCCGCACTCGACGCGCGCGGCGTGGACGTTCTCCGCGTGGACGAGCGCGATTTCCACTCTGCCAGCGATACCGAGAACCCGCAAGGCGTCCTCGCCATGGCCGAACAGCCTGTCTACAAACTAGCAGCCGCGGTGGATGCCGGTGCGGAAGCGGTCCGGTTGCTCGTCCTCGACGGCATCCAGGATCCCGGCAATGTCGGCGCCCTCCTGCGCACCGCAGCTGCCTTGGGTGTCACCGCCACCGTCGCGCTGCCCGGCACCGTCGACGTCTGGAACGCCAAGGTCGTGCGCAGCGCCGTCGGCATGCAGTTCCACCACCCCACGCCTTCATCTACCAAGGATGAACTCCTGCCGTTCCTTCGGGAGCGCGGAATCGTCCTCTGGGGAGCGGATGCGCGCGGCGAACTCGTGAACACCGTGACGTCGCCGCCTCGCCTGGCGCTCGCGGTCGGCAACGAGGGAGCGGGGCTGGGCGACGCGCTGCGCGGGTCGTGCGAGCGACTCGTCGCGCTGCCGATGGCGCCGGGCGCGGAGTCGCTCAACGTCGCCGTCGCCGCCGGCATCATGCTCTTCGAGTTCCGGCCGCGACCTGCGGTCGCTGCTCCCGCACCCTGACGACAGAAGACCTCACCTGATGAACCTGCCGCTCCTGACATACTGGGCCGTGATCTTCCTGCTCGGTGCGAGCATCGGTTCGTTCCTCAACGTCTGCATCTCGCGCTGGCCTGCCGAGCTCTCGGTGGTGCGGCCGCGTTCGCGCTGCCCGAGATGCGAGAACCAGATCGCCTGGTACGACAACATCCCGCTCGTGAGCTGGCTGCTGTTGCGGGCCAAGTGCCGCCACTGTGGGTTGCCCATCAGCGCGCAGTACCCGGCGGTCGAGCTGCTCGTCGGCCTCCTCTGGGTCGGCGCCGTGTACGCCTTCGGGCCGAGCTTCACTGCGCTCCGCGTGGCCGCCTGCGCGACCATCCTGCTCGGCGTGCTGATGACCGACCTCCTGCACTACGTGATCCCGGACGGCTTCACGGTGACCGGATTCCTGCTCGCGCTGGTCGCCGCGCCCGTCGCGCTCTATCTCGGCGACCAAGGCCCGTTCGCCGGACCCTGGGATGCCTTCGTCGGGGCCTGCGCCGGCGCCGGCATCATCGCCATCGTCGGGTGGCTCGGCGAGGTCGTGATGCGCAAGGAGGCGATGGGGCAGGGCGATGTCACGCTGATGGCGTTTGTAGGCGCGATGGTTGGGCCCGGACGCAGCTTCCTCACCGTCTTCATCGCCGCGGCCATCGGCGCCGTCGTGTTCGTCGCGATCGTCATCCCCGTGGGATGGTGGAGCGCGCGACGCCGCAAGCAGGAGTTCGAGATGCCGCTCGTGCCGTTCGGCGTTTTCCTTGCGCCCGCCGGAATGGTCGCGTTGCTTTGGGGTTTCCCGATGATCGACTGGTACCTTGGGCACCTCGTCGGCTGACCGCGACCCATCATAAAGAACCCGACCGAGACCGCCAGACCTTGCGCTGCCAGAACTCCAATTTCCGTTCCGCCGCCCGCGGCCTCTCGATCGTGGGCGCCGTGCTGCTCGTCAGCGCCTGCGGGAGCGACACCACCGGCTACACCGGCCCGTTCCAGTCCGAAGTGCGGAGAGCGATCCCGAAGATCGAGGAGGCGACCGGGCTTCGGTTCAAGACGCCGCCCAAGCTCGAGCTCCGCACTCGCGACGAGGTCCGCGAGTTCCTCGAACTCCAGTTCAATGAGCAGCTGACGCCCCTCGAGCTCGCCGGCACTCAGCAGGCGTACCGGCGCTTCGGCATGCTGCCGGACACGCTCGATCTTCGCGCCTTCCTGCTCGACCTGCTCACCGAGCAGGTGGCCGGCTACTACGATCCGGCCACGAAGGTGCTCTACGTCGTCAGCGGCGGCGCGTCGGACATCACCGGCATCACCATCAACCACGAGCTCGTGCACGCGCTGCAGGACCAGTACACGCCGCTCGACTCCGCGCGGTCGCTCAAGGGCGACAACGACCGGCAGGTTGCGATGCAGTCGGTGATGGAGGGCCAGGCGGTCTACGAGCAGATGTCGATCATGGTCGGCGGCGACCTCGGCATGCGACTGCCGGGCGGGTGGGACCGCGTGCGTGACATCATCCGCTCGGAGCAGGCGTCGATGCCGCTCTTCGCCAATGCGCCGGTGCTGATCCAGGAGACGCTGCTCTTTCCGTACATCGCCGGCGCCGAGTTCATTCGGCAGTTCAAGATGGCGCGACCGGGCGCGGTGCCGTATTCGCCGGTGGCGGCGTCGACGGAGCAGATCCTCCATCCCGAGAAGTACCTCGACTCCGTGCCGGACCTGCCGACGCGCATCACGCTGCCGCCGCCGCGCGGCGCGACGCTCATCCATGAGGACAACCTCGGCGAGTTCGAGACGCGGCTGATGCTGCACGAGCACCTGCGCGATGCGGCGGTCGCCTCGCGGGCCGCCGCCGGATGGGACGGCGATCGCTACCAGCTCGTGAGCACGCCGCGCGGCGAGGGGCTCGCCTGGTTCACCGTCTGGGACTCGGCCGTCGAGGCCGCGGAGTTCCGCGACGCCATGGAGCGCGTGGTCGAGCGTCGCTTCGGCGTGCGCGCGGGCACCGGCGGCACGGGGGAGACGCGCGCGTGGACGGCGCGCGGGCGCGCACTGACGCTCGCCGCCGCGGTCGTTGACGGCCGCGCCGTCGTGGTGTTCGAGGACCTGCCCGCCGGCGCGAGCGCGCGGGTGATGGATCCGTCGCGCGCCACCCTGCGGGAACCGTGAGGGCACTGCTCCTCGCGGCGTGGCTGGTGCTCGGCGCGCCGGTCGCGCTGCGGGCGCAGGAAGCCATCACCGCCACGTCGAGCGTCTTCTCGCGCTACGCCGACCGCATCCTCAAGGTGCAGTTGATGGAGGTCGGGTCGTCGGCCAAGGCATCCATCGGCACCGGCTTCTTCGTGAGCGGCGATGGCCTGATGATCACGAACTATCACGTGATCGCCGACGGCATCCATGAGCCGGAGAACTACCGCGTCGAGGTCATCGGCAACGACGGCGTGGCGACCGTGGTCGAGGTCATCGGGGTCGATGTCGTGCATGACCTCGCAGTGCTGCGCACCGGCATGGTCACGCCGCGCCACTTCACGCTCGAGCCGGTGACGGTGCCGCAGGGCACGCGCCTCTACTCGCTCGGCCACCCGAGCGACCTTGGCCTCAGCATCGTAGAGGGCACCTACAACGGCAACCTGCAGCACACGCTGCATCCCAAGATCCACTTCACCGGCTCCATCAACCCGGGCATGAGCGGCGGGCCGACGATCACCGACGCCGGCCGCGTCGTCGGCGTCAACGTGTCGACGATGGGCGAGCAGCGCGGCTTCCTCGTGCCGCGCGCCGACGCCGCGGCGCTCCTGGGGCGCGTGCAGGCCGCCGGCTATGCGCCTCCCGCCGACATGCTCGCCGAGATCACGCGGCAGCTCACCGTCTATCAGGACGCGTATCTCGACGGACTCTTCGAGAACGGCGGCAAGATGGTCGACGTCGGGCACTTCCGGGTGGTGAGCGAGCCGTCGCCGATCTTCCGCTGCTGGGGCGACGCGGAGCGCGGCAGCGAGCTGCTCTTCGAGCGGCTCTGGCATGGCTGCTCCACCGACGACGAGGTCTACATCGCCGGCGACCAGAGCTCGCGCGTCGTCGAGATCGAGCACGAGGCCATCATCAGCAAGGGGCTGAACGCGGCGCGCTTCGCGTCGTTCCACTCGCAGCGCTTCGGGTCGGACAACACTCCCGAGGGCGACGAGAAGCACGTGACCGAGTGGAAGTGCGCGACGCGCAACCTCAAGGCGAACACCGGCACCACGATGCGCTCGGTGCTCTGCCTGCGGCGCCTCCGCAAGCTCGACGGCCTCTACGACGCCGTCTTCAAGGTCGCCGTGCTCGGCGCGCGCGACGCCGGACTCATCTCCACGCTGGCGCTCTCCGCCGCCACGTACCCGAACATCGAGCGCCTCGTCGGGCTCTACGCCGAGCGGCTCACGTGGCGATGATCGTGGAGGTGATCCATCCGCGCACCGGCGCCGTCGTCGAGCGTGCGCGCGTTGACGAGTCCGCGCTGCCGTTCACGATAGGTCGCGCGCGAGCGAACGGGCTGGTGCTCGACGACCCTTACGTCGACGGAGTGCACGCGCGCCTCGTGGCCGAGCCGGAGACGGGCGCGCTGATCGTCGAGGACATGGGCAGCGTCAACGGCGTCGTGCTCGCCACCGGTGACCGCGCGGCGCGCATCCGCATGCACAGCGGCGCCGAACTCCGGCTCGGGCGCACCACCCTGCGCTTCTGGGACCCTGACGCGCCGGTACCGCCCGCGCTCCGGCTGGACGGCGGAGCGCCCACGCGCGAATCAGGCGCGCCCCGCCGCACGGCCGTCAGCCTGCTGATCTGCGCGCTCGCCTTCGGGTCACTCGGCGCGCTCTCATGGCTCGGCACCACCGCGCGGTCGGGCACGAATACGGCGCTCGCCGCGGGGCTCGGGTTCGCGGCCGTGGCCGCCGCGTGGGCCGGCATCTGGGCGATCGTCGCGCGCGTCGTCATCCACCGCTCGCGGTTCGTGACTCACCTGACGATCGCGACCGCCACCCTGCTGGCGGTGATGCTCATCGGCACGCTCGGCGAGTGGATCGAGTTCATATGGCCGCCCGGGAACACGTGGGCGGTGATCGAGGGCGCGGCGACCCTCGGCCTGCTCACGACGTCCGTCGCGCTGCACCTCGCGAACGCGACGACGCTCTCGAGCGCCCGTCGGTGGCGTGCGGGTGCGGTGGCGAGCGCGGTCGTCCTGATGCTCGCAGGCTTGTTCGCGCTCGCCGACGACGATGCGTTCACCGACGTGCCCGCCTTCAGCGAGTCGATTCGCCCGCTCAAGCCCTCGCTGCTGCCCACGGTGGACGCGGAAGGACTTCGCGAGGTGCACCGCGAGTTGCGGGAGGAAGTCGACGAGATGGCCAAATGACGAATGCCTGAATGGCAGCTCAAGACTGGCCATCCGGGCATTCATACGAATTGGCGTTCTAGAGACCTATATAAGTAGAAGGGTCGAGTCGCGAGGCGTGAGTCACCGCCGGTCGACCCGAAGCCGCAGGCGGAGAGTGTCGAGTTCCTAGCCGCTAGTCGCGAGAAAAAACTGACAAACGCAAGTCGCGAGCTGCCGCACGCAAGTCGAGAACTGCCGCTCTCGATTAGCGGACCGCCGACCACGAGTAGCGGACCGCCGACCGCAAGTGACGAGCTGCCGACCACAAGTAACGAGCTGCCGACCGCAAGTGAAGAGCTGCCGACCGTAAGTAACGAGCTGCCGACCGCAAGTGAAGAGCTGCCGACCGCAAGTGAAGAGCTGCCGACCGCAAGTAACGAGCTGCCGACCGCAATTGACGAGCTGCCGACCTCAAGTAGCGAGCTGCCGACCTCAAGTAACGAGCTGCCGACC
>Ga0247822_10000706_pt1 | contig 18778 bp, 12 predicted proteins | sample 13C_Cellulose_Da_FD_192423 | JGI IMG/M metagenome (GOLD analysis project Ga0247822, IMG submission 192423) | Soil microbial communities from agricultural site in Penn Yan, New York, United States - 13C_Cellulose_Day30 | ecosystem: Environmental > Terrestrial > Soil > Agricultural land | place...
GTGTTGGCTAACCCCACCAGCCGGCTGACGCCGGCCGTTCGCCTAAACCACCGGAAGCGGGATCGCCTTCACGTCCTCGAACTGGCCGGCATACGCGGGCTGGTCCCGCTCCAGCCACGGATCGACGTAGGCGTCGATCGTCCGCTGGACTTGTTCGTCGAGGTAGTCGCATACGCCGAGCGAGTCGTTCACGATGATCTCGCGCAGCCGGTCGATCCCGACCCGCGGGACGAAGTCGTAGGTCCGCTCCAGCCACTTCGCGTGATCGCGGTAGTAGATCAGGAACCGGCCGACCACCCGCAGCGCCTCGTCCTGTGTCCGGACCCGGCAGAGGATGTCCGTCTTGCGGACGCTGGCGCCGGCGGCCCCGCCGACGGAGATCTCCCATTCGCCGCCCTCGGTGGCGATCACGCCCACGTCCTTCACCGTGCTCTCGGCACAGTTCCGCGGGCATCCACTGACCGCCATCTTCACCTTGGCCGGGAACTCGAACCCCTGGAACCGCTTCTCGATCGCGATGCCCAGCGTCGTCGAGTCGTTGGTGCCGTACCGGCAGAACTCCGACCCGACGCACGTCTTGCAGGTGCGGAACGCCTTGGTGTACGCGAACCCGGACGGCATCCCCAGGTCACGCCACACCTCCGGCAGCTTGTCCTTGGTGATGCCGAGCAGGTCGATCCGCTGGCCGCCCGTCACCTTGACCATGCGGACGGCGTGCTTCTTCGCCACCTCGCCGATGCGGATGAGTTCGTCGGCCGACGTGACCCCGCCGTACATCCGCGGGATGACTGAGAAGGTGCCGTCGTTCTGAATGTTGGCGTGGACGCGGTCGTTGACGAACCGGGCGTCGCGCTCGTCCACGTACTCCTTGCCCCAGAGCGCCTTCAAGAGCGACGCCAGGCCGTTCTTGCTCTTCTCGTCCTCACCGGCGCCCAGTTCGCGGAGGACCGCGGACACGCTTTTCAACCCGCGCTCGCGGACCGCGGCGACCAGTGCCGGCTTGTCCAGCGGCACCGCCGGGACGTACCACGCCTCGGACGGGTCGGCCTTCACGCCGCCGGCGACGGCCTCGATCAGCCCCTTGACCAGCTTTTTGCACGACCCGCAGCCGGTGCCAGCCCGCGTCGCCTTGCCGACGGCCGGGACCGTACACTTGCCGGCCTTGATCGCCGCGCAGATGGCTCCCTTGCTGACCCCGTTGCAGTCGCAGATCTGGTGTGCGTCCGGCAGGTCGGCCAGCGACGCCTCCTTGGCGTCCGACGCCGCGGTGAAGAACAATTCCAGCCGCCGGGCCGGGGCGGGCGCCTCGGTCATGAACAGCCGCACCAGGTCGTCGGCCGGGCCGAGGTCGCCGAGCAGACAGCCGGCGACCACCTTCCCTTCGCGGACGATCGCCTTCCAGTACACCTGCCGGGCCGGCTCGCCGAACTGGATCACCTCGTCGGTCGGCTTCACGTCCGACACCCGGCCCATGCTCGCCAGCTCGACACCCATCACCTTCAGCTTGGTGGCGAGCTTCGACCCCTCGTATCGCGCGTCCGGGTTGCGACCGGTGAGTACGTCGGCCAGGACCTTCGTCTGCTCCCAGATCGGGGCGACCAGGCCGTACACCATGCCGCGGTGCTGGACGCACTCGCCGACGCCGTAGACGTCCGGGTCGCCGGTACGGAGTTGGTCGTCCACGACGATGGCGCGGTCCACCTCCAGGCCGCACTCCTGAGCCAGCTCCTTGTTCGGCCGGATGCCGGCGGAGATCACCACCAGGTCCGCGGGTATCTCGGTCCCGTCGGCGAACCGCACCGCCTCGACCCGCGTATGGCCGACGAGTTCCTTGGTGCTGGTCGCGGTGCGGACCGTGATGCCGAGCTTCTCGATGGTTTGCCGCAGCACCTGGCCGCCGGCCTCGTCGAGTTGCACGCCCATGAGCCACGGGCCCATCTCGACCACGGTCACATCGAGATCGTGGGTCATCAGCCCCTTGGCGGCCTCCAGCCCGAGCAGTCCGCCGCCGATCACGACCGCGTGTTTCTTCCCCTTCGCGTACCCGGCGATGTTGCGGCAGTCGTCCAGGGTGCGGAACAGGAAGACGCCGTGCAGAGTCGTTCCCTGCACCGGCGGCACGAATGGCCGCGACCCCGTCGCGAAGACCAGTACGTCATACGGTTCCTCGACGCCGTCGGCGGACACGGTCTTCGCGTCGCGGTCGATCTTCGTGACTCGCTTGCCGGCGTGCAGGGTGACGCCGTTGGCCTCGTACCAGTCGAGCGGGTTGAGGAAGACCTCCTTCGCGTCCTGGGTGCCGTTGAGGACGTTCGACAGCAGGATGCGGTTGTAGTTGCCGTACGGCTCGTCGCCGAACATCACGACGTCGAACGTCCGGTCCGGGTCGACCGCAAGAATGTCCTCGACAAGACGGGCGCCGGCCATGCCGTTGCCGATGACCACCAGCCGCAGGCGGGTGGCCGGCGTGTCCGGGATGGTGTTGGGTTGGATCATGGGGACATCTCCTGGCGAACGGCCGGCGTCAGCCGGCCGGTAAGTCCCTCGCCCGTCTCTTGCACACCCCACCAGCCGGCTGACGCCGGCCGTTCGCCGGATGCGACCAGCCCGAGCAACCGCTCGCGGAACCGGACCGGCTCGCCGACGATGAACACCGCCGGCCCCTCGACGCCGGCCGCCGCGTCGGCGATCCGGGCCAGCAGGGCGACGACGACGCGCTCGCGCGGCGTCGTGGCGGCCTCCACCACGGCGGCCGGCGTGTCCGGTGACATCCCGCCGTCAGTGAGCCTGGCGGCGATCTTCCCGACGTGCCGGACGGCCATGTAGAAGACCACCGCCGTCAGCCGCGACAGGGCGTCCCAGTCGAGCGTGGAGTCCGGGGAGTCGGGGTCGAAGTGGCCGGTCACGAACGCGACCGACTGGCCGGCCTCCCGGTGCGTCAGGGGGACTTTCGCCGCAGCCGCCGCGGCGAGCGCCGCCGTCACGCCGGGGACGATCTCGAATGGGACGCCCGCGGCGGCGAGCACCTCGGCCTCCTCGCCGCCGCGGCCGAAGACGAACGGGTCGCCCCCCTTGAGCCGGCAGACCGCCTGGCCCGCGCGGGCGTACCGCACCAGCAACTCGTTGATGTGGTCCTGACTCGTCGAGCCGACGCAGTAGCCGCGCTTGCCGACGGGAACGAGTTCGGCGTCCGGTCGGGCCTCCGCCAGCAACTCCGGCGAGACCAGCGCGTCGTACAGGACGACGTCGGCCGTTCGGAGGGCGCGAAGCCCTCGCAGGGTGATCAGGTCCGCAGCCCCCGGCCCCGCGCCGACAAGGCGGACGGTGCCCGGGTGGGTGGGGGAAAGGTCGTGCAGGGCCAACCGATAGTCCTTTCGCGGTTGCTCGGCGAATACACGGGCGGCGTGGCAAGAGCAAAGCACGAGCCAGACCCGCGTCCGGATACACGACCGCTGCAATCGGGTATCGTGAAATTGCCTGGATTTGCAGGAGGATCGAGCGATGCGAGATTCTGCGCTCGGTCAGCAAGCCGGTCGCGTGCCGCCCAACTCTGCCCTCCGGCCGGGCAGGCGGTGCCTGCCGCGTAAGCCGGGAGCCGGGAGCGCTACTGAAACAGTTTGTGACCACCGTCGCGCCGACTACAGTAGGACGATACTGCTACCCCCGACGGGCGAGGGCACTGTTATGTCTCGGGCGAGTCTCGTGCTGATCCTGCTGCTCGGCCTGCCGTCGCTCGCGCCGGCCGACGACTTTGCGCTGCGGGACGGCGACACCGTGGTGTTCCTGGGCGACAGCATCACGGCGGCCCGCACCTACGGCAAGGTCATCGAGAACTACACGCTCCTGCGGTTCCCCGACCGCAAGGTGCGGTTCGTCAACGCCGGCCGCGGCGGGGACACCGCCGCCGGCGGGCTGAAGCGGCTGGAGCGGGACGTCTTCGCCCACAACCCGACGGTCGTGACGGTCGCCTACGGCGTCAACGACATCGGCTGGGGCACGAAGGCCGACGACGCGCACAAGAAGACCTACCTCGACGGCGTCCGCGGCATCGTGGAGGCGTGCAAGAAGCGCGGCGTGCGGGTTTACATCTGCTCGGCGGCGATCACGGCCGAGGAGCCAGACAAATCCGAGAAGGGCTTCCTTCAAACGATGTGCGACGAGGGGATGGCGCTCTCGCGGTCGCTGGGCGGAGGGACCATTGACGTGCAGCGGGCCATGCGCGACATCCAGCGAAAGGTTCTGGCGGTAAGCAACAAGGTGGCCGACAAGACGAAGCGCGACTCGCTTCACGCCCCCGACGGGGTCCACCTCACCGACCTCGGCCAACTGGCGATGGCGTTCGCCATCCTGAAGGGGCTTGGTGCGCCGGCCGACGTCTCCGCGGTCCGCATCGACGCGGCGGAGCCGAAGCTGTCCAGCGCGGACGGGTGTACGGTGTCTGATCTGCGGTCGGAGGGGGGCGTGCTGACGTTCACCCGACACGACCAAGGGCTGCCGTTCAACTACGGCATCTTCTACGGGCTGAACTACCGCTACGTGCCGGTGCCGGACGAGTTGAACCGCTACGTGCTGCGGGTGGCGAACCTGCCCGCGGGCAAGTACGAGGTGACGGCCGACGGCCGCAGTGCCGGGACGTTCACCGCGGATCAACTCTCCGCGGGGGCGAACATCGCGTCCAGCACCCCGGACCCCTGGGCGTCCGGCGGCCCGTGGAACGCGCAGGCCGACGTGCTGAAGTCCCTCACCGACGCCCGGCACGAGGTCGGGCTGGCCGACACGCACGCCCGGATCGACCTGCCCGGCAGCGCCGTCGCCGGCGAACTCGGCAAGCAGGCGGGCGCGTTCGACGAGCGAATCGTCGAGATGCAGCGGACCGTGGCCAGACCGCGGCCGTACAAGTTCGTCGTCAAACGGTACGATCCCCCCGCCGGCAAGAAGTAGGAGTGGCCGCGATGTTCGGACGGACCCTGCTGGTGGTCGCGCTGGCGGCGAGTGCGCAAGGTGCGGACGTTCAGGTCCACAAGCGGCCGCACGACCCGTACGGCGCCCCGCGGCCGGCCCCGGGGCAGGTCCACGTCCCGCTCCGCACGACGCTCTACGTCGAGCTGGGCGTCGGCGGGAAGGGCGGCACGGACCCGGTGCTGCCGGAGTCGGTGACGATCGAGCTGCAAGCGGACGGCGGGCCGCCCGTCGCCGTGCTGAAAGCGGGCCGGCAGTTCGCCGATGGATACACCGGCCGGTTCATACCGGTCAACCGGTCGAACGCTGCGCCGGCGCTGGCGGTGTATGTCGATCCGGCGAACCCGCTCCGCGCGGCCATCGGGTACACCGTCCGGGTCGCGGCGAAGACCCGGGGCGGGGCCGCCCTGCCGGAAGCGGCCGGCACCTGGCGGTTCACCACCGAGGCCGCGCCGGAGTTGACCGCCATCGACTTCGAACTGGACCTCTCCGACAAGCCGGTCCGCTGGCACGGCGGGTTCTTCACCGGGATCTGCACCGTCGCGTTCTGCGGCAGCCACGCCAACCGCATCCCCACTCTCGATCTGATGGCGCAGGTCCGCAAGACCGCGCCCCGGGCCTGGAGCCTCCAGCGCGACTTCTGGCTGACCGGAACGGAACACCGTCCGCGGTTGTTCTCACACGTCCTGCCGAACATCGTCCGCGAGCGCGAGACGCGACGGGTCGCCGCGATCGACGAACACCCCGACGGCCGGGTGCTGAAGGTCGAGGACTTCTTCGGCCACGAACAGTACGGCATCCCCTCCGGCCGGCCCGTCTCGGAGGACTACCGCCCCGGCGACGAGGTGCTCGTCACCGACGGCGTCCACAGCTCGACGGCGAAGGTGGTGAAGGCGGACGACGGCACCCGGACGGTACTGGTGTCCGGCCTGGAGGCCCCGAAGGGCGGCTGGAAGATCGGCTACGACGCGCCGCTGCCGAAGAAGGAGAACCCGAACGCCCCCGGCCTGTTCCCGCCGGGCGGGTGTCATCTGGTCAAGCTCCGGCCACACGGGACGCCGGTCTACTACTGGGGCCGGCTCGACAAGGAGTGGGACCTGAACGTCCGCACTTACGGCCGGCGAGTGATGCCGAACTTCGCCGACGCCCCCGGCGACCTGTCCATCGACGGCCGGCCGTGGACCACCGCGAAGGACTACGCGCAGTTGCACGAGGTCGTGCGGACGATCACTGGCCACATCATCGACCGGTACGGCGACGCGGCGTTGACCTTCCCCTGGAGCGTCTTCAACGAGCCGGACCTGGGCGCCAACTTCTGGCGGTCGGACTGGGATGAGCTGCAGAAGTTCTACGACTACACCACGGACGCCGTCCTCCGCGCGTTCGAGGATCGCGGCCACGACTCGGGCAAGGTGTTCATCGGCGGGCTGGAGTTGGGCGGCATCTTCGGGACGAACCTCAAGCTCCGCGAGTTCCTGGCCCACTGCTCGCCGCGGTCGAAGCCGGTCAAGGGCGCGCTGCCGCTCAACGCCGCGTTCGCCGACCGGCGGCTCGACGGCAAGCGGTCGAGGCGGGTCGAGGCGCTGTGCAAGTCCCACGGCGGCCGCGGCGCGCCGTGTGACTTCGTCTCGGTCCACGCCTACAACGGGTCGGAGATGATGGCGAACAAGCTCATCCGGGCCAAGGAGACGGCCCTGGCGATCGACGCGGACTACTACGCGAAGCTGTGGGTGAACTCGCACGAATCCTGTCCCGGCTGGGCGCCGCCGCCCGACCCGGCCTACGCCGACAGCTACCTGGGCAACGGCTACTTCCCGTCGTGGTGCGCCGACGTGGCCGCCCGGCTGCTGCGGCTCGCGGCCGCCGACCCGCGCCACGGCTACGGCGAGTCGATCCTGACCGTCTGGCAATCGCCGCCTAGGAACTTCGACGGCATCAACGACGTCACCCGCGCCGTCCACGCCGACGATGGTCGCACCGTGACGGTGGCCAGCCCGATCCTGCACTTCCTCGGCCTGCTGGCGCGGATGGGGCCGGAGTTCCACGCCCTGCCGGAGCAGACGGCCGGCGGCCACGTCGTCAGCGGGTTCGCCTCCCGGGACGGGGAGACGATCTGGGTACTCCTGTACGCTCACAACGCGCGGGACACGGAGTCCCGGTCCGGGGCAGAGTTCGACGCGTCCGTGCGGCTCGCCGGGCTGCCGCGCGGCAAGGCGAGCGTCTCGGAGTATCGCTTCGACAAGGATCACAACTCGTACTTCCGCCTCGCGCAGCAGCAACGGAGCCGCCCGACCGCCAGGCTTGACGCGGCCCATGAGAAGCGGCTGGCGGCGGCGCTGCGGAACCTGGCGTCCGACGAGGCCGCGACCCAGATCGCCGGGCTGGAGGAGCTGGCGGCCCTCGGTCCGGCGGCCTCGTCTGCGGCGGGGGCGATCTTCCAGCTTGCCCTCAAGACGCCCGACGACAGGGTGAAGCAAAAGGCGACCGAGACGGCCAGGAGGATCAACGCCCCGAAGGGCTATCCCGCGGACGTGGTGCAGAAGGTCGAGGAGCTGTCCGCGCTGCGGCAGTCGGGGTCGTCCGCGGTCGAGGTCGGGGAGGCCGGCACCGCAACGGTCAAGGTCCGACTGTCGGGCAACGGGGCCGCCGTGCTGGAGATCAAGCCGGCGAAGTAGTGTGGCCCGCTCACGGAGCCTTGTCGTGTCGTCACCCGACCCCGCGCCGACCGCCCGCTCGATGGCCGAGATCCTCCGGGCGCGGGCCGACCAGTCCCCGGACGCGCTCGCCTTCGCCTGGCTGGCCGACGGCATCGAGGATGGCCCCCGGTTCACCTACGCCGACCTGGACCGCGAGGCCCGCGCCGTCGCGGTCGCCCTGCGGGACGTGGCCGAACCGGGCGACCGGGCGCTCCTGGTGTTCGCGCCGGGGCTGGAGTTCGTCGCCGGGTTCTTCGGCTGCCTGTACGCCGGGCTGGTCCCCGTGCCGGCGTACCCGCCGCGGCTGGACCGGCTCGCCCAGGGCTGGCAGGCGCTGGCCGCGGTCGCCGCCGACTGCGGGCCGCGGGTGGTGCTCACCGGCGGGCTGGCCGCGGACCACGTCGCCGCCGGCGCCGGCCGGCTGTCAGCGATGCGCGTCGTCACCGACGCCGTGGACCGCGCCTCCGCCGGCCGGTGGCGCGAGACGCCGGTTGACCCCGACGCGGTCGCCGTCTTGCAGTACACGTCCGGCTCGACGGCGGCGCCGAAGGGCGTGATGGTCACGCACCGGAGCCTGATGCACAACCAGGCGATGATCCGTGCCGCGTTCGAGCACGACGGTCCCGGCGGCGGCGTCTGCTGGCTGCCGCCGTACCACGACATGGGGCTCGTCGGCGGGCTGCTCCAGACGGTCTACCACGGCGCCTGGTCCCGACTGATGTCCCCGGTCGCGCTGCTACAGGACCCGTTCCGCTGGCTGGCCGCGATCTCGCGACACCGCGCCGACACCAGCGGCGGGCCGAATTTCGCCTACGACTTCTGCGCCCGGAGGGTCACGCCCGAGCAGAGGGCGACGCTCGACCTGAGCACCTGGAGCGTCGTGGCGATCGGCTCCGAGCCGATCAGCGCCGAGACGATGGACCGGTTCGCGGAGACGTTCGAGACATGCGGCTTTCGCCGGGAAGCGTTCTGTCCGTGCTACGGGCTGGCCGAGGCGACGCTGCTGGTGACGAGCCGGCCGAAGGGCGAGCCGCCAGCGGTCCTCAGCGTGAGCGCGGCCGCGCTGGAGGATGGGCAAGCGCTCCCGGCCGCGGCCGGGGAGGCGGCACGGCAACTCGTCGGCTGCGGCCGGTCGTGGCTCGGCCAGGAGGTCCGCGTCGTCGATCCCGAGGCTTGCACCGCGCTGCCGGACGGCCGCATCGGCGAGATCTGGGTCCGCGGCGAGTCAGTGGCGGCCGGGTACTGGAGCCGCCCGGAGGAGACGGAGCGGACGTTCCGCGCCCGGCTGGCGGACATCGGCGCGGGGCCGTACCTGCGGACGGGCGACCTGGGGTTCGTCCGCGGCGGGGAGTTGTTCGTCACCGGGCGGATCAAGGACGTGATTATCGTGCGCGGCCGCAACCACTATCCGCAGGACATCGAGGAGACGGTGCAGGCTGTCCACCCGGCGCTGCGTCCGGGGTGTGGGGCGGCGTTCGAGGAGACGCGCGACGGCCGGCCGGGGGTGGTCGTGGTGCAGGAGGTGGACCGCCGCGGCCGCGGGCTGGACGCCCGGCAACTGCTCGCGGACGCGCGGCAGGCGGTCGCCGAGCGGCACGAGGTGCAGCTCCACGACCTGCGGCTCTTGGAGTACGGAAGCATTCCGAAGACCTCCAGCGGGAAGGTCCGCCGGCACGCTTGCCGGCTCGAATACGCCCGTGACGGGCTGCGGCTGTGGAAGGAGAACCGGGCGTGAGCCACACGGCGGACGAGATCGAGCGCTGGCTGGTCGAGCGCGTCGGCGCCCTGACCGGGGTGCCGGCCGACGAGGTGGACCCGGCCGCGCCGCTGGCCCGGCACGGGCTGGACTCGGTCGCGGCGATCACGGTCGTGGCCGACCTGGAGAAGTGGCTCGGCTACCGGTTCCGCGAGAACCCGCTGGAGCGATACCCGACCATCGCGGACCTGGCCCGGTTCCTGGCCGACGAGACGGCGGGCGGCTGACTCCGAACTGACATTTCCGCAGTCAGGCGATCAGGCGATCACTTTTTGTCACACCGTCTCTGATCGCCTGTTTGAAATAGTGTCCAGGTATCGGCGGAAGTGTTGTATAAATTTGTATACTTAGCTGTAGCCATACTGCTCGATGACCTCGCGCCAGCGGCAGTCGACGGTATCCCGTTCCTCCGGCGTCAGGAGGTGGCGGCTCGTCTCGTACCCCTTCACCCCGGCGAGGTACGCCTCGACGTGCGGCCGGGCCGGCTCGAAGTCGCCGAGGTCGAGCGCCCGGTACAGCTCCGCCAGCCGGCCGACCGGGTCACGGACCAGGTCTTCGTAGCGCAGGTCGTACAGTCGGCCGGGCGGGACGAGCGGCCGGGCCGCCTCCAGCCGGGCGTACAGTTCCGTGAACGTCCGCAGGACGTACTCCGGCAGCGTGTCCCAGGCCGGCCGCTGGAGGCCGTGTGCGGTCCACAGTACCCGCCACAGGTGCAACGTGGACGGGTAGACGGCGAACGGGTCACGGACCAGGTGGACGAACCGCGCGTCGGGGAACAGCTCCAGCAAGGTCGGGATGCGGGCCGTGTGCGGCGGCGACTTCAGCACCAGTCGCCGGCCGCTGTTGGCGATCGTCAGGGCCTGGACGAGTCGGTAGAAGGTCCGCTTCCAGCGGCGGGCTGCGGCGGGGGACAGGTCGAGCGTGCCGGTGGCCGGCCGGTTCGGGAACGCGACCCGCTCGTAGGGCGACGGCTCGCCGAGCAGGCACAGGGCGAACTCGTCCTCCTGCGGGCGGTCCGGGCCGGCGGCCATCGCGTCCATCGGCCGGCGGGCCGGGGCGAGCCGGCCGACCAGCCGTGGCAGCCAGCGACGGGTGAGCAGAAAGTGGTGCGGGGCGAAGCAGTCGTAGGTCGTCGGGGCCGCGAGCCGGGGGTCGCAGGCGAGGAGTTCGTGCAAGAGCGTGGTGCCGGTCCGCCAGTGGCCGACGATGAACACCGGGGCGTGTCGGACCGGCGTGCGGGCGACGCGGCGGCCGTACAGCAAAGTTTGGGCGAGGCCCAGCGCGGAGTTGCCGACGCTCGCCGCGGTGACGAGTGCTGCGAGCGGCCACCGCGACCGGTGGACGGCGAACCCGTTGCGGGCCAGCAACCGCGCCCAGGCGGACGCACCGACGCCGAGCCAGAGGGACGGGGCCGGCCGGTCGCGAATGGGGCTGGGGGGCATGCCGACGGTCCGGTACACTTGGTGAGAGTTAATGTAGTAGGCACACTCCGTGTGCCGTTTTTGAAGAGACGGCACACGGAGTGTGCCTACTACACTTCAGGAGAACGGATGTCGTCGCCGGTCGTGTCCTCGCCGCCGGGCGGCCTTCGCACCGACCCGGGCGGGGAGCCGCCGGCAACCGGCCGGGCGTTCGCACCGTCGGACCTCGGCGGGTTCCTGCTCGTCGCCGGGCAACTGGCGCTGGTGCTCGCGGTTGTGCGGCTGTTCGAGATCGCCGAGCGGAGCCACTTCTTCGCGGTCGCCTGCCTCGCGGCCGGCGGGTACCTCGTCCACGCCTGGCTCCCGCCGCGGCTGCGGGCGCCGTTCTTCTGCCTGCTGTCGGCGGGCGGCGTCCTGTTCATACTCGGATGGCCGAACGGGCCGCTGGTCCTCGCGGTCGGCGCGGCGCTGATCGCGCTGTGCCACCTGCCGGCTCCATTCATGGTCCGGGTCGCCCTCGTCGCCTTATCGGGCCTGCTCCTGGCCGTGCTGAGCATCTCGTACCCGCTGCCGTTTTGGCCGGTACTCGGGTCGATGTTCATGTTCCGCATCGTCCTGTACCTGCACGAACTGCGGCGCACGCCGGGCCGGCCGCCGCTGCCGATCACCCTGGCGTACTTCTTCCCGCTGCCGAACGTCTCGTTCCTGTTCTTCCCGATCCTCGACTTCAAGACGTTCCGGGAGACGTACCGCCCGGACGCCCGGTGGGCCGACGCCCAGGAGGGGGTCGGGTGGGTCGTCACTGGCCTGACACACCTGCTGGCGTACCGGGCGGTGAAGTATTTCGTACTCCCGGCCCCACACCAACTCGGGGACGTGCCGCACCTGGCGCTGTTCCTGGCCGCGAACTACGCACTGTATCTGCACGTCTCGGGGCACTTCCACATCATCACAGGCATCTTCCACCTGTTCGGGTTCCGGCTGCCACGGACGCACCACAATTACTTCCTGGCGTCGAGCTTCACGGACGTCTGGCGGCGGCTGAACATCCCGTGGAAGGAGTTCATGGCCAAGGTCGTCTTCACGCCGGCGTTCTTCGCGCTGCGCGGCCTGGGGACGCGCGGGGCCGCGGCGGTCGCCACGATGGCGGTGTTCGCGGTCACATGGCTGTTGCACTCGTACCAGGTGTTCTGGCTGACCGGCGGGGTGGACCTGAGCGGGCGCGAGGCCGCGCTGTGGCTGGGGCTGGGCGTGCTGGTGGCGGTCAACCTCCAGTTCGACCTGTCCCGGCCGGGCCGCCGGGTCGGGCCGCTGGGTCCGCTCGCGGCCGCGTGGTGGGCGGTCCGGGTGGTCGGCATGTTCGCGCTCATCAGCGTCTTCTGGGCGTGGTGGAACACGCCGGCCGCCCTCGTCGGCGTGCGGGCGCTGCCGGCTACCGACCCCGACCCGGCAACCGGCGCGGTTCTGGTGGGCGGGGTGTTGCTGGCGGCGGTCGTCGTGCTGGCTGGCGCGAGGATCGGCTGGTACCGAGTTGTAGTCCGCTCGCTCCGCGAGCGGATGACCGCTCGCGGAGCGAGCGGACTACACTCGGCCTGGCAAGTCGTGGTCCTGGCGGCCCTGGCCCTGTGCGCGGTGCCGCAGGTGGCCGGACTGTTCGGCCCGGAGGCCGTGCGGGCGGTCGCCGCGCTGCGGCGCGAGTCCGTGACGCCGGCCGAGGCGGCGCAGGTGGTGCGGGGGTATTACGAGGACGTCACCGCGGCCCGCGTCCCCGCCGGGGCATGGCTGGCCGCCCTGGAGGGCCGGCCGAAGCCGCCCACCCAGGTCGTCTTCTCGGACATGACCCGGCCCGCCGACGACCTGCTGGTCCGCGAGTTGATCCCCGGCTGGAGCGGCGAGGTGGCCGGCAGTCGGCTCACCATCAACCAGCTCGGGATGCGCGACCGGGCCGACCGTACTGTCGCGAAGCCGCCCGACACCTGCCGGGTCGCGATGGTCGGGTCGAGCGTGATCATGGGGTACGGGGTCGGCGACGGCGAGGTGTTCACCCGCCTGCTGGAGGACCGGCTCAACGCCCGGAGGCAGCCCGACGAGCCACGGTACGAGGTGCTCAACTTCGGCACCGGGCTGAGCGACGCCATCCAGCGGCGGACGTTGATCGACCGCAAGGTGTTCGGCTTCGAGCCGGACGCCGTCTATTACGTCGCCCATCAGGACGAGTTCCAGGTGGTCGAACACCTGGCGCAGCTGGCGGCGAAGGGCGGCGAGTTGCCCTACCCGAGCCTCAACGCGGTCGTGCGGAAGGCCGGGATCGACCCGGCCGCGCCCCCGAACATGCTCGAATCCCTGGCCAAGCTCCGGCCGCACGCCCGTGAACTGGTCGTCGGGCTCTACCGGGAACTGGTGGCGGAGTGCCGGCGCCGCGGTGTCGTGCCGATCTGGGTGTACCTGCCCATGCCCGGCGTCGTGGACGTGCGGATCCGGTCCGAGGTGATGGTCAAGATGGCGGAGGAGGCCGGCTTCGTGGTCGTGGACCTGTCCGACTGGGCCGACGGGCACCGGACGTCCGACGTCCGGGTGGGTGACACCGACCCGCACGCCAGCGCCCTGGGCCACCGGCTCATAACCGAGCGGCTAGAGGCCGAGATCGCCCGCCGGAACGAGCTACTGCCCCGGCCCGGCCGGCGGCCGTAGCCGGCGGCGCCCGGTCTTGTAGGGTGGGTCGAGTCTTCGAGGCCCACCGTGCGGGAGACGGTGGGCCTCGAAGACTCGACCCACCCTACAAGACCAGCCCCGACAGCTACCGCCGGACGTTGGTGTTCTTGATCCGGACCTTCGGGTCTGCCAGTCGGCTCTTCTTGAATCGATCGATGCCGGCCGCGGTGATCTTCGTCCCGGTCAGGTTCAAGTCCCCCAGGAAGACGTTGCCGTTGAGATGCTCCAGCCCGGCGTCCGTGACGGCCGTGTTGCTCAGGTCGAGCTTGAAGAGCACGACGTGCAAGCCGAGTTCGTGCATCAGGGCGAGGTGGGCGTCCGTCACCGTGGACTTCTTCAGGTCCAGCTCGGCGATGTTGCCGAGCTGCTTCATCTCCCGGAGCAGGTTATCGGTGACGGTCACCCCGGTCATGTCAACGACCCAGCCGGACCCGACCGAGTAGGACTTCTTCTGGGTCTTGGCACCGGCGGAGGCAAGCGTGCTGGCCCGCGCCTGCTCATCCTGAACCATCTTGTCGTAATCGCTCGGACCGCTCTCCTTGCCGCAGCCGATGGCGGCGAGGAGGGCGACTGCGGCCGCCGCCGTCGGGACGGCCCGGCGGACGGCGGCGGTGCGGAACGTCGGCACGGTGTTCCCCTCCGGGTGTGGCCGGGTTAGTAGTCGCCGACGACCTGGCCGTCGTCCCGCTGACCGAGCCGGTTGAACGTGCCCATGGCGGTCGGGGTGTTGGACGTGCTGGCGTCGGTCCAGTTGATGCTGTAGGAGATGAACCGGACGGACCCGTCGCACAGGACGAAGTTGGCCCCGCCGGTGTGGTTGCTGCTGAAGGCGTCCTGCGGGGAGCGCAGGTTGGTGTTCGTCTCGCCGTCGGGCATCCGGTAGTAGGTGTAGCCCCGGCATCCGCTCTGGCCGCCGGCCGTCTCTCCCGAGGCCTGGCTGATCCCGGCCCACAGGGTGGCGAACTGGCGTCCGTCCGGGCTGGCGGGGGTGATGACCCGGCTGGCCCGCTCGCCGACGGCGAGGGTGTTGCTCGTGCCGTCGGAGACGCCCGCGATGTTGAGCTGCTTGTCTTCCTGGAAGAGGCCCGTGTCGCCGTTGTTGCCGCCGTTACCCGGGTAGTTCGAGATGGCAATCGCGGTCGGCGTCGCCAACCCCATCTGGCTGAAACGGCGGTTCTCGTTGAGCGGGGCCATCGTGTCCGACGGGCACATGAACGTCGAGACCGGAGTCCTCAGGGCGTCCAGGTCGGCCGTGAACACGGCTCGGAACGTCCGGCCCGGCGGGTTCAGCCGCCGGTACAGGTTGTCCTGCTCGATGTACGGCAGCAACTCCGCGGACCAGGACCACGCACCCTGCGTCGTGTCGATGGTGTTCGCCGGCGGGGGATTCCGAATGGCCTTCCACCCGGCCGGGAACTTCTCGTAGGCCGAGTGGTAGTTGTGCAGTCCCAGCCCGAGTTGCTTGAGGTTGTTCTGGCACTTGGTGCGGGCGGCGGCCTCGCGGACCTTCTGCACGGCGGGCAATAACAGCCCGATCAGGATCGCGATGATCGCGATCACCACCAACAACTCAATGAGCGTAAACCCGCCACGCCTGGGAGAGGGCATCGCGATTCCTCCGAGTTACGATGACGTTCGACCAGCAACAACAGCCACTACTGTAATGGACGACACTGAGGACCGAGTGATTAAACTCACCGGAAAGATTTGAACGCGCCCCGGCCCGCCCCGTCAACGACAGGTCGGCCGACCGTCACGATTTCGGGCGACCCGGATATAACGTTCGCCCCGACGTTAAACGATCCCTGCGCCCGGTTCCGGTTTGACCGCCGGCCTGGTGCCGTGGACAATGCCGCGGGTTTCGGGTCACCGTGTTCGGGGTTGCTGCCATGCTCCGTGCTGGACTGTTGGTTGTTCTCACGCTCGGCTTTGCCACGCAGTTGACCGCCGCACCGCCGAACGTCGTGCTCATACTCGCGGACGACCTCGGCCGGCACGACTGCGGGTTCATGGGCGGCACCGCGATCAAGACCCCGCACCTGGACAAGCTCGCGGCGGCCGGGGCGCGGCTCGACGCATTCTACGTCCAGCCGCTGTGTTCCCCGACGCGTGCGGCGCTGATGTCCGGCCGCTACCCGATGCGGCACGGCCTGCAGGTCGGCGTCGTCCGCCCGTGGGCCGCGCACGGCCTGCCGCTCGACGAGCAGACGCTGCCGCAGGCCCTGAAGGGCGCCGGGTACGCGACGGCCATCGTCGGCAAGTGGCACCTCGGCCACGCCCGGCCGGAGTACCTGCCGACCCGCCGCGGGTTCGACCACCAGTATGGCCACTACAACGGGGCGATCGACTACTTCACCCACGAACGCGACGGCGGCCACGACTGGCACCGCGACGACACGGCCAGCCGCGACGAGGGCTACGCCACACACCTGCTGGCGAAGGACGCGGCGAAGTTCGTCGCCGACACCGCCGGCAAGAAGCCGTTCTTCCTGTACCTGCCGTTCAACGCCGTTCACAGTCCGCACCAGGTGCCGGAGAAGTACACCGCCGCGTACCCCGACCTCAAGGGGGACCGCAAGCTCTACGCCGGCATGCTGGCCGCGATGGACGAGGCGGTCGGCGAGGTGGTTGCCGCGGTCGAGAAGGCCGGGGCCCGCGACAACACGCTGTTCGTCTTCAGCAGCGACAACGGCGGCCCGGCGCCGGGCCGGGTGACGGACAACGGCCCGTTCCGCGCGGGCAAGGGCACCGTCTACGAGGGCGGCGTCCGGGTCGCTGCGTTCGCCACCTGGGACGGCAAGATCAAACCCGGGTCGGTGGTGACCGAGCCGCTGCATGCCGTGGACCTGTACCCGACGCTGGTGAAGCTCGCCGGCGCGACGGTCGAGCAGAAGCTGCCGCTTGACGGCAAGGACGCCTGGCCGACGATCGCGGAGGGGAAAGCGTCGCCGCACGAGAGCATCCTGATCAACGCGGCCCCGAACAGTGGCGCGATCCGGGCCGGCGACTGGAAGCTGGTCGTCCACACCGACCTGGGTGACGACCCGGACGGCGGCCCGCCCAAGAGGAAGAAGGAAGTCCAGGCGCCGGTCGAGCTGTTCGACCTGAAGGCAGACCCGCACGAGAAGACGAACCTGGCCGAGAAGCACCCGGAGAAGGTGAAGGAGTTGCGGGCGAAGTACGACGTCTACGCGAAGGAGGCTGTGCCGCCGAAGTCCCGGCCGCGGCCGGCCGGGTTCGTCTCGCCGAAGGTGTGGGGCGAGAAGGATTGAGCAGGACACCTTGCGGGTCAATGCGCCGCACCGAGTACCGACAAGGCGAGCGGGGGACGTCAGTCCCCCGAGGAGGGACGAACCCGCGGAGACTACCTCGGGGGACTGATGTCCCCCGCTCGCCTTGTGGGGCTGTCCGAGTTCGCTGACGGATGCTCGCTAACCCGAAAGTTCTCATGCGACCCCTCGCCGCCCTCCTCGCACTCCTTGCCGCGACCGCCGCCTGTGCCGCGGACCGGCGGCCGAACGTCGTCGTGGTCCTCGCGGACGACCAGGGCTGGGGCGACCTCGGCGCCCACGGCAACACCGACCTGCGCACGCCGCACATCGACTCGCTGGCCCGCGACGGGGCGCTGTTCGAGCGGTTCTTCGTGCAGCCAGTCTGCTCGCCGACGCGCGCCGAGTTCCTCACCGGCCGCTACCACACCCGCGGCGGCGTCTGGAACGTCTCCACCGGCGGCGAGCGGCTGAACCTCGACGAGAAGACCGTTGCCGACGCCTTCAAGGCCGCGGGGTACGCCGCCGGCTGCTTCGGCAAGTGGCACAACGGCACCCAGTACCCGTACCACCCCAACGGCCGCGGGTTCGGCGAATACTACGGGTTCACCTCCGGCCACTGGGGCGAGTACTTCGACCCGCCGCTGGACCATAACGGCAAGCCGGTTCGCGGCAAAGGCTACATCACCGACAACCTGACTGACCGCGCGACCGCGTTCATGGAAACGAACCGCGGCCGGCCGTTCTTCTGCTACCTGGCGTACTGCACGCCGCACTCGCCGATGCAGGTCCCCGACCGGTTTTACGATCGCTTCAAGGACGCGACCCTGAAGCTGCGCCCCGACAACACGAAGAAGGAAGACCTCGGCCACACCCGGGCCGCGCTGGCGATGGTCGAGAACATCGACTGGAACGTCGGCCGGGTGCTGGCGAAGCTCGACGAGTTGAAGCTCGCAAGCGACACCGTCGTTCTGTATTTCAGCGACAACGGGCCGAACGGCTGGCGGTGGAACGGCGGGATGCGCGGCCGCAAGGGCTCGACCGACGAGGGCGGCGTCCGCTCGCCGCTGCTGGTCCGCTGGCCGGGGCACGTCAGGCCGGGGACGCAGGTGTCGCAGATCGCCGGCGCCATCGACCTGCTGCCGACGCTGACCGAGTTGGCTGGTGTCAAGCGTGTCGGGGACAAGCCGCTGGACGGGCGGAGCCTCGCCCCGCTCTTGCTCGGCAAGCCGGCGGAGTGGCCGGATCGGATGCTGTTCGCCAAGTGGGCCGGCCGGGTCAGCGTGCGGACGCAGCGCTACCGGCTCGACGATCAGGGGCGGCTCTACGACATGCCCGCCGACCCCGGCCAGACGCGGGACGTCTCCGGCGAGCAGAAGGTCATCGCGACCGAGCTAACTCAGGCCGTCGCGGCGTGGCAGAAGGAGCACCTCGCCACCTTCAAGAAGGACGACCGGCCGTTCCCGGTCGGGTACAAGGAGTTCCCGGCCACGACATTGCCGGCCCGCGACGGGGTGGCACACGGGAACGTCAAGCGCAGCGCCTCGGCGCCGAATTGTTCGTTCTTTACCAACTGGACGACCCGCGACGACCGCATTACCTGGGACGTGGAGGTTGTGGCCGACGGCCGGTATCAGGTGGACGTTCTCTACACCTGTCCGACAGGCGACGTCGGCTCCGCGGTCGAGTTGAGTTTCGGCGGCGCCACGGTGTCGGGGAAGGTGGCTCCGGTGCACGACCCGCCGCTTCGCGGGAAGGAGCACGACCGGGTGTCGCGGGGTGCTGAATCGTATGTCAAGGACTTCAAGCCGCTGCGGCTGGGGACGGTGGCGTTGAACAAGGGCCGCGGCCCATTGACCCTGCGGGCGACCGACATCCCTGGCAAACAGGTGATGGACGTACGCGCGGTGACGCTGACGCGGATCGAGTAGTGCTTTTGTAGGGTGGGTCGAGTCTTCGAGGCCC
>Ga0247822_10000707_pt1 | contig 18776 bp, 19 predicted proteins | sample 13C_Cellulose_Da_FD_192423 | JGI IMG/M metagenome (GOLD analysis project Ga0247822, IMG submission 192423) | Soil microbial communities from agricultural site in Penn Yan, New York, United States - 13C_Cellulose_Day30 | ecosystem: Environmental > Terrestrial > Soil > Agricultural land | place...
CGGGCGGCCTGAACCAGGCTCAGAGCGGCACGAACTACGGCAACCCGAACTTCGTTCAGATCGGCGCTCCGCGCACGATCTCGGGTACGCTGAGCATCGGCTTCTAAGCTTTTCGATCAGCAAAAAAGGGGGCGGCGCCTCACCTTCGGGTGGGGCGCCGTTTTCCGTTACGGCATCCGTGCTTTGTTCTGTGAGCGCTAACAGCACGTGCGGTTGTTGCACTTGCGAATGCGCTTTTCGCATTTGCAGCAGAAGGCCGTCCCGGGCAGTTTTAGCGGGCCGTCAAACGGCAACCTCTCCTAATGTACTACCCTAAGGAGCCTTCCACCTCTCTCCCCGGAAGGCTCCTTTTTTCTTGCCCGCCGCCGAAACGGCGTCATATTGTTGCGCTGCACAACGTCGAAAGGACTGCAGTGCGAAGGCTTCCGCCTTTGGGGAGTATCCAGGCATTCGTCCACGCCGCCCGGCTTGGTTCGGTCAAGGCGGCCGCAGACTCGCTCGCGCTATCCTCGCCTGCTCTCACCCGGCGAATCCAGTCGCTGGAACAATTCATTGGCGCGTCCCTGTTCGAGCGGCAGAACAACTCAGTCCAGCTCAACGAACGCGGCAGGGCCTTCCTGGCGGACGTCGAACCGCACATCGAAGCTCTCTCATCGGCAGTGGAGCGCGTCGGCGACAACAGCCGCATGCGGATAACGCTCGCGGTTCCATCGCTCTTCGCTTCACAGCGTTTGATGCCGGCGCTGCCCTCCCTCCGGCAAAAACAGCCGAACCTGCTCATCGATGTGGACACGGGCGCCAATCGCATCTCTCGCCTGTCGGACGGCGTGGATGTCGCGATCGCGATCACGGAGCGTGTCGACGACAAGCATTATTCGAAGATGCTGGAGCGCGGACGCATCGTAGCCATCGGCTCACGCGACCTGGCCGGCGAAATCCGCCATCCGAACGACCTCAGAGGTGCGCACATCCTGCTTCACAGGGCGATGCCCAACGCGTTCAGCGAGTGGCGTCGGATGATCGGCCGGCCGGATCTCGAACCTGCCGACGTGACCTATTTCGACGCAGGGCAGCTGATCCTCGACGCGGCGGCCGGCGGGCTTGGCGTGGCCTTCATGCTTGAGAGCCACCTGCAATGCTCGGCCGATGGCCGGCTGGTCCAGTTCTTCGGTGAGGCGGCCGACAGTCCCTACGCCTATTGGTTCGCCTGCTCGCCTTCAGCTCTTGAGCGCAGGCCGGTCCGCGTCTTCCACGACTGGCTGTTCGACCACTTTGGAGCGGCGGCCTAGCGCAGCCAGTCCGGCACGCTGTCGGAAGCAATCAGCGCTTCGACGTCGACGCGTGGGCGGACGACGGCCCATCGGTCTCCGTCAACGAGGACCTCCGGCGTAAGCGGTCGCGAATTATACGTGCTCGACATCGCCGCGGCGTAAGCGCCCGCAGTTCGGAACACGATCAAGTCGTCTTCCTCGACCCGATCCATGACGCGCGCCGTCGCGAACGTGTCGCCGGACTCACAGACCGGCCCGACGACATTTGCCGTCCACTGCTCGCCGGAAGGCTGCACGGCGTCGATCTGATGCCAGGCATCGTAGAGTGCCGGACGCATCAGGTCGTTCATGGCCGCATCGACGATGATGAACGGATTCGATGCGCCCGGCTTCACGCGGATGACCCGCGACAGCAGCACGCCCGCATTGCCGACAAGCAGGCGGCCGGGCTCGAACACCAGCCGAACGTTCCACTCCCGAGTGATACGCCGGACCATCTCCCCATATTCGGCTGGGCCGGGCGGGTGGGGGAGGTCGGGATTATAGGGTACGCCAAGCCCGCCGCCCAGGTCGGCGACGCTGATCTCGCAGCCCGTGGCACGCAGTTCGCCAATCAGCTCACCCACGCGGGTAAACGCTTTTTCGAGCGGGGCGAGGTTCGTCAGCTGACTGCCGATGTGGACGGCGACTCCCTGCACCTGAAGGCCGGGTAGCCGTGCCGCCCGGGTATACGCCTCGACGGCCTCGGCGATAGCAATGCCGAACTTGCTCTCCGCTACGCCCGTGGTGATCTTTGCGTGCGTTTCCGCAGAGACATCGGGGTTCACGCGGAACGCCACGGGCGCAGTCTTGCCCATCGCCGTCGCCACGGCGGACAGCGCCTCTGCCTCCGCGACAGACTCGAGATTGAACTGGAAAACCCCCTCATCGAGGGCCAGCCGCATTTCGGCTTCCGTCTTCCCGACGCCTGAGAAGACGATCTTGCTCGCGGGCATCCCTGCGGCGCGAGCGCGGCGGACCTCGCCACCCGACACCACGTCGCCGCCGAGGCCAGCGTTGGCGAAGGTTGCCAGTACGGCGGCGTTGGGATTGGCCTTTACCGCATAGGCGATGAGAGGGTCGTCGAGCCCTTCCAGGCCGGAACGAAGGACTTCGACGTGCCGGAGCATCGTTGCCGTCGAATACACGTAGACGGGCGTGCCGACTTGCGACGCGATGTCGGCCAGCGGCACGTCCTCGCAATAAAGTTCACCGTTCCGAAGCTGAAAATGGTCCATTTGGGATCCCAACGCACAGCTTTGCCGCGTGCGCAAGTTGCCAACTCGAATCATATGCTCGACATTGCCGCATCAACGAACGGTCGGGGGCGAAGTGGCGGGGCAGGCTAAATCGAACGCAAAACAGGGTGCGTCGAGGACGATCCACGTGCTCAATGGCCCCAATCTGAATCTGCTCGGCGAAAGAGAACCGCAGATCTACGGCACCGACACCCTGGCCGATGCCGAGCGATTGTGCCGCGATGCGGCCAAGGGCTCGGGCTTCGACGTCACATTCAGCCAGACCAACAGCGAGGGCGAGCTGATCGACCAGATTCAGGCGGCCCGCGCTTCGGCCGGCGTGGTCATCAATCCCGCCGGTTGCTCCTACTCCGTACCCGTCCTCGACGCGCTTAAGGCCTGCACGGCGCCAGTGGTCGAGGTTCACATCAGCAACATCCACGCGCGTGATGAATCGTGGCGGGCGGAGACCCTGACCACCGCAGCGGCGGTCGGAGTGATCTCGGGGCTTGGAATCCTCGGCTATGCCTTCGCCGTGGAAGCCGTCTGCCTGCGACAGCACTCCAAACCCGCCAAGCGCTAGGCGCTTTCACAATTTTGCGCCGGATTTGACTCGCCGGTCTTTCGCGCTATTTGCGTTACATCGTATTAACACGTTGTAACAGGAATGACCGAGATCAAGACGAGATTGAGCCCGACGCGGAATGTCGAGGAGCTGACGGACAGCCTGTGCGGCGCCTTGCTCACGCCCAATAGCCGTGAGGCGATGCGGCGCCTGTTGCGCGATCTGTGCACGCCGACCGAATTGCGGGCACTCGCTGAGCGGTGGCACGTTGCTCAGCTGCTCGACGGGACCGACCTGTCCTATCGCCAGATTCACGACGGCACGGGCGTGAGCACCACCACCATCGTGCGCGTGGGCCGCTTCCTTCGGCAGGAGGGACATCAGGGATATCGCAACGCGATCGACACCCTGTATTCGGCCGATGCTCGCTGATCGCAGCCGTCTCCACATCGCCCTGCAAAAGTCCGGGCGGCTTGCGGATTCCAGCCGCGAGTTGTTGCGGGATGCCGGTCTGCGGATCGAAGGCGGCAAGAACAGCCTCACGGCGCGTGTCGGCAATTTCGCCGCGGAACTGATGTTCGTTCGTGATGACGACATTCCCACTTTCGTAAGCGATGGCGTCTGCGAATTCGGCATCGTGGGGCAGAATGTGTTGGAGGAATTCGCGCTCGGGCCGACCGAGCCGACCTGTGAAGTCCTCGCTGAGCTTGGTTTCGGCCATTGCACGCTGAAGATCGCGGTTCCCGAGAGCTTTGCCTACGACGGGCCGCAATCGCTCGCAGGCAGCCGCATCGCAACTTCGTACCCGCGACTATTGAAGCGCTTCCTCGATCAGGCAGGCGTCCCTGCAGAAGTGGTCGAAATGAACGGGGCCGTAGAGCTCGCACCTCGCTTGCAGATTGCCAATTTCATCTGCGATCTCGTTTCGACGGGCGCTACGCTCGAGTCCAATGGCTTGAAAGCCGTCGAGACAGTGCTGGAGAGCGGGGCCGTACTCGTTCGGACGCGCAAGCCGATGGATGAGGTGCGGACGGGGATCGCCGATCAGCTCCTGAGCCGCATCGACGGAGTGCTGGCGACCAAGGAATCCAAATACATCATGCTGAACGCCTCTGAGGAGGCATTGGCGCGCATCACGGCGCTGCTACCGGGTGCGGAGGCACCGACGGTTCTGCCTCTCCACGGGCGACCCGGTCACTTCGCGGTCCACGCGGTGTGCCAGGAATCGGTGTTCTGGGAGACGCTCCAGAAGCTGAAGGGCGCAGGCGCTTCGGCCATCCTCGTCGTCCCCATCGAAAAGATGATGATGTGAAACGGCTGGTCTGGAACGAACTGGATGTGGACGGTCGTCTCGGTGCGCTCGCCCGCCCTGCAAGGCGTGCGGATGCGGACCTGCAGGCGAAGGTGCGGTCCATCGTCGACGAGGTTCGCAATCGCGGCTGGGAAGGCCTGTGCGAGATTGCTTTCAGCGTCGATGGCGAGGAACCGCGCGCGGTCGAGATTGCCCCGCTTGCGGCCAAGGCTCGCGCGCGCCTGCCCGCAGAGCAGATCGAGGCGCTGGAGTTTGCCGCCGGCCGGATCCAGGCTTTCCACGAGGCAAGCCGGCCAACGGACTTCTCCATGGAAACCGCGCCGGGTCTGACTGTGACCAAGACGTGGCGGCCGATCGATCGCGTCGGCCTGTACGTTCCCGGGGGCAAGACGCCTTTGTTCTCGTCGCTCCTGATGTTGGCCATTCCAGCGCGTGCAGCGGGTGTCCGCGAACTCGTGGCCGTCACTCCGCCGCGTCGCGAAGGCGGGCTCGACGACCTCGTCGCGCTGGCAGCAGAACTTTCTGGCATTGAGCAGATCTGGACAGTTGGCGGCGCGCAAGCGATCGCGGCCTTGGCCTCCTCCGCTGGAGACATCCCCCAGGTCGACAAGATTTGCGGTCCGGGCAACGCCTGGGTTGCCGAGGCGAAAAGGCTGGTCGCGTCCATGCCCGGCGGGCCAGCCATCGACATGCCGGCCGGACCGAGCGAACTTCTGATCATCGCTGACGGTAACGCGGACCCACAGCTCGTCGCTGCCGATTTGCTGAGCCAGGCCGAGCATGATGCCGATTCGCAGGTCATCCTGGTTACTCCGTCGGCGGGGCAGGCAGCAGCGGTCGAAAGTGCCGTGTTTGCACAGCTCTCAACCTTGCCGCGTCGAGACATTGCCACGGCCTCCTTAGAGCAAGCTCGAGTGATACTGACCGAAGGCCTGGAGGAAGCGGTCGAAGTCGCCAATGCCTACGCGCCGGAGCATTTGTCGCTCGCGACCGAAGATGCGGAAGGGTTGCTCCCCTCAGTACGAAACGCGGGCGCAGTCTTCGCCGGATCGCTCGCAGCCGAGACCTTTGGCGATTATCTCGCGGGCTCGAGCCACGTGCTTCCGACCGACGGCGCCGCCCGTGCCTGGGGCGGCGTATCGGTCTACACCTTCCTCAAGGCCATGAGCGTCCAGAAGGTCACGGCGGATGCCGCCAGACGGATCGCCAAGCCCGCAGCCGTGCTCGCCCGACTCGAAGCACTCGAAGGGCATGCGCGAGCGGCGGACGCACGTCTGGAGTTGCTGGCATGACCTCTCTCGCGCAGCGGCTTGCGCGCCCAGAAGTGCTGGCTCTCGAACCGTTCGACATTGCGGCCAATAACGCGACCGCCCTGCCGGACGCGATCAGGCTCGACGCTAACGAAAATCCCTTTCCGCCCCTCGTCGAAGGTTCGCTTGCGGCGAGCGCCAATCGCTACCCTGAACCGCAGCCCGTTCGCCTTAAGGCAGCGCTCGCAGCGCTGTATGGCGTGGGGCCGGACAATCTGGTGGTCACTAGAGGGGCAGACGACGCGATCGAAATCCTGATCCGGGCCTATTGCCGGCCCGGCGAAGACGCCGTCGCAATCTGCACGCCGAGTTTCTCGGCCTACGCCCATTTCGTTCGGTTGCAGGGCGCGCGCCTGCTCGAAGTACCACTGACCGGCAATTTCGACTTCGATCCGGATGCCTTCATCGCTGCGGTCCAGGCTGAGCCGTCCCTGAAGCTCGCCTTCATCTGCACGCCGAACAATCCGACGGGCAACGAGGTCGATCCCGCCGCGATACTGCGCGTGGCGGACGCCCTGCCCAACACCATCATCGTCGCTGACGAAGCCTATCTCGAATTTTCGAACACCCCGAGCCTGGCAAGCGAAGCAGGCCCGAGGCCTAACCTCGTCGTCCTCAAGACCCTGTCCAAGGCGATGGGCTTGGCGGGCGCACGGGTCGGATGCGCGATCGGCGAGCCGGAGGTGATCGTGATCGCTGCACGGGCCCTTCCGCCTTATCCCCTGCCGACCATGTCCGTGGATGCCGCCATGGCATCGCTCGCACCGTCGCGCCGCACGGTGCACCAGGAACGGATCGAGCGGATCAAGTCCGAGCGGGAGAGGGTCGCGAAATCGATCGTCCAATCCCCCATCGTGAAGAATGTCCGCGCCGGTGGGGGCAACTTCCTCTTCCTGCAGGTCGACGATGCCGCAATGCTTGCAACCAGACTGCGGGGGCTCGGTATCCGTGTCCGCTTTCGCCCGAATGTCGCGCCGGGTGGCGTGCGGGTTACGATCGGAACGGACGCCGAGAACGACCTTTTGCTCTCCGCGTTCGGCGTGAATGTCGATTCAACAGATAGCCGGCGCGCCGAAGTCGTTAGGGACACCAGGGAAACGCAGATCGCGGTCGCCATCGATCTCGACCGCGCAGCGCCGCGCAAGATCGACACCGGCGTTCCGTTTTATGACCACATGCTCGACCAGGTCGCTGCGCACGGCGGATTCAGCATGGTGCTGAACTGCGACGGCGACACGGAGATCGACGGGCATCACAGCATCGAGGATTGCGCGATCGCAGTCGGCAAGGCGCTGTCCATCGCGCTTGGGGACAAGAGGGGCATCGACCGCTTCGGCTTCACATTGCCCATGGACGAGGCGGAAGCTCAGGTGCTCATCGACCTGTCGGGTCGTCCGTACAGCCGCTTCGAGGGGCGCTTCGCGTCCGAGAGGATCGGGGATTATCCGACGGAAATGACGCCGCACGTCTTCCGCTCCTTGGCGGAGAATATGGGCGCGGCGATCCATGTGAAAGTCGACGGCGAGAACGACCATCACAAGACTGAAGCCTGCTTCAAGGCTTTTGGCCGCGCGCTCCGAAGCGCGATCCGCCGTGAGGGTGACGCACTACCGAGCACGAAGGGCGTGTTGTGAAGGTCGCGATCGTCGATCTGGCGTACGGCAATATCGGGTCGATAGAGCTGGCTTTTCAGCGGCTGGGGATCGATCCGATCGTCACCGCCGATCCTGACGAATTGGCGAGATCGGACCGGGTCATCCTGCCCGGCGTCGGAGCAGCCGGTCATGCGATGGACCGGATCGAAAGGCTTGGCCTGCGCGGCCCCTTGAAAGCGCTGAAGCAGCCGGGCCTCGGGATATGTCTCGGCATGCAGCTGCTCTTCGCGCACAGCGACGAGGCCGACACCGAATGCCTCGGCATCATTCCGGGCAATGTGCGAGCGATGGAGCCTGCGCCGGACAGGCCAGTCCCCCACATGGGTTGGAGCCGCCTTGACGTCCAAGACGAGGCGCTAGGGCTGCAGACAGGCGATTACGTCTATTTCGCGCACGGCTACGCCTGTGACTCGGGCCCAGCCACGGTCGCGAGCGCCCAATATGGCGGCGAGATCCCGGCAGTCGTCCGTCAGGACAATTGGCTCGGTGCGCAGTTTCACCCTGAGCGGTCGGCCGACGCCGGCGGGCGCTTTCTCAAAGCATTCCTGCAATGATCATCTATCCTGCGGCGGATCTGATCGGCGGCAATGTCGTGCGCCTCCAGCAAGGCCGTTTCGACGACGTCACTACGTATTCGGCAAGCCCGGTGGAGGCGCTTCGCCAGTTTGCCGCAGCGGGCGCCGAATGGGCTCATGTTGTGGATCTCGATGGAGCGCGTGCCGGGCGGCCAGTGCAGGCCGACTTGGTCTGCGAGCTCGCGCGCTCTGTGCCGCTGAAGCTCCAGGTTGCAGGCGGCTATCGGGAACGTGGTCAGCTTGCTCGGGTCTTTGAAGCCGGCGTTGCCCGGGTGGTGATCGGCAGCCTGGCCGTGAAACTGCCGGAGACGGTGAATGCGTGGATCGACGAATTCGGTCCGGACCGTATCGCGCTTTCGCTCGATGTCCGCCTGATCGAGGACGTTCCGATGGTCGCTATTTCCGGTTGGACGGAGGAGAGCGGGCAAAGCCTGTGGGACGTCGCGGGTCGATTTCCCCACGCTCGTAACTTGCTCGTCACCGACATCGGGCGGGATGGGATGCTTCAGGGCCCGAATTTTGACCTTTACGAACAGATTGCCGAACGGCTGCCGGACGTAGCGGTCCAAGCCTCCGGCGGCGTGTCCACTCTCGCCGATCTCGAGCGCCTGAGGACCGACGGCGCGATCATCGGCAAGGCCCTGTGGGAAGGCCGCATTGCGCTGGGGGAGGCACTCGGCCTTGCCCGCGCGTAGGATCATTCCCTGCCTCGACGTCAAGGACGGGCGCGTCGTGAAAGGCGTCCAGTTTCGCGATCACCGGGATGTCGGCGACATCGTCGAGCATGCGCTGCGCTATCGGGAAGAAGGCGCCGACGAACTCGTCTTCTACGACATCAGCGCCAGCGCAGAGGGGCGGACGCTCGCGCCGGATTGGGTGCGCAGGATCGCCGCGGCGATCGACATCCCTTTCGCTGTCGCCGGCGGAATCCGCAGCCGCGATGAGGCCGTCGCGTGCCTCGATGCGGGCGCCGACAAGGTATCCGTCAATTCACCGGCGCTTGAGCGGCCCGACCTGATCGACGAGCTCGCGGGAAATTTCGGGAGCCAGTGCGTCGTGCTCGGCGTGGATACCTTCGCCGCCCATGGCGACTATTTCGTCCAACAATATACCGGTCGCCCTGACAAGAGCCGCGACACGGGCCGGCGCACGCTCGACTGGGTACGCGAGGGCGTGGAGCGCGGGGCGGGCGAGATCGTCCTTAATTGCATGCGGCAGGACGGCGTCCGCTCAGGCTATGACATTGGGCATACGTCCGACGTTGTGAAATCCGTTTCCGTTCCCGTCATCGCGTCCGGAGGTGCTGGGGCGCCCGAGCATTTCCGGGATGCTTTCCAGGCAGGCGCCAGCGGTGCGCTTGCAGCCACGGTTTTTCACGATCGCATCATCCCAATCCCCGAACTGAAGGAGTTCCTCGCGACATGCGGGATCGAAGTTCGCCGCTGACCGAGTCCGACGTCGGCACGCTCGACTGGGAGAAGATGGGCGGCCTGCTTCCGGCTATCGTTCAGGACGCGAGCACATGCCGCGTCCTGATGCTCGGCTACATGAACGCCGGAGCGCTGTCGGCGACGCTGACGGATGGGTTCGTGACCTTTTTCAGCCGGTCGAAGGAAAGGCTCTGGCAAAAGGGTGAGACGAGCGGCAACCGGCTGCGGCTCAGCGCCGTGTTCGAGGACTGTGACTCTGACGCCTTGCTCGTCCTAGCCGAACCCGAAGGGCCGACTTGTCATCTGGGTACGCCAAGTTGCTTCTCGGCGGACGTCGGGGGCGCGGCGTGGCTGGCCGATCTCTCGGAGATCGTCGCTCAACGGGCCGCGTCGGGTGAGTCTTCAAGTTACACGCGTCAGTTATTAGACGCTGGACCGCAGCGGATCGGTCAGAAGATCGGTGAGGAGGGGGTCGAAGTCGCGCTCGCCGCGGTGAGCCGGGACGTCGAGGGCTGCACGGAAGAAGTCGCCGATCTGCTTTATCACGTCGCGGTGCTGATGCAGGCTAGGGGCTTCGGTTGGAATGACGTGGTCGCGGTCCTGAAACAGCGTCACGCGAAGATTTCGAACGCCCCGACCGCCTCGTCGTAAAGCTCCTGCGAGGCTGCGGCGATGACCTTGCCTCGTGCGAAATCTTCGCCGCCGCGCCAATCGCCGATGATTCCGCCCGCACCGCGAACGACTGGGATCAACGCGTTATAGTCGTGGGGCTTGAGACCGCTCTCGATCACCAGATCCAGCGAGCCCGCCGCAAGCCGGGCATAGGCATAGCCGTCATGACCGAAGCGGGTTGTCCGCACGAACTGCCGAAGCCGATCGAAAGCCTTCAACGCGCCATCTTCGAACAGGAAGGGATCGGTCGTCGACAGACGCGCATCGGCTAGCGCCGAACAGCCGCTCACCTTGATGGGACTTCTCTGTCCATTGGAGACCATCCAGGCGTCATCCCCGAAACCCAGATAGACCTCATCGAGGCACGGAGCATCAATCAAACCGAGTATCGGCCGTTCGTTCTCCAATACGCCGATCAGGGTCACCCACGTCGGCAAGCGGCAGATGAAGGATCGCGTGCCATCCACCGGATCGAGCGACCAGCTGAAGCTACTCGTTCCCGGACGATCGGGCCATTCTTCGCCCCTCACGCCGTGATCGGGATACCTTTCGGCGATAGCTTCGCGGATCGCCCGCTCTGCCTCACGATCCGCATCGGTCACTGGATCGTAGGCGGCTCCACCCTTGTCGTCCGCGGCAACGGCCTCCTCCCAGCGATGCAGCGTCTCGCGTCGGGCGACCTTGGCCAGATCTTCGGCAAAGGCAGCGAATTCGGCGTTTGCGGGCATCATTGATGCTTGGGTTAGCCTATGCCGCCGGTCAACCTGAAAGCGTCCGGATCTCCTTGACAATCGGGATCCCGAACGCGACACAAATGGCATGGCAATCGCACGCGCCCTTTCCAATGAACTCCAGGCCGGAACCTGGTGGCGCGGCTCGATTCTCGCGGCGCGATGGCGCGGCTGGTGAGCTGAACCGGGTACCCGACACTCCCAACCGACCATCGACCCGCCTCAGGCGGGTTTTTTATTGCCAATTCGAGAGGATCATCATGCTGAATACCACTCAAACGCCGCCCGTCCCGGTCCGCCACCCGGTCGAAGATACGGGGCCCGTGCCGAACCCCATGCCGCGCCTGCTCGACGGTGAAGATCTGACCATCGAACAAGCTGAGCACCTTTTCGAGCGGCTGGTGCTCGGCAAGCTCGAGCCCGGCGAGATCGGCGGAATGCTCGTTGCCTTGCGCATGAAGGGCGAGACCGCCGAGGAAATGATGGGCGCGGCGCTCGGTCTGTTCGCGGCTGCGCAGCCCTTCGATCGGCCCGACTATCTGTTCGCGGACTGCTGCGGCACGGGCGGGGACTCTTCGGGATCCATCAACGTCTCGACGGCGGTCGCATTCGTAGCCGCCGCATGCGGCCTGCCGATCGCGAAGCACGGCAACCGCAGTGTCAGCTCGCGCTGCGGATCGGCCGATGTGCTGGAGGCGCTTGGGGCTCGGCTGGATGTCGACCCTGCCGCCGCGCGCGCGATTTTGGACGAGACCGGCTTCTGCTTCCTGTTCGCCCCCGCCTACCACCCCGGAATGAAGCACGCAGCGCTCGTCCGACGGCAGCTCTCGGTTCGCACGGTAATGAATCTTCTCGGACCCTGCATCAATCCCGCGAGGCCGCCGGTTCAGCTGTTGGGCGTGGCGGATTCGAGAATGCTCCGGCGCATCGCGCAAACGCTGGACGTAATGGGGGTCGAGCAGGCCCTGGTGGTCCACGGCTCGGGGCTCGACGAGGTGGCGCTACATGGTGAAACGAGAGCGATGCGGCTTTCGAACCATGTCATTACGGAAGAGGTGATTACGCCCGAGGATGCCGGCCTCGAGCGCGCTCCGTTGCAGGTCGTGACCGGTGGCGATGTCGATGAAAATGCTGCGCGGTTCCGGGCGTTGATGGACGGACGCGGCACTCAGGCCGAGCAGGACATGGTGATCCTCAACACTGCTGCGCTGCTCACGACCGCCGGGAAAGCAACTGACTTACGCAACGGGGCAGACCAGGCGCGCGATGCGCTTGCAAACGGCCGCGCTGGCGTTGTGCTCGACGCTTATGTGAAGGCTTCCAATGGCTGAGGGCGTTCTCGCCGAGATTGCCGCACGTAAGCGGATCGACGTGGACCAGCGGCTCGCGGGTGTAAGCCATGATCCGCGGCCGACGAAACGAAGCCTTCGAGACGCACTTGGGCGGCCCGGTGCGCGCTTCCTCATGGAGGTGAAGAAGGCGTCGCCGTCGGGACATCGCAGCGGGTTCAGCGTCGAAGAAGCGATCGCGGCCTATGCTCCGGTTGCCGACGCGGTCAGCGTGCTCACCGACGGGCCCTATTTCAGCGGCTCGCTCGACGACCTGCGCAGCGTCCGCGAGCGCTTCGACGGTCCGATCCTTGCCAAGGATTTCATCGTTGATCCGCGGCAAGTCGCGGAGGCTCGACTGCACGGGGCAGACGCAGTTCTGGTCATCCTCGCGATGATCGACGATTCAACGGCCGCATCGGTGATGGCGGAGGCCAAGCGTCTCGGCATGGATGTCATTGTCGAGGTGCATGACGAGATCGAACTGGACCGCGCCCTAGCGCTCGATGCGGGGATCGTCGGGATCAATAATCGCGACCTGCGGACATTGAAGACCGATCTTGCCGTCACCGAAAAGCTAGTCCGGCGCGTTCCTGCTGACCGTTTGGCGATCAGCGAGTCCGGGATCCGAAATCGCAGCGACGTCGAGCGGCTTGCGCCGCTGGTGGACGCCTTCCTGGTCGGTTCGTCGCTCATGGCTTCTGACGATATCGGTCAAGCGGCGCGCGCGCTGGTTCACGGCCGAGTGAAGATTTGCGGCCTGACGCGAGCAGAGGATGCGCAACTCGCCGCCAGGCGCGGGGCGACGCACGCCGGCCTTATCTTCGCCGAAGACAGCAAGCGGAAAGTAGGCTCCGATGCCTCCAATGTCGCGAGTGCGGCTCGGGAAAGTGGAGCGAAGACGGTGGGAGTGTTCCAGGATCAGGATGCCGCGTTCGTTGTCTCCGCTGCGAATGACCTCGCTCTCGACGCAGTGCAATTGCACGGAAGCGAGACCCAGCTTGCGAGTCTGAAGCGCCTACTGCCCGTGGGATGCGAGCTTTGGGCGGTTTCTCCTGTGGGGACTGAAGTGACCCCCGAACGAGAGGGTGCCGATCGCATCGTGTACGACACGCGGAAAGGCGACCGGACGGGCGGGACCGGCGAGACGTTCGACTGGTCGCTCGTGAAAGATCGGCCGGCACTTCCCGACGCGTTCATTGCCGGCGGTCTCGGCCCGTCGAATGCGCGCTCAGCGCAGCGGGTCGGCGCTTATGGCATCGACGTCAGCTCGGGCGTTGAGACAAGCCCGGGCGTAAAGGACGAAAGCAGAGTGGCAGCGCTTTTCGAAGCACTTCGTCCCGTATCGCGGAGGGCAACATGCGCCTGAACGGCCGCTTTGGCCGCTTTGGCGGCTGCTTCGTTCCCGAGATTCTCGTTCCGGCGCTGGAGCAGCTTGAGGGCGCATTCCTCGATGCGGAGGAGGATCCGGCCTTCCGCGCTGAGCTGGACGAATTGCTGGCGACCTATGCTGGTCGTCCCACGCCGCTGACGCGCTGCAAAAATCTCGGTGGCAAGATCTACCTGAAGCGCGAAGACCTGCTCCACGGCGGCGCGCACAAGACCAACCAGGTGCTTGGCCAGGCTTTGCTGGCGAAGCGCATGGGAAAACGCCGCCTGATCGCGGAAACGGGCGCTGGCCAGCATGGCGTGGCGACCGCGATCGTCGGTGCGCTCTTCGGGTTTGAGACGGTCGTCTACATGGGCGCCGAGGACGTCGAACGGCAGCAGCTTAACGTTTTCCGTATGCAGTTGATGGGCGCGAAGGTCGTGCCGGTCGAAAGCGGCGGCCGGACTCTCAAGGACGCGATCAACGAAGCGCTGCGCGACTGGACGGCGAGCTTCCAGGATACGCACTATCTGCTCGGCACTGCCGCCGGCCCGCATCCCTTTCCGACAATGGTTCGGGAGTTTCAGCGGGTGATCGGCAAGGAGGCGCGCGCGCAAATCCTTCAGGCGGAAGGGCGCCTTCCCGATGCGGTTCTCGCCTGTGTCGGCGGTGGATCGAACGCCATCGGCATGTTCGCCGATTTCGTGCCGGACGACGGCGTGAAGCTCATCGGCGTCGAACCCGCCGGCAAAGGTCTTCACGGCGAGGAGCATGGCGCGACGATCCTGCGCGGGACGCATGGCATCCTCCATGGGTCGGAGACATTGGTGTTGCAGGATGAGGATGGTCAGGTCGCCGATACCTGGTCCGTGTCCGCGGGACTCGACTATCCGGCGGTCGGCCCGGAACATGCGCACCTCTCCGACATCGGTCGTGCCGAATATGTGGGGTCGACCGACGAAGAAGCGCTCGACGCCTTCGTGAAGCTGGCTCGGGGCGAAGGGATCATCGCGGCATTCGAGTCCTGCCACGCTGTGGCGCACGCCTTGAAGCTGGCCGCGGAAGACCCCGACGCGGTCCTAGTGGTCAATCTCTCTGGCCGCGGCGACAAGGACGTCACGCAGGCTCAGGCGCTTCTTGGAGACGCGCTGTGAGTCGCTACGCCAATATGTTCGAGCGGTTGCGCGCTAGGGGCGAGGGAGCATTCGGGGCATTCCTCATGCTGGGCGATCCCGATCTCAAGACCTGCGCCACTTTGTTGGACGCGGTCGTCGAGGGCGGCGCCGACATGGTCGAGGTGGGAATCCCGTTCTCGGATCCAGTCGCGGATGGGCCTGTGATTCAGGCGGCCGCCGTGCGAGCGCTGCAAGCGGGCACTCGTGTCGACGACTGCTTTCAGCTCCTGTCGGACTTCCGCAGCCGTCACCCATCCGTCCCGGTCGGGATCCTGACCTATGCCAACATCGTCGCTGCTCGTGGACGCGATCGATTTCTCGCGGACGCGGTTCGTTCGGGCGTCGACAGCCTGTTGATCGCCGACGTGCCGTCGCTGGAGGCCGAGCCTTACGCCGAGGCGTCGCGCCAGGCAGGCATCGACCTAGTGATGATCGCGGCCCCGAACACGCCGGGTCAGACGCTGACCCGTCTTGCCCGTCTCGGCTCCGGCTATACGTATTGCGTTGCGCGTGCTGGAGTGACCGGTGAACGGCAGGAACTGGCCCTGGAACATGACCAATTGTTCTCGACGCTCGGAACCGTTGGTGCTCCGCCGCCGGTCCTCGGCTTTGGGATTTCGACACCCCAGCACGTGCGCCAGGCGCTGGATGCAGGAGCGGCGGGCGTGATCAGCGGATCGGCAATCGTCAGGCTCGCCATCGAAGTAGGCGTCGACGCGGTCCGCCTGTTCGTCAGCGAGATGAAGGCAGCGACGAGGCCGGCCTAGAAAGCCTTCAGCACGTTCTCGATAATTCTCTGGCCTACCGGGGTCAGCACAGATTCGGGGTGGAACTGAACGCCGATCTGCATCGCCTGCGCATCGCTGATAGCCATGGCCATCCCGTCGATCGACGCGTGCACGCGGAAGCGCTCCGGCGGATTTGGCGTGCACAAAGAATGGTAGCGACCGATCCGGAGCGGGTTGGGCAGGCCGGCGAATGGACCTTCGCCGTCATGGTCCAGCAGCGAAGCCTTGCCGTGCACCGCCTCCGGCGCGCGAACGACTTCGCCGCCGGCTTCCAAGACCATTGCCTGCTGACCGAGGCACACGCCAAAGACCGGCACCTTGCCCTTCGCCCTGCGGATAAGATCGATGCAGCAGCCCGCGTCCTCCGGCCTGCCCGGTCCGGGCGAGATCAGGATGAGGGCGTTGGATTCCCGTGCCAGCGACAGCGCGTCTGCCACAGCGATCTCGTTTCGAACCGTGCGCACGCTTGCGCCGAGCCGTTCCAGCGCCTCGACGATATTGAATGTGAAGCTGTCGTGATTGTCGATCATCAGCACGTTGCGGTTCATCGCACGGTCTCCCCGGCGATGGCGGAAAGAACGGCCGAAGCCTTGCGTCGGGTTTCGTCGGCCTCCGCTTTCGGGTCGGAATCGTAGACCACGCCTGCGCCTGCTCGGACGTAGGCGGTGCCGTCCTTCACAAGCGCCGACCGGATGACCACGCCGGTGTCCATCAAACCCTCGCCGTTCAGCCAGCCGATCGCTCCGCCGTAGTGGCCGCGGCGCGTGCGTTCGTAGCGCCGCAGAAGCTGAGTGGCTTTGAGTTTCGGAGCGCCCGACAACGTGCCGACATTGAGGCAGGCCTGCAGCGCGTGCAGCGCGTCGTAGCGCTGCGCGAGCTTCCCTTTAACCGAGCTGACGAGGTGCATGACCCGCGCATATTTCTCGAGCGTCATCAGCGCCGAGACTCCGCGCGTGCCCGGCTCGCTGACCCGCGCGGCGTCGTTTCGGGCGAGGTCGACCAGCATCATGTGTTCGGCAACTTCCTTGTGGTCCAGGCGGAGGTCGGCCTCCATACGGTCGTCATCGTCGGCGCTCGCGCCGCGTGGGCGAGTGCCCGCGATGGGTTTCACTTCGACGACACGGTCCGCGGACACGCGCACCGACGTTTCGGGCGACGCTCCGAACAGAGTGAAGTCCGGCATGGAGACGAAGAACATGTACGGGCTGCGGTCGAGCGTCCGCACGCGCGAGAAGGCGGAGAGGGCGTCCGCGCAAGGTGCGCTGAACGTGCGTGACGGGACAATCTGGTAGACGTCGCCGGCCAGGATGTGCTCCTTGAGCTGGCTCACGACACCCGCGAATTGTTCGTTGTCGAGGTCGGTCTGAATCTGCGCCGAGCCTGCGCCGTCATCGGCGGACACGAACGGCTTCATGTGCGAGGCGCGGTTGGAGAGTTCCGACAGCCGCTCGACCGCGGAAAAGTGACTCCGGCGCGCCTGTTCCGCATCCCCGTCGCCGAACGACGCGCAGATCAGACGTGGAGTACGCCCCGGTTCGCCGACCACATAGGATTCCGCGAGCCAGAAGACGAAATCGGGGAATCCGACCGGGTCCTCGGCATAGTCCGGCAGTTCTTCGAAAAGGCCGACATGGTCGAACGCCATCACCCCAATCAGGCAGATCGTGAACGCCTCTTCCTCGGTTTCGCTTCGGATGCCGGACGTGATGGTGCGCAAGACATCGAATGGCGATGACGCGAGCAGACGCCGCTCCGCATCGACTTCAATCGAACGCTCGAACTTCAATGTCAGCTGGTTGGTCGATCTGTCCTCGACAGCCGAGGCCAACGCACGCCCGATCAGATTCAGCACCGGCTGACCGCCCGAGGAAAGTGCGTCCACGACGACCTTACCGTCGCGGCATTCGATCCGGACCGCCGCCTGGTCGAGAATGACGCTCGCTCCCGCGGTCGTTTCCAGCATCATCGTGTCGGCGCGACTGCCTCGGTCGCTCAGCTGCGCGTAGAGCGACAGCAGGTCGACCTGGCCGGAAAGCCTTCGCGAAATCGCCCGTGCAGTGCCGGAAGCTGCGTTCACGCGAGGTCCCGACCAACGGCGGCGAGCACCGGCTTCAGCGTTTCCATCATGGTCTCGAACTGATGCGGGTAGAGCGACTGCGCGCCGTCGGACCAGGCGTCGACCGGGTTCTCGTGCACTTCGACCAGCAAGCCGTCAGCGCCACATGCGGCGGCCGCCAGAGACATCGGGATGACGAGGTCGCGAACGCCCGTGCCGTGGGACGGATCGACCATCACAGGCAAGTGCGTCTTCTGCTTCATGTAGGCGACGGCATTGAGGTCGAGAGTGTTGCGCGTGGCGGTCTCGAAAGTGCGGATGCCGCGCTCGCACAGGATCACCTGCTCGTTGCCGGCAGCGAGAAGATATTCGGCGGCGAGCAGCAGGTCCTCAACTTTGGCGGCGAGACCCCGCTTCAAAAGCACCGGCTTGTCGACCTTGCCGAGCACCTTGAGCAGCGAGAAATTCTGCATGTTGCGTGCACCGACCTGGAGCATATCCGCCTTCTCGGCGACTGCCTCCACATCGGCCGTGTCCATGACTTCGGTGACGACTGGCAGGCCGAGCTCGTCGCCGATCGTGCGGAGAGTGGTAAGTCCTTCCGGTCCATGTCCCTGGAACGAGTAGGGGCTGCTGCGTGGCTTGTAGGCGCCGGCACGAATCCCAATCGCGCCCGCCGCTTTCACGACGCTTGCGCTGGAGCGAAGACGATCTTCCGTCTCCACGGCGCAAGGGCCGCCGATGACCGCGAAGCTCGGTCCGCCGATATTCGCCTTGCCGAAGCGAACGATCGTGTCGTGCGGGTGCATTTCGCGACTGACGAGCTTGTACGGCGACAGGATCGGCTTGAGCGATTCCACCATCGGGTGGCCGTCGAGGTTGAGTTCAGCCAGCACCCGCTCGTCGCCGAGCGCTCCGAGCACCACGCGTTCGGTCCCCGGCATGAAGAGCGGCTTGAGGCCCTTCTGCTCAATCCGGGAGAGGATTTCGTCGGCGATTTCCTGGGTAGCTTCGCGTTTCAGAACGATGATCATTTCGAATTCCGCTTAGGAGGTGAGGACATGAAAAAACCCGCCGGGTCACGGCGGGTCTTGGAAAACGTCGGTTCGGAAGTCGGTCTTCCGCTACCCGTTCGTTGGACGCGCCGCATCTATGGCTGGGGACCAGCGCCACCACCACAGCTGGGCGATACGAGCGTTCATTCCCTTGAGCATGCTATGCGGCCGCGGACTGGTCAACCGTGCGTTCGAAGAAATCGCCGA
>Ga0247822_10000708_pt1 | contig 18773 bp, 20 predicted proteins | sample 13C_Cellulose_Da_FD_192423 | JGI IMG/M metagenome (GOLD analysis project Ga0247822, IMG submission 192423) | Soil microbial communities from agricultural site in Penn Yan, New York, United States - 13C_Cellulose_Day30 | ecosystem: Environmental > Terrestrial > Soil > Agricultural land | place...
CTTGTGAGCGGCCGACCCAAGTTTCACGCGAGCGCGTGATCTGCTAGCCTCTTCGCCACCGTCGCCGCGGGGAGGGGCCGATGCACGACGACGATGATGTCGCCCAGATCACGGCGCTGATCCACCGCAATCGCATCGCCATCTGGATGCGGGACTTCGAGGCGTGGTCGGAGTGCTTCGTCCATGCGCCTTACCTGTCCCGCTGGGGCTGGTGGGCGCTGGGTGGGATGTTCGTCCGACAGGGCTGGGACGATATCTCCGCCCGGCTGCATCGCGAAATGCTGGAACGCCCGGAGCCCTGGCCGGACTTCGCCTACAACACCAAGGTCGTGAACCTCAACCTGCGCATCCACGGCGACCTGGCCTGGGCAACGTTTGAACAGCACTATCCGGACGGTCCGGTCTGGGAGGGGGCCCGTGGCCCGGGCCTCGCATACGAGATGCGGGTGTTCGAGCGCCACGACGGCGAGTGGAAGATCGCCTTTCTCGGCCTTCTCGATGGTGGCTATCCCGACGACGGCGTGCTGCGCCTGAGGCTCGATGGCGAGGGCCGAGTGCTTTCCACGGGCCCTGAACTTGCCCGTGCACTGGAGGACGACGACATCGCGATCCGCAACGGCCGGTTGCGCATCCGCGACAGTCGCACCGACAGCAAGCTCCAGGCCGCCATTCGCTGGGCCGCCAAACAGGACGCTGCCTACATGCCGTTCACCGGTGCGGTCCCCATCGTCATGGAATCCGGTGAGGGGCTCGCCACCAAGGTCTGGTGGGTCTCATGCGAGAGCGGCCGGGTGAACTTCGCTTTCGGCGATTCTCGGGCGACCGAAGCCCGACTCGGCGCGGCGGCGCTTATCTACGGCCTTTCCCCGGCCCAGCGTCGGGTTGCCGCGCTGGTTGCCGACGGCCTCACCCTGAACGAGATAGCCGAGCGGATGGGCATCACGTCGAACACCGCCCGCACACATCTGCAGCGCATCTTCGACAAGACCGGTGTCCACAACCAGTCCGCGCTGGTCCGCGTGCTCCTGTCTGCCATTGCCCCGGTGCGCAAGCAGTATTTCGGCTCCGTCTGACGTCCCCTCGTCCCCTTTTTGTACGACAGGCCTGTGTCACGGGTTCCGCTGACAATGCGTCCGTGGGCGTTGGTCCAGCCTCCTCCCATCGAACAGGAGGTTGCCTTGACCGATTTCGCGTTGCCGCTTCGTGCCCCCTACGCCTCCGTCGCCCGCCCGGACTGGTTGACCCGCCTCGGCAGAACGCTTCGCGTCCGCGCCCGCTTCAACCGTCGCCGCCGCCACCGTCAGTACCGCGACTTTGCCAGCACCAGGGCGCACGACTGGCTGCTGGCGTTGCCGCAATCCCGTCACGGTGGTTGACCGTCCACCGGCCTCCCACTAGGTTCCGCGCGGAATTTCCAAGCCGGATCGCCCGTCGATGACCTCCTTGCCCGCCCACATGGACCCCCGGAACTCGTTCCAGGGGCTGATCCTGACGCTGCAGCGCTTTTGGGCGGAGCAGGGTTGCGTGATCCTGCAGCCCTACGACATGCAGATGGGGGCTGGTACGTTCCACACCGCGACGACGCTGCGCGCGTTGGGTCCGAAGCCCTGGAAGGCTGCCTATGTGCAGCCCTCGCGCCGGCCCAAGGACGGGCGCTATGGCGAGAACCCCAACCGGCTGCAGCACTACTACCAGTTCCAGGTCATCCTGAAGCCGTCGCCGGACAACATCCAGGATCTCTACCTGAAGTCGCTCGACGAGATCGGGCTGAACCGCAAGCTCCACGACATCCGCTTCGTCGAGGACGACTGGGAGAGCCCGACGCTGGGCGCCTGGGGGCTCGGCTGGGAATGCTGGTGCGACGGCATGGAAGTGAGCCAGTTCACCTACTTCCAACAGGTCGCCGGCTTCGAGACCATGCCGGTGCCGGGCGAGATCACCTACGGGCTCGAGCGGCTCGCCTGCTACCTGCAGAACGTCGACTCCATCATGGAACTCAACTTCAACGGCGGCTCGGGCGAGAACAAGGTCACCTATGGCGACGTCTTCCTGCAGAACGAGCAGGAATTCTCGAAGTACAACTTCGAGGCGGCGGACACCGACATGCTGTTCCGCCATTTCGAGGATGCCGAGAAGGAGTGCCGCGCGCTGCTGCAGAAGGGCGCCGTCGGTAACCGCCAGACTCTGGCTGTCCCGGCCTACGAGCAGGTCATCAAGGCGTCGCACAACTTCAACCTGCTCGACGCCCGCGGCGTGATCTCGGTGCAGGAGCGCCAGAGCTACATCCTGCGCATCCGCGAACTGGCCAAGGAATGCGGTGCCGCATGGCTGCAGACCGAGGGCGGTGGCGCGGCCTGAGCGATCTGCAGGCGCTTGGGGACCGCGTTTTCCGACACGGTCCCGCCTGCACGAAAGTCCGGCCTCGACGAGAGGCCGGCGCGCTGTCGTCAGGTGCGGGCCCCGACCTGTGCGGCGGGAATGGCGCGGCCTTCGATATAGTGGCCATAGAGCGTCGTGAGGATGCTCACGCCCACGAGCATCTTCACCCAGCCGGTGCACAGGGTCCAGAGCATCGCGAGGAAGGCGCCGATCGGTCCTGCCAGCATGAGGACGATCGCCGGGATGTCGATGACGATCGCCGCAATGGCCGAAACAATCGCGAGGACGATGATCGGGCCATTGGCGTTCTTGGTCGCCTCCCAGGCCTGCCCCAGGGTCAGGGGCTTGTCGATTGCGATCGCCGGCAGCATGGGCGCCAGCCGATAGCCGACGATCAGCGCCGCAGCCAGGCCGAGCAGCGTCGTGATGAAGATGCCGACCGCACCCAGGAGCGGAATCGCGACGATTCCGATCACGGCGGACACGATGAACAGCAGGACCATCGCGATAAGGCCGAGCAGCAGCGAGTAGCCGCCATAGCGCAGCAGCCTGCTGCTGTTGAACTCCGGCAGCTGCCCGGCGGAGGTCTCGTCGAGCAGGATGTAGCGATGCCATGCTACGGCGATCCAAACGAAGGCAACGATCGCCAGGATCAGCGTGATGAACGAAACGAGGCCGCCGGTGCCCATCGCTGCCAGCGCCTGATCCGGCCGTGACGTAGCGGGGAACAGCAGCGCAAGCAGCAGGCTGGGCACGGCGTAGATGAGATAGAGCAGTCCCGAGATCCTCAGCGCATTGCGCCAGTCGCCCAGCACCAGGCGCACGGAATGAACAAACATGTTGACGCCCACAGCCAAGCCTCCAAATCATTGTGCGGTAACGTATTTGGCCGCGAAGCTAACCGAACGCGGAGCGTCGCGGAAGCAGCGCGGCGCGAAATACTGTGCATGTAGAGGCCGGAAGTACAGCGCCTAGCTGCAGGTCATGCTCATGCCGTCGGCGCCGGTGAACTTGAACACGGTTGTTCCTGTGTCATCGGTTCCGAACACACCGGTGAGCCCCATTTCCTTGAGCGGTCCAGTGAGAGGGTTCACGTCATTGGCTGCGGATGCCACTTGTCCGGCGGAACTGTTGCCGTCGATGGTTTTGAACGAGTAGTCGCCCGCGACGAGGAGGGTGAGTTCGCCCAGATTTGCGCCGGCCTGATCGACGCAGGAATAGACGCCGGGCGGCGGGAACTGCGCGAAGGCGGGGGTAGCAAGGATCAGCAGCGGCACGGCGAGCAGGGTAGGGCGCATGGGGTATTATGCCATCCTCGTGGGCACGGTATCAACACGAGCTGAGTTTCTATAAGCAATCTGCATTTTGCTTATAGCCGGCCTTGTCTGGGTGCGCTTGGGGAGGTTATAAGCAAACTGGAGGTTGCTTATAACGTCATCATGAACCAGGTTGATCTCGTCTACCGCACGATGTACGCCGAACTGGAGCAGCGAAGCCTTGATGCCAGCTTCGATGCCGCCTTCCCCATGACCGGGAATTTCGTGCGCGTCCCCGTGAAGGGGCGAGACTACTGGTACTTCGAGGATCGCCACGCGGAAAAGAAGCGCCGCTATGTCGGCCCTGCCGCCGATCCCGAAGTCGCGCGGCGCGTCGATGAATTCGGGCGTATCAAGGGACAGTTCCGCGGTCGAAGGAAACTGGTCACGACCCTCGTGCGCGAGGCGCGTCTGGCCGCTCCCGAAAGACTCAGCGGCGATATCGTCGAGGCCCTGGAAAAGGCTGGTCTCTTCCGCCTGCGGGCGGTGCTGGTCGGGACGGTGGCCTACCAGATCTATTCGGCTTATCTCGGCGTGCGCCTCCCTTCGGCGGTCATGCAAACCGGCGATGCGGACTTTGCGCAGTTCCACTCGATCTCGAACGAGATCGAGGACGAGATTCCCTCCGTCCTCGATGTACTCAGAAGTATCGATCCGACCTTCCGGCCGATCCCGCATCGCGCCGATGGCCGTTTCACCTCCCAGTATGTAAACGCCACGAGCTACCTGGTGGAGTTTCTGACCGCAAACCGGGGCAGCGATGATCTGGCCGACAAGCCTGCCCGCATGCCTGCCTTGGGCGACACCGCCGCCCAACCCCTCCGTTTCATGGACTTCCTCATCCATGAGCCAGTCCGTGCAGTGATGCTGCACGCGGATGGCATCCCCGTGCTCATCCCGGCCCCCGAGCGCTACGCGGTGCACAAGCTGATCGTCGCCAGTCAGCGGCTAGCCGGAGCCACCGGACTTTCGAAGCGCGACAAGGACCTGAAACAGGCGACGTACCTGATGGAAGCGTTGGCGGCGTCGCGAATGCAACGGGAATTGGGCGATGCTTTCATCGAGGCATGGGAGCGCGGGGCTCAGTGGCGCAACGCGATACAGTCCGGTCTCGGCTATCTCTCGAAGCCAGACCGTGACCTGGTCGATCATGTCATGGACGAGGCGCTCAGTCGCATCGGTCACGACTACCGCGCTCTGATGAGCGCCAACTAGACTGGCGGGACCAGCTCGTCCTTGCGGCCCCTGCGCTTGAACGGCTCCATGCCGTCGTTGGCGAGCTGGTCGGCGCGCTCGTTCATCTCGTCGCCGTTGTGGCCCTTGACCCAGTGCCAGTTGATCTTGTGGCGCTGGGTGGCGGCGTCGAGGGCCTGCCAGAGTTCGACGTTCTTGACCGGCTTCTTATCGGCGGTGCGCCAGCCGTTCTTCTTCCAGCCGTGGATCCACTTGGTCAACCCGTCCTTGACGTAGTTGCTGTCGGTGTGGAGCTCGATCTCGCACGGGCGCTTCAGCGCCGTCAGCGCCTCGATGGCTGCGGTCAGTTCCATCTGGTTGTTGGTGGTCAGCGGCGCGCCGCCCTTCAGCTCCTTGACCGTATCGCCGTACTGCAGCACCGCGCCCCAGCCGCCTGGGCCGGGATTGCCCGAGCAGGCACCGTCAGTGTGGATGATGACCGAGCTCACGCGGCGGCCGGACGGTCGTAGCGGTACCACTCGCAGTAGTGGCCGTGGTCATTGTCGCCGGTATGGGTGTAGACGCCGCCCAGCTTGCGCAGGACCTTGAGCGAGTTCTCGTTGCGGACGTCGGCGATGCCGATGAAGTGGTCGTGATCGGTCTCTCGGAAGTACCAGTCGTGCAAGGCGCTGGCTGCTTCGAAGACGTAGCCGTTGCCCCAATGCTCGGGAAAAAGCGAATAGCCGATCTCGGGCGTCTCGTCCGGCCCGTAGACGCCGAAGCCGCAGCGGCCGACGAGCACGCCGTCGGACTTCCGCGTGACACGGAGCTTGCCCATCTTCTGGCGATCGAACAGGTCGATCCAGTGGGCAAGGGAGGCATCCATCTCGGCCGTGGTCCAGGGGCGGCCATGCTCGGTGAGGTAGCGGGCCACGGTCGCATCGCCATGCAGGCGGTAGAGGTCGTCGATCTGGTCTGACCGCCAGCCGGAAAGCACCAGGCGGTCGGTTTCGAGGAGAGTCAGGTCGGTCATGCGGCTGGCGCGGCTCCCTGGGGTGCGCGCAGCTCGCGCGGCAGGTTGAAGACGATCCGCTCGCGCTGCTCGCCGCTCGCGGTCACGGAGATATCGAACCGCTGGGCAAAGGCCTCGATCACCTCGTCCACCAGCGTTTCCGGGGCCGAGGCTCCGGCGGTGACGCCCAGCGACGTGATGCCCTCGAAGCGGCTCCAGTCGATCCGGTCCGCGCGCTCGACCAGCGAGGCGTTGGCGCAGCCGGAGCGCTGCGCGACTTCGACCAGACGGACGGAATTGGACGATTCCGGAGCGCCGACGACGATCATCGCATCGACATGCGGCGCCACCCGCTTCACCGCTTCCTGGCGGTTGGTGGTGGCATAACAGATGTCTTCCTTGTGCGGCAGCGCGATCGCCGGGAAACGGCGGCGCAGCACTTCGACGATGGCCGAGGTGTCGTCGACGCTGAGCGTCGTCTGCGTCACGTAGGCCAGCTTTTCCGGGTCGCGCGGCGTGAAGGCCTCGGCGTCTTCGACGGTCTGGATGAGCGTGATGGCGCCGTCGACCAGCTGGCCCATCGTGCCGATGACCTCGACGTGTCCGGCATGGCCGATGAGCACGATCTCGCGGCCCTCGTTGAAATGCCGGTTGGCCTCGATATGCACCTTGCTCACGAGCGGGCAGGTGGCATCGAGGAAGAACATGTTGCGTGCCTTGGCACCCGCGGGCACCGATTTCGGTACGCCGTGCGCGGAGAACACCACCGGAGCCCCGGTATCGGGGATCTCGTCGAGCTCCTCGACGAACACGGCGCCCTTCTGCCTGAGCCCGTCCACGACATACTTGTTGTGAACGATCGCATGGCGCACGTAGACCGGCGCGCCGTAGCGTTCGAGCGCCAGTTCGACGATCTGAATGGCACGATCCACGCCGGCGCAAAAACCCCGTGGGGCGCACAGCGTGATGTCCAAGTGCGGCCTTGTTTCCATACGAGAGCAGATGCTTTCAACACGTGGGCAAGTCAAGTGCGGCCTGTCCTCGCACCACGAAGCGGCAACCTTGCCATGAGGCATCTGTTGCGGCGCAACGGACTGAACTGCAATATGATTCGCAAATCTGGTCGGAAGGTGTCCCGGTGACGCTGGCTATGGAAATGTTCGCAATCGCGCCGGCTACCGGCAAGGCGAACCTTTCGGCTACTCAGGACGCGCTGCTCGTCGGCAAGGCGCTGTGGCTGAGCCGGGCAGCAGAGGCCGGCCTGACCGTTGCGCCAACGATTGCCATCAGCCGGGCGGCGTGGAATGCGCTGCAGGAAGAGCGCAAGGCCGATGACGACCGGCTGCGCATCCACTGGGTGGCAACGCTCTTCCGCCTCGTCGGTCGCGATGGCCGTCCGCCGCAGCTCGTGGTTCGTACTTCCAGTGCCAAGCACAGCGCCGGCCTGATGCCGGCCCGGCCCGGATTGAGCCCGCCGGCCAGCGAGTCGGAATCGGTCGATCCGGCCAGGCCGCTCGCGCGCGCCATCGCCGACGCCTTCGCCTCCTACGCTGCCTTCGATCCACGCCCCGAGCGGCAGATCGTGATCGTCCAGGCCATGGCGGATGGCGATATCCGGCAGTTTCTGACCCGCGACCCCCAGACCGGCGTGATCGGACCGGCGCAGGTGAATGGCGTGCCGTTCGGCCCGCTGCCCGATAGCGCCAGGTCCTTCGTCGAGATCCTCGACGCCGCAGCGGGCCAGCATCTCGTCTGTACGGTGTCCATCGAGGATGAAACGGTCCGGCTGCTGTCGGCGCGGGCGACCCCCGCCTCGGCAGCTGCGGAGCTCGAGGCGGCGGTCGATCGCGTCAACCACAAGCACTGGACGCAGCGCGAGGCGGTGACCCATATCGATCCGGCGCGTCTCCAGCAGATGCTGCACCCGCGGCTCCGTTCCCCGGAATCCGCCACCATCCTCGCGACCGGGCTTGGCGTCTCGCCGGGCGCGGCGAGCGGCGTCATCGTCTTCAGCTCCGAGGACGCGGCGCGCATGAAGGCGCGCGGCCGCCATTGCATCCTCGTCGTCACCGAGACCGGCCCGACCGATATCGAGGGCATGAAGGCGGCGACGGGCATTCTCACCGCCCGCGGCGGCATGACTTCGCATGCCGGCGTCGTCGCCCGCATCACCGGCAAGCCCTGCGTGGCCGGCGTTAGGACACTGAGCGTCAACCAGGCCGAACTGACCTGCAAGATCGGCAAGCGCGAGTTCCGCCAGGGCGACCGCATCACCATCGATGGCACCGACGGCTCGGTCTATCTCGGAGCGCTGCCTCTGGCCCAGCCGCATATCGGCGGGGCGATGAGCAAGCTGCTCGGCTGGTCCGACGCGTCGCGCCGGGTGCAGGTGCGGGCCAATGCCGAGACGGTCGAGGCGGTGAACACGGCGCTGAGCTTCGGCGCCGAGGGTATCGGACTTGCGCGCTCGGAGCACATGTTCTTCTCCCGCGAGCGCCTGGTGGCGCTGCGTCGGCTGATCCTCTCCGAAGATGCCGACGACCGCGCCAAGGCGCTGACCGGCCTCGTCGATTTCCAGACGGTCGACTATTCCCAGATATTCACCGCCATGAAGGGCCTGCCGGTGACGGTGCGCCTGTTCGATCCGCCGCTCCACGAGTTCCTGCCGCGGACCGACGAGGACATCGAGGAGACGGCACAGTCGCTCGGGCTCGAGGTCCGGGCCCTGAGGCTGCGGCTCGACCGGATCGCCGAGATCAACCCGATGCTGGGCCACCGGGGCGTGCGGCTCGCCATCACCTATCCCGAAATCCTCAAGATGCAGATCGAGGCGCTTTGCGCCGGCGTTCGCGAGGCTTCGACGCGGCAGTCGGAGCCGGTGACGCTGGAAGTGATGGTGCCCTTCGTCTCCACCGTTTCCGAAGTGGTCGAGATCAAGCGGCAGACCTATGCCATCGTCGAGCAGGCGAAGCTCCCGCCCGCAGCGCGCGAGCGCTTCAGCTTCGGGACCATGATCGAGCTGCCGCGTGCCGCGCTGCGGGCAGGGGACATTGCCGAGCATGTCGACTTCTTCTCGTTCGGCACCAACGACCTGACGCAGACGACCTACGGCATCTCGCGCGACGACGCGCCGGCGTTCCTTTCGGCATACCAGCGAAAGGGGCTTTACGACTTCGATCCGTTCGTGACGCTGGACCAGAAGGGCGTGGGCGAAATGATCGCCATGGCCATCGAGCGCGGCAAGCGCGCCAACCCGAGCCTCAAGATCGGCATCTGCGGCGAGCATGCGGGCGATCCGGAGTCGCTCTCGTTCTTTGCACGGCTTGCGATCGACTACGTGAGCTGCAGCCCTTACCGCGTTCCCGTGGCGCGGCTGACGCTCGCCCAGTGACCACTAGGCAAGCAGTTCCAGTGCGGAGCGCGCCGCCATGTAGATCGCGACCACGATGACCAGCGCGGCAAAGGCAGAGTTGAGTGCGCCTTTGCGCGCCGCGAGCCGACCGGCGACCCAGGTGCCGGCATAGCCGCCGGCAATCCCGCCCGCCACGAACAGTGCTGCAAGGGTCCAGTCGACGAGGCCCGACATCGAGTAGCTGACCGCCGTCGTGAGCCCGAAGGCGGTGACGGCGACCAGCGAGGAGCCGATCGCGTTGAGGATCGGCATGCCAGTCGAAGCGACGAGCCCGGGCACGATCAGGAAGCCGCCACCGATGCCGAAGAAGCCGGACAAGGCGCCGGTGACACCACCATAGCCGAGCACGCGCGGCGCCTTCTCGCGGTTGCACGCGACGTTCGGCGTTCCCGGGTTGCGGCGCGCGCGGAACATCAGGACGCCCACGACGACCATCAGCGCTGCGAACAGCAGCAGCAGCAGGTCGCCGTTCATCGCCTTGCCGGCGATCGAGCCCAGCGCCGCGCCGGCCACGCCGGCCACTGAATAGAGGATGGCGCAGCGCCAGATGACGTTGCCGCGTCGGGCGTGGGCAATGAGGTTCGAGGCGGCATTGGCGGCCACCGCGACGGCGCTGGTGCCGATCGCCACGTGCGGCAGCGGCACGCCGACGACATAGACCATGAGCGGCACGGCGAGGATCGAGCCGCCGCCGCCGAACAGCCCCAGGGTGAAGCCGACGAGGCTGCCGGACGCGGCGCCGAGCAGGTACTGGAATGTGTCGAGCAGCATCGTGGCTCCGGTCCTTTGGGCAATGGTTGGCCGTCCCGCCACAGAGCGAGGCGGGCCGGCAGGATTGACGGTCGGGATGGGGGCAGGTGCTAGAGCAGGGCCTGGTAGAGGCTGCCCGCCCGGCCGCCGGAGCGGCAGTAGCCGAGGATCGGTCCTTCGATTTCGGCGAGGGCCTGCTGCATGCGGATCAACTGGCCCTCGCCCAGCATGCCCGAGACCGGGATGTGGACAGCCTTGATGCCGGCCGTGGCAGCGGCAGCAGCAATGTCGGCGAAGTTCGGCTGGCCGGTATCTTCGCCGTCGGGACGGGCACAGATGATGCCCCTGTAGCCGGCGTCCGCCAGCCCAGCCACGTCTTCGGGCCTGATCTGCGGGGCGATGGAGAAACGGTCGTCGATCTTGTTGATCATGTTGGATACTCACTCAACTGGGATAGCGGGATTGGTCAGAGGCCGTTGATCGGCACCTTGAGATAGCGTCGGCCGTCGTCTTCCTCCCGGGGGAGTTGGCCGGCACGCATGTTGACCTGCAGCGACGGTATGATGAGCCGTGGCATGGCGAGGGTGGCGTCCCGCTCCTGGCGCATCTGGACGAAGGCATCCTCGGCGGTGCCGCCGCCAACATGGATGTTGTGCGCACGCTCGTCGGCGACCGTCGTCTCCCAGCGGATTTCGCGACCGTTCGGGCCGTAGTCGTGACACATGAAGAGCCGCATCTCACCCGGCAGGCTGAGAACCCGCTGGATCGAGCGATAGAGCGTGCGCGCGTCGCCGCCGGGGAAGTCGGCGCGCGCCGAGCCGCCGTCAGGCATGAACAAGGTGTCGCCGACGAAGGCGGCATTGCCGATCACATGCACCATGTCCGCCGGTGTATGGCCCGGGGTGAAGAGCACATGAGCGACGAGGTTGCCGATGCGGTAGCTGTCGCCGTCGACGAACAGGCGGTCGAACTGCGAGCCGTCGCGACGGAACTCGGTGCCTTCGTTGAACACCTTTCCGAACGTGTCCTGCACGGTCCGGATCTGTTCGCCGATGCCGAGCTTCCCGCCGAGCTTGCCCTGGATGTAGGGGGCGGCGGACAGGTGGTCGGCATGCACATGCGTCTCGATCAGCCACTCGAGCGTCCAGCCGTTGTCGTGGATATGCGCGACGATCTGGTCGGCGCTCTCGTAGGAGATGCGCCCGGCGGCATAGTCGAAGTCGAGCACGGAATCGATGACTGCGCAGGCGCTCGAGTCCGGGTCCTTGACCACGTAGCTGATCGTGTTGGTGGCCGGATCGAAGAACGGGACAACCAGTGGCTGCACGGTCAGGTCCGGCGTGAATGGAATGTGCTGGTTGGTACTCATGACAGTTCCTTTCAGTTGGTCTGGGTCTGCGGCGACGCACGACGCGCCGCATTCCGAAGCTGATGGGTGACGAGCATCGCTGTCGCCATCGCAAGGACGAACAGCAGGGCGGCCGGCTCTCCCAGCCCAAGCATCGGAATAGCGCCGCCGGGGCAGAAGCCCGCGATGCCCCAGCCGATGCCGAACAGCGCCGAACCACCGATCAGGGCCGGGTCTAGGTCGCGGCGCGTCGGCAGGTGGAAGCGGCTGTCGAACCGTGGTGCCGGTCGCCGAAGCACCAGCCGATAGCCGACCATGGTCACGGTCAGCGCCGATGCCATGACGAGGAGGAGGCTGGGATCCCATGTGCCGAACACGTCGAAGAAGTTCAGCACCTTGGCCGGGTTGCCCATGCCGGAGATCGCGATACCCGCGCCGAACACCAATCCGGCGAGGCCGGCTGACACCACCGCGCGCATCACGAGACACCCAGAACGTGGCGAACCACGAACACGGTGGCGACCGAGAAGGCCATGAACACCACTGTCGCAACGATCGAGCGCGGCGACAGGCGGGCGATCCCGCATACGCCGTGGCCGCTGGTGCAGCCGCCGCCATAGGTGACACCGACGCCGACCAGCAGTCCGCTGAGGATCACCGCCCAGGCGGGCAGGTCGCTCGCGAAGGGAACGGGCGCTCCGAGCGCCAGCCACATCAGGGCCGGGGCGAGGATCGCGCCGGCGAGGAACGCAAGTCGCCAGCCACGCTGGCCTTCGCCCGGCAACATCGCGCCGCTGAGGATGCCGGTGAGGCCGGCGATGCGACCGTTGAAAGCCATCAGCGCGACGGCGGAGGCTCCGATCAGCGCGCCGCCAAGAATGGCAGGGATGGGGGTGAATTCTGTTATCATCGATACAAGGGTCCGGTCTTTGGAGTCGAAGGCTTGCGGCCGGCCCGGCTACAAACACGTTGCATTAGCTAATTAGAATGTTCTAATATGTCAAGTATGGACATCACCAGGCTACAGCCCCGGGCCGAGGAAGCCGCGCAACTGCTGGCGGCCATGGCCAACCCGAAGCGTTTGCTGATCTTGTGCAACCTGCTCGATCGCGAGCGGACGGTTGGCGAACTGGCGGCGATCGTCGACCTCGAGCAATCGCCGCTGTCGCAGCACCTGGCGAGGCTGCGGGCCATGGGGCTGGTGCACGCCCGCCGTAACGGGCAGTCCGTCTACTACAGCCTCGCATCGGCCGAGGTCACCGAACTGCTCGAAACGCTCTACCGCATCTACTGCGAGCCCGAGGAGCGGGCACGAGCCAGCGAGCAGGCCTAGCGTTGGCTGGATCGGCCCGGCCCCGCTCGCGCGGGCCGTCTTCCCGGACTTGCGCAGGTTAGCCGCAGCCGCGGACGGTTGCGCGGCAGCGTGTCGCGACCGATGTCCGGCATGGTTAACGAGGCGTTTAGGCTAAGTTCAAGCCCCGCAACACCTAATCCAGAAACGCCCGTCCGGCCGCCCCATTTCGCCCAGACATCGCCCCCTCGCGGCCACGTCCAGCCCAATCTGGCGCCAGATTCCACCTGTTTTACGGAAGGGTAACCCTAAACCCGCATTATCTCGACGGCCGGCATTTGCGTCACAGTTTAACTGAAATGCCGGAGCGTCGTGTTAGTTGCGTACCGAGTGGATAGTAAAGCGTTCTGATGGCCCACTACCGGACCACCCCCTTGCGCCGGACTCGCGATGAGTTCGCCGTACTCAAGGCCGGCGCAGGTTTTGCGCTTGCCGCTTTCGCCATCGCCGGGCTTACCGGCGCGGCTCACGCACCCGATATGGGGTCGCGTGAAGCCTATCAAGCCAGCATCAACAAGCCGACGCTCACCCGCGCCGGCAGCGACCTGATCATCACCGGTTCGATCGACAACATCTTTTTGTCCGACAGCTTCGTAGGCTCGAACCGGGCCCTCAAGCAGGATCGTGCACGCCCCGAGGTCGCCCTCGAGGACGTGACGCGCGATTTCGACGGCATCCGCGCCAGGATCGCGAGCCTGAGGGCCTCCCAGGGCCTCCAGGATGCCGTCCAGACGGCAGTCGCGAACGACAAGGCTACTGAAGCGACGGTGCAGAAGACCGTTCTGGCCGAGACCACGACGCCGGCGGCCACGCCGGTGAGCGTTGCTATGGTCGACCCGGACCTGAAGTCGTCGGCGCTCGACGCCATCGCCGGCGCAACGGGCGGCAGTGCCGTTCCGACGCCCAAGGAGATATCGCAGAAGCTCGCCTATGCGCGCGCCGACCTGCCGGTCTCGACTCCGGATGCCGCCATCGTCGACAAGAAGGGCAAGAAGGTCTCCGACAAGGAGCTCTGGTGCATGGCGACTGCCATCTACTTCGAGGCGCGCGGCGAAAGCTATCGCGGCCAGGTCGCGGTGGGGCAGGTGGTCATGAACCGCGTCTCCCACAAGCTCTACCCCGACAGCATCTGCGGCGTGGTGTTCCAGAACCAGAGCAAGCGCAACGCCTGCCAGTTCTCTTTCGCCTGCGACGGGATCCCCGAGAAGATCACTGAGAAGAAGGCCTGGGCGCAGGCCCAGGAGATCGCCAAGGAAGTCGTCTCGGGCCAGGAATACCTGAGCGATGTGGGCTACTCGACCCACTACCACGCGACCTATGTCTACCCGCACTGGGCTCCGCGCATGAAGAAGAACGTGAAGATCGGCACGCACGTCTTCTACCAGTTCAAGCGCGGCTGGAAGTTCGGCTAACCCTACCAAACGGCCCCTTCGGGGGCCGTTTTCGTTTCAGAACGTCGCCATCTTGCGCTTCACCCTGTCGATGAACCCCTTCAGCCCTGCCTCGGTCTGGTTGTTCATGTCGTAGAGCGCCAGGTAGGTCGGGGGCATCAGGGTGCCGAAGGTGGCCCAGGCCCAGCGCATGGCGAGGCGGCGCGGCGGGTCGCCCATGATCATGGTGCGGAAGCGGTCGCCGCCATAGGTGGTGACGTAGGCGACCTTTTTGATGTTCTTCATGCCCGGGACGAGCCTGCCCTTGTCGGGGGCGTCGCCGCCTTCGAGGACGAACGAGACGCCGGGCAGGAAGATGCGGTCGAAGAAGCCCTTGAGGATCGCCGGGTAGCCGTAGTTCCACACCGGGTGGACGAAGACGATCTTCTCGCAGGCGCGCAGCCGATCGACATACGGCTTGGTGAGCGCCGTGAGGTTGCCCGGCACGTCGTGATACTCGAGCCGCTCGGCCCGGCTCATCGCGGCCTGGAACTCCTCCTCGTAGAGGTTGAGCGCATCGACCTCGTCGCCCTTGGCCCGCAAGGACTCGCACACTGCGTGGAACAGCGCGCGGTTGTAGCTGGTTTCGACCGGATGGGCGTGGACGACCAGGACCTTCATTCGGCTGCGCCGCCGAGCGTGTAGAGGCCGGTGAACAGCCAGGTGCGGCCGGACTCGAAGTCGAAATCCGGATCGTCCCAGGCGATCATCTTGCCGGGGTTGAGGATGCCCTTGGGATCGGCTTCCTTCTTGAACTGCAGCTGTGCCCGGTCGGTTCGCTTCATGCCGCCTTCCTCGAGGGTGTAGCGGTGCGGGTTGAAGACGAGGCAGCCATTCTCCTCGTGCAGCCGGATGATCTCCTCGAGGCGTTCCTCGGAGGTGTAGCGGACGATCGGCAGGCCCGAGAACACCACGCGCCCGTCGAAACGGGTCATCTCGATATGCATCGGCATCTCGTCGCCGAAGGTGTCGACGGCCCACTTCACATGCGGGAGGTCCGGGTACTGGGTTTGCAGATACGTGATGGTCGGATCGATCTTCAGGCCACGCAGCGTCGTGTGGTTCCAGGCGAGCTCGTAGATCGGCGGGAGCTTGGCCTTCTCCTCGGGCGTCAGGGTGTCGGCGCGATAGAGCAGGTCGCCCTCGTGGAAGGCGACGAAATCGACCAGCGCCGGGACGGCGGCGGGCGCCGCCATCAGCAGCACGACCGACTGCTCGCGGTTGCGGATATAGGGGCGGTGGCGGTTGAAATAGTCGTGCGCCACCGGGGCAGCGACCGGCGAGATCTCCTTGCACAGCAGCCCATCCTGCAGCGCTACCTGCTCGGCGAAGGCGCAGGCATCGATGATGGAATCGAAGCCGACCATCATGTCGACCCAGTCGTAATGCGCGGTCAGTGGCATCTCGGCTTCGACGATGATGCCGTTGGTGCCGTAGGCGTGCGCCACCTTGAGGATGTCGGGGCCGCGCAGGTCGAGGACGCGCGGCTCGGCCTCGCAGGTGACGACCTTGAGGCCGAGGATGTTGCCGAAATTGCGCAACCCGCCCCAGCGGATCGAGCCGACGCCGCCCGAGCCGCCGGCTATGAAGCCGCCGAGCGAGGCCATGCGATAGGTCGAGGGGTGGAAGCGGAGCTCGCCGTTGACGGCGTGGATGGTCTGCTCGTCGAGCTGTTCGAGGATGACGCCGGCCTCGGCGCGCACCCGGTCCTGCTCGATCTTGATCACCTTGTTGAGGTTCATCAGGTCGAGCATGGCGCCGCCCGAGAGCGGCATCGCCTGGCCGTAATTGCCGGTGCCGGCGCCGCGCGGGGTGACCGGCACGTCGTACTTGAAGGCCTCGCGCAGCACGGTGACGACTTCATCGATCGAGCGCGGCGAGACCACGATCTCGGCGGTGACGCCTTCGAGCTGCTGCTTCAGGCGCGGCGAGTACCAGTAGTGGTCGCGGCTCTTCTGCTGCACGATGCGCGGGTTGTCCTGCACCGGGATGTCGCCGAGCGCGGCGCGGAAGGCGGCAATGTCCATGGTCTACTCCATCAGGTCGTCGAGTTCACGGTAGTCGGGCAGGGTCGTATCGATCTGCCGGCCGTTGCGAAGCACGATGCGGTCATGTTGCGGACGGGCGTTGAGCTCGGTCCAGGTACGGGCGCGGAAGAGGACGAGATCGGCGGGGGCGCCGACCTCGATCACCGCCTTGTAGGCAAAGCCGGCATGGGCTGATGGAGCCGAGCCGACGGCGCGGACCCAATCCCACGCCTGATCCTGCGGATGATCGAAATGGAGGATGCGGGCGCCTTCGCGCAGCACCTCGACCCCGTCGAGATCACCATAGGCGTAGAACGGATCGCGGGTGTTGTCCGACGCGATGGCGACGACCGCGCCGGCCGCCTTGAACTCGTTGAGCAGGGTGGCGCCGCGGCGGATCGGGGTGCGGACGGTGCCGTTCCCGTTCACCCGGTCCTGCAGGTAGATGTTGCACATCGGCAGCGAGACGATGGCGACGCCGGCCTCGACCGCCTTGTCGATGGTGGTGCGCTGCGTGCGTTCGTCCTGCACGGTGAGGACGCAGCAATGGCCGGCCATGACCTTGCCGGTGAAGCCGGTTTCGAGCACGGCTTCGGCGAGATGCAGCAGCGCGCTGGCGCTGGGATCGCCGGTTTCGTCGGTGTGGAGGTCGAGGTCGAGGCCGAGGTCGCCGGCCTTCTCGACGACGCGCAGCATGGCCTCCTTGGAGCGTGCATACTCTGCGACCGAGCCGCCGAGGATGCCGCCCGAGGCTTTCACCTGCCGGGCCACGGTGTCGAGGTCACCAGGGTTCACCAGCGTATCCGGCCCGACGATGGAGACGGCTTGCAGCTCGATGCGGCCGGCCCAGCGCTCGCGCATCCGTTCGAACAGCGCCCAGCTGATCTCGTGCTGCGGCGGGGCGCTGTCGAGATGGGTGCGGATGGCGGCAGTGCCGTGCGCATAGGCGCAGCGCAGCGCGAAATCGAAGCGGCGCTCGACATCGGTCGCGGCCCAGTTGCGCTCGCGGTCGGCACCGACAGCGAGCAGCGCGCCGAGCCAGGTGCCGTCGGGGTTTTGCTTGCGCGGCCAGATATGGCCCTTGTCCAGATGGGTGTGGATATCGACGAAGGCAGGGAGGATCAGGCCGGCATCGAGGTCGTGGCTCGGGCCGGTGACCGGGGCCGAGCCGGCGGGGCGGATGGCGGCGATGCGGCCATCGGTGATCTCGATGTCGACGGACTCGATGGCGCCGCTGCCGGCCTTGCCGCGCGCGGCGCTCGGGATGCGGGCGTTGCGCAGGGTGACCGTGCCGGTGGAGAGGGTGGGGGTGCCGTGCATCAGGGGTGACCGTGGATTGGTGAACTGGGGAAGGCCCCCTCACCCGGCGCTGGCGCGCCGACCTCTCCCCCAAAGGGAGAGGTGAGCTGTGGCGAGATCGTGCCCCATCGCCACCTCTCCCCCTGGGGGAGAGGTCGGACGGCGCCAGCCGTCCGGGTGAGGGGGCCTTGCCCCGCGCGCCGATATGTGTGGCCCGCGCCCATCAATTCTCCCGCTTCACGGCGCTCTCGTGCCAGCGATGCAGGCTGAGCCAGGCGATGAACGAGGTGAGACCGAAGATGGCGACGCCGGTGCCGGTGAGCAGGATCAGCGCTGCGAACAGCCGAGGGATATTGAGCCGGTACTGCGACTCGAGCAGCCGGAACGCGAGGCCCGAGCCCTGGCCGGCGGTGCCCGCCGCGAACTCGGCGACCACGGCGGCGATGAGCGCCAGACCACCGGCGATGCGGAGGCCAGCCATGAAGTAGGGCAGGGAGGCCGGGAGCTTCAGGTAGATCAACGTCTGCCAGCGCGAGGCGCCGTAGAGGTCGTAGAGGTTGAGCAGGTTGTGGTCGACGCTCTTCAGGCCCGTGACCATGTTGCTGAGGATAGGGAAGAACGCCACGAGGAAGGCGATGATCAGCAGCACCGTCTGGGTTTCGGGCACATAGATCAGCAGCAGCGGCGCGATGGCGATGACCGGGGTCACCTGCAGGATCACTGCGAACGGGAACAGCGCCAGTTCCACCCACTTGCTCTGGACGAGGATGATCGCCATGGCGACACCCCCGATCAGCGCGAGGATCAGCGCGGTGAACGTGATCCGGAGCGTCACCAGCAGCGAGGGCGCGAGCGTCGGCCAATCGTTGACCAGCGACGTCACCACATCGCCCGGGGTGGGCAGGATGTATTTCGGGATGCCGTTGAGCACCACGGTGAGGTGCCAGGCGATCACCGCCAGCACCAGCATGGCGACCGGCACGACGATGCGCAGCACCTTCTCGGTGTTCGAGGTGCGCGGGCGGAGAATCGCGACTGCGCTGTCGGTGCCGGCCTCGTCATCGGCGTTGGGGGCAGTCTGCGCGACGTTGCTCATCAGTGCGTCCCCCCGCCGGCGTGGATGGCTTCATGCAGCGCGTGCGACACCTCGTGGGTGGTGGCGCGATACTCTTCGGAGGTGCGGTATTCGGCGTTGCGCTCGCCGCTGGTCTTCAGCGGCAGGTCGGCGAACACCTGACCCGGGCGGGCCTTCATCACCACGATACGGTTGGAAAGG
>Ga0247822_10000711_pt1 | contig 18765 bp, 16 predicted proteins | sample 13C_Cellulose_Da_FD_192423 | JGI IMG/M metagenome (GOLD analysis project Ga0247822, IMG submission 192423) | Soil microbial communities from agricultural site in Penn Yan, New York, United States - 13C_Cellulose_Day30 | ecosystem: Environmental > Terrestrial > Soil > Agricultural land | place...
GCGATTCGGCGTAAAACAATTCATCGAGATTTCCACCGAGCGTGTACACGAAGAATCCCAAACCAAATACACCGTACACAATCGAAGGAACACCGGCGAGGTTGTAAACAGAGATGCGGATAATTTTCAGGAAGGTGCCCTGCCGTGCATACTCACGCAAATAAATCGCGGCAAGCACACCGAACGGCGTAACCATAATCGACATTACGATCACCATGGTCAGCGTACCGAAAATCGCAGGAAAAATACCGCCTTCAGTATTAGCTTCACGCGGCTCTGCACTCATGAACTCCCAAAAACGCTCAAGGTATTGACCGGTTTTACCCACCACACTCAAATCGTTCGGGCGAGTGACGCGCACGATATGATCAAATGCGATAACCACTTCTTTGCCATCGGCAGTGCGCGCAATTAATTTATCGCGCGTTGCCTGCGCCAGAATGTCATCGCGGCTTTGTTTGATAACGGTGTATTCCGCTTCCAACGCAGCGCGACGCTCGGCAAATTCCACATCAGCGGCAGCCAGCTGCGCGTTAGAAGCACCGTCCAATTCCATTCGGCGACGATCCAAACGCAACTCGTCCATCTGTCTGTTGATACGACCGATATCGGATTTTTCAATGCGTTGGATTTGGCTATGTAAATCCAATGCGCGCTCAATGCGGGTCTCCAATTGTTGCCAGAAATCGCCACTGCTTAATTCACTGACCATTGCATCCTGCTCTTTAATCGCTACTGGATAACCGTAGAAATTACCCCACTCACGACGCTCGATTGAAATTGCATCGAGCGGGTATTCCCACTTTTCCATACCGGTTTCAAGAAACCAGACAAAATCGCGGCCGTTAACATCGCGGTTACCCAATTTAAATAAATGACGAGTAATTAATTCGACATCATCGGCAACTGTGTAGCCACCATCGCGCGCAACAGCAGCGGGAATAATTTCCGAGCGGACATCCTCACCCATCACAATATGACGCGCACCTTCGCGATCAACAATCGAGGTTTGCAAAATATCGGCGGGCCAGAAGTGACCAAAACCGCGGACAGCAATCAAACCCAACAGGCCGACTACCATCACCATACAAATTGCTACTGCACCGCCGTTTAACCAAATCCACGGCGATCCACTTTTAAACCAGTCGGCTTGTGCTTTCACTAAATTTTTCATTGCATTCACCAGGAATTAAAGATTGCTGTAGCGTTTACGCAAACGCTGACGAATGATTTCGGCGAGTGTATTCACCACAAAAGTCAGTGCGAGCAATACCAGCGCAGCAAGGAACAGCACACGGAAGTGCGTACTGGCTACTGCCGTTTCCGGCAACTCAACCGCGATGTTCGCAGAGAGCGTACGCATGCCTTCGAAGATATTGAAATTGACCACCGGGCTATTACCCGTCGCCATCAGTACGATCATGGTTTCACCCACCGCACGACCAAAACCCATCATCACTGCAGAGAAAATACCGGGGCTCGCGGTTGGCAACACTACGCCAACCATGGTTTGCCAGCGTGTTGCACCCAGTGCAAGTGAACCTTGGGTGAGATGGCGTGGCACACTGAATACGGCATCTTCGGCGATAGAGAAAATACTCGGGATTACTGCAAAGCCCATGACGATACCCACTACCAAGGCGTTGCGTTGGTCGTAGCTAATGCCGTTGTCGGTAAACCATTGACGCATGCTGCCTTCAAAAAACCAGATCTCGGCAAACGGGCTCATGGCCACACAAATCCACACGGTAATAATAATTGGCACCACCAGAATGACTGCTTCCCAACCTTCAGGCATACGCGAGCGAATTGATTCAGGGAAGCGACTCCAGATAAATCCTGTCACCAACATAACGATGGGCAACAAAATCAAAATACTGAACAACGCTGGCAAATGATTTTCAATAAAGGGCGCGAGCCACAAGCCGGCAAGGAAGCCGAGAATTACCGTCGGCAAGGCCGCCATAATTTCGATTGTCGGTTTAACCATGCCGCGCAGTTTCGGCGTCATAAAATAGGCGGTGTAAATTGCGCCCATCACACCTAGCGGCACTGCAAACAAAATTGCGAAGAAGGCTGCTTTTAATGTACCGAGTGAGAGCGGAACAAAACTCATCTTGGCTTCAAAGTTGTCGCTACCGGAAGACGCTTGCCAAATATATTCAGGCGCTTCACGACCTTCGTACCAGACTTTTTCCCACAGCGAACTAAATGAAACTTCTGGATGTTTATTCCAGACATCAGCTACTCTTACTTTTTTATCGGCATCGATTAACAGCGCGCGATTATTAATCGGAGAAACTGCTACGTTGCGGATGGGCTCTTCACCCATAGACTTGATTAACAAGGTGCGATCAGACGTGCCGAAGTAAATACCGATATTGCCTTTGTCATCGCCAGCCCAAAAACCGCGACGAGCAAATTCCGGTGCGACGGTGGTGATAGCGCCCGGTAAAGAATCGAAATCGCGCACAAATTCCACGTGATATTCGTTGCTTGCATCGCGCACTAAAAACCATTGGCTAACAGTGCCTTTATCTGTGCCGACTACCAGCGAGCCAGTGCCCACTAAAAATTGCATTACGGTAATTTTACCGCTGTTAACAGTGACGGCTTCTTTGCGCTCGGCGGCGGCAGGATTAATAATTTTGTACAACAGCATTTGCGAATTATCAGTCGCAACCACCAAGTGCTGTGCAGTCTCATCAATTTGCATTGCAATTGCATTCGCGCCAGCTGGCAGCGATGGCAAGGTGAAAATTTCCTGCGACAGGCTGGACTCGCCGGTAATCATGTTGGTGCTGTTGCTGAACACACCGAGCAACACGCGATTATCTGCAGTGACGGTACCAATCAAGGTGCCGGCAGATGTCTCTTGAATCGCCAATACCTTCAATGCTGCACCCTGCTCATCCAAACGGATCGGCGCTTCGCCCAAAGGATTCAACAGGCTCGGGGTGATCAGGCGTTTGTCATTCGGGTAACTGAGCGAATAATTGGTTTTGATCACCGCCACTTCGCCGTTGCTGTAGCCGTACGCAATCAGACCGTGGTCGGCGGTGCTAGTCGCCAGGCTGGCAAATTCTGCGCCTTCACTTTTGGGCAGCTGGGCTTCAAGGATGGTTTTACCATCGTTGACGTTAAAGAAGTTCACTGCACCGCTACGCTTGAAGCTGCCGCCAATTTCCTCGTAGCGCTCCAGCGTTAAAAATTCGGTATTGTCATTGGCGATCTGGTGTAACTCGGCTTGGTCATAGGTTTTGACCACTTCAACCGATGCACCACGAAACAGCGGCGCCACTTCAGAGAAAAGATAAAAGAAAATCAAACCCAGTGAGAATACGACTGCCATGCCTGCAGTCATAACACCGTAGCGGGAGACGGCATCTTTGAGTTTGCGGATACGACGCAGACGGGTGCGTTGTTCGGAAGTCGGCATCAAACTGGTTGTTTGTCTTACCGATACAGTGGGTTCTGACATGGTCTACTCACTCGATTAAACTGCTGGCACGGAAATGCTAACAAGCCTTGATGACACTTTTGTTACAAACCGGACCTGTTTGTCATCTTTCTGTCACATTGCGATTGCTGTTTATAAAAAAACCGCCGAACGAGTCGGCGGTTTTTAGTCACCCTAAGGGCGCATTATTTCTGCAAGTCAGCCAACGCTTTGTTTGCCATAGTAGCTGGCAGCGGGATGTAACCATCGCGCACTACAGTTTCCTGGCCGCGCTTGGACAATACCAACTTCACGAATTCCAATTGCAGTGCATCCAGCGGGCGGTTCGGGTGCTTGTTGATATAAACATACAGCACACGTGCCAGTGGGTAGCTACCATCCAATGCGTGGGTAGCATCTGCCGCGATAAATGGTTGACCATCTTTCTTGGACAGTGGAATCGCTTTAACACCAGAAGTGATGTAACCAATACCTGAGTAGCCGATACCGTTAATCGATTCAGAAACACCTTGTACTACAGACGCTGAACCTGGTTGCTCGTTGATACCAGCTTTGAAGTCACCTTTACACAAGGCTTCATCTTTAAAGTAACCGTAGGTACCTGATACTGCGTTACGGCTGTACAAGGTAAAGTCACGGTTAGCCCATGCACCAGTCAGACCCAACTCTCCCCAACGGGTGATGTCTTTTGCGCCGCCGCATTTGCGGGTAGCAGAGAAAATGGCGTCAACTTGTTGCAAGCTCAAACCTTTGATCGGGTTATCTTTATTTACATATACAGCCAACACGTCGATAGCAACTGGCACTGCAGTTGGTTTGTAACCGTGCTTGGCTTCAAACGCCTGGATTTCTTCCGCTTTCATCGCGCGGCTCATTGGGCCGAAGTTCGCAGTACCTTCAGTCAATGCTGGTGGTGCAGTTGAAGAACCGGCACCTTGAATTTGGATGTTCACGTTGGGGTAAGATTTTTTAAAATCTTCAGCCCATAAGGTCATCAGGTTGTTCAGGGTATCTGAACCGATTGAGTTCACATTGCCTGATACACCGGTAACTACTTTGTAATCGGGCAGCTTTGGATCAACAGCGGCGTGCAGCGCGGCGGCGCAAACCATAGAACCGGCGATTGCCAACCCTTTAATAATTTTCATAGCGTTCATAGAGCGCTCCGTTAGTCATCGTGAGTAAAGAATTCTAGTCTTGTTTATGGCGAGGTCTTTCCTCTCCATTGATGATCACTTTACCCATCGAATATTACAGTTATATGACTAACAGACTTTCCTGTCACAAATGTGTCTCACAAGCGTCACAATTTGTGCTGATGAAAAGAAAACACCAGCCGAAGCTGGTGTTTTCTAGACGGAGGGATTATTTGACGACGCGCAGCCCGGGGCGTTTTGCCGCATCGGCAGCGGATTTGTTGATCGGTGTCGGTGCCACTGGTGGTGTTGGTGGAACTGGCGGCTGTGGATTTTGCTCCGCCTCGAACATCATGCCTTGGCCATTCTCACGCGCGTAAATTCCGAGGATCGCACCGCAGGGAACATATAAGTTATTGACCACACCACTAAAACGCGCATTAAACGACACGGCGGTGTTGTCCATAAAAAAGTCTTTAATCGCAGAAGGGGAAATATTCAGGATGATTTGCCCATCTTTATTCACATGCTGCTGCGGCACTTGGGTGCCAGCTACGTGAGCATCCACCAAAATATGGGGAGTGCAATTGTTGTCCAGTATCCATTCGTAGATGGCGCGCAAAAAATACGGACGGCTGGAGGACATGGACATAACGAATTCCTTTGACTGAAGATGAATACCGACGACAACTTACAGGTATTTTAATCAAGGCTCAATTTAAACAGACGCAAACAAAACGGGCGACCTAAGTCGCCCGTTTTGTTATCAGTGGATCTCTCTCCAGAACTCGCGATTCAGGAAGTAGACAAAGATAAACAGGATTACCAGGAATCCGAGCACGTACAAACCGATAGACTGACGCTTAACAGCGATAGGCTCGGCAACATACTCAAGGAAGTTAACCAGGTCATAAACCGCTGCATCGAATTCTGCAGTGGTCATTGTGCCCTTAACTTTACCTTCTTTAAGCGCACCGCAGTGCTCATCGACTTCAACTTGACCAACGTCATTACGCAATGCGCCGCCGTGATGGTTGAGTTTTGGACCAGCGCCACACTCCAGCAAACCTTGCGGGCCAATCAACACGTGCGGCATACCCACGTTCGGGAATACACGGTTGTTAACACCCCAAGGACGGGTTTCATCTTTGTAAAAGTTGCGCAGATAGGTATAGAGCCACTCAGGTGAGCGCGCACGTGCCACCAAGGTCAGATCCGGCGGAGCTACACCGAACCACACTTTTGACTGCTGCGGCTTCATCGCAATTTCCATCAATTGGCCGATACGTTGATCGCCAAAAATCAGGTTTTGCTCCATCAGGTCATGCGGGATATCCAGATCATCCGCTACACGCTCAAAACGCGAGTATTTAGCTGAGTGACAACCCATGCAGTAGTTAGCGAAATATTTTGCACCGCGCTGCAGGGATTCCTTGTTGGTCAGATCCGGCTCCATGGGATCACAAGGAACCGCACCGCAGTGGAATGCACCTTCAGCAGCAACCGCTTTGATCGGCACCACAGCCAGAATGATAAACAGCGCCAAACCAGCAAGCACCACAATTGTCGGCAGACCTTTGGCTTGGGTACGGGTTGGCTCTTCCAGATCTTTATCGCGCGCAGCCAACAATGGCAGTACAGCGAAGATCGCCGCCAACAGGAAGCACATAGCTAACAAGAATACCGGCACATCACCGCGAACGTACTCAAGTCCCATCCACGCAAAAATTACTGCAAACGCGCCACACAGAACCCAAGAGGTTTTTGATTTAGGGCCAGCAGGGTTAGTGGTGGTCCAAACCGGCATGGTAATGAAGTATGCAAAATAGAACGCAGTAGCGATTTGCGACAACAAGGTACGGCCTTCAGTCGGTGCCTTAACACCCAGGTAGCCGAGAATCACAAACATAGCAGCAAACGCAATCAACATAATGCGTGGGATATGACCACGGTAACGCATGGATTTCACTTTGCTGCGATCCAACCAAGGCAACACAAACAGGATGGCAATCGCCGCCGCCATCGCAATAAAGCCGAGGAACTTCGCGGTCAACACCATTGGTCCAAGCTCAATCTGCATAGTCACTGCGCGCAGTACTGCATAGAACGGAGTGAAGTACCAAACCGGGGCAATGTGCGTTGGGGTCTTCAGATTGTTTGCTTCTTCGAAGTTAGCGTACTCAAGGAAGAAACCACCCATCTCCGGCATAAAGAACATAATGAAGCAGAACGCAAACAGGAAGACAGTAATACCAACCAGATCGTGCACAGTGTAGAAAGGATGGAAAGGAACACCGTCGCGTGGAATACCATTCTCATCTTTGTTCTTTTTGATCTCAACGCCGTCAGGGTTGTTTGAACCTACTTCGTGCAACGCCAGGATATGCATTACCACGAGCGCCAGTAACACTATTGGCAGAGCCACAACGTGAAGCGCAAAGAAACGGTTCAGGGTAATACCAGAGATCAGGTAGTCACCACGGATCCATTGAACAAGGTCTTCACCAATACCGGGAATCGCACCGAACAGGGACACAATTACTTGCGCACCCCAATATGACATCTGACCCCAGGGCAATACATACCCCATGAAGGCTTCCGCCATGAGCACCAGATAAATGGTCATACCAAAAATCCACACCAATTCACGCGGGGCTTTATAAGAGCCGTACATCATGCCGCGGAACATATGGAGATAAACCACTACGAAGAACGCCGACGCACCGGTGGAGTGCATGTAACGCAGCAACCAACCAAAATCCACATCGCGCATAATGTATTCAACCGATGCGAATGCACCTTCGGCTGATGGGTTGTAGCTCATGGTCAACCAAATACCGGTAACCAGTTGGTTTACCAACACCAACAATGAGAGCACACCAAAGAAGTACCAGAAGTTGAAGTTCTTGGGCGCATAGTACTTACCCATATGGGTATCCCATGCACGTTGAACCGGCAGACGCTCGTCAACCCACTGCCATATACCTGTTAACCAATTCATATCAAGCCCCCTGATCTTCGCCAATCACAACCACAGACTCGCTCTCATAACGATGAGGAGGAACTTCCAGATTCAGCGGTGCTGGAACACCTACGTAAACACGGCCTGCAAGGTCATATTTGGAACCGTGACATGGACAGAAGAAACCGCCCTGCCATTTTTCGCCACCCAAATCTGCCGCACCCACATCAGGGCGGAACATAGGAGCACAACCCAAGTGAGTACACACACCCAACAGGATTGCAAATTCCTTATTGATAGCGCGCTCGGGATTCTTGGCATACTCAGGTTGTTGCGGCTCGTTTGAACTTGCATCGAGCAGAACACCCTGCTCTTCTACTTTTTTCAAGCTATCCAATGCTGCCTGGGTACGGCGAACGATAAATACCGGCTTGCCGCGCCATTCAACAGTAACCAGAGCACCCGGCTCGATCTTGCTGATGTTGTACTTAACCGGCGCACCCGCAGCTTTCGCTCTGGCGCTGGGGTTCCATGAACCCACAAATGGAATAGCCGCACCCACAACACCAACCGCACCCACTGCACAAGTGGCTCCGATTAATACGCGACGGCGCGTTTGATTTACAGCGTCATTACTCATGACGAATTTCTCCCCTAAACAGCTTTAACGGCTAGCAAATTGCCTGAAATCGTCCTGTGACTAGTTATATAACTGCGACTAAGTCCGGCGAAATAAGGAATATTGGGTGACTCTAAGAAAAGGCGGGCAATGTTAATGAATTAACGCACTGCTTACAAGAATAACCACACGTAAACAGTGGGTTATAAGCCGGTAATTTTAGACGTAAAAAAACGCCCAAGCCAGTAAAGACTTGGGCGTTTTTGATGATCGTCAACCAGCCAGCAAAAAAGCAGCTGGAGAAAACCATTAACGCTTGGAGAATTGTGGCTTCTTACGTGCTTTACGCAGACCAACTTTCTTACGCTCAACTTCACGAGAATCGCGAGTAACGTAACCTGCTTTGCGCAATTCGCTACGCAGAGACTCATCGTACTCCATCAGAGCGCGAGTCAGACCGTGGCGAATAGCACCAGCTTGACCGAAGCTTCCGCCACCAGTAACGGTAACGTTCACATCAAACTTCTCTACCAGACCAACCAGTTCCAGCGGCTGACGAACAACCATGCGCGCAACTGGGCGACCGAAGTACTCGTCCAAAGGACGGTCATTAACGATAATTGCACCAGTACCAGCAGTGATAAACACACGTGCGGTAGAGGTTTTGCGACGGCCGGTGCCGTAAAATTGTGTAGCAGACATGTCAGCTCCCCTTAGATGTTCAGTTCTTTAGGTTGCTGAGCAGCATGTGGATGCTCATTACCTGCATAAACTTTTAGTTTTTTGAACATAGCACGACCGAGTGGACCCTTCGGCAACATACCTTTAACAGCAGTTTCGATGGTGCGCTCTGGCGCTTTTTCAATCAACTTCTGGAAGCTGATAGATTTAATGCCGCCCACATAACCAGTGTGCGAGTAGTAAATCTTGTCAGTAGCTTTACGGCCAGTCACGCGCACTTGAGCAGCGTTGATAACAACGATGTAATCACCGGTATCAACGTGTGGAGTGAATTCTGGCTTGTGCTTGCCACGCAAACGCGAGGCGATTTCCGCAGATAAACGGCCGAGTGTTTTTCCCGCCGCATCCACGACGAACCAGTCCTGAGAGACAGATTCTGCTTTGGCAATATAGGTCTTCATGTTATTCCTGCCTAAATCGGATGTGGATAATAGCCCCTAAAATAGGGAGGCGGCATACTACACAGCCGCTGCATGCTTTTCAACCACAATTTACAGTTGAAAAGCTATTCCGGGCGATGTGACCGCGCCAGATACTCGCGACTTTGCATTTCCAACAGCCGACTGACAGTGCGCTGGAATTCAAAATCGAGCTTGCCAGTTGAATAGAGCCCAGCCAGCGGGCGCTCAGCTGAAATCACCAGCTTTACCTGACGATCATAAAATTCATCAACCAGATTCACAAAGCGGCGCGCCTGGTCATCTTTCTCCCGCCCCAATCCCGGCACATTGCTCAGGATTATCGAGTGATACTCGCGCGCCAGCTCAATGTAATCATTCTGCGAGCGAGGACCATCGCATAACTCAACAAAATCAAACCAGGCAACACCTTCACTCACATAGCGCGCGCGAATCTGACGCCCTTCCACCTCAAGATCTACGTCTTGCTGGATCTCAGCATTGGCAGCAACCAGACTTTTAAAGCTCGACATCAAACTCTGGTCGGCCGTCTCATCCAGACGCGAGTGATAAAGCTCCGCCTGCTCAAGCGCGCGCAGCCGATAATCAACACCGCCATCAACATTGACCACCAGAGTGTGCTCATTAATCAGCGCAATAGCAGGCAAAAAACGCGCGCGCTGCAAACCGTCTTTATATAGGCCATCGGGCACTATGTTTGATGTAGCCACCAGCGTGACGCCACGGGCGAACAACTCTTCCATTAAAGTGCCAAGAATCATGGCATCGGTGATATCCGATACAAAGAACTCGTCAAAGCAAATAACCCGCGCCTCTTTGGCAATAATATCGGCTACTTTTTCGAGTGGATTTTTCTGGCCATCCAACTTTTTAAGCTCGGCATGCACACGTCGCATAAAGCGATGAAAGTGCGCGCGCATCTTTTGTTCAAAAGGCAAGCTTTCGAAAAAGTTATCCATCAGATAGGTTTTTCCGCGCCCTACCCCACCCCAAAAATACAAGCCACGCACCAGTTGGCGCGGTTTGGAGACCGTTAAGCGCTTGAAAAAACCGCCCAGCCCAGCCTGATCTTCCTGCTCTGCCTTCCAAACTACGATCAATTGTTCGTAAAGATGCTGCAAATGATCAACCGCCGCTTTTTGCGCGGGATCAAAACGGAAATCGGGGCGAGTCAGATCCTGCTGGTAACGCGCTAATGGGGATAAAGAAGTCGAGGGAGATAATGAAGTCATCATAAATTCAAACAGGCGGGCGAAAACTGGCGGTCACTTTAGCGATAAGCCAGTTGTAGCGCCATTAAATTTCACACGAGTTATGCTCAAATCAAGTTGCAACTTGTCGCAACAGTGTCTCGGTCAAGTCGGATTTCAGGTTAGTCAGATAGCCGTGGAAAAAGTGACTGGCCTCCGGATAACGGATTAACTCTGCCGGACTGTGCAATTTATCCACCCATTGATAAACGCCTTCGGCAAAGACTCGCTCGTCTTTATCACCCTGGATAACACACAGCGGACTGGAAAATACACCCGCACGATCATAGGGATAACGCTCCACCGGCGGCGCCACGAGCGTTAAATGCACCAAGCCGGCAACATCGTAGCTCGCCTGCGCGGCGATGGATGAGCCAAACGAAAAGCCCGCTAACATCAACGGCATATATGGCAGCTGCTGTTGGCTCCAGCCAATTATCGCGCGCAGGTCATCAACCTCCCCCACCGCATTATCAAACTCACCGTCACTCTTGCCGATGCCGCGAAAATTGAACCGCAACACATGGATACCCAAGTCGCGATAGGTGCGCATCAGGGTGGTCACCACTTTATTATCCATAGTACCGCCGTGTTGCGGATGAGGATGGCAGATGATCGCCAACAACACGCGCGCGGCAAAATGCCCATTTTCATTTCCCTGATGGATAAGCGCTTGCAATTGACCGCACGGACCTGGAATAAAAAGTTCCTGCTCTTTGGCAAAGGGAAAATGCATTTATTACCTCGATGATTCAGTGATCGCACTCATAAGCTCAATAATTTTTGCCCATTTTAATGAGAAAATGGACTTATAATAGAGCCAACAATGTTCCAAGCTGCATATTGTCTATGCGGCTGCCATATCCAGCAGGAGATTTCTGTGTATTCATTTAGTGCTCTCGTTATTACCGGTTTACTGTGTTTGCTCGCTGGTGCAGGTATTGGTGCTGCACTGCTGTATGTATTTCGTGCACAAATCCTCGGGCGCGACCTTGAGCAACGCCTGCATGAGGCAGAAAGCGCACTGCAAGGCTATCAGCGCGATGTTGCTGAACACTTCACCCAAACATCGTCACTGGTAAATAACCTGACTCAGGCCTATCGTGAAGTACATGAGCATTTGGCAAACGGCGCACTGAAATTGGCAACACCGGCGATCAGCCGCCAAATTCTGGACTCTGCCAACAACAATCTCAGCGGCGATACCAAAGCCTATATCAGCGAGCAGCATATTGAACCGCCGCGCGACTGGGCTCCAAAAACCCCAGGCGCCAAAGGCATGCTGAGTGAAGATTATGGTTTGCGCGATGATCACCATGACAGTTCGCGCCTGCCAACCGAATCAGCCGATGATTACGATTTTGATGGTAAAGCCAATCGTTATTGATTAGCAGGCAACACCAATACTGGATTGATTGCGTACAGGACGTCGACATAAATGATTAACCCCGCATCGCGGGGTTTTTCTTGGCTAAAAATAAAATCGGCGGAGACGCTCTGAATGTCCTTACAACGCTTGCTGCAATTTGTTAGCTGGCCCATTACCGCAGGCGTTATCATTGCGTTGCTTTCACTACTTCTTTTTCCACAATTGCGCGGCACTCCGACACCACCGCCAGTTAGCAATCACAATCTTGGAACCGGTGTAGTTTCTTATGCAGACGCGGTTAGCCGCGCTGCGCCATCGGTCGTCAATGTATACACCGAAAAACGCGTGGTGCAGCGCAATCAAAATCTTTCCAACAATCCTTTTTTTCGCCATCTCTACAATAATTCCAATACTCCGCAGCAAGAGCGCATGCAAAAAACGCTCGGTTCAGGAGTGATCGTCAATGATTCAGGTTTAATCCTGACCAACAATCATGTTATTAACGGCGCTGATCGAATTTCAGTACTACTTTACGATGGCCGCGTGACCACCGCTGAACTTGTCGGCGTGGATAAAGCTAATGATTTAGCAGTGTTAAAAATTCAGCTCGATAATATTTCGGCGATCAAACTCGGCAATTCAGATGATATTCGTGTGGGCGATGTAGTGCTGGCCATTGGCAATCCTTTCGGGGTTGGCCAGAGCGTAAGCCAAGGTATTGTAAGCGCGACAGGCCGCTGGAATCTCGGCATTAACAGCGCAGAAAATTTTATCCAAACGGATGCCGCCATTAATCCTGGAAACTCCGGCGGAGCCCTGATTGACGCTTACGGAAATTTGATCGGCATTAACACCGCCATGCTGGACGAATCCGGTGCTTCATTTGGAATCAGCTTTGCAGTACCGGTTGATAAGGCGATGAACTCATTAAAACAAATCGTGGAATTTGGTGGTGTTCGCCGCGGCTGGTTAGGCATCGGAGTTACGCAACCGCCACTCGAATTTGCACAAAAAATTGGCGCGGAAGGCTTACTGATCAGCGAAATCGAACGCGACAGCCCCGCTGAAAAAGCCGGCTTTCAAATCAACGATTACATTACGCATATAGATAACACGCCGTTACTCAATAAACATTCAGTAGCCAATTCACTTCTCAACATCCAACCCAATGCTGAAATCACATTCAGAATTATTCGCGATGGAAAAGCATTGGAAATAAAAGCAGTGGCAGCCTTCCCTCCAACTAAAACCTGATTCACTGCAAATTTTTCGCAAAAAAAACGGGCGCATCAAGCGCCCGCTTTTATTTCTTGATCGAAAAAAATTAATCGATAATTCGATACTCAGCCGAACGCGCATGCGCTTCGAGATATTCACTGTGCGCCAATACCGATGCGGTTTTTGACAGAGTTGATGCACCTGCGGCCGAGCACATAATAATCGAACTGCGCTTTTGGAAATCGTATACACCGAGTGGCGAAGAAAAACGCGCAGTACCCGAGGTTGGCAATACGTGATTAGGACCAGCGCAATAGTCGCCAAGTGCTTCAGGCGTAAAACGGCCCATAAAAATAGCGCCGGCGTGACGCACTTTTGGCAACCATAATTCCGGATCAGCAATCGATAATTCCAAATGCTCGGGGGCGATGCGATTATTCACCGCAATTGCCTGCTCCATATTCGCCACTTTAATTAATGCACCGCGATTTTTTAATGACACACTCGCGATACTTTCGCGCGCAAGGGTTGGCAACAAACGTTTGATCGACTCTTCCACTTTATTTAAATAGTCGGCATCCGGGCACAACAAAATTGATTGTGCCTGTTCGTCATGCTCCGCTTGGCTGAACAGGTCCATCGCAATCCAATCCGGATCGGTCAAACCATCGCAAATCACTAAAATTTCGGAAGGGCCTGCGATCATATCAATCGCCACCTGACCAAACACCGCGCGCTTGGCAGTCGCCACATAAATATTGCCCGGGCCAACAATCTTATCGACCTTGGCAATCGTTTCAGTTCCATAAGCGAGCGCAGCAACTGCTTGCGCACCGCCAATAGTAATAACGCGATCAACACCCGCAATCGCTGCGGCTGCCAACACCATAGGACTGATTTCGCCATCAGGTGCAGGCACCACCATGGTCAAGTCATCAACACCCGCCACTTTTGCGGGAATTGCGTTCATCAATACCGATGACGGGTAAGAGGCTTTGCCGCCGGGCACGTATAAACCTACGCGCTCCATTGCCGAAATTTGTTGGCCGAGCACAGTGCCGTCGGCCTCGGTGTAGCGCCATGAACTTTGCAATTGGTGCTGGTGATAATTGCGAATACGCTCAGCCGCAACCTCCAACGCAGTGCGCTGCTCAGGGCTAATTTGCGTCAGTGCATTTTGCAATTCTGCTGGTGTGACAACAAAGTCATTAATGTTTTGCGCCGTGCGACGGTCGAACTTGTTAGTGAATTCCACTACCGCTGCATCACCACGGGTTTTCACTTGATGCAGAACATCGTCCACCACAGCAGCAACGCGCGTATCGCTAACCGATTCCCACGCGAGCAGTTGATCCAACTGCTGATTGAAGTCGCTTTGGCTTGCATCCAAACGGGTGATGATAGATTCAGACATGGAATTCTCTTTTTAAAAAACCAATAACAAGTTGTACGGAAAAGAAAACAATCAGTGGATCATGCAGCCTGGCGACTGCAAATGCACATTGGCATTCGCAATCGCCGGAATAGAAAATTAATTAGCCGCTACCGCTTTAGCGATATGGTCGATAATCGTTTGGATCTGTACGTGCTTCATTTTCATCGACGCTTTGTTCACGATCAAACGCGAACTGATGTCGGCAATAAAATCGCGCTCTTCCAAACCGTTTGCGCGCAAGGTGTTGCCGGTATCGACGATATCCACAATTTCATCAGCCAAATTCATAATCGGTGCAAGTTCCATCGCACCGTAGAGTTTGATGATGTCAGTCTGGCGACCTTGCGATGCGTAATATTGCTTGGCGATATTCACATATTTGGTTGCGACACGAATACGGCCTGCGGGCAGCGCCTCACCTTTCACACCAGCGGTCATCAAGCGGCAGCGGGCGATATTTAAATCGAGCGGCTCATACAAACCTTCAGCGCCGTTTTCCATCAAGGTATCTTTACCGGAAATGCCCATGTCCGCCGCACCAAATTGCACATAGGTGGGAACATCGGCGCCGCGCAGCAACAGCAAACGCACATGCGCTTGCGTTGTATCAAATACCAGCTTGCGGCTTTTTTCCATGTCTTCCAGCGGCTCAATACCAGCAGCAGCGAGCAGCGGCAAAGTCTCTTCCAGAATGCGCCCTTTAGTCAGCGCGATAGTCAGGGTTTGACTCATGAGTTTTACCTTTTATGAACCTTTACTCTTAATTAACCTTTTACGCGGCGCACACTGGCACCCAGGCTTTGGAATTTTTGTTCGATTGCTTCGTAACCGCGATCAATATGGTAAATACGGTCTATCAGGGTTTCGCCATCAGCAACCAGACCAGCAATAACCAAACTCGCCGATGCGCGCAAATCAGATGCCATCACCGGCGCCGCTTTCAAACGCTCAACACCGGTCACGATTGCAGTGTTGTGCTCCAGCTCGATGTTCGCGCCCATACGATTCAATTCGGCAACTTGCACCAGACGGTTTTCAAAAATCGTTTCGGTAATGTGGCTCACGCCTTCAGCGACGGCGTTCATCGCCATAAATTGCGACTGCATATCGGTCGGGAATGCCGGGTAGGGTGCGGTTTTTAAACTCACTGCCTTCGGACGCTTGCCGTGCATATCAAGCGCGATCCAATCGTCGCCGGTGGTGATATCCGCACCAGCTTCCTGCAATTTCAGCAACACCGCCTCAAGAATATCGGCGCGGGTATTGGTCAATTTAATTTTGCCGCGCGTTGCTGCTGCCGCCACCAGATAAGTTCCGGTTTCAATACGGTCGGGCATAACGCTGTATTCGCAGCCGTGCAATTTATCAACACCGTAAATCGTCAGACTGGATGTACCTATGCCTTCGATTTTCGCACCCATTGCGACCAGCATGTTAGCCAGATCGACAATCTCAGGTTCGCGCGCGGCGTTTTCGAGAATGGTTTTACCTTCGGCCAATACAGCGGCCATCAGCAAGTTTTCAGTACCGCCAACAGTGACCATATCCATCAGGAAATGGCAGCCCTTCAAACGGCCATTGGAACGGGCGCGAATGTAACCACCATCGATTTCAATGGTTGCACCCATCGCCTCAAGGCCGCGCAAGTGAATATCAACCGGACGCGAACCAATCGCACAACCGCCTGGGAAAGAAACATTCGCTTCACCGTAACGCGTGAGCAATGGTCCAAGCACTAGGATCGATGCGCGCATGGTTTTCACCAGCTCGTAGGACGCGGTGTAGGAATTAATGGTGTTGGGATCAACAATTACTACGTGCTCGCCCTGGATCTCAATGGTCAGGCCGAGGGTGCTAAGCAATTGCACCATGGTAGTGATGTCTTTCAAATGAGGAACATTACTCAAATGTACTTTGCCATCAGCCAGAATGGCCGCAGCCAATAACGGCAGGCCCGCATTTTTGGAGCCGGAAATACGCAATTCGCCAGTGAGCGGCCCGCCGCTCGCGATCAAAAACTTATCCATTACAACCCTGAAAACTAGAAAGTGCTAAAAAAGAAACGAATCAACAACCAGACAATGAGCGCGTAAAAATTACTGCTGCTGTTGCTGCTGTGCCCACTGCTCGGGCGTGAAGGATTTGATGTAATCCACAGCGTGGATACTGCGGTCAGCAAATTGTGCACTCAGGGTAGACAGCACCAATTGCTGCTTCTTCACCGGCGTCAAACCGGCAAAAGCGGGACTTACGACAACTACGCCAATGTGATCACCCATTACATCTACCGATTTAACATCGCAGTCAGGGATTTGGCTTTCGATCAGCGCTTTGATTTGTTCAGCTTGCATAGTGTTACTCGATAAGGAAGTCAGGCCAGCCATACCTAAGCGAAAAGTCGGGCATAAATGGCGATAAATAAATTAAGGCGCGAAGTTTACCGGAATGTCGTCCATATCGCACCCAAAAACCCTGCCCAAGAATGCAAAACCCCGACACTTGGCCGGGGTTTTGGAGCGGATGCAGCAACTGCTATTGCTGGTTAAGCATCAACCAACCAATTGGCAATCACTTTATCCACATCACCATTGTACTTTTTCAAGCCAGCTTTAAATTGGCCGCTGAACGATTGACCCAGGTTAACGCCGTTAAGAACTACGTTAATCAGTTTCCAATCGCCAGCCTTACCTTTCTGCATGGTGTAATCCAGTTTGTGGGTAGTGCCCTCTGCTGCAACTTCCTGTTTAACCACTACGCGGGTCGGATTTGCTTCGGTTACACCAGCGATGGTGACTTTGCTGTCGGCATAACCGAGCACACCTTTGGCAAGGGATTTCACCATGCCGTCTTTAAATACTTTCTGGAATTGTTCGCGCTGCGCAGGTGTTGCCTTGGCATAGGTATCTTTACCCATTACCGATGCAGCGATAAAAGGAAAGTTAACAACGCCATCAAGCGCGCCTTCCACTTGTTTGTAATACACATCATCGGCGGTTTTTGCCGCGTTTTTGGCTTTCACCAAATCGAATAATTTTTGCGCAACTGATTCAACAATCGCTTGCGGTGCTTGGGCACTGGCGGCCGCTGCTGGCGCTTGCGCCATCACACTGGTGCTGAGCATCGCCACTACACCGAACACAACACCATAGACTTTGGTGAGCATATATTTCATCGTAAAACCTTCCTAATTGAGATGTGGTCATTAAGTCAGAGATGGCCATGTACCTATATACATTGTGTATGCGCATACATTGACGGTACCGAAACTCAGACAGCGCTAATTCCTTATGGTGCCATTCTTTATGCGTGCTTATTGGATGTGGCGGTTTATTAACCGGAGGCGCGGTGAGCAGGCTTGCGGCGCGCACTATATCATTTACAGGACGACACCGATAACGCGAACGCAGGAAAAAAGACGCAAACATCCCTCGCCTTGCGATTCATGACCGTTATAATGCCCCACCCGGAACCGCCGAACCGCTATTGGAATTGTTATATGGCTGCCTTCGATTATGTCAGCTCTGCCCTGCGCACCATCCGCTTGGAAACCGAAGCCGTAACCGCTTTAACCAGCCGTATCGATGGCCAGTTTACTGCCGCCTGCGAACTTATCCTCAACTGCAACGGACGCGTGATTGTCACTGGCATGGGCAAATCCGGCCACATCGGCAAAAAAATCGCGGCCACACTGGCAAGCACCGGCACACCTGCTTTTTTTGTCCATCCCGGCGAAGCAAGTCATGGCGATTTGGGGATGATCACCAAGAACGATATTTTGCTCGCGATTTCTTATTCCGGCACCTCCAACGAGATAGTCACCCTGCTGCCGCTGCTGAAACGCGCCGGGGTAAAAATCATCGCCATGTGTGCCAACGCGCAATCGACCCTGGGCGAAGTCGCTGAGGTCAATCTGGATATCAGCGTTTTATATGAAGCCTGCCCGCTTGATCTCGCCCCGACTTCAAGCACCACCGCCACCCTGGTGATGGGCGATGCGCTGGCAATTGCGCTGCTCGAAGCGCGTGGTTTTACCGCTGAAGATTTTGCTTTTTCCCACCCTGGCGGCGCACTCGGGCGCAAGTTGTTGTTGCGCGTTGCCGAGGTAATGCACTCAGGTGATGACATACCGCGTGTATCGCCCGAAACACCTATGTTA
>Ga0247822_10000712_pt1 | contig 18754 bp, 16 predicted proteins | sample 13C_Cellulose_Da_FD_192423 | JGI IMG/M metagenome (GOLD analysis project Ga0247822, IMG submission 192423) | Soil microbial communities from agricultural site in Penn Yan, New York, United States - 13C_Cellulose_Day30 | ecosystem: Environmental > Terrestrial > Soil > Agricultural land | place...
CGCTAAGCGTTGTCCCGCAATGATTGGATGTCGTACCCGTGTTGTAGGGTCCCGACGCTGACAACTGAATCAGGGGCGGCAAGGCGCCCCGTCGAGTAAACCGCACATTTTCGTCGCTGCCCGCCTCTGCGGGAGCCAGACGAGCGCACACCACGAACGGTGGTGGCTCGACGAACGTCGGCACGGCCGAACAACCAACCCCGAATGAGACCTGCATGCCTGCAGGACCACGTCGGAACGATGTTACGGCGAACCGACATGTCTCGTAGTGGCAGCATTACGGGACAACCCTTAGCACGCGCGCACACTGGCCGCCGATCGCGGGCCGTCGTATGGATCCGGCATGACCGACGCAGTCGTCCTCCTCTCGGGCGGCCTCGACTCGACCACCGCGCTCGCCGTCGCGCGCGAGGCGGGCCATCGCTGCCACGCGCTCACCGTGCGCTACGGCCAGCTGCACCAGGTGGAGCTCGAGGCAGCGGCGCGCGTCGCCAAGGCCCTCGGCGTCGGTGATCATCGCATCGTCGAGGTCGACCTCCGGCCGCTCGCGGCGTCGGCGCTCACGACGTCGGGCATCGAGGTCCCCAAGGATCGCCCGCTCTCCGAGATCGGCGCACCCGGGGATGTCCCGTCGACGTATGTCCCGGCGCGCAACACCGTGCTGCTCTCGCTGGCGCTCGCGTGGGCCGAGACCTTGTCGGCGCGCGACATCTACCTCGGGGTCAACGTGCTCGACGCGAGCGGCTATCCCGACTGCCGCCCCGAGTTCGTGACCGCGTTCGAGGCGCTCGCCCAGGTCGCCACGCGGACGGGCGGCTTCCGCATCCACGCGCCGCTGATCGAGCTCACCAAGGCCGAGATCATCCGCCTCGGGACGCGGCTCGGCGTCGACTACGCGATCACGCATTCCTGCTACGACCCCGTCGGTGGCCGCGCGTGCGGCCGGTGTGACGCGTGTGCGCTGCGCCGTAAGGGGTTCGCCGAGGCGGGCGTTCCAGACCCCACGCGCTACGCGTAGGTTGTGTATGCTCGCCGCGCATGAAGCTCGGCACGCTGCTGCTACGCAACGCGGCGATCGGGCTCTCGCAGCTCGAGAGCGCGCTGCGTAATCAGGTGCTCTACGGCGGTCGCCTCGGCACCAACCTCGTCGAGCTTGGCTTCCTCGATCTCGAGCTGCTGTCGACGTATCTCGGCGAGCTGACCGGCTTCCCGGTCGCGACCCCGACCCTGCTCGACGCGGCGAACACCGACCTGCTCGACCGCCTCGGCTCCGAGGAGGCTCACCGCCTGCGCGCGGTGCCGCTCGACTACCTCGGCGCTCCGCAATTTGGCGGCTCGCTGTCCGCCTCGCTCGGCTCGGAGACCATCGCGGTCGCCATGGTCGACCCGACCGACGCCGTCGCCATCGACCAGCTCGTGGCCAAGCTCGACGCCCAGATCACGCCCTACGTCGTCCCCGAGCTGCGCGCGCTGTACTACCTCGAGAAGCTCTATGGCCAGCCGCGCCGCGCCCGGTTCATCCGCAGCGCGCGCCCGGGTGCCGACGACGCGCCCGACGATCGCCGGCGGCAGCAGCCCGCGCAGGGCATCGTGATGCCGCCGCCGTTCACCCTCGAGCCGCGGCGGCGCCGGCAGTCGTCGATGCCGATCGCGAACACGACGCCGATCTCCCTCGGGTTTGGCGCGGCGTGCGAGCGCGTCGACACGGCCGCTCACCGCGAGCAGATCGCGGACACGTTCGTCGAGTACGCCAAGGGTCGCTGCGACGCGCTGCTGCTGTTCCTGATCCGCGACGGTAACGCCCTCGGCTGGCGCGGCTGGGTCGCACCGCCGGCCAAGCCGCGGACACCGATCGAGGAGCTGTCGCTCCCGCTCGGCGGAGCGTCGGCGTTCCAGTCCGCCCACGATACGGGCGCGCGGTTCATCGGCGCGCCGCCCTCACCGGCCAAGCCGGTCGAGACCCAGCTGTGGTCCTCGCTCGACGTCACGCCCGAGCCGACCTCCGTCATCGTCGTGCCGATCCTGGTCAAGCAGCGCCCCGTCAATCTGATCTATGCGCACACGCTCGGCGGCCCGCCGCCGCAGACCCTGATCACGGAGCTGACGGACCTCGCGATCCGTGCCCAGTCCTCCTACGTGCGGCTGATCAAGCAGGCCCGCGGGGCCTGACCCACCCCGCGATCGGGGCGCGTGGTCAAGCGCCAGAATGCAGATTTCCGGGCCGCGGTTTGCTGGGTATCTGGCGGAAATCACGCCAGAACTTACGTTCCAAGGATGCCCCCTCCCGGAACTTGATCTTTCCCGGCAAACGGAGAAAGTCAGGCTCGTGGCGCAACGCATGTCCCTCACGAGCCCCCGGGTCGGGGTCGGCACGATTGCAGCGGCGCTTGTCGCGCTCTCGATGGCACTGCTCGGTCACTTCGTGATCTGAGCGATGGGGCCCACCGCGGCGCGGACGTCGCAGCGGTTGTAAGCAGGCTTCCGCGCGACCGGCGCCGAGAAGGCGTTACACCTGCCGCCATGATCGAGATCGAGGTGAAGGGTGGTCGCCCCGAGGTGCTGGCCGAGCTGATCGTGTCCGCCGTCGAGGGCAGGCCCGTGGGGCACCCGGAGGCGGCGGTCGCGCAGGCCGGCCTGCTCGCCCGGGAGCAGATGGCCGCAGCGGAGAGCCGGCGCCCCTCGCGGCACGATGTCGAGACGGTCAACTTCCAGACCCTCGATGAAGACGAGGATTGGACCGACCTCTGAGTCGCGCCGCTACTGCTGCTCGTTCCAGTAGCGGACCCAGTCGCCGTCGGGGATCAGCGTGCCGTGCTTGATCGCTCCCGCGTCGGCGAGCACGTAGATCCAGGTCCAGATCTCCTCGCCCGTCGCGAGCGTGACCTGCTTGATCACGCGCGCGAAGTCGGCGCCCTCGTAGGCGTCGAGCAGGCCGAACGTCGCGGGCAGCTCGGTGAGCCAGAGGACCTCGCCGATGATCTTGGCTTGCCCCTGATGCTCGCCGTCGAGGCAGCCGGGGTAGCCCATCGGGAAGGCGTAGATCGAGCCGCTGGTCCACGCCTTCACGCAGTGGGTGACCTGGTTCGCGATCAGCGAGCGCGCGGTCTGGCCGAGGCGCAGGGTGCCGTACACGAACAAGCGATCGAGGACCTCGTGCGAACCGGTCGTCCGCTCGACCTCGAACGTACGCGTGCTTCGCCTGCGCTCACCCACCTCGCCAGATCTACCGCTGGATCGTCAGCGCCGCCACTTGATCGAGCAGCGGTAGTGCCATGGCGGCGCCCGTGCCCTCGCCGTGGCCGAGCCCGACCTCGAAGAGCGGGGGCAGCCCCAGGTGCGCGAGGATGCGCGGCTGCGTGAACGTCCCGGCGTGGGCCGCGAGGAAGTAGCCCGTGACGTCGGGGGCGAGCGCGGCCGCGACGAGGGCGGCGGTGCCCGTCGCGTAGCCGTCGAGGACGACGGGGATGTTCATCGACGCCGCGGCCAGGATCGCACCGGCGAGCACCGCGGTCTCCGGTCCGCCGAACGCGGCGAGGCGCTCGAGGCCGCCGTCACCGGCATGCGCCGCTCCCCGGGCACCGGCCTGCTCCGCGAGCTCGTCCCCGAGGCCGGCGGGCGCGGTGCCGGTCGCGGCGCCGAGCAGCGCGGCCGAGGCGACCTCCGCACCGACACCGAGCGCACCGACGGCGAGCACGTCGAGCCCGGGCTCGGACAGCGAGATCGCGAGCGCGATGCCGGCCTCGAGGCCGAGCGCGGCGTCGACGATCGACATCGCCGGGCCGCGCGAGAGATCCGAGGACGGGCCGAACCCGAGCGCGATCGTGGTGGACGGCATGGCGGCGGGCTCGCGCACGCCGGCATCGACGAGGACGATAGGGGCGCGGGCGGTGCGCGCGACCTGCGCGACCGCGGCGGTGCCGTCGGCGATGGCCTGCGCCGCGATCACCGTCGGGTGCGCCGCGCCGAGCGCGACGCCCGGATCTCCGATGCCGTGGTCGCCGGCGACGACGAGCAGCGTGCGCCGCTCGGTGCGCGGCCGCGGTGTGTGCTGCGCGCCGGCGAGCGTGCGGGCGACCCGCTCGAGCAGCGGCGTGCCGGCGGGCGCGACGTGGAGCCGGGCGCCTTCGGCGTGCGCGGCGGACGCGGGCGTGATCGCCTCGATCACGTGGCGCAGCACGCGTGGGTCGTTCACCTCCGCACCGCCTTCGGCGCTGCTGCGCGCCCGACCTTCGTCGGACTTGCGCTCACTCCCGCCCCCACAGCGCCGCGCGCCGCTTCTGGCCGACGAGGATGAGCACGAAGAACGGCCCGCCGAGCACCGCGGTCACCGCGCCGGTCGGCAGCTGCGCCGGGACGGTGAGCGTGCGCGCGAGCGTGTCGCACACGGTGAGCAGCACCGCGCCGCCGAACACCGAGGCCGGGATGAGCACGCGGTGATCGGGGCCGAGCACCGCGCGCAGCGCGTGCGGCACGATCAGTCCGATGAAGCCGATCGGCCCGGCGAGCGCGATCGCGGCTCCGACGAGCAGCGACGCGACGGCGAACACGACGACCTGGGTGCGGCCGACGGCGACGCCGACCGATGCGGCGGCCTCGGGTCCCGCGGCGAGCGCGTTGAGCTCGCGCGCGTGGGCGATCAGCACCGCGAGCCCGACGAGGATCGGTGGCGCCGCGTAGCCGACCGGCGTCAGCGTCATCGAGTCGAGACCGCCCATCATCCAGCGCAGCATGCGGCTGACCTCGGTGAACTCGCTCGTGTACTGGATCAGCACGCTGGCGGCCGAGCAGAACATCGACATCGTGACGCCGGCGAGAACCAAGGTCGCCGGAGGCAGGTGCCGGCCGACGCTCGCGAGCCGCCACACGACGAGCAACGTGGCGGTCGCACCGACGAGCGCCGCGGCGCTCACGCCGACGCTGCCGAACGCGTCCTCGATGCCGAACCGGATCGCGAACACGGCGGCCAGCGAGGCCCCGGACGAGATGCCGAGCGTGAACGGTTCGGCGAGCGGGTTGCGCAGGAGCGCCTGCAGCGCGCAGCCCGCACCCGCGAGCGCGCCCCCGACGAGCAGCGACGCGAGCACGCGCGGGATGCGCACCCACAGGATCTGGTAGTCCTGCGTCCCTGCCTCGAAGGCGCTCGCTCCGAGCAGCTCGAACGAGCGCCCCCCGCGCCCGGCCGTCGCGCCGAACAGCGGCGCGAGCACCGCGATCAGCGCGCACGCCGCCGCACACACGACGAGCGTGACCACGAGCCGGCGGGTGGTCAGCCGCCCCGCGCCGCCGGTGACGAAGCCGCTCATGCGGGCACCGCGAACGGGGTGCCATCGGGCAGCGCCCCGACGTGGATGCGGACGCCGAACGCCTCGCGGGTCGCCGTCGCGTCGAGCACCTCGGCGGGGGTGCCGCGCGCCGCGAGGCCGCCTCCCGCGACGAGCCACATCACGTGGCCGTAGCGCAGCGCGAGGTCGAGGTCGTGCGTGACGACGATGGCCGCGGCGCCCGCCCTGCACTGCGCGGCGAGCATCGCGAACACGGCGCGCGCGTGCGCCGGGTCCAGGCCGGCGGTCGGCTCGTCGAGCAGCAGGCACTTCGCACCCTGACACAGCGCCTGCGCGATGATCACCCGGCGCGCCTCGCCGCCCGACAGCTGGTCGAACCGGCGCTCGGCGAGCGCGCCGACGTCGCACGCCTCCATCGCCGCGCGCGCGGCCGCGAGGTCCGCGTCGCTCGCGAGCCCGACGCCGCGCTGCGTCCCGTAGCGGCCGAACAGCACCACCTCTTCGACGGCGAACGGGAACGCCAGCTCGTACTGCTGCGGGAGGTACGCGAGCTCGCGGGCGATCACGCGCCGCGCCGCGCTCGCCGGGTCATGGCCCATGACCTCGATGCGGCCGGCGCGCGGCTTGAGCAGCCCGGCGATCGCGCGCAGGAGCGTGGTCTTGCCGGCGCCGTTAGGCCCGACGATCACGATCAGCTCGCCTCCGGATACCGACGCGGTGACCGCACTCACGACGTCCCGTCCGCCGAGTGCGACGGCCACGTCCGCGAGTGCGATCCACGCCATGGCCCCGCTTACCACGCCTGTCGGTCCGGCGGCTCGGCCCCTAGCACCGCCTCGCGAATCGCGGTAGCGATCGAGTGGGGTGCGTCGTCGAAACAACCGCGTCGCTATGAACCTCCCGGTCGAGGTGATCTCGAACGGCAAGAAGATCCGTGCCGTATCTCAGGATCTTTCTCCCTTCGGCATGTTCATCCGCATGTCGCCGCCGCTGCCGCCGCACACGGTGGTGCAGATCGTGATCTCGCCGAACGGCCAGCGCCTCGTCACCACGGGGCAGGTCACGCACAGCCTCGCCGAGGTCGAGGCGCGCACGCTCGGGCGGTTCCCCGGCATCGGCGTGATGTTTCGCGATCCGGTGCGGCCCACCGACGAGCAGTTCGCCGACGGCGTGCGCCGCTTGCTCGATCGCCACGCCGCGAACCAGCCGGCCGCCGACATCCGCATCGTCGTCGCCGACCCGCAGACGCGCCTGCTCGAGCGGTTGTCGACCGCGCTCGACAACGCCGGGTTCTCCGTCGCCACCGCGACCAACGGCATGGAGGCGATCGGTGCGTGCCTGTCGCGCACGCCCGACGTCGTCCTCGTCGAGCGCGACATGCCCGTCGTCGACGGCCTGCACGTGCTCCAGGAGATGGGCCGCCACCCCGAGCTCGCGAGCGTGCCGGTGATGATGATGTGCGAGGACGCGTCGGACCTCGTGCGCTTGCAGGCGCTCCAGCTCGGCGCCATGGACTTCATCCCCAAGCCGTTCACCGTGCTCGAGGTGATCATCCGTGCGCGCCGCTGGGCCCGCGCGAGCCAGCGCGACACCGAGCGTGTGGTGCTGCGCGGTGCGCTCACCGAGCTGCCCCTGTCATCGCTGCTCACCATGCTCGAGCAGGAGCGGAAGTCCGGGCAGCTGTCGGTCACGCGCGATCAGTCGGTCGCGTGGATCGACTTCGTCGAGGGCAAGATCGTGCGCGCACGCTCGACGGAGCTCGAGGCCGACTCGATGGCCGTCATGCTCGACGTGCTCGACTGGGAGGCGGGGTACTTCGAGCTGTCGGCGGGCTCGGCGCTCAACAATCTCACGCCCGAGCTCGCGGGCTCGATCACGCACCTGCTGCTCGAGCACGCCCGCCAGCGCGACGAAGCCGAGCGCTGAGCTCGCTCACAGGAAGATCGGCGTGCCGCCGTCGCCGGTTTCGCCACCATCGCCGTCGCCATCGCCATCGCCGTCACCTTCGGGCTCGCACGACGTGGGCTGGGTCGAGCCATCGCCATAGACGATGCTGAGCTCGCCGACGCCGCGGATCGACTTCGCGAAGATCGAGCCGGTGATGCGCGCATCACCCACGTACGCGAGCGTCGCGCGGGGCGCGTAGATCGAGCCCGCGAGCTCTGACTGGCCGACCGCACCGACGGTGACGTCGTCACCGCCGCCGATGTACAGGCGGAACGCGGTCGGATCTGCGGCGTTGCCGATCCGCAGCTGACCTACGCTGCCGACGCTGCCGGAGACGAACAGGTCGAGCGTGGCGCCGGGCGCGAGCTCCCATTGCGCGGCGCCGACGGAGGCCAGCGAGCCCTCGACGTACACCGAGGCCGAACCGTCGACGAAGATCTTCGTCAGCCCGACGACGTTCGCCGAGGTCACGAAGTAGTTGCCGCCGGCGAGGTGGATCTCCGACGCGCCGACGTGATCCCAGCTCGTGTGGCCGCCGGTGACCTGCTTCGCGGCATCCACGGCCGCGGTCACGTCGAAGAACGTCGACGGATCGCAGTCGCACGGAGGCGCCGCGGGCGCCGCGTACGCCGTGCGGTTCGCGCTCGTGAGCGAGCCCACCACGTGCTCCGCGCCGCCGAGCGCGAGGTCCCCACCGATCTCGACGTCGCCGACGCACGACAGGTCGCCGCCGATGGTGGCGTTCGCCGCGATGGAGAGGGTGCCCGTCCCCGAGACGCCGGCGGGCGTCTCGAGCGAGTCGCCGATCGTCGCGCCCACCGAGGAGAAGCCACCCCACGCGATGAAGTTGCCCGCGACCTCCGCACGCCCGACGAACGACGTCTTGCCGTTGACCCCGACCGCGCCGACGCCACCGGGGCCCGGCTCGACGATCAGGTCACCGACGTGATCGAGGTTCTCGCAGATGCACACCGCCGCGTCGAACACGGAGGGGGGCGGACACAGCGCGTGCGCGAGCGGCGTCGGTTGGTCGCTGGTCGACGACTGCGTCGTGCAAGCGGTCAGGGCGAACGGGACCAGGAACATCGAGAGGCGCATCGGAGTCTCCTTGGCTGGGTGGACCCACTGTGCGCCCGCCCACCCCGGATCTCCGACATCCGGCCGACATCAGCCATTCGTCCAACGATCCTCGCAGGTTGCTCGCTACCACGCGCGAAGCACGGCGACCCCGACCCCGGACGGCGTCGCCGCGGGGACGACCGTCGTCTTTTCGGGGCGCGTGACGAACATGATCGCGGTGGTGACCGCGAACAGGCCGGTCGCGACGAAGCCGACGTTGGCGGTCAGCGCGTGACGATCGCGCCGATCGCGGGCGGCCTCGGCGTCGGCGAGGGTGTACTCGCTGCTGTTCGCGACGATCGTCGCGAGCTCGTCATTCGCGTTCTGCGCCGCGATCCCGAACCCGAGCGAGGTCACCCCGGCGGCGACCGTGAGGATCCCCCACACCGCGGGGTGGCGCACGAGTGACGGACGCTCCGTCGCCGGTGCACGCGAGCGCGCGGGCTCGATCACGACCGGTAGGTCGGACGCCGCGAGCTCGACGAGCGCATTGCCGTACTCGTCGCGCACGACGACGCGCCGTGCACCGGCGGCGTCCTCCAGCGTCGCGCGCCGCTCGGCGTCGAACGCGACGGCGTCGCCGTCGTCGACCGAGACGCGCGCGGCCATCGCCAGCGGATCGGCCTCGATGATGACCGCGATGTGCGCGGCGTGGCGCTGCGCCTTGACCGAGAGCGGCCCGTGCGCGCCGATGTACGCCTGCGCGGCGACGAAGGGCTCGCGCAGCTTCGGCGCCACCGACGACGAGAGCGCCGCCGACGGATCCAGCGCGAGCCAGCGGCGGTAGTACTGCTCGGCGAGCTCGCGGTCACCCAGCACCGTCGCGGTGCTCGCCGACAGACGGTAGATCTCGGCGACCTCCGCGGGCGTGGCGGTGCCCTCCTTGAGCGCCGCGACGAGCAAGCCGCGCGCCTTGTCGTACTGCACGGCCGCGAGGGCCGTGCGTGCCTCGCCGAGCTTCACCGGCTCCGCGAACGCACCGCGCACCGCGAGCGTACTCGCGAGGAGCCAGGGAAGCGTGCGCGTCACCATCTCAGGGTTCCGGAGCTTACATGCTGCCCCGGGTTGATCCGAATCGTGAACGTTCGCGACTTGCCGTCCTCGCGCACGGCGCGGACGCGATGGGTGCCGCTGGGCAGCGATCGCTTGAACAGCGGCGTCTGATCGATCCGCTTGCCGTCGATGTAGATCGTCGCGTACGGATCCGAATCGACGCTGTAGAAGCCCGGCTCGGCCGCGACCGGACGCACCTTGCGTGGGGGTGCAGGCGGCGGCGCGGGGGTGGGTTGCAGCTCGATCTGCGCGAGGTCCTCGCTGGCATCGAGGGGCGGCGCGGCGTCGACGGGCAGGGCCGCGTCGACGGAGGGAGCGGCGTCGAAGGTAGTCACGCTCGCGATCGAGGGCGCGGGCGCCTCGGTGGGCGGGGAGCGCGTCGCGACCACCACGCCGGCCGCGATCGCGAGTGCGCCCCCGAGCGCCGCGAGTGGGATCCAGCGCCGGCGCCGACCGGGGCGCTTCAGGCGGATCGAACCACCGCGGAGCTGCACCGAGTGCGTGACACTCGGCTCGGGCACGAACATGTCCACCGGCGGTGACACGCGCGTCGCCTCTCCCAGCGCGAGCAGGCGCGAGCGCTCGGCGAGCTTCGCGCTGCACTGACTGCGCACCATCGCGGCGAGCTCGGCGGCCGGCAGCGGCCCACCGAACGGGGCGGCCGCGAGCAGCAGCTGATCGGCGAGCGCGCGGATCGTCGGCGTCCGCTGCGCGCGGTCGCGCTCGAGCGCGCGCATGATCACGGCGTCGAGCTCGGCGGACAGCGCAGGCGCGCGCGTGCACACCGAGGGGATCGGGTCCTCCATGATCGCTTTCAGGATCAGGAAGTCGCTCTCGCGAAGGAACAGCCGCTCGCCCGCGAGCAGCTCCCACAGCACCACGCCCATCGCGAACACGTCGACGCGTGCGTCGATCGCCTCGCTGCGCACCTGCTCGGGAGGCATGTACGTGAGCTTGCCCTTGATGAGCCCGCTGCGCGTCTGGTCGGCATCGGTGACGACCTTGGACACGCCGAAGTCGAGCAGCTTGCACACGCCCTCGATCGTCACGAACAGGTTGTGCGGCGAGATGTCCCGATGCACGACCGGCGTGACCGCGCCATGCGCGTCGCGCAGCTCGTGCGCGTAGTGCAAGCCTTCGCATGCCTGGACGATCACGTTCGCGGCGAGCCGCACGCGCAGCACGGGATCGCGCGGCAGCGCGGCCGCGAGCTCGTCGAGCGAGACACCCTCGAGGTACTCCATCGCGAGGAACAGCTCGCCGTCGACGTCGCCGAGCTCGAACACCTGACACACGTTCGGGTGCGCGAGGCGCGCCGCGATCCGGCCCTCGTTGAGGAACATCGCGACGAATCGCTCGTCGAGCGAGAGGTGCGGCAGGATGCGCTTGATCGCGACCAGCTTCTCGAACCCACCGCGTGCGGTCAGCCGCCCGAGGAACAGCTCCGCCATGCCGCCGCGCCCGATCTCCACGAGCAGCTCGTACCTGCCGAAGCGTGTGGGGGCGCGCCCGATCAAGGGCCCACGATACTCACGCCCTCGTTAGCTGTCGATGATCACGTCGGCGTCCGGCGCGAGGGCGAGCCGCGTGGCGCCGCCGCCTGGGGCGCGCACGAGCAGGCGCGGGCCCGACAGGCCCGCCTCGACGAGCGAGCGCCGGCAGCGCGAGATCAACATGTTGATCTCGGGGCGGCTCACCGCCGGATCCCGCGGCCACACGATCCCCCGCACGACCTCATCCGGCACGAACGTGCCGCGGAACTCCTCGGGCGGCCGGAGCAGCGCGATGATCAGATCGAGCTGGCGATCCGCGAGGTACACGGCGCGCTCGCCCTCGCCGAGCGCGAACACCACGCGACCGCCGCGCGGCAGCATCTCGACGACCACGCGCGTGGGGAGATCGTGCAGCGTGGAGATCGCCGTGGTCGCGACGTGGACGGCGCCGGTGTCGCGCACGACGAAGCTCTCCTTGCGATACGTGAGCGTGTCGCCGATCGCGAGCGGCTCGAGCGCACCCGCGGCGAGCTCCACGTCGTTGCGGCGCGCCGCACCCGCCGTGACCTCGACGAACAGCTCGTGCTGCGCGATGTGCAGCCGCAGCGCGCCGGCGGGCCAGCGCTTCACGATCAGATCATCCGTCTCGCCACCGCCGATCACGAACGGGCTGTGCGTGAGCCCGAAGCTGCCGCCGCGCGTGCGCTCGAGCCGGAACGCCGCCGGTGCGGTCCCCGACGGCGCCTGCGCGCGGAGCTCGACCGTCAGCTGCACGCCGGCGACGCTCACCAGGTCGCCGTCGGAGAGCGGCGCGACGCGTTCGACGCTCTTGCCGTTGATCTCGATCGGCGCGCGCCCGAGCGGCACGATCTCGACGCCGGTCCCGGTCAGCTGGATCAGCGCGTGCCGGCGGCTGACGCTCGGATCGGTCGACACGAGATCGCAGTCGTGGTGGCGGCCGATCAGCACGCCCTTGGGGCCGACACGCCGCGAAGGGCCGTTCGCGAGCACCAGCGTGCAGCGCAACCGAGAGGGGACCACACCGCGATGCTAATCGATCTCGCGAGGTCGCGTGGTAGGGTGGCCGCGGACCTGGTGATGCGCACCATCGTGATCACGGCCGTGCTCCTCGGAGCCTGCGCGTTCGAGGACCCGAGCTTCGACGGCACGTCGTTCACCTGCGACGACGCGCATCCGTGTCCGAGCCCGCAGCAGTGCCTCGGCGGTACGTGCAGGACGATCGCGAGCACCGCCGACGGTGTGAAGTGCGGAACGGCGGGGCAGTGCGCGCCGGGCGAGACCTGCTGCGCGAGCGCGGTCGCTGAGCCCACGTGCTTGCCCGCGGGCCAGGACTGCAGCGGGAACGCGGCGACCTGCGACGGCGCGGAGGATTGCGGCATCGGCGAGCAGTGTTGCGACAACAGCGAACCACGTTGCGACGCGGCTGGTTGCTCGCCCCCGGTGTGCAGCTCCGACGAGGACTGCAGCGGCACCCGCCCGAACTGCTGCTTCCTCACGCCCTCGCCGTGGGGCATCTGCAGCCTCTGCTGATCACTTCGTCGTGAGCCGGTCGCCGTCGTAGGTGTACGCGACCTCGCTGTGATCGACGTCGACGGTGAGCTCGAGCTCGTCGTCCTCGTCGATCTCGTAGAGCGCGCGCAGCCCTTCGTCGTACGCCTCGTACGCGCGCTCGACGATCGCGGCGCGCTCGGCCTCGCTGCGCTGATCGAACCCGCGACGCGCGAGGAGGCGCAGCGTGAAGGTCTCGTTCACGTCGTGGCCGTACAGCGCGAGCTCGGTGTCGCGATAGACCTCGACACCGAGGGCGATCAGCTTGCGCTGGCGCTCGTCGACGCTGCGGTCGAGGAGCTCGAGGGGTTCGCGGTTCCGGATCACCTCGAACAGCGGCTCGCTGGACCAGCTGCCCGGGAGATGCTCGTCGAAGGTGCGCGGCTGGCCGGGCAGGAGCTCGTCGATCGCGATCGTGTTCTCGCGGTCGCCGAGGATGCAGCGCACCTCGAGGTCGGTCAGCGGCTGCTTCGTCAGGTTCACGAGCGTGCCCTTGCAATGCCACTGCTCGTCGCCGGCATAGGCGTTGGTCAGCTCCGAGATCTCGAGGTCGTACGCGCTCGCATCGGCGATCGTGACATCCCCCATGCCCGAGGTCGCACGCCCTTCGAGCCGCATGCGCCGATAGCGATACACCGCGCTCCGCAGGTCGGCGTAGCGGATCTCGGTCATCACCTCGGGATCCTCGAGGAGCGAGGTCACTTGCTGATGCAGCCGCGTCACGCGCTCGCGCATCGCCGCCCAGTCGTCGCGCGATGGCTCGGGCAGCTCGATGAACACCTCGGTCGCGAGCCCCGGCGTGTCGAGGATCTGGAACGATGCGCGCGGCGAGATGCGCGCGAGCGCGGCCGCGAGCGCGTGCTCCTTGTGCACGAACCGCCCGGGGACCGTGCGCGTCTTGAACGTCACCTCGCCGCCCTCGGGCAACAGGCACACCTCGGTCTCGGCCTCGATGTCGCCGATGTCGCCGTCGTAGTTGGGCGTGTTGTGCCCGACGAGCGCCCACATCTGATCGCCGAGCCTGGCGGCGCCGAGGATCGAGGTCCCGCCGACGAGCGTCGGTAGCGGCGTCACGCCTCCGGCTTCGATCAGCACCGCGAACGAGCGGTCACGTTCGGGCCGCGTGCGCGCGAGCACCGCGCCGCGCTGGTGGACGAGCTTCCACTTGCGGCGATCGGAGATCACGGTGCGCGACGTGCCCGTTGCCATCGAGAGGGCGACGACCTCGTCGCCGTCGACGTACAGCAGCTCGTCGCCGAGCGGCATCGAGTGATCCTTCTGCTCGAAGCTCGTGGCGAGCCCGGTCTTCGCGTCGATGGCGACGCCGTCCTGGCCGACCCAGGTGTAGACGACGCCGTCCTTGCTGCTGAGCACGGTGTCGGCGTCGTGCAGGACGTGCGGGCGCGGGCGGTCGAGGTCGAGCGTGTAGACGGCGCGCGGGCCGTCGCCGTCGGCGAGCACGGCGAGGCTGTCGCCGTCGATCATCTCGGCGTCGAGCGGCGACAGGTAGTCCGGCAGCAGCTCCTGCGCGTGCCCGCCCCGCGACTGGAGCACGAGCCGGCGACCCTCGTTGGTCCGCACCATCACCATCTTGTCGCCGAGGATGTAGACCGGCCCCTCGACGTGATCGTAGAGCGACTCGAGCCGGCGCGAGTGCAGATCGAAGCGCACGAGGTTCCAGTAGCGCGTGAGCTTCGCGTCGTAGTCGAACCGGCGCACCGGCTCGAGCCAGTACAGGCCCCCGCCGCGCGGATCGGCGATGAGGCTGGCACGTGCCGCGCCGGGGAGCGGCAGGCAGTCGCCGGGGCGATCGATCGCCTTCCTCTCGCACGCCGCGAGGAGGCACAGCACCAGCGCGGCGCGCGCCTTCATCGCGGTGTGATCGCTTCGCTGATCGCGTCGAGCGCTTCCTTCACGCGCGGCGACGGCGCGGTCAGGTACGGGACGAACAACGAGACCACGCGGCCCTGCTCGACCGCCGGGACGTCGACGGCGTTCCACGGCGCGAGGCTCTTCTGGGACGTGTACGACAGATCGAGGATCACGTCCGGCTGCGCGCGCAGCACCTCCTCGAGCGAGATCTTCGGATAGCGCACGCCCGACGCCGCGAGCACGTTGTCCGCGCCGGTGACCGCGAGCAGCTCGTCGACCCAGCTGCCGGGCCCGACGGCGACGAGGTTGCCGAGCCCGTCGGCCTCGCGGTCGATCACGGCGAGCACGCGAGGTCGCTTCACGGGGCGCTTGGCAGCGGCGGCATCGAGCGCGGCATCGATCTCGGCGACGACCTTCTCGGCCTCGGCGGGCTTGCCGATCCGCGCGCCGACCGTGCGCAGCGCGGTCTTCACGTCGGGGAGCGCGTGCATCGCACAGGGCACGGTCGGGATGCCCGCGTCGCGGAGCGCGGTCGCCGACTTGCCGTGAATGTCGTCGACGATCACCAGCGTCGGTCGCAGTCCGATGATGGCCTCGAGGTTCGGGAACATGAAGCTCCCGACCTTGGGCAGCTGCTCGACGGAAGGTGGGTACTTAGAGTACTCGTCGACGCCGACCAGCTGGTCCGTCGCGCCGAGCGCCGCGACCACCTCGGTGCCCGACGGCATGAGTGACACGAGTCGCGGTGCGCCGCCGGTGGCGTCCTGCGCGCGCGAGCCGCAGGCCGCAAGGACGAGTCCGATGGCGAGCACGACGCGAAGCACGGCCGTGGCGTACCACGGTCGAAACGGTTCGCGTTATCCTCGATGCGTGCAGTCCGGGGATCTCACGGGCGCCGTCCTCGACGGTCGTTACAAGGTCATCGAGGCGGTCGCCGAAGGTGCGATGGGGGTCGTCTATCGGGCGGAGCGGCTCAAGCTCGGCAAGATCGTGGCGATCAAGGTCCTCCACGAGGAGCTGCCCAACGAGCTGTCGAGCCGGCAGCGGTTCGAGATCGAGGCCACGGCGATGGCCAAGCTCGAGCATCCGAACTGCGCCGCCGTGCTCGACGTCGGCACGCACGAGGGGCGGCCGTTCGTCGTGATGGACTTCATCACCGGCGAAGACCTGAAGAGCCTCGTCGAGCAAGGCCCGGTGCCGGTCGCGCGCGCCGTCGACATCGTGCGCCAGGTGCTGTCCGGCATCGCGCACGCGCACGAGCTCGGCATCATCCACCGCGACATCAAGCCGGCGAACATCCTCCTCAGCCAGAAGGTTGGCCTCGGCGACCACGTGAAGATCCTCGACTTCGGGCTCGCGCGGCTGCAGGCCGAGCAGACGTCGAAGCTGACGACCGGCATCGTCGTCGGGACGCCGGCCTACATGGCGCCCGAGCAGATCCGCGGCAACGCGATCGACACGCGCGCCGATCTCTATGCGTGCGGCGTGCTGCTGTTCGAGCTGCTGACGGCGCACAAGCCGTTCCACTCGGACAACGACGATCCGATCGAGGTCGTGCAGATGCACCTGAAGCAGCCGCCGCCCCGGCTCGCCGACAAGCAGCCGGGCACCGACTTCGGCGAGCTCGAGGCCGTGGTCGCCAAGGCGCTCGCCAAGGCGGCCGATGATCGGTATCAGACCGCCGGCGAGCTCGCGGCCGCGCTCGACGGCGCGGTCCGCAAGTCGGCCGTGTCCCTCGCACCGACGGAGCCGTCCGGCAAGACGATCACCGACTCGCAGGCGCAGCAGATCAGCGAGTCGATGCTGATCCCGTCGGGCGACACGCGTCTCGGCCTGGCCGTCGTGACGCCCGCTACTGCCGTGCCGACGACGTCGGCCGAGCCTACCGCGATGCCGGCGGCGGCCTCCGTGCCGGCCGCCGCCATACCTGCCTCGGCGCCGCCGCTCGCCGCCGGGCCGTTGCTGTCCCCCGATGCCGAGACGTACGTTCCGACGCCTGCGACGCTGTCGAGCGCGTCGGCGCTGGTCTCGCCGATGCCGTCCGCATCACCACCGAGCGTCGAGCCCGATCCCGTGGCACAGGTGCCCGGGATCAGCGCCGATACCAAGCTGCGCGAGCGGCCACTGCTCCCCGGTCTTCAGGCCCGGCTCAAGGTCTCCAACACGCAGCTCAAGCTCGGCGCCGGTGTGCTCGGAGGGATCTTGTTCATCGGCGTCATCGCGAAGTGCGCGTCGGGGGGTGATGGAACCAAGCCGCCGGCCGCTGCCGTCACCGAGGGCAAGGGAGGTGGCGAGATCGAGATGGGCGGCTCCACGGCCGATGGCGCCGAGAAGATTTTGGCGCGCGCCGACGAGCTGATCGCGAGCGGCGACGAGCAGGCTGCGCTCGCGCTGCTCGACAAGTCTGCCTCGGCGTTTCCGGACAACGCCACGATCCCGTATCGCGCGGGCAAGCTCTACTTCGCCAAGCTGTGGTGGAACGACGGCCTGCGCCACTTCCGCAGCGCCGTGCGCATCGATCCGACGCTGAGGACCGATCCCGAGCTGATCAAGATCGTCCTCAAGGGCTTCATCACCACGCCCGACTACAACAACGAGCTCGCGAACTTCATGCACGACGAGATCGGTCCCGCAGCGGAGTCGTACCTCGACGAGACCGCGCGTGATCATCCGAACAAGTCGAAGCGCGTGCGCGCGGCGCGCGAGCTCGAGCGCTATCGCTGATCGATGCGTACGCGCAGCGATCGCGAGCTGCGTACTTCTACGTAGAGTCGAGGCCTCACGCGCCGTCGACGAGCCGCCACAAAGGGGCGCTCGCCACGGCTCGCGCGAGCTCCAGCGGAGCCTGCATGAGGGTGCGAAGCGGGGGTCAGACAGCGGTCGCGAGCGGACGCGCGCGAGGGACACAGGCGCGCCTCGTCATGTGGCGTAGGCGCACGGTAACCCTGGGTTTTGGGCCGGGATCTGCGCTTCAAAATTCTCCCTTCCACACCATCCGGATCCCCGTCGCAAATTTTTTTGAACCCGGGATCACCCTCCAACACGGCGCGTCAATTCAGTGCTTTTCAGGCCTCCACAGGCTTGTCCACAGCCAGGCTCAATGCTCCGGAATCCCTGCTGATTCAGATCCACGTTCACCCTCAATCCACTCTCAATCCACAGCTAGTCCACCAGCAGGTCACACACGGCCACACACTATGGGTAGGGACCGCTCCCGGATGACCCACCAAATCTAGTGGCACTTTTTCTTGCCCGGTCAGATGGCCCTCGTTAAAAGGGAACTCCGCCGCGAGTGAACCGTTCCGAAACCAAGCTGACGCGGATCGTCATAGTCCTCTGCTAGAGCCGCCACCTACCGCATCCGCTTCACCGCAACGGTCACCGGGCACGAACAGTCGAGAGAGCTAAATAGGGTTGGTTTAGACCAGGGGCCACCTGGGGGGATTTGGCAGCTGTTTCGAGCCAGTAGACGGGCGAACCGTCGATCTGGCTATAGGGCAGCTATGCGCCAAATCCGGCCTGGAGTCCCGCGCCACGGGCCCATCGCCCACCGAATTGGGGGGGGGGCCGGTCGAGATCAGACCCCGGATCAATCATCAACGCAGTTCGCCGCCAACGCCGAAGCCGCCAACGTCGAGAGAGTCGCAAGGAGGGTCAATGCTCGCGAAGTCCGTCAACGTCGCTCCCACCACCACGCGTGAGAAGGTCCAGAGCCGGGTCATCAAGGACCAGCGGCCGGGCCTCACCTTCGAGCGGTACTTCACCCGTCAGGGTGTCGATCCGTTCGAGACGGTGGAATGGGAGCTCCGCGATGCCGTGATCTCCGGCGCCGACGGCAAGATCTTCTTCGAGCAGCGTGGCGTCGAGTTCCCAAAGACGTGGTCGCAGACGGCGACCAACGTCGTGGTGCAGAAGTACTTCCGCGGCACCCTCGGCACGCCGCAGCGCGAGGCCTCGGTGCGCGCGATGATCGCCCGCGTCGCGGACACGATCTATGGCTGGGGCAAGAGCGACAGCTACTTCAAGAGCGAGCAGGACGCGTGGGCGTTCCGCGACGAGCTGGTGCACCTCCTCCTGCACCAGAAGATGGCGTTCAACTCTCCGGTCTGGTTCAACGTCGGCGTCGAGGCGCACCCGCAGTGCTCGGCGTGCTTCATCAACGCGGTCGATGACTCGATGTCGTCGATCCTGACCCTCGCGAAGACCGAGGGCATGCTGTTCAAGTACGGCTCGGGCACCGGCTCGAACCTGTCCTCGCTGCGCAGCTCGCGCGAGCACCTGAACGGCGGCGGCACGGCCTCGGGCCCGGTGTCGTTCATGCGCGGCTTCGACGCGTTCGCCGGCGCGATCAAGTCGGGCGGCAAGACGCGTCGCGCGGCCAAGATGGTGATCCTCAACGTCGACCACCCGGACGTCGTC
>Ga0247822_10000714_pt1 | contig 18746 bp, 14 predicted proteins | sample 13C_Cellulose_Da_FD_192423 | JGI IMG/M metagenome (GOLD analysis project Ga0247822, IMG submission 192423) | Soil microbial communities from agricultural site in Penn Yan, New York, United States - 13C_Cellulose_Day30 | ecosystem: Environmental > Terrestrial > Soil > Agricultural land | place...
GTCTTCCCGTCAGCGTTCCGGGCGACCATGCTGATCTGGTCCTTGTCGAACCCGGCCTTACGCAATTCGGCCATTGCCTGCTCGGCCCCGGCCCGGGTTTCGAACACACCAACGGTCATGTCCTTCTTCTTCCTGCGGTTCGGCATCGCCGTTCTCCTCTATAGCAAACGTCAAATAGCAGCCGTGGGCATCCGGCCTTGGTGACACAGCGGAAGGAGAGGTTGCAGCCGGTGTGCCAAATGTCCATTGGACGGGGATGGCAATCTTGAGACGGGACGACGAGTGGGCTGAGAGTTGCCCGCGACGGGGAATTGCCGTGCCTGAAATGCTGCGGGCCGGGTCTGCGCGATCGACCCCGAAAGTCGTGCCGCGCAGACCCGGCCCGCGTGAGCCGGCGTTACTTCTTGAACATCGGCCCGTTGCGATCCCCGCGGGAAAGCAGGTACGCCATCAGGTCCAGGACTTCGCTCTCGTTGAGCGTGTCCAGCAGCCCGGTCGGCATCATGGAGGTCTTCGATGGCTTGATGGTGTCTACCACGTTGCGGTTGACGTTCACGATCCCATTCGGGTCGAGCATGTTGGTGTTGACCGCCAGGTTGTCGCCGTTGAGGTTCACGATCCGGCCGACCACCTTCTTGCCGTCCAGCGTGTCAATCTCGACGGCCGCGTACTGGTCGCTGACCTCCTTGCTTGGGTCGAGCAACGACTCCAACAGGTCCCGGGTGTTGAACCGGCCGGCCACGCCGGAGAGGTCCGGGCCGGCGGACCCGCCCTCGTTGTCGTACCGGTGGCAGGCGAAGCAGTTCACCGCCCCGAACAGCTTGCGGCCGCGGTCGAAGTCCCGGCCGCCGGCACTCAACCCCTTCTCGACAACCGGGGCCAGTTCGTTGATCGTCCACTGCTTGACGAACGCCCGCGGCGGGGCGGCGGACACGGTGTTCGTTTCCGGCTGGGCGTCGAGGACCGGCTGCAGCGACGTTTTCTCCGCCGGCGACAGCAACGCCACCGCGTCTCCCTTGATGAGCTTGAGGAACCCGCGGAAGCTGTTACCGCCCTTGTACCCGCCGGCCTTCACGAACCAGGAGAAGTAGTCCTTGCGTAGCTCCGGCGTCCACCCGACGCGGGCCATCCGCAGCGCCTTGGCATACTCCAGTTGTTCTTCCTGGGTCGGGGCATCCGCGAGCAGCTTCATCGCCTTCTTCACCACGTCCGGGTTGTCCATGAAGACGAGAAGCTGGCAAATCTCGCCGTCCAGGTAGCGGCTGCCAGTCGGGAAGACCCCGGCGAACCGGGCCTGGGCGACCTGGAACTGGTCCTCCGCCGCGCCCGTCTTGCCGTAGCGGACGAAGAACACCTGGTACACCCGGGTCAGCTCTAGCTTCTGCTCGGGGGTGAGTCCGTCCCAGGCGATCTGATTGAACGCGCGGAGGATGGACGAGCCGAGCTTCGCGTCCGCCGGGTGGAGCAGTCGCTCGTTCTCCGGCATGTGCTGCGGGTCCTTGGCCGTCTTGCGGACCAGGCCCAGCAGCGCGGTGATCGCCGCCTGCGGGTCCTTCTCCTCAAGGGCCTTGCTGGTCCACTGGTCGGCCGGCTGGTGCTCCAGGGCGGTCCGGGCCGCGAACCGGATGAAGCGGTCCTTGCTGCCGAGGTGCGGCCACGCCGCTTCGACCGCCTTCGCGTCCGGCTTGCCGTGGAACGCTTCGAGTTGATGGCGGGTGGCGGACGCCTCGCTCGGCTTCGCCTCGCGACTAACCGGGGTGGCCGATTCGGTTCCGGTGTACGTCACCCGGTACAGACCGGACTGCGTCTGCCGGCCGCCGATGGCGAAGTACATCGCCCCGTCGGTCGGGTTGACGATCACGTCCGTCAGCGGCAGCGGCGTGCCGGTCACGAACTCTTCGATCTCGCCCTTGTAGGTACTGCCATTCGGCGCGAGGTGGACGGCGTACAGCTTGCCGTAGCTCCAGTCGCAGATGAAGAAGGCGTCCTGATACTTCTGCGGGAACTTCGCCCCGTAGCCGAAGCAGACGCCAGTAGGCGAGCCAGGGCCGACGTCAACAACTGGTGGCAGGTTGTCCGGGTAGTACGGCGGATATTTGCCAGCGCCGTTGCGCCAGCCCCACTCGCTGCCGCTGGTGACGTGGCACACCCGCGTCGGCCGGTACCACGGCGTGTTGAAGTCCCACTCCATGTCGGCGTCGTAGGTGAACAGCTCGCCGGCGCGGTTGTAGCCGGCGTCGTACTGGTTGCGGAAGCCCGTGCTGACGAGTTCCCACTCCTTGCCGTCGGGCGTCACGTTGCAGATGTACCCGCCGGGCGCCAGCACCCCCTTCATGAACCCGTTGCCGTCCGGCACCCGCGGCAGGATGTGGTCCTCGCCCCACAGCCGGGATGACTTCGAGGAGGAGACGTCGGTCAGTTTCGTCTGGTTGCCGCAGATGATGGTGAGCCGCTTGCCGTCCGGGTGCGGCAGCACCGCGTGCGGGCCGTGTTCGCCGCCGCCGGTGAGCTTGCGGAGTAGTTCGACCTTGTCGAGCGTGTCGTCGCCGTTGGTGTCGGTGACACGGTACAGGCCGCTCTCGTACTTCCGGCCGCGGTTGACCACGACGTAGAGCGAGTCGAACGCCCACAGGAGGCCCTGCGCCTCGCCGAGCGCGACCGGGATCGGCTCGATCTTCACGCCGGCGGTCTGGCCCAGCGGAGGCGGCGTGACGCGGAACAGCCCGCCGTACTGGTCGGAGACGATGAGCCGGCCGCGCGGGTCGGTACACAGGTTGACCCACGACCCCTGCACGTCCTTCGGCACGGAATACAGCAGCTCGACTGCGAACCCCTTGGCGACTTTCAGGGTGTTGGCCGGGGTGGCGGCCTGCGGCCGGGCTGGAACAGCCGGCTGGCCCTTGCCCTTACCCTTGGCCTTGCCCTTGCCCTTCTGCGGGGCGGCGTCGGCCGGCGGAGTCGGGGCCACGAGGGTCAGGGTCAGGCCGGCGGCGACGGCCAGCAGTAACGCACTAAGGGAGCGGGTCATGCACGACCTCGGTGGGAAAGGGGCCGGGGTAACGGCCGGCTCGGCGGGTGTATCAGGGAGAAGTATAGCGACTGGTGGTGGGGAGGTGAGGTGGTGTCTGTACTCTGGTCAGCGTATACTCCTCACCACTTCACCACCTCACCACCCCGTCACCCCACCTACCATGACCACCCCGCACCCGACCCGCCGGACCGCCCTCGTCGTCGCCGGGGCCGCGGTCGCTGGCGCCCCGCTGCTGGCCGCCGAGCCGTTCCGGCCGAAGGGTAACGTCAAGCACTCCATCGTCCACTGGTGCTTCGCCTCCCAGGGCGAAAAGTGGGACGCGGAAACCATGTGCCGGGTGGCAAAGGATGTCGGCTGCGTGTCCATCGAACTCATCGACCCACAGCACTGGCCCACGCTCAAGAAGCACGGGCTGACCTGCGCCATCGCCGGCAACGGCTACCCGAAGGCCGGCTTCATGTACGGGCTCAACAACCCGCGCCATTCCGCCGAGGTAATCGCCCGCACGGCGAAGCGGATCGAGGAGTGCGCCGATTTCGGGGTGCCGGCGGTGATCGCCTTCACCGGCTACAGGTGGCATGACCCGGCTGACCCAAAGAGCGGCGAGATTACCGCCGATGAAGGGGCGGCCAACTGCGTCAGGGCGCTGAAGGAATTGGCCGCCGTTGCGGAGAAGCGGAACGTCACGGTGTGCATCGAACACCTGAACACCCGCGACACGACCCACCCGATGAAAGGCCACCCCGGCTACCAGGGAGACGACCTGGACTATCTGGCCGGCATCGTGCGCAAGGTCGGGTCGTCCCGGGTGAAGGTGCTATTCGACGTGTACCACGTCCAGGCGATGCACGGCGACCTGGTCCGGCGGATCGAGCAGAACAAGGACGTGATCGGCCACATCCACACGGCCGGCAACCCCGGCCGCGGTGAACTGGATGAGACGCAGGAGATCGCCTACCCGGCGGTGATGCGGAAGCTATTGGAGATCAAGTACGCCGGGTACGTCGGCCACGAGTTCATCCCGACCCGCGACCCGCGCGCCGGGCTGGCCCAGGCGGTGAAGGTGTGCGACGTGTGAAAGCCGGTCCGAGCCTGAAGCGTGAGCGAGGGTCTGGAGCGCAGACCCTCGCTCACGCTTCAGGCTCCGACAGAGGTTACTTCCTCTCCTTCTCAGCAACGCCCGTGATGACCGTGTCCTTGAAGATGCCCCGCTCGTCCTGCTCGGCGTAGCGGATGTCGGCGAGCAGCTTCGGCTCGACCGGGATGACGTCACGGCTCAACTGGTAGCCCGGGGTCGTGGCCGGCCTTCCCAGCGACCGGAGCTGCCCGACCCCCATGGCCGACTGGTCGAGTTGAGCGACGCCGGCGAACCGGATTGTGCCGTCCGGGCTGCGGGTGCCGAGCATGACCCGGGCGACCCGGTTCGGGTCCGTCGCGTCCGGGACGTAGCCGATCACCACGGCCGTGCCGGTGCGCGAGCGCGGCAGCAGACGCGGTGCGTCGCCGACGGACCCGGGCTCGATGTACGTCACGTCCCGTTTGCCCGCCGCGCCGGCGGCGTTGCCGGCACCGCCGTCTCGATACGGGGTGGGCTGCACTTCAGAGTCCCGGCGGCGGTCCGGCGTCTCGCCCGACGGCTCGCGCGGGGCCGGCTCGGGCGCGGGCTCGGCCGGGACGACGTTGCTGCTGTGGATCTTCTGCTTGGCCGTCTTGTCCTTGATCGCGAAGTCGTTCAGCCAGAACAGCACGAACGCGCACGCGAACCCGGTGGCGCCCCACAGGCCGTAGGTGATCGCCCACCGCGTGTGCGGCAGGCGGTAGAGGGCGTACCGCCAGACCGCCAGCGGGTCGAAGCACGACGGCTGCGGGTCGGGCCAGTGCTTGATGGTCCGGGCCACGGCGATCGCGTGGCCGATCCAGTACAGCAGGAACCCGGCCGCGCCCTGGTACCCGATCCACCAGATTCGCAGGTCGGTCCGGTCCGGGATGACCTCCCGCCGAAACACGTTCACCGCGAGGATGCCGAGGCAACCCAGGGCCGCGAAGAGCAGGACGACCACGGCCTGTTGCACCCCGTTCGTTTCCGGGGCGGACGGCTTCCGCTTTGGCTGGTCCGAGTCGTACCCGCAGCGCAGGCACCAGGACTTGACCGCCACGGTCAACTCCGCGCCGCACCCGGGGCAAGGGGCGGTCCGGGCCGGCACCAGCGTCTCGACCGGAGCGGGTGCGGGGTCCGGCGCCAGCGGCCAGAGGAGGTGGACGTCCGGCAACGGCGTCGCGTCCAGGGTCCGCGGCGCGTCCTCGTCGAACCCGTCCCAGCCGTCGTAACTGACCTGCCCATCGTCGGACCGGGCGGGCGGGTCGTTTTCGATCTCCAGCGGAGGTAGCGGCGGCGCCACGGCCTCGGGCCGGCGGGGAAGGACCAGTCGCGACACGTCGGGCCGCAGCGGATCGCCGGGCATGACACACCTCGGACCCAGGCGGGCGCCAACAGGTAGCGGCCCCGCCGGCGGCGGAGTTATCGGGGTGACGAGCTAGGGGCGATAGTCGAAAGACCGTCAGGAGACTACACGCCGACACCGGGCCGGTCAAATCAGTGGTGAGGGGAGCGCCGACTGTTCGGCGTGCCCGGTGTCGGGAATCCAGCCAGATGGTTGGATGTCGTGTGTCGGGGGCTGAACTTCAGGCTCCCACCCTACAGGAGCGCCTTCCGCAGCGCGTCGTCCATCCGCTTCTCGCTGCCGGGGTTCACCCAGCACCAGTCGCCGAGGTTGGTGTCGTGTTCCTGCCAGGCTCGCTCCGTCGGGATGTACCCCGGGCCGCACTCGCCGTACCCGGCCACGACCACGAACGACTCCGGCCGCAGCTTCTGCGCGAGAAGCTGGTACTCGACGTAAGACTCGGCCGGCAGCAGAACCAGCGCCGCCCCGCCCAGGTTCAGCACCGGCAGGTCGATCGGCTTGCCGGACTCGACCCGCTTGCGCCAGCTCAGGCCCAGCGCGGCGAGGCACCGGCCGAACGGCCGCGGGTCGCCCTTGAGCCGCGCCGTCAGCTCGTCGGCGGAGAAGCCCTTCGACGACCGCGCCTCCAGCATCAGCGGCACCGACCGGAACGTCACGTCGCCGAGAGGTGTCCGCTTCGTGTTCTTCCAGGCCGCCGCCATCGCTTTGTGGATGCGGTCCGCGAGGAACGGCCGGTTGTCCGCGGCCCCGTCGTTGAACTTCCCGGCAGTGACGTTGCCGGAGCAGCCGGAGACGTACATCTGGAAGACGTCGGGCGCGTGCGCCTGGCGGCGCTTGCGGGCCATGCCGACGAAGTCGGCCGAGACTCCGCCGCGGCCGTAGTAGCTCATCGGGTGCGTGGCGTACGCGCTCAGCGCGAGCAGCGGCGTGTCGCCGTCCCAGAGGCTGAGTGTCTTCAGGTGCGGGTCGATGGTGCCGCCGTCGGCGGCGCGGGCCTTCGGGTCGCGGGTGGCGCTGCCGCGGTCGAACCGCACGCGCCCGGACTCGTCGAGGTAGCGCCGGTTGGACGAGACGCCCTCGACCGCTGCCTGCCCGGTGCCGACGTGCGTGACCGGGCGGAACCTGGCGGCCTTCGCCGCGGCCGCGACGCGCTCGACCGTCTTCGCGTGGAACTCCGGGTCACAGATCGACGCCCCGTTGCCGTGCTTGCGCAGCAACTCCTCGGCTTCCAGGTCCGCGACGGGCGCGTCGTGCTGGTGCAGGCACGAGACCATCACCCGCATCGGGTCGGTGCCGACCGCCGCAGCGATCTCCGTCCGCCATGCCTCGTAGGCGCCGTGACGCAACTCGCACCAGTCCACCGCGACGACCGCGACCGGCTTGCCGGCCCCGCGCAACACGAACCCGTGCGCGAACAGCGGGTCGATAACCTCCTTCGCCGGCGCGATGCCGCCGCCCATCAGCGGGTGGCCGACGGGGCACGTCACCTCCGCGGAGAAGGTGCTGAGTGTGAGCTTCGGCGGATCGGCCGCCCCGACGAGGCTGGCGAGCGGCAGGGCGGCAAGTGCTTCGCGGCGTGTGGGGAGCATGGGCGGGTTGTCCGCAGGGGAACGAGTAGGTGGCCGGGGAAGACAATGATACCGCATGGCGAACGGCCGGCGTAAGCCGGCTGGTGGAGCGCGGACCAACCGGCCGGTTCACTTGCCACCAGCCGGCTTACGCCGGCCGTTCGCCAGGAGTGAGTGGGAGGCTCTCGGGTGCGGGGTTCCGCGCGGCCCGGAGTTGCCAGGCGGCCAGCACGACCAGGACCGGGGTGAGCAGGTTGACGCTGGTCGCCATCGCGACCGGTTGGGCGACCCAGGGCACGCACCACGCGACGGCCAGGACGGCTCGATCCAGGGGAGCCAGTGCGAGCTGACCGCCGTTCCGGCGGGCCAGGGTGTCGAGCGTCACCAGGACCCCCGGCACCGCCAGGGACAGGTCGTAGGCCGCGACGTGCAGGTTCAACACGAGCGTCCAGGTGGTCGTGGCGGCCCAGAGGGCTCCCTCGTCGTACCGCGACCGGCGGACCCACGCCGCGGCCAGCCAGGCCAGCGGGGGCGCCGCCAGAACGGCCGCCGCAACTGCCACCCAGGCGCTGTCCCCGAACGTTAGCCGCAGCGCCGAATTGAGGTCGGCGAACTTGAACAGCCGGAAGCTCCCGGCCGACTCGGCGGACAGCCGGCCGTATCCCGTCATCAGTCGGACCCAGTCGAGGCAACCGGACGGGCCGGCGATCAGCAACGACAGGGCCAGGAACGCCAGCCCGCCGACGGCCAGGCCCGCGACCACCCGCCACCGCCCTCCGAGCAGCACCAGCGGCGCGAACAGGAGCAGCAGCGTCGGCTTGTAGGCCAGCAGAGAAAGGGCCAGCCCCGCGAGGAACAGGTGTTCGCGTCGGACGCAGACCAGCGCCAGGCACGCCGACGCGAACGCCATCACCGCGATCTGCCCGCCGACGATCGACTCCGCGAGGAGCGGCTGGGCCGCGAGCCCCAGGCCCGCCGCCGTGAACCAGTCTTCGCGGGACAGGTTCGCACAGCCGCGGCGGAGCACCGCCAACCCGGCCGCGGCCGCGCCGACCGAGACGGCCATCCAGGCGAGGTACGACGCGGTGTAGGGCAGGGCCGCCAGCGGGACGAAGGGCAGGGCCGCCGGCGGGGGGTGGACGAACAGCAGGCCGCCCTCCGGCGGCGCCCCGGGCCTCGCCTCGTTCCCGAGTTGGGTCTGCAACGAGAGGTCGTAGAGCCGATCGCCCGGGTACTCGCGCAACAGGCGGCCGGCCGCATAGAACGCGGGGTAATCTGCCCCCAGTCCAGGCCCGATGGTCGTGGCCCCGTCCCGCGCGGTCGCGACCTGGACGGCGACCACGGCCGCGAGGACGACCGGCAACGCCACGGCCGCGAAGAGCAGTCGCCTGCGTCGGAACATCACTCCCCCGGTGGCGCGGGCGCTACGGCACCCCGTTACCAGCCGGGCTTGCCGCGCGGAACATCCAGTACAGGACGGTCTTGATCTCGAACGGCTTGAGGTCCGGCTTCAACGATAGCACGCGGGCCGCGATGCCGGCGAGATGCGGCGTGGCCCAGCTCGTCGCCGGCTCGCGGGCGAACGGGCCGAGGTAGCCGCGGGCGTGTGCCTGGAACTCGATCTGCTCGCGCAGCTTGTAGGCGAACCGCAGCGGGTCGTCGAAGAGGCCCTTGTCCACGGAGATGAGCGGCGGCGCGAACACCGCCGGGTAACTGCGGGTCAGCGGGTGCTCGTTGTGGGCGGCGGCGAACACCAGCACGTCCTGGAAGTACGCCTCCTCGATCGCTTTGAGCAACTGTTGCCGTCGCGGGAGCTGTTGGAGCCGGTGTTCGGGTACGCCCAGCGACAGGTTAACCACCTTGACCTTCCACACCTCGATGGCGTGGCGCAGGGCGGCGATGACCGTCTCGACCTCGCACGTCCCCTGCGGGCCGAACACGTCGGCCGAATACACCTTCACCCGCGGGGCCAACGTCAGGATGATGTCCGCGACGGTGGTGCCGTGCGGCGAGGACTGCCGGCCGTCGTAGGGCAGGGCGGCGGCCGAGCCCGGCCGGAACACCGCCCCGTCGATCGTGTGGATGGCCCGGCCGAGCTTGCCGAATTTGTCCTCCAGCACCGCCCGCTCGACCCCGGAGTCGATGACGGCCACGGACACACCTTCGCCCGTGGCCCGCGGATCCTTGAGGATGCGGTCCGGCGTCAGCCGCGCGAAGATCTCGTCGAATACGGTGGGCTCTGCCATGAGAACAACAATTCACCGCAGAGGGCGCGGAGGGCGCAGAGATAAGACGGAGAATGGAAGACAAGGATTGGTTTCAACTCAATCTCTGTTCTACTCTCCGCGCCCTCATGTGCCCTCTGCGGTGAATCCTCTTCATTCCGCTCCAGTGATCCCGTCGAGCAGCTTCCGCAAGTCTTCGACCATCGTCACGCAGTGCCGCACTGCCTGCGGGCCGTGGCGGACGGCCAGCACCCGCACCGCCTCGACCAACTCCAGCCCGGTGTCGGCGTCCGTCACGGCGTTCGGGTCGGCGGCCAGCCCTTGCTTGAGCCGTTCGAGCACGTCCGCCGGCGGCGGCTCCTCCGGCCGCGCCTCCGAGGCGTAGGCCAGCGTCCGGGTGACGTTCTCGCTCGAAGTCAGTGCAGCCTGCACGGCGTCGAACAGGAGCCGCTGCGTCTGCCGCTCGGCGAGCGCCTGTCGCAGCAGTTCCGCGCCGATGTCCGCGGCGGCGGCGACGAGTTTGCGGTCGTCGTCGGTGAATACCGGCTTATCGAACAGTTCCAACACGACGTGCGCTCCCGACCCGACCCGCAAGGGGGCCGCCAGGATCGACCGCCGGTCCATCTCGAACGGCATCAGCTCGACGGCGCCCGCGGAGGCGGCGTCGAAGTCGTTCATCACCGCGGGCTCGTTCATGCTGACCACGCTGGCCGCCAGCGAATTGCCGAATGGCACTGCCGGCGCAGGGATCGGCTTGCCGTTCGTGCCGTACGCGGTCGTCACGTCCTCGCCGTCGGGGTGCAGGTGGCGGACGATCAGCACGCCGTCGGCCGCACCGGTGGACCGCAGCAGGAACCGGAACAGCGCGTGGACCGCGTCCGGCAGCGGCACCGGGTCGTTGAGCGCAGCCGCCCCGCGGACCAGCGGCAGCACCTTCTCGACCGTCTCGCGGAACGCGGCCAGGCTCGCGTTGAGTTCGCGCTGCCGCTTGGCCGGGCGGATCTTGTCGAGTTGCTTGTTGACCGCGTTCAGGAAGGTCTCGCGGTCGAGATCCTGGTTCTTGTCGAGATAGTCGCGGACGCCCATCCGCAGCGCGTCCAGCGGCGTGGCCTGGTTGGCGAACCCGGTCACGAGGATCGCGACCATCTCCGGCCGGAAGTCCACCAGGTCTTGCAGCAACCGCAGCCCGTCGGAGCCGGACCCGAGGTTCCAGTCGAGGACAGCGAGATCGACCGGGTGTTCGTTTGCGACGACCAGGGCGCGCTCGGCGTCCGGCGCGGTGAAGACGCGCACGTCCGGGACGCCGGTCAGCCACTCCTGGAAGGTGCGGCGGACGCCGTCCTCGTCGTCCACGATCAGGACCGTTTCGCTCATGGCGGGAGGTGTCTTTCCTGGGAGGGCGAGGCTCCTGCCGAGCCGAAGCCCGAGGCTTGGCAGGAGCCTCGCCCTCCCACAGACGGCCTACGTCTCTTGATTCGTCAGCCGAAGCCCGAGGCTTGGCAGGAGCCTCGCCCTCCCACAGACGGCCTACGTCTCTTGATTCGTCAGTCCATCATACGCGGCCAGGGCGGTGGCGTACTGCCCGTCCAACAGCCGCACCGCTGCGGTCAGCCGGCGCACGTCGTCCCCGGCCCGCAGAGCCGCGGCCTCTTCCAGCGAACGCAGCGACTCGGCGTACTTGCCCCCGGCCGCGAGCTTCCGCGCCTCGGATACCAGATACCCCCGCCGGTCCGCAACCGCGAACAACAGCGCCAGGTCCGCCTTGCACCGCCGGCAGGCGGGGCCGACATCGTTGGCGGCGCGGCAACAGGGGCAGGTGATGGAAGTCACAGCAGCACCCGCTCGCCGAAGCGGTTCCTCATCCGGATGAACTCCGCCCGCTCCTGCCGGCCTTGCTCCTCCAGCCGGTCGGCGTACACCAGCCGCGGCAGGTCATCGGCCGGCGAGGCGCGGATCGCAGACAGGAGGGCGGTCTCGTCTGTCGTCACGGCGACTCCCCGTTCGCCAACGCACGGCCTAGTGCCAGACATGCCACCGTTTCGGCTTTCATGGCGGCGGCACAGGTGTGGTAGGATTTGAAAACCCGGTTGAATATCCGGTCCGGTTGGCCGGGCAGCCGGTCGAACAATTTTTCTGGCAACTCCTCGCGGAAGCGCGGATTGCGGCCGTCTCCCAATCTCCAGGACCATTGCCATTCCTCGGGCGCCCGATCCATTAGCCGAACCCGCTGGATCGGCATCGATTTGAACAGCGCTGCCGCACAACCGTCGGGGCCGAACAACACATCCAGCGGGGCCATGACCCAGGCGACGAAGCCACGGAAGACAATTGCTTTCGGGTTACGGACGTGGTGGATTCGGTTCTCAGTTTCCGACAAGAGGCGCCACCCGTCGCCGCCGATCACCGGCATGGCGGCGTGCAAGTACGAACGAACGCCGCTCACGTCCGGGTACTCTCCCAAGAGTTCTCGCTCCCGCCGCCGGAGGGCGGCCACGTCATCGATCCGCGACTTGCAGAGGCGGCACCCCGTCCGCCGCACGTCTTCAAGGAAGTCCCGGTTGTGCTTCAGGTTGTACTCATTCCGCCGCATGTCATTGAGGGAGTCCACGCGGTCAAAGCAGGTGTGGATACTCTCGCGGGTGAGAAAGCTGGTTTGGAAGCTCTCGTGGTCGCAACCGCACGGGTGGGGCTGCGCCAGCTCGCACTGCACCCGGATGAACTCCGCCCGCTCCGGCCTCCCGTGCTCCTCCAGCCAGTCGGCGTACACCAGCCGCGGCAGGTCGTCGTCCGGGGCCGCGATGATCGCCTGAATCAGCGCCCGCTCGTCGGCGGTCATGCGTCTTCCAGGTAGAACAGCACGTCGGCTAACTCGTTGCCGGCGGCGGTCAGGTCGCCCCAGGCGCGGTCGGTCAGCGCCACCCGGACCCGCTCGGTCAGCCGGTCCAGCTCGGCCCCGTCCTCGTCGGACACCTTCTCCCGCACCCGCTCGGCTTTCTCCAGCAGCGCCCGCGCCTGGACCGTCTCCCGCTGCCCCTCGGCCGGGCCGGAAAACAACAGCGGCACGTCCGCCGGCGGCTGCGTCGCCGGCCGGTCGTCGCCCCCGTCGTCGAGTGACGGGCCGTTGCCCCAGAGCCGGTCGAGCCGGGCGCGCGCGGCGTCCCGCTCTTCCACGGCAAACCGCGCCAGTGCGTTCTCGATGTGGATCTGTTTTTGCAACCCGGTCCCCTTCTCCCGGGCGCTGATCTTCAGTGTTCCGTCCAGCGTCAGGTCGAGCTGCACCACGAGCTGGTTGCCGGCCGGCACGCGGGCCAGCCCCTCGACCAGGAACTTGCCGACCCGGTGGTTCCGCCGCACGTCGCCGCTCTCCCCCTGGTAGACGTCGATCTCGACCGTCGGCTGGCTGTCCGTGACGGTGCAGAACACCTCGCTGCGGCTGGCGGGCAACGGCGTGTTCCGCTTCACGATGGGGGCGTATTTGAACTCGTTGGCGCTGCGGGTGTAGTCGTCGGGGTATTCGAGACACTTGATGCCGAGGGTGTGCGGGGTGATGTCCACCAGCACCGCCCCGACGTTCTGCCCGGCGACGATCCCGGCCTGCACCCCGGCCCCCAGAGCGACGCACAGGTCCGGGTGGACCTCCCGGTGCGCGGGCTGGCCGAGCCGCTCCTCCAGCAGCCGGCCGATCAGGGGCGTCCGCGTGCTGCCGCCGACCAGAACCACCCGCTCGATCCGCGAGGCGGTCAAGCGGGCGTCGTCCAGGGCCATCTGGACGCACTCCATCGTCCGGTCGATTAGCGGGCGGATCAGGTCTTCGTACTCGGACCGCTCGACCTCGGTCGAGAGGTGCAGGGGCACGCCGTCCTTCTCGGCGATGAACTCCTCTTCCAGCCGCGCGAATGGGTGGTCGGAGAGTTGTCGCTTGGCCGCCTCGACGGCGCGCAGCAGCCGCGCGTGGGCGACCCGGTCCTCGCGCAGGTCCACGCCGTATAGCTCGTCGAACTCGTCGGCGATGTAGTTCAGCAGCAGTTCATCGAAGTCGTCGCCGCCGAGTTGGGTGTCGCCGTGGCTGGAAAGCACTTCGAAGACACCGGCCTCGGCCTGGACGATGGACACGTCGAACGTGCCGCCGCCCAGGTCGTAGACGAGGAACCGCTCGGTCCCCTCCTGGGTCGGGTTGTAAGTCAGGGCGGCGGCGGTCGGCTCGTTGATGATGCGGACGACCTCCAACCCGGCCAGCGCCCCGGCCTCGCGGGTCGCCTGCCGCTGGGAGTCGTTGAAGTAAGCCGGCACCGTGATGACCGCCTTACGGACCGGCTGGCCGAGTTCGGCCTCCGCGGCGTCCTTGAGCCGGCGGAGGATCATCGCGGAGATTTCCTGCGGCCGGAACGTCTGGTCCCCGAGCTGGATCATCACGTCCTCGCCCATCTTCCGCTTGATCGACCGGACGGTGCGGTCCGGGGCTAGGACATACTGATTGCGGGCCGGCTTTCCGACCAGCAACCGGCCGTCCTCGGCCAGCCCGACGACCGATGGCAGGATCGGGTCGCCGTCCACGTTCAGCACCCGCGGCCGGCCGTCCTGCACGACGGCCACCTCGCTGTTGGTGGTGCCAAGATCGATCCCGACGATCACGTCCGACATGTCGATAACCCGTGTTCTGGGCGAACGGCCGGCGTAAGCCGGCTGGTGCGGCGTCTCCCACCTGCCGGCTTACGCCGGCCGTTCGCCTACCGTGCCACCTTCACCTGTGCGGGCCGGAACGGCAGGCCGTCCAAACGATACCCGCGGCCGACCTCCTCGACCACGGTGCCACTCGACCGGTCGGGCGCGTCCACCACCTCGACCACCTCCATCAACTCCGGGTCGAACGGCTGTCCGAGACAGTCGATCGGCTCCAGCCCGAACTGCGGCAGCACCCGCTCGACCCGCCGGAGGCTCAGGGCGTACCCGTCGGCCACACTGGCGAGTAGCGTACGCAGCCGCCCCATCGCCTCAGCTTGTGCGGTTCGTTCGGCAGACGCAACCTCGGAGGTCCCGAACAGCCGGGCGAGGAACCCGGTCTTCGGTTCGGGCGGGGCGGTGATAAGCTCCCCGGCCGCGGTCCTGGCCTTCTCGACCTGCCGCAGCGAGACGGCCAGCGCGTCGGCGACGTCGATCAGCGCCTTGACCAGCGGGCGGACGGCCTCCCACGGGTCAGCCTTCGGTCGGTCGAGGAGTTTGACCGCCTCGGCGGTCTGCTCGACGGCGGCGCGGGACGCGCGGGTCTGGAGGTTGACCTCGTGTCGCAGGGCGGTGAACTGGGCGACGAGCGTGTGCAGGTCCACCGGTTCCGGGGTGCCTGGCGATCCCTCTCCTTGGTCGTCGGTCAGCCCTTCCAGCCAGCCGCGGAAGTCGGCGAGGACGGATTCGATGCGGTCCGGCGTCAGCGGCCCGGCGGAAGCGTCGCTGTTATCAACTGGTTCAGACCGAACCGGCGGCGGGGCGTCGTGCATGCGGCCTCCTCGGCGATCGCCTCGATGGTGTCCTCGGCGCCCTGCTCGAACAGCCGGTATCGGGCTCGCGAGTCGAGGTCCTTGAGCTTCTCGTAGGCCGCCCGGACCGCCGCGAACCGCTCCGGGTGGTGCTCCGGCGGGAACTCGCGGGTCAACTCCAGATACCGAGTGCGGACCTGCGCGTCGGTGGCGTCCGGCGGCAGCCCGAGCACATCGTAGGCGTTCGGCATGGGAGTATCCCATCTTGTAGGGTGGGTCAAGAGTCGCTTTGGACGCGCCGACCCACCTCGGGGCGGTTGCCGTTCCGGTGGGTCGGCGCCCACAGAGCCGGGCTTGACTCACCCTACTAGAAGAAATCGTCGAAGTACGCCGGGTGGACCGCTTGCTCCTGCAAGTGGCGGATGCGGTCGAGCAGGTCGCGGTGACGGGCTTCGCTGCTGCGCTCGGCGAGTTTCGCGGCGTCGCGCAGGTGCCTCGCCACCCGGTTGGGCCGCGGCATGCCGTCGGCCTTGGCGAACTCGGCCTCGGCCAACAGCAGCGGGAAGAGCGGGTTGTCCGGGAACTTCTCGCGGAGCATTCCGGCCAGCTTCTCGGTCAGCTTCCACTCGTTGCGGAACGCGACGCCGCGGGCCAGCATCTCGAAGTCCATCACCGGCCCGTCGGACTCGGGCGTGCGCAGGATCAGGGCGTGGATCTTCTTCTCCTGCGTCTTCTGGCCGCGGTAGGTGATCCCCTCCAGGAAGTACATGTCCCAGGCGGCGTACAGCAGCGATGCTTCCAGGGCGGTTGCCGGGCCGGCCAGTGCCGCGGCCAGCTCCTGTTCGGCGGGCCGCCTGTCGGCCGGTTTGAGCTTGAGTAGCCCGGTATCGACTACCAGGAAGAACGCCGCCGCCAGCCGGCCGCCGGCGACGGCCAGCGCCCGGTCGCGCAGCGCGTTGGCCTCGTCGGCCCGGCCAGCCTTGCGGGCGACGACCGATTGCAGTGCGAGGTGGCCGGCCGGGGTGTTCTCCTCGCACAGCGAGCGGCCGGCGTCGAGCGTCCGGGCGGCGGCGGCGAGGTCGCCGTCGATCGCCACCCGGCGGGCTGCGGCGATGTAAGCGTAAGCGGCGGCGACCCGCAGTGCCTTGTCGAGCGGGTTGGCGGCCAGCGCCTTCACCCGCAGGGCCAGCGCCTCGACGGCCCGGCCGGACTGACTGAACCGCCCGGCGAGGGCGCTCATCGCCCCGAGTGCGGTCGGGTTGTGCTCCAGCAGCTTCAGCGCGACCCGCTCGGCCTCGTCCCCCTTGTTGAGCGCGACCAGCCGGTCGAACAGCGCGCGGGTCGGGGCCTCCCAGTCCGGGGCCAACTCGACCGCCCGCCGCCACAGCGGTGTCGGGTCCGGCGGCGGGGCCGGCTTCCGTGCGGACCGCGTGCGGCCGAAGAAGCTCGACATCATCTCGCGCAGCTCGCGGTGCGGGTCGTCGGCCTGTGCGGCGGCGTTGGCGGCCATGCGGTGCAGGATCATCGCGCGAGCCCGCCGCGCGACATCGGCCGGCCAGCCCGGCGGGTTCGACCCCAGCCACACCTCATAGGCCGCCCAGTGCCGGTCGGCGGACTCGTCGGCCTTGCCGTCCTCGCGGGCCTGGGCTTCCAGCCGGTGGAACTCGGGGTCATCCACCGGCGGGCCGAACAGCTTGCGAAACCGCGGCAGGTCGGTCGGCTCCCCGTGTGTGAGGATCGCGCGGTAGAAGCAGTTCGCCAGCCGCCCGACCAGGTGCGGCGCCTGCTTGCGGAGCGTGGGCAGCAGTTGCTCAGCGCGTCGGAACGCGGCAGTCAGCGACCGGTCGCGTGACAGGTCGGCGCGGAGCTGTCGTAGCCCGGCGAGCAACCCGTCGGAGGTGAGCACGTCCAGTTGCCGTTCGAGGGCGGCGGCCGCGGCGGGCGGCTGCGACCGCTTGAACGCAGGGTCGAGGGCGGCCCGCAACGGCGCGGCGAGTCGGGCCGGCAGCCGGTCCGGGCCGAGCCGCTGCCAGTTCTCCAGCGCGCGGCCGTCGTCCCCGGCGGAGTACGCCATCAGCCCGCGGAGCAGCACCTTCCATTCGAGGAATGGCGACCGCAGCCCGACCGCCTGGAGCGCGGCGCGGGCGGACTCGTCGTCGCCGGACTCATAATGCTCGAACGCCAGCAGGACTGCGGCGTGGTCGGCGTGCCAGTCGTCCGGCAGCGCGGACCGGTCACGCAACCGGATCGCACGGTCGGCGGGGTGTTCGGGTGCTGCCGTTCGCGCGGGCGGTACGGCGGTTCGGGTCCGGGCCAAGGACGGTTCCTCCGCAACGGTGTGGCGGGCGGCGCCGGCGGACCCGTGTACTATAACCGAACCTCAGCCCCTGACCACCAGCGTGCCATGACGACCGCCGAAGCCTACCTGCTCTCACCGTACCGCCCGCCGACCAGCTACCCAGTCAGCCTCAATGCGGACGAGGCCGCCGCGTGGCTGTCCGGGTATTTCGCCCTCTGGCACCCGGCGGTGCTGGCCCGGATCGGCAAGCCGCCGGTGCCTTCCTCGTCGTACGACCACGACCAGCCGGGCGAGGGGAACGTCTACGCTGTCCCCGAGGGACCGCACCTCTACCAGCCCGACGACTGGCCGGACCGTGTGAAGGAGGCGAAAGCGATCTCCTTCCGGGCAACCACCGACCGCCGCGAGACGCTGGCGAACCTCCGGCAGGCGCTGCGCGACGCGGGCGACGAGTCGCCGCTGCCGGACGTATCGGACGACGTGGCGAGGTCGTTCGCCGGGCTGGGCTACGGCTACCTGCTCGTGGACACATTGTTCGAGGCCAGCGACCACGACCGTCTGCTCGACGCCGAGGGGTTCTGGGCGGACGTATCGGCGGCGGTGCAAGCCCTGACCAGCCCCGACACGGCCGGCGAGGCGATGACTCACCTGCGGGCCGCGGCCGAGAAGCTGCGTGCTGCCCGCGAGTCACTGAACTCCAACGCGATTCACCTGCTCGACTGGGCGGTCCTCGACCGGGCGAAGCTCGACGCTCCGTGGCCGGCGTCGCTACACGGCGGGTTGCCGTTGACGCTGCTTGCGTCGGCCGAGTTGCTGGAGCAGATGGCCGCGGACTACCCCGAGCGGTTTGCGGAGTTGAAGGCGAAGTTCCTGCCCGACCTGCCATCGGCGGTGGACCTGGCCTGCGGCTCGTACCGCGAGCGCGAGGACGCCCTGCTGCCGGTCGAGTCGCAGATGTGGAACCTGGCCCGCGCCCGGAAGGCGGTCCGTGATCTGTTCGGCGTCGAGGCGGAGGTTTACGGCCGCATACGGTCGGCCAATCATCCGCAGTTGCCGGCGTGGCTGCAGCACTGCGGCTACCAGAAGGCGGTTGTGGTCAGCTTCGACGGCGCCATGTCCCCGGCCCGCAACGCCGCGGTGGTGAACTGGCCCAGCCCGGACGGCAAGTCCATCGACGGGTTCGCCCGCGAGCCGCAGTCGGCGTCCGACCCGGCGACGTTCTTCAACCTCGCCTACACGCTGCACCAGGCGATGACGCAGGATTCGACCCCGACGGTGGCGCTGGCCCACAAGGGCGACCCGGCTGCGCTGGGCTACGACGAGCTGATCGCGCTGTCCGAACTCGGCGACGTGGTCGGGGCATGGACCGGGCTGGGCCGCTACCTGAGCGAGCATCACTACGGCGAGTACCTCGGCGCCGCGACCGCGGACGACTTCTTCGCCGATTATCTCGACGAGCGTGTGACGAACCTGCACCGCCCGGACGCGGTCAGCGGTTTCGCCCAGCACCTGCGGCTGCGTCGGCGGCTGGACGCGGCGTATGCGCTGGCGGCGCTGCACCGGAGTCTGACGCCCATCCTGCCCGACGAACACGAGGCGCTGAAGCGACTGGACGAACTGGAAGACGCGATCGAGACGCGGGGGGCGGATTGCTTTCTCCCCTCTCCCCTTGGGGGAGAGGGGCCGGGGG
>Ga0247822_10000715_pt1 | contig 18744 bp, 15 predicted proteins | sample 13C_Cellulose_Da_FD_192423 | JGI IMG/M metagenome (GOLD analysis project Ga0247822, IMG submission 192423) | Soil microbial communities from agricultural site in Penn Yan, New York, United States - 13C_Cellulose_Day30 | ecosystem: Environmental > Terrestrial > Soil > Agricultural land | place...
GTCCATAGCATCCACAGCGCGGCCACGCGTTCTGCACCGGTTGGCACCGTGCGTCGGCACTCGACGTAAATCGTTGGGTCAAGCGCGCGTCGCGTGAGGTGCTCACGAGCGCGGGTTCGACGCTTCGTTGGCTCGCGTCAGCTGCCGGCCGACGTCAAGCGCCGTTGCGGCGCCTCGTCGGATCGTGCGCCCTCTTCGTTCTGGGTTCTGAATCGAGATCGAAGATCTCGAAGCGGAGAATCCGCAACGGCGTAGGCGCTGTGGAGCGCCGTGGGCCGGCGCCTTCGCATGCGCACACGATCTGCGCTGCGCTGCGCTCGCGGCGGCGGTCCATAGCATCCACAGCGCGGCCACGCGTTGTGCACCGGTTGGCACCGTGCGCCGGCGATTCGACGTGAGCCGTTGGGTCAAGCGCGCGCCACGGCTCAGGAGCGAAGGATCCGCTCGCAACGAGTGCGCGCATCACGCCTCGTCGTCGTACCACTCGCGCGAGAGGATGCGCGCGATCTCGTAGCGCGGTTCGCAGGCCAGTCAGCTCGGCGACAGCAGCGTCTGCATGTCCGCGTCGAGCGTGCGCGTGATGTGATCGATCGTGGCGCCGCGCAGACGCTGCTTGGTGGCGCGGAACGCGGTGGCCGGCAGGGCGGCGAGGCGCGCGGCCTCGGCGCGGGCCTTGGCGAGGACCTCGTCGGCGGGCACCACGGTGTCGAGGTAGCCGGCGGCGAGGGCGCCTTCGGGATCGTAGATCTGCGCGAGCAGCGTCGCGTGGACGAGGGCGCGCTTGGAGAGGCGGTCGCGGGCGAGCTCCATGGCGAGCACGGGGACGGGAAGGCCGATGGAGACCTCGTTGAGGCCGAGCTTGTAGGCACCGGCGGCGCCGATGCGGTAGTCGCCGGTGAGGACGACGAGGGCGCCCCCTGCGAGCGCGTGGCCGGTGCACGCGATGACGAGGGGAAGCTTGGCGCCGTAAAACTTCATGAACAGGTTGGAGCCGGAGCGCAGGAGCGTGGTCGCGGCCTCGGGGCTCGACATCATCACGCGCAGGTCGAAGCCGGCGCAGAAGCGATCGGGCCGGCCGGCGAGGACCATGGCGCCGGCTTCTTGCTCGGCGCGCGCGAGGGCGGCGAGGAGCGCCTCGATCATCGGCTGCGAGAGGGCATTCGCCTTGCCGTCGTTCATCGTCACGACGGCGACTTTGTCCTCGAGGGAGTAGGTCACGAGATCCGAGCTCATCGCTCGATCTATATCAGTGCTGCGTGGGCGGCGTCGGGGCGCGGGGCTGCGAGTTGGAGTTGGCGGAGGCGGCGGCGGTGATGCCCAGCAGGCCACCGAGCTGCATCGACTCGAGCGCGGTGCTCGGGACGAGCACGATGGTCGCGTTATCCTTGAGGCCCTCGTAGAGCATGTTCATCGCGCGCAGGTGGAGCGCCGTCGGATCGCGCTCGTAGCTCTTGGCGGCCTCGGCGAACTTGTCGGCGATCTGGCGCTCGGAGTCGCCGAGGATGACGCGCGCCTGGCGCTCACGCTCGGCCTGCGCCTGCATCGACATCGCATCCTGGAGGCCCGGCGGGATCAGGACATCGCGCAGCTCGACGGAGATCACGTCGACGCCCCATGGAGCCGTGCGGCCATGGATGATGCGCTGGAGCTCGAACGAGATCTTCTCGCGACCCTCGAGCATGTCGGCGAGCAGGGTCTTGCCGATCACGTCGCGCAGCGCGGTCTGGGCGGCCCAGCGGATCGCGTCGGTGTAGTCCGCCACAGCGAGCGCCGCGGCCTGGGGATCGATGACCTTCCAGAATAGAACTGCGTCGACGTCGACCGGGACCGTGTCTTTGGTCAGCGTCTTCTCCGCCTTGAACGAGCTCGTGATGACCCGGATGTCGACCCAGTAGGGGATGGTGTCGACGATCGGGATCAGGAAGAACAAACCTGGACCACGCAGCGCGCGAAACTTGCCGAGGCGAAGGACGATCGCGCGGTCCCATGGCTGGGCGACGCGCACCGCTGCGGCCACGAGCGATGCGATGACGACCGACAGCACGAGCGCGAGCGCGGTGGCGTACGGCGGTCGTTCGTAGACCGCGGCGGCGACGAGCACGCCGGCGATCATGATGAGGAAGAACAGGAGGGTCGGAAAGCGGCTTCTCTGCATGATGCCCTCGACCGAGGGCGTGCAGAACGAGTGCCACGCGTCAGCGGCGCGCGGCGTCGAGGCGCGCGAGGAATGCCTCGGCCCATGCTTCCGGCGTGGTGCCGTCGATGGTCGAGCGCAGCTTGCGATGACGCTCGATCCGCTCCTCGGAGGGCATCGCAAGCGCGCGGTCGAGGTCCGCAGCGAGCCCCTCGGCGTGATACGGATTCGTGAGGATCGCGTCGCCGAGCTCGCACGCGGCGCCCGCGAACCGCGACAGCACGAGCACGCCGGGCTTGTCCGGGTCCTGCGCGGCGACGAACTCCTTCGCGACGAGGTTGAGGCCGTCGCGCAGCGGGGTCACGAGGCCGACGTCCGCGCTGCGGTACAGCTGCGCGAGGATCCGGTGGTCGTACGAGCGATAGAGATAGCGCACCGGCATCCACTCGGCCTCACCGAACCGGCCGTTGATCCGGCCGACGAGGGTCTCGACCGTCTGGCGCAGCTCGGCGTACTCGGGGATGTCCTCGCGCGACGGCACCGAGATCTGGACCAGCACCACGCGCTGGCGCCACGCGGGGTAGCGCTCGAGCAGCGTCTCGTAGGCGAGCAAGCGCTCGGGGATGCCCTTCGCGTAGTCGAGCCGATCGACGCCGAGGATCAGGCGGCGCTCGCCGAGCTGCGCGCGCAGGCCGGCGACGTCGGGATCGAGATCGAGCTCGTCGACGGCGAAGCTGTTCGAGTCGATGCCGATCGGCAGCACCGCGACCTCGGGCATGCGCTGCGGTCGGGTGACGCGATCACCGTGCGCGGCCAGGCACGCGAGCATGTTGTTAGCCCACTGCTCGGTGTGCACGCCGATGACGTCGAACGCGCGCAGCGCGGACATCAATGCATCTGCCCACGGCAGCGTCTCGAGCGCATCGGGCGGTGGAAACGGTACGTGTAGAAACAGACCAATGGGGCCGCGATGGCCGGCCTTGCGCAGCGCCTCGGCGGCCAGCAGCAGGTGATAGTCGTGCACCCAGATCGTCGCATCGCGCGTCGCGAGCTCCGCCGCGAGCTGAGCGTAGACACGATTGACCTCCTCGTACGCGCGCCAATCGTCGTCAGCGTAGCGGACGCGATCGGGGAAGCCGTGGAGCAGCGGCCACAACGTGCGGTTGCAGAACCCGCTGTAGAAGAGATCACGCCACGCCGGTCGCAGATCGAACGCGGCGCGGACCGGCGTCGCCTCGGGATCGATCGCGAGCAGCGGCTGCGCGTCGCGCGTCTGGCCGCTCCACCCGAGCCAGATGCCTTCTCGCGTGCGCAGCGCCGGCTCGAGCGCCGTGACCAGGCCCCCGACCGCGCGCGTACGTCCCGTCGTTAGGGCGGGCGTCCGGTTCGAGATCACGACGAGGCGCGATCGCGGATGCCCCCATGCATGCGGCTGCGGCTCGACGCGCGGCGGTGAGGCCGGCGGGCGCACACGGGCATCGACGATCCACCACAAGAGCTCGTGCACCGCGCGCGGATCGGCGACCCAGTGCGATGCACGCGAGCGCCGTCGCCCGTCGTTGCGCACCGCGATCGCGAGCTCGTCCTCGCGCAGCGCGGCGAACATGTCCTCGTCGGTCTCGTCGTCGCCGATCGCGAGGATCTGCGCTTCCGGGATCCGCTCGCGGACCCACGCGACGGCGGTGCCCTTGTTCGCGGTGCGCATGCGGACCTCGAGGACCTCGATGCCGTCGAGTCGCTCGAACTGCGGATGCGTCTCCAGCCATTCGTCGCAGATCAACTCGGCCGCGTCCATCACCTGCTCGCGGGTCTCACGTGAGACGCGGCGCCAGTGGATGCACACCGAGCACGACTTCACTTCGAGGCGCAGGCCGGTGAAGCGCAGCAGCTCTTGCAGCCGCGCCACCAGCGAGGTCAGCTCCGGCGAGTCTGCTCCGGGCCCGACCCAGCCAGCCTCGGCGCACCGCCACGTCCCGTGCTCCGCGACCCACCACGCGAACGGCGCTCGATCACGGACTCGCTCGACGTGCGCACGCGTGCGGCCCGACGCGATCACCACCTGCACGCCATGCTGTGCCAGCGCGTCGAGGACGCCCGAGGTCGAGGGATCCAGATCCGCTTCCTCGACCGTGTCGGCGAACGGGATCAACGTCCCATCCAGGTCGAGCAACAGCACCAGCTTGTCCTGCCGCGCTCGCTGAATCCAGATCGATCTCAGCTTCTCGCTTACCTCGGGATGCGTGTTCACGCGTACCTCCAGAGCACGAGAAGAATCGCCGCCCATACCAGCAGAGCAACGTAGTCGAGACGGTCCCGCGCCACGCGAGCGTTGCGAGCACATCGTGTGCCAGCGCAAGCCGCCGATTCAGCGAGGTCACGAAGGCAAAACGCAACACCCTGGCGGCAGATCGCGATGCGCGCCTTAGCGACGCGTGCGAGCACGGCGATGCAGCGTCGACGGATCGATGCCGAGCACCTCGGCCGCGCGCGTCTTGTTTCCGCCGCACTTCTCGACGACCCAGGCGATGTACTCTTCTTCGATCTCTCGCAGCGTCGACAGGCGCTCGCGCGGCAAGCTGAACCGCTCCTGGCTGCCATAGATCGAGGGAGCCAGCGCGGCGAGCTCCGTGGCGCCGAGCTCGGGCGTCGTCCCCACGACGACGAGCCGCTCGATCAAGTTCTCGAGCTCGCGCACGTTGCCCGGCCACGGATAGCGCGACAACGCGGTGATGATATCGGGAGCGAGGTGCACCACCGGCGAATGCGGATTACGCTGGCGCGCCGCGATGTGAAAGTGCTCGACGAGCATCGGGATGTCGTCGAGGCGCTCGCGCAGCGGCGGCACGTTGATCGGCACGACGTTGAGCCGATAGAAGAGGTCCTGCCGGAACCGCCCGTCGGCGACACGCGCCTCGAGATCTTGATGAGTCGCGGCGATCACGCGCACGTCGACCTCGCGGCTCTCGTCGGAGCCGACCGGCCGCACCTCGCCCTGCTGCACCACGCGCAGCAGCTTGGCCTGCAGCGGCGCGGCCATGTCCCCGATCTCGTCGAGGAACAGCGTGCCACCACTCGCCTCGACGAACAGCCCCGCGCGCGCCGAGGTCGCGCCCGTGAACGCACCACGCGTGTGGCCGAACAGCTCGCTCTCGAGCAGCGCCTCCGGCAGCGCGGTGCAGTTGATCGCGAGGAACGGCCGCTCGCGCCGGGGGCCCGCCGCGTGGAGCGCGCGCGCCACGAGCTCCTTGCCACTCCCGCTCTCGCCGGTGATCAGCACGGGCGCCGCGGCGAGCGCCACCCGCTCGATCAGGGCGTAGAGCTCCTTCATCGCCGCGCTCTTGCCGATGATCCCGCCCATCGTCTCGCGGACGTCCTCGCGCAGCTGCCGGTTGACCCGGAGCAGGGTCCGGTGCTCGAAGGCCCGGGCCGCGTGGAGCGCGAGCTCGTCGAGCCGCGCGGGCTTGACGACGTAGTGCCAGGCACCGCGCCGCATCGCCTCGATCGCGGTCTCGATCGCGCCGAACGCGGTCATGATGATGACGGGGATCTCCGGGTCGAGTGCGCGCACGGCGTCGAGCACGTCGAGCCCATCGACTTCGGCCATGCGGAGGTCCGTGATCACGAGATCGGGGACGGCGGACTCGAGGGAAGTGATCGCAGCCGCGCCGCTATCGACGATGCGCGGGCGCCAGCCCTCCTCGCGCAGCTTGTCCCCGAGCAAGCGCGCCATCTCGATGTGGTCGTCCGCGATCAGGACGGTGCGTGAAGTCATGACACCTCCGGCCAGGTCACGCGCACCGTGGTTCCCCGCTCGGGTGCGCTCTCGAGCTCGATCTCTGCGGCCTGCTGCCGCGCCAGCTGCGCGACCACCCATAACCCGAGGCCGGTGCCCTGGCCGCGCTTCTTGGTCGTGAAGAATGGATCGAACACCTGCTTCTGGTGCTCGCGCGAGATGCCGTGACCGTCGTCGGTGACCTCGAGCACGACGCGATCCTCATGCACGCGTGATGATAACCGCACGGTGCCGCCGCTCGAGCACGCGTCGATCGCGTTGACCGTCAGGTTCACCATGATCTGCTGGATCTGATCCGGGTTCGCGCGCACGCGTCCCGGCTGCGGGGCGATCTCGAGCGCGACACCGCGCTTGCTCGCCTGCGGCGACAGCAAGTGGTGGATCGTCGGCAGCAACGCGCCGAGGTCGACCTGCTCGACGAGCGCAGGCGCGGGACGCACGTAGTCCAGCAGCTGCTGCAGCAGCCGGGTCACGCGATCGATCTCGCCGATCACGATCCGATGATTCTCGGCCTCCGGGTGCGTGGGGCCGAGATGCGACAGCGTGAGCTCGACGCGGCCACGCGCCACGTTGAGCGGCGTCCCGATCTCGTGCGCGATGCCGGCCGCCAGCTGTCCCGCCGTCACCAGCTTGCCGGTGTGAGCGATCCGATCCGCGTTGCGCACGCGGTCGCGAAGCGCGCGGGCCCGATAGGTGTTGTGCATGACATACGCCGCGCCGCCGATCAGCAGCGCGAGCACGAGCGCCGAACCGGCGAGCACGCGCTGGATGATCGTGTGCTCCTGCCGGTCGAGCGAGACCGTCGAGTTCCCGACGAGCAACGTCCATGGCGGTCCCCGATCGACCACGATCGGTGTGCCCACCGCCACCGCAGGCGACTCCGGCAGCTTCATCCGCAGCGCCGTCCCCGCATCGAGGACCGCCATGGAGGTCTCGCCGCCTCTGATGCGTTCGAGCAGCTTCGCGAACCGCGAGCGGTCGGTCGCGAGCAGCGCGGTGAAGGCCGGGTCGCTGCCCGGTGCAGGGCGCCCTTCTCCGTCGAGGATCACGCGCGCCGTCCATGGATTGCGCGCTAGCTTCAAGCGCGGCAGCATCACGGACACGTCGACCGCGACCGCGATCGCCGGACCGTCCGACGTCGCTTGCCGTGCGAACACGCGGTACCACGTGGCCGGGCCCGAGGTCGCGAACGCCTGCGAGATGAACAGCTGCCCCGGCTGGCGATGGGCCGCCGCGAGCAGCTCCTCGAACGTCTCGGCCGCGAGTGCGTTGACCTCGGCCGGCGCGTCGATCGATGTCACGCGGATCGTCTCGGAGCCGATGCGGGCGTGCAGCGCGAGGTACTCGCGCTTCACCGTCGCGACCGCACGCAGGGTGCGCTCGACTTGCTTCGGGGTCTCGGTGGTCTCGAGCAGCGTCGCGACGAGCTCGAGGTTTTCGCCGATGTCGGCGATGTCTTGCGACAGCGATCGCGCCGCGTTCTCGATGCCATGCGTTCGTTCCTGGCCGAAGCGCGCGAACAGCGCGTCGCGATCACGATGAAACACCTGCTGACCGACATAGGCGAGCGCGGTCAGCGCGGCGATCAGAATCGCGATGACCAGGAGCCGCGGTGTCATCGCACCGGATCTACCACCGAACACGGATCAGCGAGGTGCTCGTCGCGCTTGCACAACGCCAGCCCGGAGTTGCAACTTGCACCGGACCACGCGATTTCATGCGTGATCCGGGTGGCATGCTACATGCTCCCCGTCCGCACGACGAAGTTGATGAGTCCACTCCTCAAGACGCTGGGAGCGGTGGCGAGCAGGGCATGGCTCGATGCACGTGGGATCGACCCTCGCGACGAGATCGGTTGGTTCGTGGAGGTCGAGCTCCGCGCTGACGATCCGAGCGCGCGCTTCGAGCTCAACCTGTACCCCGAAGAGTGGGGGTTCGTGTTCCGTCTACACAAGCGGTGGTCATCGATCCGGATCACCGATCTGCCGTTCGTGCATGGCCTGGACGAGCTGAAGCTCCTGGATCACACCCCGCGACTCGACCAGCTCGCCGCCTTCCTGACGAAGCTCGAGAACGATCACACGTTTCGCTTCGATCATGACGGCGCGACGGTGCGCACGAATCTCGACGAGGGCGCCACCACCGCGGCCGTCCGCACCTGGCTGAACAGCCGCTGAACGACGCGCTGGCACGCGCGCTGCTCCACGCTGATTCGTGGCCACGTTGTTTGTTTGCGGCGACGTGATGCTGGCTCGTGGAATCGACCAGATCCTGCCGGAGCCCTGCCCTCCCACGCTCTACGAGACGTACGTGCGCGACGCGCGGGAGTACGTCGAGCTCGCACGACGGGTCTCCGGCGAGATCCCGCATCCCGTCCCTCCGGCATATCCGTGGGGGGATGCCCTCGAGATCCTCGACCAGGTGAATCCCGAGTCCAGGATCGTCAACCTCGAGACCAGCATCACCCGGTCGTCCGATCGTGACCGTCGCAAGCAGATTCACTACCGCGTGAGCCCGGAGAACGCGCGGTGCCTCGCGGCCGCCAAGGTCGGGGTCTGCACGCTCGGTAACAATCACGTCCTCGACTGGGGCCGCGCGGGGCTCGACGAGACGCTCGCGACGCTCGACACGCTCGGCATCCAGCACGCCGGCGCCGGGCGCGACCTCACGGAGGCGCAGCGGCCCGCGCTCGTCGAGCTCGCGGACGGGGAACGCCTCGCCGTGTTCTCCGTCGGCTGCGCGGACGCCGGCGTCCCGACGAGCTGGGCCCCCACCGCCGACCGCCCGGGCGTTCACATGCTGTCGGGGTTCGGCGATCATGCGGTCCGTCAGCTGCGGCGGGTGATCGATCCATGGCGGGCTACACGTACGCGCATCGTGCTGTCCATCCATTGGGGCGCGAACTGGAGCCTCGCGATCCCGCCCGAGCATCGCGAGCTCGCGCACCGCATGATCGACGAGGCCGGCGTCGACATCGTGCACGGCCACTCGTCCCACCACGTCAAGGGCATCGAGGTCTGGCATCAGCGGCTCGTGCTGTACGGCTGCGGTGACTTGCTCACCGACTACGAAGGCATCCGCGGCTACGAGGAATTCCACGGCGATCTCGGCCTGCTCTACTTCCCGCGCCTCGCGGCCGACGGGACGCTGCGCGCGCTCGAGATGGTGCCGACGCGCATGCATCGCCTGCGCATCACCCGCGCGACCGACGAGGAGGCGCACCTCCTCGCCGCGATGATCACGCGCTCGGGCGCCGAGCTCGGGGCCTCGGTGCTCGTCGATGACCATGCGCGCTTGCGCCTCGCGTGGTGAAGCGCCGCTACCGCGGTGGCAGCCAGCGCTCGCCGGTCTCGCAGCTCACGTGCGCGAGCTTGACCCCCGACGGCGTGACGTCGATGGTGCCGAACACGATCGGCAGGTGAAAGCGCCGCGGCCCGATCGAGCCCGGGTTGAACACCGCGATGCCGCGCTCCTGACCGATGAACGGGACGTGCGAGTGGCCGCACACGACGAGCGACGCTTGCTCCGCGCGCGCGATCTTCGCGATCTCCGCGCGCAGCTTCGGGCCGTACACCGCGATGTGGACGAGCAGCGCGCGCAGCATGCGGCCGCCGCCGGAGAGCTCGAGCGTCAGCAGATCGGGGAGTTCGTTGGCGCGGGTGTCGATGTTGCCGCGGACCGCGTACAGCGGCGCGAACCGTGCGAGCTCGTCGAGCACCGCGAGGTCGCCGATGTCACCCGCGTGAAAGATCGCATCCGGCGCGAGGGCGCTCAGCCGTCTCCCGATCTCGGGGTGCGGCGCCGAGTGTGTGTCCGCGACGGCGACGATCCGAGCCGTGCCATCGGCGCGCAGCGGCACCGTCACGGACTTGCGGACGAGCGCGGGAGGCATGCGCCGTTCGTACCGTCACCTCGCGTGTAATGCCAGCGCGCCTCGCGACCTCTCCGTGCATGGCTCACTCCCTGCCCCGCCTCGACCTCCCTGCCCTCGACTCCCTCCTCCGCACGCCGGGGGTCACCGCCGTCGACTTCACCGCCGCCTGGTGCGGCCCGTGCAAAACGATGGAGCCGGTCCTCGACGCCCTCGCGACCGAGTACCGCGGGCGCGTGCGGGTCGTCGCGGTCGACGTCGACGACGAGCCCGCGATCGCGCAGCGCTTCGACGTGCGCTCGATGCCGACGCTGGTCCTCGTCCGCGACGGCCGCGAGGTGGGCCGCGTCGTCGGCAGCCGCGCGCGCGCGTTCGTCAGCGGCGTCTTCGATCGCGCGCTCGCCGGGGATGTCGCGATCGCCGCGCCCTAGGACCGCGGTACTCTGCGGGCGTTCGTGACCGCGCCCAACGATCTCATCGGCCCCTATCGCGTCATCTCGCAGCTCGGCGCGGGCGCCATGGGCGAGGTCTGGCGCGCGCGCGACGAGCGGCTCGATCGCTACGTCGCCCTCAAGGTGCTTCCGGCCGATGCCGCCGTCGACGACGAGCGGCGCGCCCGCATGCTGCGAGAAGCGCGGGCGGCCGCGGCCATCCGGCACCCCAACGTGGTCACGCTGTTCGACGTGGTCTCCGATGACGGCGAAGACATCCTCGTCATGGAGCTGGTCGAGGGCCGGACGCTGTCCGAGGTCCTCCGCAGGGACGGGCCGCCGGCGCTCGACGTCGCGCTCGCCTGGATCGAGGGCGTCGCGCAGGCGCTCGTCGCCGCCCACGCGCGAGGCGTGCTCCATCGCGACATCAAGACCGCGAACGTCATGGTCACGCCCGACGGGGTGAAGGTCCTCGACTTTGGCCTCGCCAAGCGCAGAGGCGACGACGTCGCGAGCTCCTCGCTCGCCACCGGCATCTCGCCCGCCGTCAGCACCACCAGACTCGCCCTCGACGCGACGATGCCGACGCCCGATCTCGCGAGCCACGCGACGCAGGCCGGGCAGCTGCTCGGCACGCCGCTCTACATGGCGCCCGAGCAGATCGAAGGCGCCCTCCCCGACGAGCGGAGCGAGGTGTTCTCCGTCGGCGTGCTCGCGCACGAGATCTTCGCCGGCAAGCCGCCCTACACGGCGACCTCGCTCGACGAGCTGTTCCGTCAGATCACGCGCGACGATCCGACGCCACTCCCCGACATCCCGGCCTCGATCGTCGCCATCATCCGCCGCGCGCTGGCCAAGGATCCCGCCGCAAGGTGGCCGTCGATGCAGGCGTTCCGCGACGCGCTCGTCGCCGAGCGCCAGCTGCTGTTCGCACCGCGCGCCCGCCGGTGGCCGCTCGTCGTCGCCGTCATCGTCGCGCTCGTCGCCGCCGGCGTGGGCATCGCCGCGTGGCGCGCGAGCCGGCCCGCCCCCGAGAGGCCGGGCGACGCCCTCGTCGCACGCGCGCTCGGCGAGTACGACGTCTTCTACAACGACAAGGCGCTCTCGTCGCTGCGCGCTGCGCTCGCCGTCGCGCCAGATCACCCACGTGCCAACGCGTACATGATCCTGTTCGGTGGCGCGTCCGATGCCGATCGCGCGAGGGCCGTCGAAGCCGCGCGCCGCGCGCGTCCCTCCACGGCGACCGGCGGCAAGGACCGCGCGCTCCTCGACGCGGCGATCACGCTCGTCGAGCACGGCCCGATCGCTGCACGCGAGGCCCTCGCGCATGCACCGCGCACCCGCGAGCTGGCCTTCTGGGCCGCCGAGCTCGATTACCGCGCCGGCAACTACGCCCGCGCGCACACCGAGTACCAGGCACTCCTCGCCGAGCCGACCAAGTCGCTGCGCGGCCGCATCTACGATCACTACTCGGCCGTCCTGCTGTATCTCGACGACCCCACCGAGGCGCTGCGCATCGGCACCCTCTATCGCGACGCCTTCCCCGGTGAAGCCGACGCCGTCGCCGTCTACGCCACCACCCTCTCCGCCGCCGGCCGCCATGCCGACGCCGTCGCCGCCGCGTCCGAGGCGCTTCGCCTCGCCGAGGGAGAGGACACCCACGCCGGCCTCGCCAAGGTGCTCGCGCTAGCGGGCGATCGCGTGCGCGCCAAGGAGCACTATCGCGAATCGCTCGCGCGTGCCGGCGCGAGCCGCCGTCCGATCCGCCGCGCGGCGCTCGCGATGCTTCACTGGATCGACGGCGAGCTCGAGGAGGCGCGCACGGTCACCGCGCCCTGCCTGTCCGCCACCGACACCGAAGCGCAACAGCGCGAGCGCGCGGCGTGCATCTTCATGGCCGGCGTCGTCGATCCCGAACGCGCGGCGGCAGCGGCCGTCGCCCTCGACGAGCTCGCGGCCCAGGCGACGCCCACGCAGCCGGCCTACGGCAACCCCGCGAGCCTGGCGAAGCTCGTGCGCGCGCGCACGAAGTTCTTCGGCGGTGCGTGCGTGATCGACGTCCCCACCCCGAGGGTCAGCGACGACACGCTCGGCGAGGCCTACGCCGCGCCCGTCGACTTCTATGCCGCGTACCACGTGCCGTTCTTCTCGACCTACGCGCTGTGCGAGCACGCGGCGCTGCTCGCCTCCCGCGGCGATCGCGCGGGGGCCGCGGCGCTCCTGCGTCCTGCCCTCGAGCGAGCGCCTGATCGCAAGTGGCTGTCGGCCGCGCTGAAGCGCTACGAGTGAGTCCCCATGCACTGCTCGAGCTGCTTGCGCGCGCGGTGCAGCAGGACGGCGACGTGCCCCGAGGTGACGCCGAGCGCCTGCGCCGCCTCGTCACCCGAGAGCTCCTCGAGGACGCGGAGCGTGATCACGTGGCGGTGCACGTCACCGAGCTGCGCCATACAACCTACGAGCTGCGCCTGGGTGAGCGCGTGGTCGAGGGCCTCGGGGGGCGAGGGCTGCGCGGCGGCGAGCTCGGCCGCCTCGACGTCCACGTGCGGCCTGGCGTGGTGGTGGCGCCGCCGGAGGTTGCGGGCGGCGTTGCGCGTGATCGCCGCGAGCAGGCGCGCGGCCTCGTCGGGGCGGTCGCGCAGCGCGGCGTTGTCGGGGCGCGCGAGGAGGGTGTGGAACGCGTCCTGGACGACATCGAGGGCGTCGACCGGGGCCACCCCCTCGCGGCGCGCGATCGCGGCGAGCCGGCCCGCGTGGGTGCGGGCGAGCCCGGCGATCCAGTCTTCACAGCAGCAGGTCGGTTCCGGCATGGGGCGGGAGAGTAGGTGTCGAGGTCGACAGATCTTACGAACCATCGTGCAAGTGCACGGATTCCCGGGTAGGGTGCGCGCCTGTCGTTCACCTCTGCCCATCCCAGCCTCGCGCGTGCCCTCGAGGCGCGCTCCTACACCGAGCCCACCGCCGTCCAGGCCGCGATCCTCGCCGAGAGCGATGACCGCGACCTCCTGGTCTCGGCCCAGACGGGCTCGGGCAAGACGGTCGCCTTCGGCCTCGCCCTCGCGCGCCCGCTACTCGGTGACGAGCCGCGGTTCGGCAAGGCGGGCGCCCCGCGGGCGCTGATCGTGACACCGACGCGCGAGCTCGCCCTGCAAGTCCACCGCGAGCTCGCGTGGCTGTACGCCGACACCGGCGCGCGGATCACGACCTGCGTCGGCGGTATGGATCCACGCCGCGAGTCCCACGCGCTCGCGCATGGCGTGCACATCGTGGTCGGCACGCCGGGCCGGCTGTGCGATCACCTGGAGCGCGGCTCGCTCGTCCTCGCGCAGCTCGAGGCGGTCGTGCTCGACGAGGCCGACGAGATGCTCGACATGGGGTTCCGCGAGGACCTCGAGCGCCTGCTGCAGGCAGCACCCGCGACGCGTCGCACGCTGTTGTTCTCGGCGACCATCCCTGCCGACATCGCGGCGATGGCCAAGCGCTACCAGCGCAACGCGAAGCGCATCGCGACCACGAGCGAACGCGAACGCCATCAAGACATCGCGTATGCCGCGGTCGTGATCACGCCGCGCGAGCGCGACCTCGCCGTGGTGAACCTGTTGCGCTACCACGACGCGCCCGGCGCGCTCGTGTTCTGCGCGACGCGCGACGGCGTCACCCGCCTCGCCGCGAACCTGTCCGAACGTGGCTTCTCCGTCGCCGCGCTCTCGGGCGAGCTCTCGCAGCGCGAGCGCAACCTCGCCTTGCAGGCGCTGCGCGATGGTCGCGCGCGCGTGTGCGTCGCGACCGACGTCGCCGCGCGCGGGCTCGATCTGCCGGACCTCGGCATCGTGATCCACGCCGATCTGCCGCAGAACAAGGAAGTGCTCGTCCACCGCAGCGGACGCACGGGTCGGGCGGGCCGCAAGGGCGTCGCGATCCTGATCGTCCCGGATCCGGCGCGCCGGTTCGCCGAGCGCCTGTTCCATGCCGCACACATCGATCCTAACTGGAGCATGGCGCCGTCGGTCGATGACATCCGCGTGCGCGATCAGGCGCAGCTCGCCGTCGAGATCCGTGCGATGACGGGCGAGCCCACCGACGAGGATCGCGAGGTCGCGCGCGCGCTGATCGCCGAGCACAACCCCGAGACGTTGGTCGCGGCGCTGGTCCATCACCGGCGCCAGCTGTTGCCTGCGCCCGAGGAGCTCACCATCCCGCCCTCGCTGCGGCCGCGCGCACCGCAGGCTCGTCCACAACCACCATCACGCCCGGGCCGCACCACGCCCGTGCCACGTCAACCAAAGCCTCAGGGCATGGTGTGGTTCTCCGTCAACGTCGGACGTTCCAAGAACGCCGATCCGAAGTGGCTCGTGCCGCTCCTCTGCCGCCGCGGAAAGATCGGCAAGCAAGACATCGGCAAGATCCACATCCTCGCGCGGGAGACGCGCGTGGAAATCGCGGCCGCGGCGAGCACACGCTTCGCCGAGGCGGTCCGCGTTCCCGACGCCAAAGATCGCAACATCCACATCGAACCCGTGGACGACGCGATCTCGCCGTAGCGCCGTCACCGAGGACGGTCGTGATCGATCACGACGTCGCTGCGGTCTGCGGGGACGGGTTCGCGTTCGCGTTCATTCGGGATCCGCTGGCCCGGGGGTGACGCCTGCGTACTCGTAGGCGTGCCTTCTTCCACTGGCGCCTTCGGCTTACGGCTAGGTTTGAAACGCTGCTTCCGTGGCATGTCCTACCTCCGCCTTCCTTTCCTGCAATGCGCGTGTTCAGCTCCGAAGCTACCTGACAGCACGTAGCGCGCCGACGAAAACACCGCCTAGGCGTGGGTTCGAGCGTGGAAGCGGCCCACCGTCCGCGCCGGGACGCCCGCTCGACGCCGCACGGCGCGACGTGCTCGCTCGCGTGCGCGTCGATAACCGTCGTCGGCCACCCGCGCGCACGGGCACGTGCGATGCACACCCGCGGAGGCTGCAATGCTCGATCTCCTGCGTGACCGCGGCGTCCCGATCCATCGCCAACACTTCTCGTGGACCGAGCTCGCGCAACCACCTATCAGCAAGCTCGACGCGGACGCGTTCACGCGCATCCGCGTGATCTTGATGTCGGCCCTCGAGTCCGAGGCCGTGCACTTCGATCACGCTGTCGCGCGGTTGTATCCGCGCCTGCACCGCCACCTCGCCGTCATCCGTCGGATCGAGCACTACCAGCAGACCCTCGTGGCGGGCTTGCTACCCCCTGATCTCTCGCCGCTCGAGACCACGATCGCCGTCGAGCAAGCCGAGATCGAGATCACGGCAGCGGTCGCGCGCGACGAACCCGATCCGAGCGTGACGGCGGTCTATCGCTTCGGCCTGCTCGAGGACGTCGATCACCTGTATCGGTTCGCGGCGCTGATGGATCGTCTGTGGGGCCAAGACGCCAACACGATCCTGCAGAGCTACACGGACATCGTTCCGGGCCGGCCGACGGCGCTCGAGCACCGGCACCCGCTCGATGACCTCCGCCACAGCTACGACCGCGACCAGGCCGATCTGCTGACGCGACTCCATGCGCTCACGCTCACGGCGCTGCAGCAACACGCGCGCGACTACTACACGGGCATCGTCCCCACCTTCGGTGATCCGGTCGCCCGTCGGCTGTTCGCCGAGATCGCTTCGACGGAAGAGCAGCACCTCACGCAGTACGAGTCCGTGATGGATCCGCACGAAGGGCTGCTGGAGAAGTGGCTGCTGCACGAGGCATCGGAAGCATTCAACTACTGGAGCTGCTGCGAGCACGAACAGGACCCGCGCGTGCGTGCGATCTGGGAGCGCATGCTCGACTACGAGCTCGGCCACGTGCACCTCGTCGCCGAGATGTTCGAGGACATCGAGCAGCGCGACGCGAGTGAGGTGCTGGGACGCGCGCTCGAGGTGCCGCTCGAGCATCGCAGCCAGCGCGACCTCATCCGCGCCGTGCTGCGCACCGAGGTGGGGCTCAGCGCACGCGAGCAAGAGCTCGTCCCGCGCGAGCACGAGGCAGGGCGCACGCGCGAGCAGCGCGCGCGGCTCGATCGCGACGACTCGCCGTCCAACGTGGTCGCCGCGGGTTACGTGTGGGGCCCGGGCACCGAGCTCGCGAGCGCCCACCCCGAGAAGCGAATCGAGCGCCGGCAACGGATCAGCCCCCTCGCGAGGAGTGAACAATGAAGGTCGAGCCGAGCCTGTTGCGCGACATCAATCGCACCGGCCTGCGCTCCGCGGAGCGTGGCGTGCGTCACGACATGATCTCTCGCTCGGATCTCGATCTCGAGCCGACGTCGGGCGCCGCGAGCGATCGGCGCACGCGGATCCGCATCCGCTCGGCGCGTGAGGGCGAGCCCGTAGGCACGATGCCTCCACTCGGCCGCGTCGCGCGCGAGCTGGTGCCGCTGTTCGACCTTCTCGGTGCGCGCCTCGCGTTCGAGCGCGCCGGGACGCGGGCCTACGAGGCCCTCGCCGCGAAGCACGAGGCTTACGGTGGGTTCGCCGACGGACCGAGCCTCGACGACCTACGGCAATTGCGTGAGGAGGAGCTCGTGCACGCGCGCATGCTGCATGCACTCCTCACGGAGCTCGGCGGGGATCCGACGGCCCTCACGCCGCGCGCGGATCTCCAGCTCGTCGGCAGCCGCGGCATCATCGAGGTCATCGTGGATCCACGTACCAGCCTGCTCGACGGGCTCGAGGCGATCGTGATCGCCGAGCTCGCCGATCACGAGGAGTGGATCGGGCTCATCGAGCTGGCGCGCGAGCTGGATCGCGATGATCTCGTCCACACGTTCCAGACGGCGCAGCTCACCGAGGAGCTTCATCTATCGAAGATTCGGCGCTGGATCTCGGCGGGGCGCGCCGCCGCCCGCGAGCAGATCGTTCGGGCCTGACCGTGCGCATGCGCGCACCCGCGGATGTTCCGGTACTCCGGGGCACGACTCGTCGCGTGTGTAAATCGCTCTCACCATCTGCGCGTGCATTTTCATCTCTTCCGTCGACGAGGATGAGTGATATCCCTCGAGAGCGATGGTGGTCGGTCGGGTTCCTGCCCTGGGGTTCTTGCTCGCCGGCGCTGCGGTCGGACTCTTGGCTGCGCGGATGTTCGCGTGGTCCGCGTTCGCGAGCATCGTCGTGTTCGTCGCGTTCTCGGTCGCGCTGATCGAGCTCGCTGGACGCGTGCAGCGAGCGGAGACCCGCAGCCGGCGCATCACCGAACGGCTCGACCTCGCACTCGCGACCGGACGCATGGGCGTCTGGGAGTGGAACCTCGACACCGACGAGGTGTGGTGGTCGGACTCGCTCGCGCACGTCCATGGTCTGCCGGCCGGCGCGTTCGGTCGCACGCTCGATGCGTTTCGCGCGCTCGTTCACGACGGCGATCGGCCACGGTTCGATGCCGCGCTCGCCGGCGCCGTGCAGAGCGGCGGTGACTTCTCGGTCGAGTTCCGCTTCCTGCGGCCCGATGGGGCCGTGCGCTGGATGTGCGCGAGCGGCCAGGTGTTCGCGCCCGACGGTGAACGCCCGCGGCGCATCGTCGCGACCTCGCGCGACGTCTCCGAGCAGCACGAGGCCGCCGGCGCGCTGTACGAAGTCGAGACGCGGTTCGAAGCAGTGATGACCCACGCCCCGTTCGTGGTGTTCGCGAAAGATCGCGAGGGTCGCTACCTGATCGTCAACGGGGAATGGGCGCAGTTCGCGGGGCGCACCGAGGACGAGCTCCTCGGACGCACCGATGCCGAGCTGTTCCCTGCCGAGCTCGCGGCCGCGGTCGCGCGCTTCGATACCCACGTGCTCGCGACCGGCGAACCGCGCCAGTTCGAGGACACGTTCACGTATCGCGGCAAGGCCTCGACCTACCTGGTGATCAAGTTCGCGCTGCGCGACATCGAAGGTCACCCGGTCGCCGTGTGCGGCATCGCGAACGAGATCACGGCGCGCAAGCAAGCGGAGGCCGCGCTGCGCGACGCCGACAAGCGCAAGGACGAGTTCCTCGCGATCCTCGCGCACGAGCTACGCAACCCGCTCGCACCGGTCCGCCTGGCGCTCGAGATGATGAAGACCAACCCGAGCGACAAGGCGATCTGCGATCGCGCGATGGATGTCATGGGCCGGCAGCTCGCACACCTCGTCCGCCTGATCGACGACCTCCTCGACGTCAGCCGCATCACGCGCGGCAAGCTCGAACTGCGCCGCGGCCGCGTCACGCTGGCCGACGTCGTGCGCACCGCGCTCGAGACCTCCAAGCCACAGATCGATCTGGCCGGCCACGCGATCGACGTGCAGCTGCCCGAGGGAGCGATCGTGCTGCACGCAGACCTGACGCGGCTCGCGCAGGTCATCTCGAACCTCCTCAACAACGCGGCGAAGTACACGCCGCGCGGTGGACACATCGTGTTGTCGGCGCGCCGCGACGGCAGCAGCGTCGCGATCTCGATCGCCGACGATGGCATCGGCCTCGCCCCCGAGCACGTCACCGAGGTGTTCGAGATGTTCGCACAGGTCAACCCGATCAC
>Ga0247822_10000716_pt1 | contig 18739 bp, 18 predicted proteins | sample 13C_Cellulose_Da_FD_192423 | JGI IMG/M metagenome (GOLD analysis project Ga0247822, IMG submission 192423) | Soil microbial communities from agricultural site in Penn Yan, New York, United States - 13C_Cellulose_Day30 | ecosystem: Environmental > Terrestrial > Soil > Agricultural land | place...
CAGGTAAACAGCCAAGTCGCCAAGCACTCGCTCGCGCTCGAAGTCCGTCGTTAGCCGCCGGAAAGACTCGAACGCAAGGCGCACCGCGCGTGGCAGGTCGTTGCGATGCCGCGCAACGGTCGAGCGATCGTGCATGATGCGCGCGACCAGATCCGTCGCGGCGAGCTTCTCCGCCTCGAGCTCCAGTTCTTGCATCGCCTCGTCCGCCGCCGGCAGGTTACCGCGCGCCCAGTCCACCTTCGCCTGGCCCACGCGCGACGTCAGCACCCGCACCCTGTCCTTCGCTCTCGCGGCCAACGATCCGGCCGTCGCGTAGGCCTGCTCCGACCAGTCGAACTCGCCCGCGAGTCGCAGGCAGAAACCGCGGCGCATGTGCGCGTCGTACGCGAGGTCGAGGTGCACCGACGCATCCACATAGCGCGCGACGGTCGTGTACACGTCGGCCGCCTGGCTCATCTGGCCCCGCTGCTCGGTCAGCTTGCCGAACGCATAGACGCGCGGCAGCAGCGGCTGCGCATCCGGCTCGTGCAGCGCGACTATCGCGTCGATGATCGAACCCAGCGACGCGCGCATCTCGGCGTCGGTCTCGATCGCGTCGACCGCCTCTCGCGCCGCGCGATGGGCGGACGAATCGTCAGTGGAGAGATCCGTGCCGAGTGCCACCCAGTGGTCGAGCAGGCGCAGCGTCAGGAAGGCCGCGCGCGCACTCGCGTGTGGCGTGCTCCCCTCTGGTGCAGCCGTCATTGATTCCAGGAAAGCCACGTGCCGAAGCTCTGGCTTCGGACCACGGGGTCGGCGAATGGGCATCGTTTGCTCCGGTTGTTGCCGGAAGATGGAGTTACGTGCCACTTCCTGCAAGTTTCTACGTTATTTCGTGACAGTGACCAGAAACGTGCCACTTAACCCGCCCTCGTAAACGAGGCGAGCGATTTCTGGTCGCCATGGGTTGCCCTCGGACTCCGACACCCCGGTGTCACGTCGAAATGTGACCCGTCACACAAGGTATGTCTCTTGCATATCCCCTGTCGTGAACGGCTCCATCACCGAGCCATCGACGCACCTGAGGTGCGCGGGAGTGGTTATGCGCAAGCGACGGTCGGGAGTGGCGCCGCGACGAGAGCATTCGACCTGGGAGTTCGCCGCCAGGGCCTCATGCAGGGTCGACGACGCGAAGCAAGATCATGGTGGGAGCAGGCAGGGCAGACGCAGTGAGTCAACGCATCTCCGCATCGTCGGCGATGACACGAGTGCCGGCCGCCTGCTGCCCACCGCCAACATTTGTGACGCTCGGGTGGAGTCACCGGGTAATGCACCTCAAGCGGTGGACCTCCATCAACTGCGAGCGGGAACCTTATGGACGTGACCGTACAGTGGGATGAATCGACGGCGGAGTCGCTGTCCATCGCGCGGCTGAGTGCGGTGGCCTCGACCGACACGCTCGAGTCGCCCTCCCGCGACGTGATCACGCTCTTCGGGAGCCCCACTCCCGAGTCCCTTGCGCTCGCCCTCGCCGCCGCGGTCGAGGCGCGAAAGGCCTCACATGGCGCGGGCGCGCTGCCGCGACTCGACGTCTCCGACGTGCACGGCGCCATCGGCGACTCGGCTTGGCGCGATCACCGCACGGGCGAGGTCATCCGGCGGGAGATGGCGATCCCGCTCACGGTCTTGAAGGAGACCGCGGCGGACTTGCTCAAGGAAGGCGGCCAAGCCATCCGCCGCGTCCTCGCCGGCTTGCTCATGCCCGACTGGCCCGAGGGCACGCGCCGCTCGCTGACGGTTCAACTCGCCGTCGCCGGCGCACCGCGCAGTTCGGACATGCTCGCCGCCCTGCGCGAGGCCGACGGCGACAACTTCAGCGACGAGGAGTAGCGCCGGAACCCCTCACCCTCTGCTTGCGTTCAGGGACCGGAGGAAGCACCCTCCATGTCCCCTGATTCGCCCGCCAGAAGGCGGGAGGAGGGTGTCCCATGCGGGAGTACAAGGGCGCCGACATTCGGAATGTGGCGGTGGTGGGTCATGGAGCGAGCGGGAAGACCACTCTGGTCGACGCGCTCGCTTTCGTTTCGGGGTCCTCCAGGCGACACGGCTCGGTCAAGGACGGCACCACGCTCACCGACACGTCGCCCGAGGAGACGGCGCGCGGCTACTCGATCTCCCTCGGCTGCGCGCACGCCGAGTGGAAGGGCACCAAGATCAACCTGCTCGACACGCCGGGATACGCGGACTTCGCCGGCGACGCGATCGCCGGGCTCGCGGCGGCCGACGGAGCACTCGTCGCCGTCGGCGCGACAGGCGGCGTCGAGGTCGGCACGGAGCGGATGTTCCGCGAGGCCGTCAAGCGAGCCGACCCCGTCCTCTTCGTCGTCGCGATGATGGACAAGGAGAACGCGGACTTCGACTCGGTCTATTCGGCCATCCGCGCCAAGCTCACGACCAAGGTCGTGCCGGTGGAGATCCCGATCGGCGCCGGCGCGTCGTTCCGTGGGACGATCGACCTCTTCACCGGCCGCGCGCGCCTGTTCAAGCCGGGCACGAAGACCGGCGAGTTCGAGGAGACGGAGATCCCGGAGGCCGAGCGCGCACGCTTCGATCGATATCACGCCGAGATGGTGGAGGCGGTGGCCGCCACCGACGACGCGCTGCTCGAGCGCTTCTTCGCCGGCGAGGAGCTGCCGGGCGACGATGAGATGCAGGCGATGAAGGAGGCGATGAAGCGCGCCGAGCTCTTTCCGCTGCTCTGCTGCTCGGGCCAGCTCACGTACGGCGTGCCGACGGTGCTCGACTTCCTCGTGCAGCTGATGCCGTCGGCGAACGAGATGGAGGAGCTGCATGCGTTGCGGGGCGCGGAGGGAACGCGCACGGTGGAGATCCATCCGAGCGAGGACGCCCCGCTGACGGCGCTCGTGTTCAAGTCGACGAACGAGCCGCACGTCGGCGAGGTCTCCTACTTCCGCACCTTCAGCGGCATCGCGTCCAACGGCGGCGACGCCTGGAACTCGACGCGAGGCGTGCCGGAGAAGCTCGCGCACCTTGCCGTGCCGCAGGGAAAGGACCGCCTCGAGGTGCCACGGCTCTTCCCGGGCGACATCGGCTGCGTCGCCAAGCTCCGCAACACGCACACGAATGATACGCTGAGCACGAGGGAACACCCGGTGCGCTTGCCGGAGATCCCGTTCCCGGACCCACTGGTGTCGTTCGCGATCGAGGCCACCGCGCGCGCCGACGAGGAGAAGCTGCAGACCGGCTTGCACCGGCTGCACGACGAGGACCCCACGATCCAGACGCACTTCGAGTCCGAGACGCACGAGTCCGTGATCGAAGGCATGGGAGAACGACATCTCGAGGTCGCCCTCGCGCGGCTGCAGCGGCTGTATGGCGTGAAGGCCGCGTTGCGACCGCCGCGCGTGCCGTATCGCGAGACGCTGCTCGGCACGGCCGAGGGGCAAGGCCGTCACAAGAAGCAGACGGGAGGCAAGGGACAGTTCGGCGATTGCTGGATCCGCATCAAGCCGGCGCCGCGCGGCTCGGGTTACCACTTCGTCGACAAGATCAGCGGCGGCGTGATCCCGCGGCAGTTCATCCCCGCGGTGGACAAGGGAGTGCAGGAGGCCGCCGAGCGCGGCGTGCTCGCGGGCTATCCGGTGGTGGACTTCACGGTGGAGTGCTTCGACGGGTCGTACCACTCGGTCGACTCCAACGAGTCGAGCTTCCGGATGGCCGGCATCCTCGCGTTCCGCACGATCGCGACGAGGGCCAAGCCGGTGCTCCTCGAACCGCTGATGTCGGTGGAGGTCACGACGCCCGACGCGTTCATGGGCGATGTGCTCGGCGACCTGTCGTCACGACGCGGGCACATCGTCGGCACGTCGCCGGCGGAAGACGGCTCGGGCACGGTGGTCCGCGCGGACGTACCGATGGCCGAGCTGCACCTGTACGCGTCGCGGCTGCAGTCCCTCACCCGCGGTTATGGCAGCGTGCGGTATCGCCTCAAGGGGTTCGAGCAGGTGCCGGCGGAACTGGCGAACAAGGTGCCGAGCGGAGGGCGCGAGGCCGTCGGTCAGACCTTGTGATAGTTGATGCGCGCGGCCTCGACGCGATCCGCGGCCATGTAGACCTCGAAGTCGCTGAAGAAGGCGGCGGCTTCGCCCTGCAGCACGCGCAGCGCCATGATCGCCATGCGCCGGATCTCGAACTCCGCGCCCTCGCTGGAGCGCAGCTCGAGCATCGTGCGCCACGCGCGCGCATTGGCCGTGACGACGATCTTCGTCTCGGTGGAGTTCGGGAGCACGCCGCGCGCGGCCTCGCGCGCCATCTTCCGGCGGTGGACCTTGTCGTCGACCCACTTGTAGCGATCCATCAGCTTGTCGACGAGCGCGATGTACGTCGCCTGGGCGGACTCGATCTGCGCCTTCCATGCGGCGACGAGGGCGTCGTCGCCGATGATGGCCGGCGGCACGACGAATGCCGCGTCCGACTCATCGACGTAGCGCTGGCTGAGCTGGCTGTAGGCGAACCCCGCGCGATGCCGCACGAGCTCGTGCGTCAGTGACCGGCTCACGCCCTCGAACAACAGCGAATAGGTGGCGTGCTCGAGCACCGAGCCGTGCCCCTGCTTCTTGATGTTCTCGAGGTATTCCCGCGTGCTGCGGCTCGCCGGGTTCTTCTGGCTCATGTAGCAGAGCCGGCCGGCGAACTCGGCGAGGCGCTCGCCGTCCGTGCTCTCGCCCATCCAGTTCACGGGAAGGTGCGCGGGCTCCGTGAAGGAGGGACGGGCAAGGACGGTGACCTTCGGCTCGGTGTAGAAGTGCGTCATCGGGCGCGGAGTGGGGAGGCGTTCGGGATCGTCGCGAAAGGCGCGGGGCGACGCGAAAGTTAGCGGGGCGGGGCGCTTCGTGCGTCCCTCCGGGCCGTGAGCCCTAGACCGTCGCGGCCGCGTCGCCGAGAAGCGCGAGGCGGTGCGTGCCCCACGCCTTCTCGCGCACTACACGGTCGAGCGCCTCGCGCGCCGCACGCGGCAGCGGCGTGAGCGCCCCATCGTACTTGACGCCCTCGAGTGCACGTGCGCCGGCGGCCGCGATCTTGACGCCGGGGTTCAGCACGCCGTCGGGGTCGAACGCCGCCTTGGTGGCCGCGAACAGCGCCAGCGCCTCGCCTCGCCACACCTGCGACATCAGGGGCGCGCGCAGCCGGCCATCACCATGTTCGCCGGCGAGCGTGCCGCCGAGCCGCGCCACGAGCGCCGTCACATCGGAGACGAGCCGTGTGACGCGCTCCCTCCAGTCCGCCTCCGTCACGTCGACCAGCGCGTTCACGTGCGCATGACCGTCGCCCGCGTGGCCGAAGATCACGCCGGCGAGCCGCGCGTCGTCGAGCGCGCCACGCACTCCGCGCACGTATTCGACGAACCGCTCCAGCGGCACACAGCCGTCCTCGACGAGCTGCATGCTCTGCAGGCGCGGGGCGAGCCGGTTGAGGATGGGGCTGGCGGCATGACGCAGGTGCCAGAGACGCAACTCGTCCTCGACGCCGAGCGCGACGTCGATATGTTCGGCGCCACCCGCGCGGCATGAGGCGGCCAACTCGTCCGCAACTGAGCGCGCAGCCTCGTGCGACGCGCCCTCGGCCTCGATGATCAGCACGGCCTCGAGCCCGGCAGGCAGCGGCAACACCGCGCCGTCGCTCGCGGCGACCTCGAGGAAGCTGCGGTCGAGCAGTTCGACGGCGCTCGCGCCGAGCTCCGCCAATCGCGCGGCGACGGTGACCGCCGCCTCGAGGGAGAGAAAGCCGGCGAGCACGCTGGCGGTGGCTCCCGGCGCCTCCTTGAGTCGCAGCTCGAGGCCGACGATGCAGGCGAGCGTTCCCTCGCTGCCGATGATGAGGTCGACATCGTCGCCACTCTCGAGCCAGTCGGCGAGGCCGTAGCCGGAGGATTCCTTGCGCACGCCCTCGTGGCGCAACGCGCTCGCCCCCGCCGCGCGCACGCGCGGGGCGACGTCGCGGTGGAATCGCTGCAGCGCCGGCACCAGCCCTGCATCGTTGGCGGGGCGCTCGCCGCGACGGAGCCATGCGCGGCTGCCGTCCGCGAAGACGCAATCGAGCCCGTGCACCCATCGCCTCATCGCGCCGTGCAGCACCGTGCGCGCGCCGGCGGCGTTGGTGGCACACATCCCGCCGAGCGTGGCGAACCCGCTGCTCGAGGGATCCACCGGGAAGGTGAGGCCCGCGTGAGATGCGACCTCCTCGAGGGCGTCACGGGTCACGGCCGGCCCCACGCGCGCGATCGTCGGCTCCGTTCCCAAGAGCTCAGGACGCGAGCCGAGCCGTGCGAAGTCGACGATGACTCCCTCGCCCAGCGCGCCGCCGGCCATCGAGCTGCCGGAGCCGCGCGGCACCAGCGACTGCCCTTGGGCGGCCGCCCAGCGCGCGAGCGTGATGACGTCCTCTGCGTCAGCGGGCACGGCGACGGCACGCGGGATCACGCGCGCCACGGCGGCCGTCTCGCTGTACAGCGCGCACGCGACTTCGTCGGTGCGGAACACGCCGCGGAAGCTCTCGGGCGCGCTCAGGTCGCCACCGGCACCAGGGTGAACGGCCGCCGCTCCACGCGACGCACGAGTCGGCGCAGCGCGCCGTTGCTCAGCAGCGCCAACAGGCCGAACACCATCAGCGACCGCACCTCGCGCCGCGAGATCTTGACCGTGCCGCCCACCGTCAGCATGGCGCGCGAGCCGGCGAGGTCGCGCAGCGTGGCGTAGGCGAAGAGCAGCGGCAGCACGCAGAAGGCGCGGATGGCGATCGCCCGACGCGGGATCATCAGCGTATACTCGAGCGCGTCGTCGAGGTCGCGGCGCGCGAGGTCGATGAAGTGCGCGACGGCCTTGTGGTTGCTCTCGAGGTGATGCGGGGAGAGCAGCGTCTCATGCCCGCTGCCGACGGCCGCCAGGTCACTCGCCGGGATGTAGATGGCGTTCTCGTGCTGTGCGTCCCACGCGATGTCCTTCAGGATGTTCACCGTCTGCAGCGCCTCGCCGAACGCCTGGCACTTCACGCGCAGCCGCTCGAACTCGCGCTTGCCGACCGCCGGCACGTGCTCGTGCCAGAGCTCGGTGAGCAGGCAGCCGACCGTTCCGGCGACGTAGTAGCAGTACTCGCGATACTCGGCGAGCGTCTGGATGCGGATTCCGTCCGGATAGTTCCGCACGAACTTCGCCATGCCGACGCCCATCTCGCGCACCCAGTGGACGACCGGGCCGCGCGTGCGCTGTGGCAGGCTGCGGAGCAGCACCATCACCAGGTCCGTGCGCGCGACGAGGGCGAGGTGCGCGGCGTCGCCGCTGAGGCCGGCCGCGAGCGCCGGAAAGGCATCCGCCGCTGCCGGGTCCTCGAGCGCACGCAGGAACTCCTCGAGCAACACCGCACGCCGCTCCGGCACGGTGGTGCCGTCGTCCTCGATGGTGTCGGCGATGCGGCAGAGCAGGTATGCCGTCGTCACGGCGCGACCGAGTGTGCCCGGGAGGAAGCGAATGCTGATCGCGAAGGTGCGCGAGACATCGGGCAGGATGGCGTGGCCAAAACGCTCCGCTTCGCGCACGCGTGCCGCGGTGTCGGAGGTGGGCTTCGCTGCGTCCGGGCTCATGCCGCTCATGCGCGAAAGTTAGCGGTCAGCGGCCCGGAGTGAGGAACTGGTCGAGGAGCGTGCGCGGGCGGGGCGCACCGAACTCGAGCCGGTCGAGCGCCTGCTCGAGGGCGAGCTGCGCGGCGCGCGCGTCCCGACGATAACCGCGGCGGCTCAGCCAGACGCTCGCCGCCGCGACGATCGCACCAGCGGCCACCCCGACCGGCAGGACGACGGACATCAGCGTGAGCGCGGTGGCGCCGGCGGCACCGGCCGCCACGCCGAGGAGCGACTGCCATGCGGCACGGCTGCGTCGCGTCTCGAGTGACGCCTCGATGCGCACCTGTGCGCGGCCTTGGCCGGCGTCGGAGACCGATGCACTCACCTCGTCCGCCTTCACCAGCGGGAAGCCGCGGCCATCGAAGCGCGTGAAGGTGCGCAGCACCCCGGCAATGCCGCCGCGCGGCCCCCAGACGACGCGGTCCGGGAAGCGGCGCAGCTCAAGGAGGTTCTCCTCGCGCTGGAACGAGCGGTCGATGTTGGCGAGCACCTCGCGCGCGACGCCAGGCACCTGGCGTGCCGTGGCGAAGCTCGCGGGACCGGCGAGCGCCGCGAGCACGCCCTTCTCCTCCGGCAACACGACGCGCATCCGCTCCTCGGCGAGCGCCTGCCGCAGCGCGGCGGGGCTGATCCCGACTTCTCCCGCCGCGGCGACGAGCTCCGCTTCCGAGAGCGCCTCGGGAATGTCCGCGCCCGACGCCTGCAGCTCGGCGGCGCGCAGCAGCACCCGCTCGAGCGCGGCGCGGTGCAGGACGGGAGAGGTCTCGTCGGCCACGGTCAGATGCCGCCGAAGGCGATGTCGATCTGGCGACGCATCGAGCCGATCATGTCATCGGGCATCGGGAACGCTGCCGCGAATGCCGCCATGACGTCGCCGCCCGCAATGGGACGGCCGGCCTGCGCCAGGTAGAACCGCGCATAGCGCTCGGCCAGTGCGGGGTCGATCCTCTCCACGAGCAGCGCCCCGCCGCGCACCAGGCCGATGGACGCATAGCGCTCGCCGAGCCCCTGCCGCTGCTGTACCGGCGTCAGGTGGTCGTTGACGGCGACCTGCGCCACCGAGCCGACCGCCTCGTGCGCGAAGGTGAAGAGCATCACCTCGGCGGAGTCGGCCGTGCGGGGCCATGCGACCGCATACTGCGAGCCACTCTTGCCCGCCGGCACCGCGCGCCCCTCGCCGCCGATCGCCAGCGTGGGGATCAGGTCGCCGCTCGCCTGCTGCGTGTGGTTCAGGAAGCGCTGGAGCGGCGGGCGCCACCGCGACTGCCAGAGCGAGTCGGCGCGGGCGAGCGCCGGAGAGCGCAGGCGCTGCTGCTCGAGCCACCACGCGTGGTGGAACTTCTCGCGCTCGGAGGTCACCGACATCATGAGGCGCCGCGCGAAGTCGCGGTCCGCGGGCTGCGGGAACTGCTGTGCCAGGAAGGCGACCACGCCCTGCACATCCGCGTTCGACGAACGACGCGGGTCGCCTTCGGCCGTCTGGAAGTACTCGAACGCGCGCACCATCTCCTCCCAGCTCCCGAAGTAGAGCGGGATGAACTGCGCGCCGAGGAGCGCCGGCTTGGACGCGAGCACCGGTGCGAGCGTCGCGCGGTTCGCGTCGAGGTCGGTGACGATGTTGCGCGAATTCTTCTCGACGGTGATGGCGTCGCGGTAGCCGCGCGCAAAGAGCGGCACCAGCGCGGTATCGTCCTGCAGCAGGGCGAAGGAGTGCAGCCAGAGGTCCACGTGCTCGCGGGTCTTCACCGGCCACTGCACGCCCTGCGCGACGGACGGGCGGAGTGGCTCGGCCTTCGACCCGCCGGCGCAGCCGGCGAGCAGGATCACGAGGCTCAGGCCGCGGAGCGGCCGCAGATGACGCAGAATTTCCATCCGGTTTCGATCTCCGCGCTGCAGCCGGAGCAGCGCTTGGTAAGGAGGTTCAAGCCGCAGCTCGGGCAGAACTTGAGGATCCGTCCCTCCGGCAGCGGCTGCGAGCAGTACGGGCATCCGGGGCGCGAGGATCCACCGGGGCGCGGCGCCGCCGTCACGTCTCCCCGGTCGTCCGCGTCGGAGATTGTCGCGGCTGCCGCGGGTGCCACTGCCGGCGTGGGCTTGGCCGAAGGGGCACGCGGCGCGACGGCCGGCTGCGCCGTCACCGGCGTCGGCGCGCGGAGGTCGATCTGCGTGTCGCCGCCGAGGATCTTCTGCACCTCGGCCGTCGCCAGCCGGATCTTCGTGTTCAGGTACGTGCGCAGCAGCGTCAGGTCCGGGTTCGGTGACGCCAGTTCCGCCTTGAGGTCGTCCTGCAGCAGCTCGTCGGCGTAGACGAGCGAGCGCTCGCCGGCCACGAGGCGCATGACGACGTGCAGGTAATCGTCGTTCGACTCGATGAGTCCGTCGCGCCGGGCCATGCGGTAGGGCGCGAAGCGGTCGATGACCTCGCCGACATCGAGCGGCCGCGCGAGTGCGTCCGCTTCGCGAGCCGAGAGGACGAGGCGCCGGAAGAGCAGGTCGAGAGCGTCCACGATGTTGTTTACCCCGTTCGTGGCAAAGATGCCGATGCGCGGAAGGTGTCGCCATCCGGGAATCGTGCGAGCGCGGAGCGCACGATCCCGCGCGCACGCTTGGTGGCGAGCCATTCCTCGAATCCGGACGGCACGAGGCCGCCCGAGCTGGTCTGGTCCGCCGCCGCGCGCGTCGCCAGCTCGTTCGCCCACTCGTTCTGCGGATGCCCGTCATGCCCGCGCACCCACTGCCACGCGTACTCGTGCCCGTTGGTGGCGGCGATCGCGCGCTTCCAGAGCTCAAGGTTCTCGATCGCGCCGGTCTTGCGCTTCCAGCCGTTGCGAGCCCACCCGAACACCCACGAGGTGAGGCCGTCCACGATGTAGCGCGAATCGGTGGTGAAGAGCACGCTGAAGCGTGCCTCGGGGTCCTTGGCGCCGAGCGCGGCGAACGCCTCGGTCACCGAGCGCAGCGCCATGCGATTGTTGGTCGTGGACCTCTCGCTGACCCAGAGGTCGCGGCGCGAGATGCGACCGTCGGCATGCTGGAACTCGACGAGCACGCCGGCGGCACCAGGATTGTCGCCGGCCTTGCCGTTGCCGAGGCACGACTCGTCCGCGTAGATGGCGACGAGCGGATATCGCGCGCTCATCGTCGGGGCACCACTTCGATGCCCTCGACCTCGTCGAGATGGATCACGAGTCGCGCGCCGGTGGTGGGGTGCCGCGCGATGAGCGACTCGCGCCTGTCGCGGACGACAAGGCTCTCCGGGATCACCAGGAACTCCCCGCCGCGCCGCCGGACCGAGAGTCGCGACCCGTCGATGATGGCGCGCTCGACGGCGTCGTACTCGAGCACGGTCAGCTGCCCCACGCGACCCCCTTGGGCCCGCACCAATCGATGACGAGCGATTCGAGCACATCGGTCGCGACGGCGATCTCTTCGGTCAACACGTACTCCTCGGCGGCGTGGGCGAGCGCGATGTCGCCCGGGCCGTAACAGATGGCGGGAATGCCGGCCGCCGTGAGCATCGCGGCGTCCGTCCAGCATGATAGTCCCTCGACCGGCGCCGCATGACCCCTCTGCCGGCTCGCGCCCGCGAGCGACACGACGATCGGATGGTCCGCTGCGACGTCGTTGGGCGCACGACTGATCCCCGGGAGCACATCCGCCCTGAAGCGGGACTCACGAGCGCGCACGCGATCGCACGCCGCCTCGATCTCCGCCGCGAACGAGGCGCCAGGGGAGAGCTCGCCGGGCAGCGTGCGGCGCTCGAGGCTGACCTCGCAGCGCTCCGGGTAGGTGGAGATGCCGGAGCCGCCGCGGATGACGCCGGCATGCAGCGAGGCATGGCCGACCAGCGGATGCGTGCGCGAGGCGAGCGTCTCGCGCTGGAACGTCTCGAGTTCGGCGAGGAGCAGCGCCGTCATCATCACGGCGTCGACGCCGATGTCGTAGCGCGATCCGTGCGCAGCGTGCCCATGCACGACGACATCCGCCCACGCGAAGCCGCGGTGCGCGGGGCAGATGGCGAGGCGCGTCGGCTCGGTGACGATGGCGGCATGCGCGGTGACTCCGGCCTCGAGCAGCGTCCTCGTGCCGTCGCTCGCGAACTCCTCGTCGGTGACGGCCGCGATGATGACCTCGCCCCCGAGTCCGGCAGGCTGGGCGGCGGCGCGGGCGGCGGCGGCACACATCGCGGCGATGCCGGCCTTCATGTCGGTGGAGCCGCGCCCGTAGAGGCGGCCGTCACGCACATCGGGAGACCAGGGCTCGTGCGTCATGCCGGCCACGCCGACCGTGTCGAGGTGGCCGTTCAGCATCAGCGAGCGACCACCGTGGCCGCCTCCGATCCTCGCGATGACGTTGGGGCGACCTGGTGACGACTCGAGCAGGTCGACCTTGAATCCCCACGCGGTCAGGGTCTCCGCGAGGAAGGTGGCGGCGGCAGCCTCACCCGGTCCATCGGAGTCGAGCGACGGATTCCTGGAATCGATCGCGACGAGCGCCCTGGCGAGAGAGAGCGCGTCGCCGCGTGGGACGGCGTGCGGAGGGGTCGAGTTCACCCGCCGACGCCGACCTACTTCTTGGGAGCCGGCTTCTTCGTCGCCGCCTTCTTCGCCGGGGCAGCCTTCTTGGCAGGCGCGGACTTCTTCGCAGCCGCAGGCGCCGCCGCGGCCTTCTTCACCGCGGACGCCTTCACGATCGGCTTCAGCATCGTCTGGACCGGCTGCGGGGCAGCAGGCTTAGGCAGCGCCGACTTCACCGGCGCGAGCGACACGCCCGGCTTCGGAAGGGACTTGCCCTTGTTCTGCTTGAGCCAAGCTTCCTCGGCGACCACGATCAGCTTGTCGGCCTCGTCCTGCGTCATCTGGCCGCGCCGGACCATATACTGGACGAGGTCGCGGGCGCTCTCGATGGCGAAGGCGGAGAGTCCCGCCGCAGCGCCGACGACTTCCTTCATGGCCGCGGCCATCTTGCTGCCGGCCTCGAGGGAGATCTCGTGCGCCTTGGCAGCCATCTCGGCGACCGTGTCGCGCACGTCCTGGCCGCGGTGACCCGGGTGGCGCTTGGGTGGGACGGCGGGCTTTTCAGCAGCCGGCTCGGCCGGCTTGGCGTTCTCTGGCATGATTTGCTGTTCCGTTGCGAGGTGCTGCTATAGATGAACGGCGGCAAGTATATGATTTTTCAACGATTACGCAAGTGACAGCCGTTCGAGGAGCGACTGAAAATCTCGAGCAAGCCATTTCCTGCTTACAAGCCATTACGAGCACATCATACCACAACCATGTCGACACTGCCGCTGGAAGGCGTCCGTATCCTTGATCTCACGCGGGTGCTAGCCGGGCCACTCGCCACGATGATTCTCTCCGATCTGGGCGCGGACGTCATCAAGATCGAACGGCCCGGCACCGGCGACGACACCAGGGGGTGGGGTCCACCCTTCGACTCTCGCGGCCAAAGTGCCTACTTCCTCTCGGTCAACCGCAACAAGCTCAGCGTTGCCGCGGACCTCGGCGTGGAGGCGGACCGGGCGCTGATCGCGCGCCTGGCGACCGACGCGGATGTCGTGATCGAGAACTTCAAGCCCGGCACCCTCGAGCGTGTGGGTTTGGGCGCGGACGAGCTCCTGGCGCGCCATCCCGGGCTGACGTGGTGCACCATCACCGGCTTCGGTCTCGAGAGCGCGCGGCTCGGATACGACTTCGTGGTGCAAGCCGAGAGCGGATGGATGTCGATCACCGGCGAGGCGGATGGTGCGCCGTCCAAGATCGGCGTCGCGCTGGCCGACGTGCTCGCGGGGAAGGACGCCGCCATCGCGATTCTCGCGGCATTGGCCGGTCGTGGCGCCGCGGCGCGGCGAGGCGCCCTGCGGCGTGAGGACTCGCCGAACCATTCCTCTGGCAAAGGAGCGCCGTCCGAAATCGCATCGCGCCGGCTCGTGGTCTCGCTGATTCACTCCGCCACGAGCGCGCTCGTGAACGTCGCGCAGAACGCGCTCGTGTCCGGCGCGCCGCCGCGCCGCTGGGGCAACGCGCACCCGAACCTCGTGCCATACCAGCTGTTCGACGCCGCCGACCGGGCGGTCGTGATCGCCGTCGGCAGCGATGCCCAGTTCGCCGCGTGTGCGCGTGCCCTCGGGCTCGAGGACCTCGCGCGCGACGCGTCGCTCGTGACGAACGCGGGGCGGCTCGCTGCGCGCGACCGTGTGGTCAACGCCATCGCGCGCGCCGTGCGTTCCGAGAGTGCCGCGCACTGGATCGCGCGACTCGACGCGGCCGGCGTGCCGTGTGGCGTGGTGAAGCCGGTGCTCGAGGCGCTCGAGAGCGTCGACGCGTCGCCCCTCACCGGCATCGCGCCGCGGGCGCCGGCCATGGTGCGGTTCGCGCCGCCGCTCCTCGACGAACATGGTGCCGCAGTGCGGGCGGCCGGATGGGAGGCGTTCGTCCAGGCGATGGACGCACGTGACCGATGACACCGTCTCGTGACCTCACTGTGACCCGGGCCGTGGCCATTCGTCCCTGCTATGCAACGGACCCGGATCGTGCGGACCACCCGAGGCAGATCGGCGAAAGACCTGTCCGCGGCGCGAGTGTTGGATTACACTAGCGACGTGCCTCTCAAGACACAGACGCCGACCGCGCCCCAGGAAGACCTCATCGATGCCGATCAGGCGGTCATTGACCGCGTGCTCGCCGGCGACCGCAACGCCTTTGGCGTCCTGATCGAGCGCTACAGCGACCCGCTGTATCGTCACGCATTCGGGATGACGGGCAGCGCGGATGTTGCGGAAGACATCCTGCAGGTGTCGTTCATCAAGGCGTTCCATCATCTGGCCGAGGTGCGCGGCAGGTTCGATGCTTGGGTGTTCCGGATCGTGGCGAACGGGTGCAAGGACTGGCTCAAGAACATCCGCCGCACGCACCTCAGCTACGAAGAGGACGACCAGCCTTCGGGGCTCGAGACGCCGGAGGAGGAGCTGGACCGGGGGGAACTGCGACGCGACCTCGATGGGGCGCTCGCCGCACTGCCGGCCTCGCTGCGGGAAGCCTTCGTGATGAAGCATGTCGAAGGACGGTCGTATGAGGAGATGGCAGTGCTGCTCGACGCGACGGTCGGTGCCCTGAAGATGCGTGTCCATCGCGCCCGCGAGGCGCTGCAGAAGCTCCTGGAGGAACGGTACTCGTGATGCAAGATTCCCTGGATCCCCGCGATGAAACGCGCGAGCCCGCGACGGGCTCGCGCCTAGAGAAGAGGGCGGAGCCGCATGCCGCGGACCGCGAAGTCCCGATGCCGACTGCCGACCTGCCGTCCGCCGTGCATGCATGGCTGGATGGCGACACCGTGAACGAGGCGAACCTCTCCGGCGCCGAGCGCGAGCTCGCCCTCTGGAAGCGCATCAGCGTCGAGACCGGCCGCCGTCGCCGCATGGTGACGCCCGCCTACGTGTCCGCGCAGATCCTCGCGAAGCTCGCCGACGACTGACCTGCCGAGCGCAGCTTCCCTGAACCGAGCGTCCCGCCAGTGAGCGACCACCGCCGCATCCGTCCCGCCGCGTCCGAGCACGCGCCGTTCTACGCGGGCTATGTCACGCAGGTGCCCGACGGCGATGTCGTCGAGGCGCTGATCGGCGGCGTCGAGATCGCGGCCGCGCTGCTCCACGACGTGAGCGATGCCGCCGCGATGCGCGGCTACGCACCGGGCAAGTGGACGCTCAAGGAAGTCGTGCTGCATTGCTCGGATGCGGAGCGCATCTTCGCGTACCGCGCGCTCCGCATCGGCCGCGGCGACACGACCGACCTGCCCGGCTGGGACGAGAATGCCTACGCGCCGATGAGCGGCGCCAACGCGCGATCGCTCGAGTCGCTGATCGACGAGCTGGAGTCGGTGCGCGAGTCGACGGTCACGCTGTTCGAGGGGCTTCCCGAGGAAGCGTGGACGCGCATGGGACTGGCCAACGGGAAGGCAGTGAGCGTTCGCGCGCTCGGCTGGATCGCCGCCGGCCACCTGCTGCACCACCTCGACATCATCCAGTCGCGGTACCTGTAGCAAAAGGGGCGCGGCGCGCTTCTCGCGCCCGCACCCCTCGCTCTTTCTGCACCGCTCGCGCCGCTAGATGTGCAGCGCGCGACCCAGCGCGCCCAGCGCCGCTTCCTTGACCGTCTCGCTCAGCGTCGGATGCGAGTGCACGGTCGCGCCGATGTCGTCGGCCGTGCCGCGATACTCCATCGCCACCACGACCTCGCTCAACAGGTCGCTGACGTTGGGACCGATCATGTGGCAGCCGAGGATCTCATCGGTGCGCGCATCGGTCACGAACTTCACGAACCCGTCGGTCTCGCCCATCGTGCGCGCGCGGCCGTTGGCCGAGAACGGGAACTTGCCGACCTTGTACGCGCGGCCGCTCGCCTTCACCTCGGCTTCGGTCAGGCCGCAGGTCGCGACCTCGGGCCAGGTGTAGACGACGGCGGGCATGTTGTGGTAGTGCATGTGCATCTTCTTGCCGGCGATGACCTCGGCGGCCACCACGCCCTCGTCCTCGGCCTTGTGCGCGAGCAGCTTGCCGCCCACGGCGTCACCGATGGCGAAGACGTTCGGGAGGTTGGTGCGCATCTGGTCGTCAACGACGATCTCGCCGCGCTTGCCGAGCGCGAGGCCGAGCGTCGCGACGTCGATGCCGGTGAGGGCGGGACGCCGGCCGATCGAGACGAGCACGTAGTCGGCGCCGAACGTGCGCGCCGCGCCGTTCTGCTCGGTGCCGATGACGATGCGTGAGCCGTCGCGGTGCCCGCCGGTCACCTTGGTCGAGGTGTGCAGCTCGAGGCCCTGCTTGGTGAAGATGCGGGCCGCGTCCTTGATGATGTCGTCGTCGTTGCCGGGGAGGATCGTCGGCGCGTACTCGATGACGGTGACCATCGCCCCGAGGCGGCGCCAGACGGAACCGAGCTCGAGTCCGATGACGCCGCCGCCGATGACGATCAGGTGCTTGGGCACCTCGGGGATGCGCAGCGCGCCGACGTTCGAGAGGATGCGCTCCTCGTCGAACGGCAGGAACGGCAGCTCGATGGGGAGCGAGCCGGTCGCGATGATGACGTTCTTGGGCGTGTAGTTGGTGATGGTGCCGTCGAGCGCGCGGACCTCGACGACGTTGTTCGGCTTGAGCGACCCGAAGCCCTTGGCCCAGGTAACCTTGTTCTTCCGGAAGAGGAACTCGATGCCCTTGGTGTTCTGCGCGACGACGTGATCCTTGCGCTTCATCATGCGCGCGAGGTCGAAGGAGACGCCGTGGTAGTCGATGCCGTGCTCGGCGGCATGCAGCCGCGCGAACTCGAAGTGCTCGGAGGAGCCGAGGAGCGCCTTCGAAGGGATGCAGCCCACGTTGACGCAGGTGCCGCCGAGGGTCTTGTCGAGTTCGACGCAGACGGTGGAGAGGCCGAGCTGTGCGGCGCGGATCGAGGCGACGTAGCCACCGGGGCCACCGCCGATCACGAGTACGTCTGGGGAGAGGGTCGGGTCGGACATGCGGGGAATCTAGCTTGGCTGCGGGGGAGTGGTGATGGGCCTTGCTGCTGGGCTGCCTACGCTAGTGGGGCCAACTGCAACCACAGGCCACAGGAGTGGCGGAGTGCACAGAGGGCCACGGAGGATGACTGTTGAGGGGCGGGGGAGGTCTCAGGGCCGGGCGGTGTTGGAGGATCCTCTCACCGAGGCGGTGATTGGGGCTGCCATTGCTGTCCATCGTGTGGTTGGGCCGGTCATGCTCGAGTCAGTCTACGAGGCTTGCCTGAGGCACGAACTGGATAAGCGAGGGCTGGGCTTCGAGACTCAGGTGACTCTGCCCGTGACGTACGACGGCGTCCGGCTGAATGCTCACTATCGAATTGACCTTGTGGTGGCCGGGGAGCTGGTGGTTGAGCTCAAGTGCGTCGAGAAGGTGCTCCCGGTGCATCGCGCTCAGTTAATCACCTACCTCCGACTCGGCGGCTTCCGGCGGGGCCTGCTGATCAACTTCAACGAAGCCAGGCTCGTCGACGGCGTGACCCGAGTGGTCGGCTGAGGGAACAGAGCAAGCGCGGCAGTGGTCGTACCCATCAGTCCAGTTTGCTCTGTGGCCCTCCGTGCCTCCGCGACTCCTGTGGCCTGTCGTCTCCGCATCTACGCCAAAAACAACGACCGCCCGGAGCCATCCTTGGCCCCGGGCGGTCGCGGATCACTGCCGACGATCAATCGTCGATCAGCATCGAGGCCGGATCTTCCAGCAGTTCCTTGACCTTCACCAGGAAGAGCACCGCCTGCTGCCCGTCGATGATCCGGTGATCGTAGCTGAGGGCCACGTACATCATCGGGCGGATCTCGACCTGCCCGTTGATCGCCATCGGCCGGTCCTGCGTCTTGTGCAAACCGAGGATCGCGACCTGCGGATAGTTGATGATCGGCGTCGAGAGCAGCGACCCGAAGACGCCGCCGTTCGTGATCGTGAACGTGCCGCCCGTGAGGTCGTCCATCGTCAGCTTGGAGTCGCGCGCCCGCTTGGCGACGGCGCCGATGGCGCGGCTGAAGCCGATCATGCCCATGCGGTCGGCGTCCTTGATGTTCGGGACGACGAGGCCGGCCTCGCTGGCGACCGCGATGCCGAGGTTCACGTAGTGCTTGTAGATGACCGAGTCGCCGTCGAGCTGCGCGTTCACGATCGGGAACGCCTTGAGCGCGAGGCACGCGGCCTTGGCGAAGAACGGCATGAAGCTGAGCTTCACGCCATGCTCCTTCTCGACGCGCTCCTTCATGCGCTCGCGGAAGGTCGACACGGCGGTCATGTCGATCTCGTTGAACGTCGTGAGGTGCGCGGTGGAGTGCTGCGCCTGCAGGAGGTTCTCGGCGATGCGCTTGCGGCGCGTCGTGAGCTTCTCGCGGGTCTCGCGCGTGCCGCCGTTGGCCGCGGGCGCGGCCGCACGGGGCGCGGCCGGCTTCGGCGCCGCGGGTGCCGCGGGTGCGGCCGGGGTCGGTGCTGAGGCCGCGGCAGCAGCGCCGCCCGACGGCAGCGTGCCGGCAGGAACCGGCGGCGGCGCGGCAGCGGGA
>Ga0247822_10000718_pt1 | contig 18720 bp, 25 predicted proteins | sample 13C_Cellulose_Da_FD_192423 | JGI IMG/M metagenome (GOLD analysis project Ga0247822, IMG submission 192423) | Soil microbial communities from agricultural site in Penn Yan, New York, United States - 13C_Cellulose_Day30 | ecosystem: Environmental > Terrestrial > Soil > Agricultural land | place...
CATCCGCCGCTGGCAGGACCTGACCGGCGCGGAAGCGGTCCTCTCGGGCGAGGATCTCACTTTCGCCGAAATCGCCGAGCGGCAAGCCGCTGAAGCCGAGGACGGCGGGCCTGACAACTCGACCCAGACCGCCGCCCGCCTTTCCTGATCAGAGGCCCGGCTACCGATCGGTGCCGGGCCCCCATCTTTTCGGAGTTCGCTTATGACCATCCGACCGGTGCGCCAGCGCCAGCGGCCCTCCAATCTTCCGCCTCCGAACCCTTCGCCTGAGCCACCTGACGCGGCGCTCGAAGCACCACCGGCAGCAACGTCCGCCGACAATCTCGAGCCTCCGCTCTACAAGGTGGGCTACCGCAAGCCGCCGGTTCACACCCGCTTCAAGCCCGGTCAGTCCGGCAACCCGCGGGGCCGACCGAAGCAGGCCAGAGGCCTGAAGACCCTGTCCCGCGAGATCCTTACCCAGAAGGTGGCGGTTCGCACTGCCAATGGTGAAAAGAAGATCGCGAAGATCGAGGTCGTTCTCCAGAAGACGATCGAGTTGGCGATGAAGGGTAATGCCAGAGCGCTTGGCGAGGTCATGAAGCTCTACGCCGCCGCTGTTCCCGACACATCGGTCGATGCCGCCGAAACTGCACCTGAAGATCTCACCGCAACGGACCTGGCGATGCTCGAGGCGCTCAAGCTCCAGATCCTTGCGCAGGATCGAGACAGCGAATGAACGTGGCCTCGCTGGACGTCGCGCGTGCGCTGGCTGCCCTGCGCCGTAGCGAGTTCGCTTTCTTCCTGATGAAAGTGTTCGAGACGCTGCACCCGGGGGCACCACCTCTGGAATTGGCCTGGTACATCCGGGCCATGTGCCATGCGCTGGATGAGGTGCGCGCTAGCCGTAAGCGCCGCCTGGTCATCACTGTGCCGCCCCGCCATTTGAAGTCGATCACGGCGAGCGTGGCCTACGTCGCATGGCTGCTTGGACATGACCCGTCGAAGAAAATCATGGTGGCAAGCTATAGTCAGCAGCTGGCTAGGCTGCACTCCAATCAGACCCGCAGAATATTGGAAAGCGCCTGGTACAGATCGGACTTCCCGGGAACTCGGATCATCGCCGGCGGCAATCGGGCGCTCGAGTTCGAGACGACCGCTGGCGGATTTCGAAAGGCCGTCTCTGTAAGTGGTTCAACCACGGGCTTCGGAGCCAATCTGATCATCCTCGATGACTGCATGAAGGCCGACGAGGCCCGCAGTGCCGTGATCCGCGAAGAAACGAAAAACTGGTTTGATGATACGATGATCAGTCGTCTGAACGATAAAGGGTCAGACCCGATCATCTCCATCCAGCAACGACTGCACGAAGATGACCTTCCGGCGTATTTGCTCGAGAAGGGGTACGAGCATCTGAACCTGCCAGCCATCGCGGAGCGAGTGGAAGACATCCCCGTCGGAAACGGGAAAGTTCACCATAGGCAGATCGGAGATCTCCTCGATCCCAAGCGCGAAACCAAAGCGGTCCTCGACCAATTGCGTCGCGATCTCGGCCCTGCGGTATTTGCCGCGCAGTATCAGCAGGACCCGGTCGCGCCCGAAGGCAATCTCATCCGGATGGAGTGGTTCGGGATCTACGACGAGGCACCGGAGAGGCACGAACTGCTCAAGGTGGTTCAGAGCTGGGACACCGGCATGTCTGCCGACCCTCGTAGTGACCCGTCGGTTTGCACGACCTGGGGGTTCGAGCGAGAGACGAACAAGTGGTTCTTGCTCGACCTGCTGCGCGAGCGAATGGACTTCCCCGATCTCAAGCAGGCTGTGATCCGGCTGCATAAGCGGTGGCAGGCTGACAAGGTGCTGATTGAAGACGCGGGTAGCGGAAAGTCACTGTGGCAGGAATTTCGCGCAACGGGCACGTTCAGGCCGCTAATGATGCCGGTGACTCATTCGAAGGAGGAGCGGTTCACCGGCTGCCTCGCAGAGGTCGAAGCTGGTCGGTTCGTGCTTCCAGAGGTTGCGCCGTGGATTGATCAGTTTCGGGCCGAGCTCCGGGCGTTTCCCGCGGGTCGACACGACGATCAGGTCGACAGCTTCAGTCAGTTTGCAGGTTGGCAGCTTCGCGATTGGAGGTGGGTGATCACTGAGCGTGACTCTACGGGACGCGCTCGGAGACTTGTGCGGGAACGGACCCGTCCGTTTTGATCAGAGCGGTTATCGTGATCGGTAGAAATGCCGTAGTGATGGCAAAGTGTGCCTGCTTCGATGCGGACTTCGGCGGCGCTTCAGGTCTCAGCGAGGTCTTTCATCGCCTCGTCGCGTTCGGGCCGGATACCTAAGGACCCGAACCGTCACTACACATAACATCCGTTGTCGCGCAGGCGGTGCCGAGTGATTCCGCAACTCGCCGCTCCCATTGCGGGGGGCGGGAGGGGAGCCTCAAGGCGAAAGTCCATGTCCCGATCACGGCGAGCCGGCGGAAGCGAGCGGCGCATCCTCCGTTCGCCAACGGCGTTGTCGGGTCATAACCGCGACGCCGCTCGATCTGATGGTTTGGCGAAGGCCAATCGAAAGGGAGCGCCGATTTCGAGTATTTTGCTGGACGCGGATGCTCTCACGCTTGCGTGAGCCGTCCCGAACCCGACCGAACACGTGAAACGGCGCCCCCGCTATCCCGAGGAGGTCACCGAAATGGCCAGGAAATATTGGGCCGGCCTGGATGTCGGCGTCGAGACGACCAGCATCTGCGTGGTGAACGATTTCGGAGAAATCATTCGAGAAGCCGTCTGTCCGACCAGCGTCAAAAGCATTCACGAGCAAATCCGCTTTCTGAAGCGCCGCCGCTCGGCAGAGGTCGCGATCGAGTCCGGAGCCGGCATGTATCTCGCCCGAGGCCTGCGAACCCTCGGCTATGCGATCGTCATGTACGAAAGCCGCCAACTCAGCGGCTTCCTCAGGGTACGCCGAATCAAGACCGACGCCGGCGACGCCTTTGGCATCGCGCAGGCGGGCCGGATCGGAGCCAATCTCGTCTCGAAGGTGCACCTCAAGAGCCTGGAATGCCAATCGCTCAGCGCCCGGCTTCGGATGCGCCGCCATCTCATCGCCAGTCGGACTCGCGCGGTCAATCTGCTTTGTCGGCAACTGGAACAATTCGGTGGACGGGTTTGCATCCCTGCGCGTTCCCCCGCCTTCGCCGCCGCCGTTGAAGCGGAACTCCGCACATTGTTCGGCCGGACGGCCCCGCCGCTTGCTGCAGACTTCCGCCGGTTGCTCGCTCAATGCCTCGAAATGGTCGCGCAGGAAAAGGCGCTCACCCTGGAGCTGACCCGCGTTGCGAAATCCAGCGAGCTCTGCAGACGGTTCATGGAAATTCCCGGAGTCGGGCCTATCTGCGCGCTGACCTTTTATGCTGCCGTGGGGGAACCGGATCGCTTCCGGAAAAACGCCGACATCGGCTGCTATTTCGGCCTCACTCCGAAACTACACCAGTCGGGACTGGTTCGCCGTTCGGGACGCATTTCGAAAATGGGCAACAAGGAAGCCCGGACGATGCTGATTGCGGCAAGCACCCACTTCATGCGCGTCAACTCGGAAACCAGAATCCTTGCCTGGGCAAAGCAATTGGAATTGCGACGCGGCCGCCGCAAATCGAGGGTCGCACTGGCTCGCAAGCTTGCCAGTGTGATGCTCGCCATGTGGAAGAAGGGCGAGCGCTATTGCCCCCATCCCCTCGAGTCGGCCGCCTAGGCAGTCTCGCGGGCCCTAGACCTTGGGTGGCTTGTTGCGCTTCGCACCGCACGCCGGCACGACCAGCGCGGACTCGTAGATAAGGCTGGGGCTCGCGGGGTTCGGTAAACGTCCGGAAGCGCCATGCGACTGGCGGCTGGCGGACTTGCGATCCGGTTTACGAATTACGACCACACCTAACGATCTACCGAGCGTTCGGGGCGACACATGCCTCGAGGCCAAACGCCTCTTCCAGCTTCGACGCTTCCTGCTCCAGGTCCCGTGCAAGGAAGATCAGGTCCGCGACGACCTGCTCGTCGGCCGTGTTGGCGGCCAACTCGCGAAAATAGGCCGCTCGTCTGCGATAATCGGCGATATATTCGGCCATGGACCGCACAAACCCGAACCGGCGCTAACATTGTGTAATGTATTGCTCCGGACCGGTTCGATAAGAGAGGCACCGGCGGCAAGCTCCTGGGCCGCCTTGGAACGAGCGACCATATCATCGGTATTGCGGCCATGCGCGTCGACCCAGCTTATTATCGCGCCAAGGCGGCGCAGACCCGGAAGCTCGCGAACAAGGCGCGGGATGCCGACACCAAAGCCTATCTCCTGAAGGTTGCCGCAGAATATGAGAAACTCGCCGTCGACGTTGAGCAGCGAGGCGATTGACCGTGACTCGAGGCAAGCCCCGTCAACAACATCTCGGCGTCTAATCACTGAATTCCCGGCGTCACTGGAGCGAGGGCGTCGGCCCCTTGCCAAGCAGCACGAACTTGCCGCGGCTCATCATCGACACCATGTCGAGATAGTGCTGGAGCCTTTCTTCAAGATCGTCGGATGAATTGGCAGAAGCGGAGATGAGGTCCGCCGCGCAGGTCGTCAGCGCCAACAGCGCTGCAACGACATTCCCGTCCTCTTTTACCGAAGTCGCAATGATGGGGCGGAGCCGATTGGCGATGACACCCCAGCGGGCTAGCTCCTCCACCAATTCAGCCGGAGGGTCTTGTCGCCGCGATTTCTTCGTCATGCCCGTCTCGCTCCTTACATGAGAATGACAGTCCCAATCGATGCTTCGGCTCGAACCTCGCGGCTCTGGTCAACCCCAGATCGATTGTGGCAAAGCCCGGCGGCGGCGTCGATGGCGGACTGCCGTTGAGGCCGAGCGCACTCGCTTTTTGCCAGCTTGCAAAAAAAGCAGCTATAAGGTGCGAGAAACCCCGCATGCGTCTGAAGGAGAAAGGTTGCGTGCTAGCGCGGCCGTGTCCTTACGGGCGTGGCATGCGGCACGCCGATAAGATGAGGACAAGATAACAGCTGTGCACGGATAATCCGGCGCCTCGCCCCGGCTTGCCTGACGGACCGGAATGGAACAAACCTGTCTCTCGGCAACTGTTAGCTGGCGCGAAGAGGATGGATTGAATGCGAATTTGCGTTCGGTGGGCCTGTTGGCCCGGCTCCTGCTCATCGAACGGAAGCGATTAAATTCGTCTTGGGCATGACCGCTCCTTTCAGACTCCATGGAGCCCTCGCAGGGAGTGTGAGCGGTTCCTCCCGGCAAATCTTACTTCCGAACCGGCATGCAGGCTTTGGCGCCGTGCAGGATTTCGTTGCCTGTGTTTCGACGATCGAGGACATGGCGAGCCTTCGCGAGGCGATCGCTCACACCTCGCGTGAGATCGGCTTCGATTATTTCGCGATCATTCATCATATCCGGTTTGGACGGCCCTCCACGGACAAGGTCCGGCTTTCGAACTATCCGATTGAGTGGATCGCAAAATTAAGGGTCGACGAGACCCTGAGCGAACCGGTCATGCGCGCGGCCGAGCGGGCGCCTACCGGCTTTTTGTGGAGTCAGCTCGGCGATTATACGCCGCTCGGAGAGCGCGACCTCGCCTATATGCGGCTTGCCGCCCATTACGGGCTCGAGGAAGGCTACACCGTTCCAAACCATGTACCGGGCGAGACCTTCGGGTCCTGCAACTTTGCAGTCACTCGGAAAGAGGCTCTTCCGTCCGACAATCTGGCCGCCGCTCAGGCGCTCGGGTCTTTCGCATTCGAAGCGGCCCGGCAGATCCTCGAACGGACGTCACCGCCAAGCGAAGACTATGTCGTTCCCGCGCCGCTGACCGATCGGCAACGCGACTGCGTCCTGTTCGCTGCTCGCGGCAAGAGCGACAGCGTGATTGCCGAATTGCTGAGCATTCGCCCGCGCACCGTCAACGAGCATATGGAGGCTGCCAAGAGGCGCTATTCGGTGGCGACGCGGACCCAGCTGATCGTCCGGGCGCTGTTCCGTAGCGAAATCTGCTTCTCCGAAGTGATCGACTAGAGCGGCCGCAACGCCAGATCGAGTCCGCCCACCGGCCGGCAATTCGGCCAATGGTACCAGCGCGGGGGCCGATCGTCGGCCAGCGCGATATCGAACCGCTCGAGCATGAAGCGCAGCAAGGCGCGGACCTGGAGGGACGCGAAATTGGCCCCGAGACATCCGTGCGCGCCGCCGCCGAACGGCACGTAGGCGAAGCGGTGGCGCCTGGCGGTCGGCTCCGGCGCAAAGCGCTCAGGATTAAAGCGCATCGGCTCGTCCCAGATCTCGCCCATGAGATGCGTCAGCATCGGATTGACCCCGACGAGTGTCCCCGCGGGGAGACGATGGCCCTGGAATTGGACGTCCTGAAGCGCCCGCCGCCAGAGCACCGGCGCCGCAGCATTAAGGCGAAGTGCCTCCTTCACCGACCAGTCGCTCATCGGGCATCGCTGCAGCTGGGCCAAAGTGACCGCCTCAGCCGAGGGAATCGCGCCGAGTAATTCGTCGCGCACGCGTTGCTGCCACCCGGCGTCGCTCGCCAGGTAGTAAAGCGTCGAGATCGTGCCAGAGGACAAGGCGTCGAACGATGCCGCGATCGTGAAGGTCAGATGGGCGAGTACTTCCTGCTTGGTCAGCAACTTCTCGCCGTGCATGCGCACGAGCACCGAGGCGAGATCGGTGCGGCCTTCGTCCGGCGCCGTTTCGAACAAGGGCTCCAGCAGCCCAGCGATGTGTCTCTTCGCCCAATTCGCCTTGGCATGGGCGGTGCCGGGAAGTGCAAAGGGGAGAACCGCCGTCGCCGACCGCATCATGTACCGGAAGGCCAGAAGGTCGCTCCGCGTGGCGTCGCGCGCATCGCGGCCCAAGAAGGCGGCATAGCCATTGGCGAACGTCAGGCGCTGTGCGAACTCGTAGATTTCGAGGGTCCCGCCCAATTGGTCGGGCGCAAGGTCGACGCTGTTGCGCGAGAAGGTCGAGAGATAGGACTGGAGCTGGTCCTGCTTGAACGCCGCGGCGATGAGCTTTCGGTGCCACTGGTGGTCGTCGCCGTCCCGGAGCAGCAGGCCGCCGTCGAAATGCCGCCCGAACACCGGCCTCCATCCCCCATAGGCCGAGAAATTGCGCTCGCGGTCGAACAAGACGAATTCATTCGCTTCGGGTCCGACCAGTTGCACGTTCCAATTGCCGCAAGCGTAGAATCGATGAATGGGACCGTAGCGCTCGACCATCGCGTTGCTGAAGGCGAACGGATCGCGCACGGCCTCCGGCAGGACGCCGAGGAACGGCAGGCCCTTGCGCCCCGGGATCGATGCGAGGCGCGATTTCGGAACTTTTGAAAATTGTGCGTGCGCCGATGCGCCGGACGGGCGCTCTGCAAGCCTGGGATGGGTAATGGCGTTCATGGCTGAAACTCTTCTTCAAGCTGGCCTATGAATAGCCTGTCCGGAGCGCCGGCCATGCCCCGGTAACTACCGGGATGTTTCCCGTGACGGGATGCGCCATTTCCTGGTGCCATGAACGTCGATGTGATCTTTCCCGACAACCGGTTCGATTTTGCTGCGCCGCTGATGCAGATGCATCGCGATCGCAAGCGCGTGTTCGTCGACACTTTGGGCTGGAAGCTGGCGTCCGCCTGCAGCTGGCTGGAGGTCGACGATTTCGACGATCACCGGGCCATCTATCTCCTGGCCCGATCGGCGATGACGGGCGATCATGAAGGGTCCGTGCGCCTGTTGCCGACCACCGGCCCGCACATGCTGACGGCTCTTTTCCAGGACTTGTGCGCCGGCCCGTTGCCGACGGGCGACGACGTCTGGGAGATTTCGCGGCTCGTCAGCCGGCCGCAGGACATTGCAGGCGCGTCGGTCATCAAGGTGCACCGCTTGTTGTCTCTCGCCCTCGTCGAGTTCGCGCTTCTGAACGGTATCACCCGCTATACATTAGTGACGGAAGCGCATCGCGTGCCGGCCTTGCTGTCGGTCGGCTGGCCAGTCACGCCGCTCGGCCTTCCGACGCGATGGATGGAGCAGGATCTGCAGGCCTTGCAGATCAACGTCTCACCGGCGATCCTAGCCCGCATGCGGGATCGCCTGCGCATCCCCCGCGCGGTGCTCCAAGGCCCCAGCCCGGACCTGCAGGCTGCATGAGCGATCACGGTGCATCCACGACCACCGCGGTCGGCGGATGGTTCGACGAGAAATGTGGGTCGGCGATATCGGCGAACCCCGGAGCGCGCACATGACGGCGCGGCCGCTGCCCGATGCCGGGCGCTCCTTGCGATCCGTGCCAGGCATGCGCACAGGTCCCGACGATCTCGGGCGGGAAGCGCTCTTGCAGAGGGCGAGGGATATCTTCCGCCTGCGGCGCAGCCGCGTGCAAAGGTTCGGGCGGGGGATGTTCGGCGAGCCGGCCTGGGACATGCTCCTGGCCGTCTATATCGGCGACCGGCAGGGAAGTTCGCCGACGATTGCGCAACTCACCGGGTTTACCGACGCGCCGCCGAAGGTTGCCCTGCGCTGGCTCGATCATCTGATTGGGGAAAACCTAGTCATGCTTGATGGACCGCGGGATGTGCCGGAGCGGACGAGCCTTTGCCTCACACCAAGCGCGAGGCACAAACTCGAGGCCTATCTTTCCGAGACATTTGCCGAGCGCGACGGCATCGGCTAACCTGCCGCGACAAACGCTGGCCGGCTGTCTTAAGCCAGTTCGTCGCGAAGCGTTTCGATCGCCTGTTCCAGCCGGGCGCCCACGATGGGCGAGACGTCGTTCTCATCGAGGATCCGCAAAGCAGCGATCATGTGGCCGAGCGCTTCGCCCAACGCCTGATGATGCTCCCGTGGGACCGCGCTTGGACCGCCCACGCCGGACGCATGCATACGCATCCACCTTTTCAAAGTCTTCGGACGTTAAGGCTAGCGTGTTACGGCAGGCATGTCACCAAGGCCGTTGCGGCAAGCACGCCTTGTTCGGCGCCTGCTGCGCCCGCTTCATCGCGCCAGGTCGAACAGGGTCAGGCCCGAAAGGACCACCAGGGCCAAAATTGCGAACAGGACCGCCCGTTTTTCCCGTGAAAGCCTGAAGTTCAGGATTTCTTCGCGCGCGGTGTCGCTCGTCGCGGTTCGAAATTCACGCCTCGTTGTCCAGGCCTGCCACCAGTTGATGAGCGATGCGATGCACAGGAAGCCAAGGAGCGGCCAAAGCAGGATCCCGAGGTCCTTCATGCGCCTAGTGTAAGCCGCTGTGACGATGGGAACAATCCATCCGGGACTTTGGACGAAAAGGCGGCTGCGGCAGACTGGCCGGATCGAGGGCCGCTTTGCCTGGCGGGCAACTTCAAACCCCTTGAGGCTTGAGCTAACGGGACCAGGCTTCGGCGGCAGCGAAGGCGGCCGGAAGAATGCCATGGACGTTTTTTGAGGCGTTCAAGTCAAGAGATGCGAGAGATGACCGAAGGCGGGATATTCTGGAGGTCGCGGACCATGTCGCGCCTCGACGCAGCGCTTTCCAGCAGCGGCGTGCCCGCCACGATACCGAGGCGCGATCCTGCCAACCTCCGGTCTGCCGCCCGCTTTTGCCGGGAGCTCGCCGCCGGCGAAAACCGGGAGCTGCAAGCGAACCTGGTTGCGGTCGCGAACGATCTCGACGCCGAGGCATTGGAAAAAGAACTGGCCATGGGCATTCCAGAGGCACTCGCAGCAAGCTGACGCGCCGCTCATAGGCCATGTATGTATCAATGATTGATACATCAAACGCCGTACCTTGAGAGCGCACCCTCCCTTTTCCACTGACGGGGCAAGACCGGACGGGAAGTGTTCCGGCCGGTCTGCAGGGAAGCGAAGGGCATGACCGTGAGGCTTCACCGAGCGAAGCCTGCTGCGTGAAACGCCTCGAGCTTCCCTGCTTTCCTTCGAGCCAGAAACTGGAAAGCCGGCATGAGCCTTGCGAAAGCAGGACCGCCCGATCGGTCGGGCGTAACGGCGCCGTATGACCACGCGAGCGTTGCATGCTGAGCGCCACGGCGGACGCCGCCATTCTCGCGCTCACATGCCTCTATGCCTGTCTTCGCGGCGGTTCCGACGAGCGCATTGCGGCTTTGGCCTGCGTCCTTTCCGCAATGGCTCTGGAGCTGACGGCGGGCAGCCAGGGATCGCTCTTTGCCATCGGCGGGCAGATCGGGATCGAGGCCGCGTCCCTGACCGTCTTCATGTCTCTCGCGCTGACGAGCGATCGCTTCTGGCCGATGTGGCTCGCCGGCCTGAAGATCGCGTCCGTCATGACAGCCGCGCTCGGCGCTTTGGCCCCCGGCACCCTCCCACCTTCAGCGGATTTCTCGCGCGGCTTCGACGCGATTTCCCTGGCGCTGATCGTCGCTGGCGTCTGGCGGGGGGATCGGTACCGCCCTCGTCCGAAATGTCACCCAGAGCCGTAGACCTCGAGCCTGAGGCTCCTGGCCCTTCCTTGAAGACTCGTGGCGCCTCGCGGAACCGCGCCGTCGAGCACCGCGCTTTACCCGGCAAGCCATGGAAGTCCTCATCAGAACGCATGACGCTCGGCGCCGCGACGGAAGCTTGGTCAAGGTCGAGGAATATCGCCTGATGGTCGATCACAGCCTGCTTCGGAACGGGAGCGACTGGGTTCCCGGCCCCAAGCGCTTCGTCCTGGAAACCGGCGAAGGGCTGCGGAGGATCGACGACGCCACCTTCCAGGGTGAACGCACCGGAGACATCCTGGTCCTGGTCGGCCGCTAAGGGCGGCCGGTTCAGCGGGACAGGAGGTCGACAGCCTTGTCCATCGAGGCCAGCCCGTCGGGCGTAAGTGCTAGGCGCACGCGCCACGAGCTTGAACCATCGTTCTTGCGAAAGACGAGCCCCGCCGCTTCAAGCCGCGACACCCAGCGCAGAACGCTGGTCTGGGGATGCCCCGTCGCCCGGCCGAGCTCTCGAGGGAAGGTCGTCCGGCACTCGAGCTCGGTGCGATATATCTCAAGGAGAATGTCCCAGGTGGGATCGCCGAACAGTCCGGGCTCGAACAAGGCATCGCGCGCGTGTTGCCGCTGGATCAAGTCCTGGACGCGTTCAAGCGGCGGAGAGGCGCCGGTCCGCGCGGTCTCTTCCAGCCGTTGCAGGCGCTCGGAAAGACGCTTCACTTCCCGTTCGAGACGCTCGCCGACCGCTTGATCAGGCGCCTGGGGGTTCCGCGATGTCATGCGGTCGGATGTTCGGCTCACCCATTGACCATAGCTTCGCGCGAAGCGGCTGTCTCGCCAAACGCGAGCGGAGTTCGATCGTGGGGAAAGACATAAAAGGGGGCGCCCGCGTTTGGACTTTCCGGGCGCCCCCTCCTCTTTGATCGGCGCCCTCGCAAGTGGGTCGAGAACGCCTGGAGACCATCATGATCGGTCGAACCTTGCCGGAACCTTGCAAGCCGCTCCGAAGCGGAGGCAATTGCGCTTCCTGGGTCCAGCGCTGCCCGGCGCCTCTTAGCGGTCGGAGGGGTCCTCGGTCACCGCTGCCTGCTGCGGTGCGCACGTGCCGCTTTGGGCCAAATCGGGTCGCGGTGCGGCCCAGGCCTCCCCGGCCGGATGAACGACGAGCAGGAGGGCTCGCCCATCCTTGCTTTCGACGATCGAGGGAATTCCGGTCGGCGAGATGAAGGACCGATCCCGTTCGACCAGGGTCGCCGCCGATGGCGTGCGGATGCAGGCCGACCCCTCGACAAGGAAGATGGCCTGTGGCCCTGCCGCTGCTCGCGGGAACGTCGGTGCCGGCGCGGTCAGCTCCATGAAGCGCGCGGTGAGATCGGCGTCCGTGCGAACGGGAAGCGGGCCGACCATCGCGATCCGCCGGCCGCCGGGGGCCGTCCAGCCTGGATTGTCATTGACGGTCTGCAGGAACACCTGGCCCCCCAAGGCGACCGTCACGGTTCCGTAAAGCGTCCGGGCCGCCTCGGCCGAGCCCACATCGGGAAATACATCGATGTGCCAATAGAGGATACGGGGCATCGGCCCGAGGTTGGAAGTTGCAATAAGGTAGCAGCCAAGCGCGCCGCCGCCGGTAAACGCCGGCTGCTCGCAATCGCCTTGCTGCGGCGCATTCGCCATTTGCGCAACCGCAGGCACCGGCCCGGCGGACAGGAAAAGGGCCGCGAGCCCAAGTTGCAGTGATCGTCCGCGGTCAGGCATGCGTCAAATCTCGTAGCAGCAAGCGGCGGCCGCCGCTAACCCGCGACAGCGACCAGCGAATCAGACGTTGAACGGTGCCAATGAGACTGCTCATCGATGATGTGTTCACCCGGGCCAGCCAGCCCTTCTGGAAGGCAGGCCTGTCCGCCTTCGTCGGCGCTGCACTCCTGTATCTCGTCCTTCCGCTTCCCGAGGCCATGTCCGTGCGCGAGCAGGTCCTGATCCTCGGTTCGCTCCAGGCCGCCGCAATTATCCTCGCCTTGCTGATCGTTCGGATCCGCCGGCTTCGCCGCGGTCTCGAGTTCGATCTTGGCGCGCGCCGGCCTCGACGGCGGCTGACCCCGGAGCAGTTTCTCGATTGATCGCAGGACCGTTTGGAATCCTTCCATTTCGGAGCGAAACGCTAAGCTCCATTAACCATTCCAGATTAGCCTTTGAATTCATGCAGTTTGCGCCATCCGTTCATCGCGAGCCATTGCCCGCGCTCCTTCGAGCCGTCGTCCTCCCGACGGCCCTGACCTTGTTGCTATTGGGCACTTTGGTCGGGCTCATCCTGCATTTCTCGACATCCCAGTCGGACGCTTATGCACTGGAGCGCCAGGATCGGCTGGTCCGGATTGCGGTCGCACAGAGCATGTCCGACATTGCGGTCGACCAGGAGGCGTCCACCAACTGGGACGACGCCGTCCTTCGCATGCGCGAAACTCCGTTCGACGAGACCTGGCTCGACAATAACCTCGGGATCTGGTTCTACACCTATTACCGGCATGACGAGACCTATCTGCTCGATGCGTCGGACCGGCCAGTCTACGCGATGCAGCAGGGCGTCAGGGTCCGGCCGCAGAGCTTCGCCAAGGTTGCGGACCCCGTGCTCAGGCTGGCGCCCCAGTTGCGTAAGACGCTTCGGGTCAGCCACGTCGCGCCCGAGGGAAGTCGCGGCAAGACCGTCGGCGCAATCGACCTCGCACTCGTCGGCGGCCGGCCCGCGATCGTCAGTTTGAAGCCGATCGTCTCGGAAACGGGCGACATCGCCCAGACACCGGGATCCGAATATCTGCACGTGTCGATCCGCTACCTCGACGGAAGCTTCCTCAGGACCTTGTCGGATCTTTACGGGATCGACGATCCGCACGTTACCTTGACGCCCAAGGGCAGTGCGGCGCTACCGATCCGCGCCAATGACGGGACGGTCATCGCCTATCTCAACTGGAAGGCATTCGCTCCGGGCGAGGAAGTCGAGGACAAGATGGTCCCCGTCCTGTTCCTCTCGTTTCTTGCAATCGGCGTGCTCGTCGGCTTGCTGCTACTCCGCTTGTGGCGCAGCCGGGCGGAACTGGAAGCAAGCCGGGCCCAAGCCCAGCATCTGGCGTTCCACGACAGCCTGACGGGCTTGCCGAACCGGGCCCTGTTCGAGGACCGGCTCGACCATGCGCTTGCCCGCCGCAACGCGAACGTCGCTGTCCTGCTTCTCGATCTCGACCGCTTCAAGAACGTCAACGATACATTGGGCCACCAGGCCGGCGATGCGCTTATTCGCGAGCTAGGCGTTCGTCTCGCCTCCCTGATCCGCGAGGCCGACACCATCAGCCGGCTGGGCGGCGACGAATTCGCGATCCTTGTCGAGCAGTGCAAGCCCGCCGACCTCCATCGCCTCGCGCGCCGCATCTTGAACGAGATGCAACGCCCCTTCTCGATCATCGGGAACGAGCTGCACATCGGCATCAGCATCGGCATCGCGATGGGCGCGAGCGGCGAGTTCGATCGGCTGGAGCTCGTCCGCAAGGCCGACATCGCGCTCTACAATGCCAAAGACGCCGGCCGGGGAACCTATTGCCTGTTCAAGCCTCACATGGACGACAGCGTGAAGCTGCGCGGCCAGATCGAGGACGATCTTCGCAGCGCCCTTTCGAGCGGCCGCGGCCTTTGCCTTCACTATCAGCCCCAGGTCGGCACCGACGGCGCCGTCATCGGCCTCGAGGCCCTGGTCCGTTGGGAGCATCCGACCCGCGGTCTCATCTCGCCCGAGCAGTTCGTGCCGGTCGCTGAGGATTCCGGGCTGATCGTACCCTTGGGCGAATGGATCCTCCGCCAGGCGTGCATCGTCTCGCGGCGCTGGCCAGACCTGTTCGTCGCGGTCAATCTGTCGCCGCTCCAGTTCCGGTCCAATGGTTTCTTCGAGACGTTGACGGGGATCGTCCGCAATACGGGCGCGAACCCCAAAAACCTCCAGCTCGAAATCACCGAACGCGTTCTTCTCGACGATGACGATAGCGTCCGGACGACCCTTTCCAAGCTTCGCGCAGCGGGATTCACCATCGCACTGGACGACTTCGGGACGGGCTATTCGTCCCTCTCCTATCTGCGCAAGTTCGAGGTCGACAAGATCAAGATCGACCGTAGCTTCATCCAGCATCTCGGGCAGGCGTCGGATTCCAACAGCATCATCTCCGCGGTGCTCGCGCTCGGCCATGCCATGGGCCTTTCAGTTGCGGCCGAAGGCGTCGAGACAGCCGAGCAGCAGACCTTCCTCAAGGTCGCCGGCTGCAAGGAGATGCAGGGCTATTATTTCTCGCAGGCCCTTCCGCCCGATGAGCTTGTCGCCCTCCTGGGTCCTCCCGCTCAATCCTCCAGCGCGGCCTGACCAACGTGTGCGAAACCGGCTTCGGCCAACTTGCCGCCGGGGCTATCCTCGTCGCCTGCTTGAGCGTCGCAGCGCCTGCAAAAGCAGCCGACTGGTCGGGAGAGATCGGGCTTGTCACCGACTATCGCTTTCGCGGCCTGTCCCTCTCTGGGTCCAAGCCGGCCCTCCAGGTCTCGATCGATGCCGAAGAGGCTTCCGGCCTGTACGGATCCCTGTGGGGGTCCTCGCTCGATCGTAAGAGCGACAATCGTGCAGAACTCGATGGGACCCTGGGATATGCCGTTCAGATCACGGAGACCCTGACAGCCGATCTCTCAGCAACGGCCTATGTCTACCCGGAGGATCCCGAGGCCAATGCCGTCGAGATGACCGGCCAGATCGAAGCCGGCCGGGGACCCTGGACGGCTGCGCTCGGGGTCAGCGTCGCGCCGCCGCAGCGCGGGACCCGCGACGACGATGGCCGCAAGAGTTCGAACGTCTATGCATTCGGACGGGTCGATTATGCCCTCGACGGCATCCCCATCGTCTTTCACGCAGGTCTCGGACACGAGCGCGGGCCCTGGGACAGCCAGGCGCACGGCGGCAAATGGGACTGGGTGCTTGGGCTGGAAGGCGAATGGCGCTCTGTTCGGCTCGGCCTCGATGCCATCGGAAGCGACGCCGGGTCCGAAGCTTTGGTCGGATCGCTCGCAGTGACCTTTTGACCCAGGCTAAACCTGCTCCAAACCAGGCTTTTGAGACCTATCGGCATTATGATCGCGCGCTCTTCGAAGAGCGCGCGGATCTTCATCGCTGCTGCGCGTGCACCCAGGAGGCGAGTTGTTCGAACGGAAGGCAGGCGTTGAACGAGATGCCGGCCTGGTCGGTGGTCATCCACCGGATCACGCCCGGCGCCGGCGCTAGATCGGGCAGGCTGAGCACCGCTTCGCCATGATCGACCGGCGAGGCGTCGATGCGCAGCCGTGCGCCGCCCTGCGAGATATCGAGGAGCTTCACGGCCATCAGGCGTCCGCTTTTCTTGAGCTTGCCGTCGCACACGAGCGGGATTCGCGGCAGGTTTCGGCGGCGCTGCGCTTCAATCACCCAGCGGCTCGAGAGCACCGCCTCGACATCGATCGGATCGGGAAACTCGACCCCAAGGTTCCAGTCCCGCGCCCAGACGACACGGCCTGAGAGCAATCCTCCCGACTTGAACTCGATGTGGACCTCGTCTCCGATCGAGAGCTTCTGATAGGCTCGCGCGGAGAGGCCGTTCGCCGAAATATTCTTCACGACGCAGAGTGTGCGTGTCCCCCGGATATGGAGCAGGCCAACCCGCAGGAGAGCGACGTGCCGCCCTTCCTTGCGCCGGTCGGCCTCGAGTGCGCCAGCGACGCCGTCTTCCTGCAACCGGACGTTCAACGACTTCGCTGCGAGCATGCACGCCTCCCTCGATGGGACACCTGCTCGCATGGCATGTTTGACGGCGATTTAAAGACGCTTCCGAAACGGTTTGAATTCGAGCCGGCACTTTGCGGCAACGGCGGCCCCGCGTGATGCTGATCGCCTTCGTGCTTCTCGGCCGCACGGTCCTTCCGGCAACGGCCACTCGCTTAAGCCTTTTGGTCTTTGTCGAATTCGCTCCGGTTCGGCGCAATGGTTAAGAGGCCGGATGGAGCCTAGACGATAGGCCTTTGGCATGCACGTGAAGTCGTCTGGCGTTCATGACGGTGCGTGCCTGGGCCTGCAGTGCGTTTGCCATGAAGCCACGCGAAGACCGGCAAAAGGTGATGATCAAGGCGCGCATGCTCGATGGCGCGTCCTGGCACGACATCTGCATCCTCAATTGTTCGCTCCACGGGCTTGGCATCCAGTCGGCCAAGGCGCCCGAGCGCGGAACCTATGTCGAGATCCGGCGGGGTCGGCAGACGATCATTGCGCGCGTCGCTTGGAGCAAAGGGCACCGCGCGGGGCTCCGATCACAAGATCCGATCTTCGTTTCAGCGCTTGTCAGCGGGAATGAAAATACGCCCTCGCCGTCGGGCGCAAGTCTCACGGAACGCCGCGCGCAGCCACGCGCACCGGCGACGATGCATTCGAACAGCCGTCTTGCTGGGCGGACCATGGAATTTGCCTTTCTGGCAGTGCTTGCCGTGTCGATCGCCCTTGCCGGCGCAAATGCGATTGGCGAGGCGCTTGCGCGCCCGCTCAGCGCTGTGAACCAGGCCCTCGTCTGACGCGCGCTCACGCGACGCCCTTGCAAATTCACGGGATCGCGGGCGTAACGGACCCAATGCCTGACGAGAACCTTCCCGACAAAGCGCATCGCCTGGTCTCGCTCGATCCGCGCGACGTCGAGGACTTGTCTCGGCTGCTCGGCAAGCTTCGAGAACAACCCGAAACGAAGCAGGAGCATGGCGGCGCGCCGGGCTCGAAGGCTTCCGGCCTTGAGCAGCGAGCGCAGCGAATGCTCGAGGAGCGGCAGCGACGAGCCGCGATCTTCGGACCCCAGATGTTTGCCGAGCCCGCCTGGGACATGCTTCTCATCCTTTATGCCGGCGGCAATTCCAGGCGGCAGACGCAAGGTAGCCTCGGCGACCTTGCCGGCGCTTCGAAGTCGACCGCCATGCGGTGGATCGATTTTCTGATCGCGCGCAAGCTGGTCCAGCGGCAGGAGCATCCGACGGACAAGAGGCTCAATTTCGTCTCGCTGACCGAAACGGGCCGTGGCCTCCTCGAACTGTATCTTTCTGAGACAGGGTCATTGCAGGCTCCAGAGTAGATTCATAAGGAAATTCTGATATTCCTCGCGGCTGGAACGCTGGTCCACGAGTGCGGACGTGCGTCTTTCCGTGCGGGGGATTTGTATGCCAGCGGCCAGCCAGGGCGTTGACGAACAGCAGGATGACTGGAGCGAGGAGCGTGCACTGCGGCTTCTCGAGCAGGCGCTGGAGATTGTCGATCATTGGAACGATAATCCGGCGCTTGGGGCGCGCCTCCAGCAGGTGGTCGACGAGATCGAGGAGCGCCGGCGTTCGCGCTAAGCCGCTTCGATTTCGGTTCAAATCGGAACGACTTTGATGCCATCTCGGGAAGATGGTTAACAGCCGGCCTACCGCTAATGGTTAATCATCCCTTCGCAATCGAACGAAGGGAAGACCATGAGCCAGTTGAACATCCGGGAAAGTTTCGCACCATGTCAGCCTGCGGGAGCCGGAGACCTGGCGCATGTCGAAGCGGCCCTGTCGGACGTTTCCCAGCGGACCGTCTACGCGGACATCGTTGCGATCCGCCAGGCGATGAAAGCCCGCAGTCTCCGCAACCGCTTCTTCAATCCCAAATTGTTTTCGGATCCCGCGTGGGACATGCTTCTCGAACTATCAGCCGCCTCAATCGTCGGTCGCCGCACGACCCTCACCCGGCTTGTCAATCGTACCGGAATTCCGATGACGACGGTGATGCGCTGGATTGTGACGCTCGAACGGGAGGGCCTTGTCACCCGCTTCGCCGATCGGCTCGACCGCCGGCAGATTTTCCTTGAGCTGACGTCTCGCGGCCATTCGGCGCTGGCAAGCTATTTCAATGAGATTGAAGACGAGACGACCATCTTCTGACGTGCAGTCCTCCTTGCTCCAGCTCAACATTTGGGCCAGAGCCCATTGATCGCGTGCCGGATCGCGGGTGCCGCTCGGGGCACCCGCTTTTCCTTGCTACTACGATCCGCCCCCGTCGCCTTGGCGAACGACCGCCGGCAGGAATCGCCTCTCCCCACCCGGTCATTGCGAATCCTCACCGAACCGGAGCGACGTGCAAGGTTTCGGGAAGCACCGCCGGCGGATGAAGGAGCCATGCTCGTGACCCTCGTCCTTGCCGAGATCGCCACCGCCGCAGCCTCCG